>Ga0307513_10002754_pt1 | contig 24175 bp, 27 predicted proteins | sample 15_EM_MG_FD_202174 | JGI IMG/M metagenome (GOLD analysis project Ga0307513, IMG submission 202174) | Populus trichocarpa ectomycorrhiza microbial communities from riparian zone in the Pacific Northwest, United States - 15_EM | ecosystem: Host-associated > Plants > Roots > Unclassified | place...
GGGCATAGTAAGCAGCGGCAAGCAACAAAGCGGTGTTCAACGGCGTCTCTAAAGGATTCAGTGACATGCTGACTGACTCTGCGCCAGTGGCCAAATGGGTAGAAGCTAAAACTGACCTGTGCACGTTCACCACCTACCTCATTGCGCCCAGTGCTCACGCGTATCAAACCCGCCCAGAAACGACAAATAATTCACAGGATATGGGGCTGCTTTCCTTGGGCACTCCACTTTCTTGGGACGAGTGCAAGAAGCTTGCAGACCACGTTCGCCACCACGGAATTACACAGCTCCTGCACATCTGGGACCGTCTCAAATCCCGCTCTGGAGATAAGCTCCTCTGGGGAGATGAGGTCCGTTGCGATAGTGCTCTTCGACACGACGTTGAACCCGATCCCTTCATTCGCGTAGATCGAGTACATAGTCGTGTCTTTCGACGACCAAAACCGCGACATAAAACTCTCTCTAAGACAGTCTGAAATTTTACAAAAGCTCTCTGCCGTGTGCAAGGATCTCGACGCCAATAGCCCAGACGGATCGTGAGTGTGCTGACCAACGCGCTTACCAACGCGACCGCGAGGCCGATTGACGTGTGAAACGATTTCCCACAGTAAGACAACACCGATCTTTCATCCAGAGTATGGCCGTTACATGATAGAGTCAACCCCTGGATCCCCATACAGTGGTTCTGTGCGTGACCTGTTAAGCGTAGAACGCGATATGCGATATAGGTGGCGTGCTAGGCACTAAGTAAATTGGGGTCTGGCATTCTTACTTCTGTCCAGGCGTACCTTAACTCGACATCATCTCGAAGCGAATGAAGTACTCGTTACGTTGACTTCGTTTCCTCGTCTCGGTGTCCCAGGAGCCTTCACAGAACCATATTATGATCCAGAAAAGGCTTTGGCCAGCCATAGTCTCTTCCTGCCGGACGAGATCACAAACCTACATGCTCGATTCCCGTAGGTCGCAGTTTGAATCTTCAATCTCTATTAACCTCGGCGTTTTCTATGCACTGAAGTACACTGACCGCGAATATTCGGCAACGAAGAGGTTCTAAGGTTGCTCTCAACCTTCCGATCTTCATCGACAAGAACACCCCGCGCCCATTCATCGATCCGACAATCCCATGGAACCGTAGTGTGTTTCCTGAGGATCCAGGTGATTGCCGCTCTTACCATATGTACGATGGAGGGCTCAGTCTACACGAACAGAGGCAAAGAATGGCGCTGCTCTGGAGGATCACATCTACATGGATGCGATGGGCTTTGGCATGGGATGCTGCTGCCTTCAGATCACTTTCCAAGCGTGTAGTATCGAAGAAGCCAGACGGGTTTACGATGCGCTTGTACCAGTTGCCCCAATCATGGTCGGTCTGTTCACTCTCACCTTCCAATACAAGGCATTGACGCATTGCAGCTCGCACTGACCGCTGCAAGCCCGTTATGGAGAGGATACATTGCAGACGTGGATTGTCGCTGGAACGTGATCGCCGGAAGTGTAGATGATCGGACCGAGGAAGAGCGCGGCTTGAAGGTATGCTGTGGTGATCTCCAGCCTCGAGCAACTTTTGATGGTGCCACAGCCTCTCAAGCACTCGAGATTCGTCATTCCCAAGTCACGATATGGCAGTGTAAATTCATACATCTCAGAGGATCCAAGAAACCGACCAGAATATAATGACAACCCATTCCCTCACGACAAGGGCGTTTATGATAGACTGAAGACACACGGTAGCCTTTAACGCATTCAAGGAAGTCGCAGGTATACTCATGGAGTTTAAGGACTTCCGGACCTGCTTGCGAAGCATTTTGCCCATTTGTTCATACGTGATCCCCTCGTAATCTTCTCTGAACTCATAGACCAGGACGATACTAGAAGCACGGACCATTTTGAGGTGAAAGAACCGGCTTGTGATGAAGATTTATACTAATTTGCCATCCATAGAACATCCAGTCAACGAACTGGCAAACATTGAGATTCAAACCGCCTCCACCGGATTCCGACATAGGATGGAGGGTCGAATTCCGAAGCATGGAAGTCCAACTCACGGACTTCGAAAACGCGGCCTTTTCGATCTTCATCGTCCTCCTGTCGAGAGCCATCTTGACCTTCGGTTTGAATTTCTACATGCCGATATCCAAGGTAAGAACCCCTTTCTAATACCATGACCTTTACTGAATCTGCTGTGCAGGTGGATGTGAATATGGAGCGTGCTCAGAAGCGCGATGCGGCACGCCAGAGCAAGTTCTACTTCCGAAAATCTGTTTTCCCTGAGGGTTTCAAGCGCCCTAACGAACTGCCTACACCTCCACCTGAGAATTCTGGTGACGAGGACGTGCTCATTCCAATTCGAATCCACAAAGGCGATTGTGGCCGTTGCTTTACCCATCCTGCATTCTTGATGCCACTCGAAGAAGTCGACCCTATTGAGGCCGAGTATGAGGAAGTGACCCTGAACGAGGTTATAAACGGAAAGGTGCGTTCACACCCCCCCAACCTGAGATTGAGTTAAAGGTCGAGTAGGGGGATAACTTCCCTGGACTTCTTGGTGTGGTCGAAGACTATGTTCGTACCCTAGATGTCGAGCCTATCGAGAGGCACAGACTACGAAAGTACCTGGATTTGATCAGGCGCCGCGCGAATGGTCGGTCGCTGTTCTCCTCGTACCCACTCCACCTTATACTTCTTTAGGATCTCTAATTACCACTGCTACATGGATGCGTGAGTTCATTGCGAAACACCCGGAATATAAACACGATTCTGTCATCTCGTCGGGCATAAATTACGATTTGGTTAGAGCGGTCAATGATATGTGAGTGTATACTTCGTGGAAAGACTACTGATCCTCAGTGCTACCGCAGAGAACAAGGAAAGTTGCGAGTTCCGGAACTGCTTCCAGTGGATTACGTCGGCAGCGCTCATGACACTGGAGGTTATAGTCCATCTGAATAATGTATCAAGTCATTAATTACAGTCCATTTGTTGAGGTGATCTTGCCATCGGATTGAGAGATCGAGTCAGCGATCGCTTTCCCGCCCGCCCAGCAAATCAAGTTTGGCCAGTGGATGTTCCGCCACTTTCCCCTCTACCGCATTCGCCCTCGGCCTGTACCACACATAGCCACTAAGAGGTTCATCATGGCCACTTCAAGCGCACCCGCGATGCACCTCGACGAGGTCACTGGCGAAATGATCTCGAAGACGTGAGAATACTATTGCTTCTACTTGTCCCAGCGCGTCTGACGCGATCTGAACTTGTATTTCTCTACCTCTATAGCGAACTTAAGAAGAGAAAGGCACAGAGAGAGCGAGAGGAACAGAAGAAGGCAAAGGCCGCTGCTCCATCCGTCGCTAACGCGGCTAAGGCCCAAAAGGAGGATGAACTCCCCCCACATGTACGCTCCAACTCTTTTACATTGCATTGTCCCCTATCTGACCAGTAGGGCTCTTTCACATAGCTCTATTTCGAGAACCGCTCAAACCAAATTCGTCAATTACGCGAGACGATGAATCCCAACCCATACCCACATAAGTTTAATGTGACCATATCTCTAGAAAACTTTATAGAAAAGTATGGCGGCGAGGGGACCATTGCACCTGGGAAAAAGCTCGACAATGTGGTCAACGTTGCCGGCCGGATACACAATGCTCGCGTGGCTGGCAAGAACTTGCGCTTCTATGATCTCCGTGGTGAGGGTGTTAAGATTCAAATCATGGCCGCCTTACAGTGCGTTTCCTTCCTCGTTGAGGTGAGCGCTTTGGCTGACGAACGGGAAGGGACGCCAAGTCGCCAGAGGCGTATGAAAATATTCACGACCTCCTTCGACGAGGTGACGTTGTCGGTGTCACCGGCCGACCTTCCCGCACACAAAAGGGCGAGCTCTCCATCTCCCCTAGTGAAATCGTTCTCCTCGCCCCAAATCTCCACCAGCTACCCAAGGAACACTATGGTGGTCTCAAGGATGTTGAGACTAGGTATCGCAAGCGGTACCTGGACCTGATCCTCAATGACGATGTACGACAAATTTTCATCACCCGATCCAAGGTGGTCAACTTTGTGCGGCGGTACCTGGACAACCTAGGTTTCCTCGAGGTGAGATACCATGAGAAGTCACTGTGCTTATACTCATAATTTGCTAGGTCGAAACGCCGATGATGAACATGATCGCAGGAGGGGCAACCGCGAAACCGTTCATAACACATCACAACGACCTGAGCCTCGACCTCTACCTGCGTGTCGCCCCCGAACTCTACCTCAAGGAGCTCGTAGTGGGCGGGCTGGACCGAGTTTACGAAATTGGTCGCGTCTTCCGCAACGAGTCGATCGACATGACGCACAACCCCGAGTTTACGTCGTGCGAGTTTTACATGGCCTATGCGGACATGTACGACCTCATGGAGATAACCGAGGAAATGATCACCAATCTTGTTGTCAAGCTTACTGGCGGAGAGACGATTACATATCACCCCAATGGCAAGGATGGTGAGGCCAGGATATTGGACTTCAAGCGCCCCTGGAAGAGGTTTGACATGATCGAGACGCTTGAGGAGGTGCTCAAGGTCAAGTTCCCGCCTACAAATGAGTTTGAGTCGGAATCGACGAGAGAGGTTTTGGACGCCTTGTGCAAGAAAGTAAGGTCGCTTATGGGTCGAGGTTTCACCGCTGACATTATCTCAGCACAACGTCGATTGCAAGCATCCTCGAACAACCGCACGGCTCCTCGACAAGCTCGTCGGAGAGTTTATCGAGCCGCAATGTATGAGCCCGTCGTTCATTGGTACGACCGAGGCCTATTGGCGCGTCTGTACCTTGCTTACTTGTCTTCAGTCGGCCATCCACAGATCATGTCTCCCCTCGCCAAGCGACACCGCGATCGACCAGGCTTGTGTGAGAGATTCGAAGGTTTCATGTGCGGAAAAGAGTTTTGCAATGCCTACACCGAGCTGAACGATCCGTTTGACCAACGCGAGCGATTTGAAGAGCAGGCGAAGCAAAAGGCCGCTGGAGACGATGAGGCGCAGGGATTGGACGAGACGTTTATCAATGCGTAAGCCCCATCATTGACGTGAGAGGTGGGTGTAGTGTTTACGTGATCACAGACTCGAGCATGGGCTGCCGCCGACAGGTGGATGGGGTTTAGGTATCGACCGGCTGGTAATGTTTTTGACAGATTCGACGAGTGAGTGCAGTTGGAGAGGGGTCTACTGATTCTGACATTGGCCAAGACATCAAGGAAGTATTGTTCTTCCCAGCGATGAAGCCTGATACGACTCAGGCGGCGCCAGTAGTCGTGGCGCCAGGTGACAAGGTGAGGACGAGTCACTGATTCACTGAATGTGTGACTGATCCGTTGTTTGGAAAATAGGCAGCCGCCTGAGCGCTCGACGGAACCATCGAACGTCAACGTGGTGCGTCAGGACCGGCTGCGATATAGCTACATTGATATCTGTATTGTATAGAGTGATTTACAAATGCGAGTGAGCTGACTTGAGACGGGGAAGGGAGATTACGAAAAAGAAGGTGTCTCGTCAACCGTCTGGCTTCCATCGGGGTCGGTCAGTGCGATATGTTATCTAGCGTTGCGTGAAAGGATTTCAGGGGTGGGATTGTAGTCGCTGGGGGGAGTAAGACGTCCAATGAGGGAGTAAAGGGGTCAGAGTTACTTTGCGCCCGAGTCTGAGAGGGTTGGCAGCCGACCATGTCAAGCAAAGACCGCGGCAGCAAAGGCAAGAACACGAGTGGACCAGCATCCCAGTCAAAGTCACCGAACAATACCTCTAACGGCGACGACACCACTACCACGACACCGACAACGGCAAATCCAGCACCGGCGCGCAGTGGGAAACGCGTAAAGGACGACCATGATGACCACGACGACAAGCACCACGACGACAAGAAGAAATCGTCCTCCCGCAAACAAAAACTCCATCTGCAGCCAGCCCCGGATCCGGTCAGTGAAGTGGAAAAGGACGAGGACGGCTCTGGGGGCTCGGGAGACGACGAGAGTGGCCCCACTCGCTGCATCTGCGAACTGGATGGTAGGATGATTGGCCAGACTGATCGACGCAAGCTGACTGACCATGTACGACTCCCTTAGACAACGACGAGGGCGGGGTCATGGTGATGTGCGACGACTGCCGCGTCTGGCAGCATACGGCGTGCATGATGGTCCCAGAGGACGCAATCCCTGAAAACTATTTCTGTGAGCAGTGTCGGCCAGATCTGCACACCGACCTCCTCAGGTGAGTACCTTGCTTTATTTTCCTGTTTTGGCCGTGGGACTCCCGCTTGCGCCCAGACGCCACTCTAACCTCGTTCCTCCCAACAGACGACTTGGTTCCAAGAAGGTTCGCAGACCCCGCCGTCGCTCCTCGGCAACACATATCCTCACACGAGATCCCTCGACGTCCCCCGCACCCAATTCCATGCTACAGAAGCCGAAGTCGCCTAAACGACGCCTGACGATGAACAGCCACGCAGCGGCATACGACGAGTTACTTGCTGCGCAAGCTTCTAAACAGGAGAGACACGAGGATGAAGAAGATGACCCTCTTCCAATCATGTATGTGGGCCCTAAGCCCAGAAAACGAAAGAGAAGCACGGCCAACAGCGTGCCTGATCCTGAAAGGTACGTGCTGCTCGTGCATTTTATTTATTTTGGTTTCCTTTACTGATGCGTCCTGGCAATGTAGCGCGGGCCCACCAGCAAAGCGGCCGCGTTCCAACTCGGTAACGTCAGAGCCACGAACGGCACCCGCGACAGAACCCCCTGCACCCATCCTGGAGGAGCCTGCAGACCCTCCTCCGGAACATCATTCGGAGGAGGAACCCACACCGGCTCCTGCACCACCCCCGCGTGGAAAGAGAGGCGCTGGTGCAAAGAAGGGCGCAAAGGCAATAAAGGCCCCCACGCCACTGCCTGAAGTTGAAACTGAAGGTGAGTCAATCTGGTATCGCAGAGCACATGTCGCTATTCAGTCGATCCGAAACTGACTTCTTGGCCGCAGAAGCCCCAATCCGCCCTCCACCAAAGGCCGGCAAACAACCGAATCAGTACTCGGGTCGAAAGGGCGGCGCCCACTCTCCAGTCAAGCGCGGCAATGCTGCTGCAAGCAATGCCGACACGAGTAAGCGCAACACTGTCAGCTGTAGTAACAAAGACAGCAACAAGAACACGAGGGCAAGTTCTCCTGCTGGCCTTCTCACGACATGGCACCTCCCGGACCACCTGCAAAACCTGAAAGACATACTCCCTTCAGAGATTCCTAAGCCGCTCGACGTCCGCACCGGACCGGGTGCGGAGACGACACAAGAGCGCGGCGTCAAGGTCAAGTGGCCGACGAAACGCATGACCATTGGCGACATGAACAAGCGCGTACGCAACCTACTGGAGTATGTCTCGAGAGAGCAGACGCAGCACCAGGAACGTCAGAGTCGGGCAGAAGCGCTCGATGCTTCAGTCAAGGAGGGACGCTACAAGCCCGTGACCATGCAGAATACTCCCGTAGAAGTGGATATGGTGCCTGTAGAGGAGGATGTGAAGCCCGAGATCGAATCCGAGAAACAACCGGAACCGGCAGAAGAAAGCGAAGGTCCTCGAACAAGGAGTTCCGTCGCTGCCGCACAGTCCATCGATCCGAATAACCCCATTGTACAATGGAGCTCTTTGAACACTGAGCAGATGCTGGAGGATCTGCTCACGGAGGTTCTCGCTTTCCAAGAGAAGTATACCTACCGCCCGAAAGTGAAGCGACAGAATGGCGTGCTTGTATGACTGCTCTCTGCTGTGCTGGTTATCGTGTTCTATTGATCTGTAAACTGGGTTTGTCGTGTATGTTTGTGCAGCAGTCTCTTTCCTCTCTTGATCTAAGCGAGTCGGTTTTCTTCGTCAGGATGCTGCTCCTCGCTGGGCCCTCGGTATACTCAGAATCACGCCTAGGAGCCTTGCGGAAGCAAGTGCAAACTCTCGTCCCACAGATCACGTCCCTGGATGCTATCTTCATCCATCTTGTCCTCACGCCTTCCGCAGACGCGGAGCACACCCTCACCAATGACAAGGATGTGTACAAAAAGACATTAGAGTCTATTCTGGAATACGGGGACGACGACGCTCGACCAGAAATGCGTCAAGCCTGCGGGTCTGCAGCTAAGAACGGGGTTTATGTCCTCCCCCGACCCGGTTCCATCTCCCCCTGGTCGAGTAAAGCGACAGATATTGCACGCATGTGTCATCTAGGCGACTACGTTCAGCGTCTCGAGCGGGGAGTCTACTTCCAAGCGACGCTCTCAAAGGGATACTCGTTATCCGAAGACGATTGGAAATACATCTCCCATCTTCTGCACGACCGTATGACGCAGGTCTTACAACCCAATCCCCCTGTCGAGTCGGATGTCGTTTTCGCGTCGCAGCCTCGTCCACTGCGTACCATCCCTCTTTCTAATTTACTCTCTAACGAAGCCAAACGCGCGCTCCAAGAAGCCAATGTGACCCTCGGCCTTGCGCTGACAGAGGACGAAATCGACTACCTGATCAACGCGTATGTCTCCGGTCCAGACGCCATCGGGCGCGATCCGACCGATGCAGAGCTCTTCATGTTCGCACAAGTCAATTCCGAGCACTGTCGTCACAAGATTTTCAACGCCAATTGGACGATTGACGGCGTACAGCAGGAGAAGTCGCTCTTCGATATGATCCGCAATACAGAGCGGGGCATACAAGGGAAACATACGATCTCTGCGTATTCAGACAATGCGGCCGTGTTTGAGGGGTATGAGGCTCCGCGGTTTGCGCCTGGTCCTGGTAGTGTATATACCAGTGCGAAGGAGCACACACCTATACTCATCAAGGTCGAGACGCATAATCACCCCACTGCCGTGTCGCCTTTCCCTGGTGCTGCTACTGGATCGGGTGGCGAGATTCGAGACGAGGGTGCGGTCGGGAGGGGATCGAAACCCAAAGCCGGGCTGGCAGGGTTTACCGTCTCCAATTTGCTCATACCAGACTATCTGCGACCTTGGGAGACGGACTTTGGAAAGCCCGCGCATATTGCTTCGTCGCTCGATATTATGATCGAAGGACCGTTAGGCGCTGCTGCGTTCAACAACGAGTTTGGACGACCTGCACTGGCAGGTAAATATCGTATCTTTCTCAGAATTGATGATATCTTATTCCATCTGCAGGTTATTTCCGCACCTTTTCAGAAGCCATTCCCATTTCGGAAACAGAGAGGAATGTTCGAGGGTACCATAAGCCAATTATGATCGCAGGAGGGTTGGGTAATGTTCGGCCTATGTTTGCTAAGAAGACCAAGATCGCTGCTGGAGCGAAGATTGTCGTGCTTGGTGGACCAGGACTCCTCATCGGTCTGGGTGGAGGGGCAGCTTCGTCTCAAACCTCTGGTGCTAGCACTGCCCATCTGGACTTTGCCTCTGTCCAGCGCGACAACGCAGAAATGCAGCGAAGATGTCAACAGATAATAGACGGATGCGTCAACCTTGGCGAGTCCAACCCAATCCAATCCATTCACGATGTCGGTGCTGGAGGACTATCGAATGCACTTCCCGAATTAGTGCATGATTCAAACTTGGGAGCCACCTTCGAAATTCGAGACGTGCTGGTCGATGACGCCTCGATGTCTCCTATGGAAGTATGGTGTAACGAATCGCAGGAGCGATACGTACTCGCCATTAGCCCGGAACGATTCGATGCGTTTGAGGCGCTTTGCGAGAGAGAGCGGTGTCCGTATGCCGTCGTTGGGAGTTCAACTCTCGAGGAGCGACTCCTCGTTACCGATCGACTTTTAGGGGGTAATGTCGTCGACTTGAAGATGGCTACGCTTTTCAGCAAACCACCTAGAATGTCACGCACCGACCATTCCCTCCGTCTTCCTCTTCTTGCCTTCAACTCCAGCCTGCAGCCGTACCTACCCCAAATTTCTTCATCTCAACTCCTAGGAAATGCTGTGGAGCGTGTCCTTCGCCTTCCCTCTGTTGGGTCGAAGTCATTCCTCATCACTATCGGCGACAGAAGCATCACTGGCCTGGTAACTCGCGACCAGATGGTAGGACCATGGCAAGTCCCCGTCGCAGATGTAGCCGTCACTCGGACAACCTACGGTTTCGACGTCCTCACTGGTGAGGCTATGGCCATGGGGGAACGTACCCCTCTCTCGCTCATCAGTGCTGCCGCCTCTGCAAGGATGGCAGTTGGAGAAGCCATCACCAACATCGTCGCTGCCTCGATCGAGGAAATCGGGCGTCTCAAACTTAGTGCGAATTGGATGTGCGCGGCCTCGACTCCTGGTGAAGGAGCAAGGTTATATGAGGCTGTGAAGGCCGTTGGAGAAGACCTTTGCCCAAAGTTGGGAGTAGGTATTCCTGTTGGAAAGGACTCTATGTCGATGTCTATGCACTGGAAGGACGGTTCCGACCCCAAACAAGTCACGGCCCCACTTTCTCTCATCGTGACGGCGTTTGCTCCAGTAGACGACGTCGAGAAGAGCTGGACTCCACAGTTGCAGCGTATCGATGAGCCCACTGCGTTCGTCTTCTTCGATTTGGCGAAGGGAAAGACAAGGTTAGGTGGATCAGCACTAGCCCAAGTATACAAGGAGATAGGTACTGAGTGCCCGGATGTGGAGGACGCTAGTCTACTGAGGAAGTTCTTTGCTGGGTGTCAAAGAGTACGAAGGGACCACACGGGATTGATTCTCGCGTACCATGACCGGTCCGATGGTGGACTCTTCACGACAATTGTGGAAATGTGCTTTGCGGGAAGGGTTGGAGCTAAGGTGTCTCTAGACGCACTCGCCTCGCCAGCCAACTCAAATGCACTCCTCTTCGCCGAAGAGCTCGGAGCAGTGGTGCAAGTTAAACTAAGGGATCTCCTCAAACTCAATGAAGCATTTGAGCAAGAAGGTTTCCCTACAACCAGCATCTACAAGATTGGAGAAGTGGAGAACAGCGAGAATATTATAATCACACGCGGCGGACAGGATATTTACTCCAGTACTCGAGGGTCACTACAGGCAGTGTGGTCAGAGACCTCATTTGCAATGCAGAAATTACGAGACGACCCTTCAAGCGCGGAACAAGAATTCGAACTCATTACCTCTGATCAACACAAAGGTCTTTTCTACCAAATGAAATTTACAATACCCACGGAGGTACCACCAGAACTGATTACTCGACCCCGGGTTGCCATTCTTCGTGAACAGGGAGTGAATGGTCAGATCGAAATGGCGTGGGCGTTTACCGCAGCGGGCTTCGAGGCTGTGGACGTACACATGTCCGATATCCTCAACAAAAACGTTGATTTAAGCACCTTCCGCGGTATCGCGGCTTGTGGAGGCTTCTCATACGGCGACGTTCTCGGGGCCGGAAATGGCTGGGCGAAATCAATCCTGTTGAGCCAAGTCGGTCGCAGGCAGTTTGTCGAGTTCTTTGAGCGAGGAGATACCTTCGCCCTCGCGGTGTGCAACGGTTGTCAGATGTTTGCGCATTTGCGCAAGATTATTCCAGGTGGATCGCAATGGCCACTCTTCAAAACGAATAAGAGCGGCAGGTTCGAAGCAAGGGTGTGTATGGCAGAAATCGTCGATACGGAATTGGTCCGGCAGTCGCCCTTTTTGAGAGACATGGTCGGCTGGAAAATACCCGTTGCGGTAGCACATGGCGAGGGGCGAACGACGTTTGATGATGCAGCACACAATGATACATTCGATAGCCAAAAACTGATGGCGATACGTTATGTCGATGGAAACGGTCAACCGACGGAGCACTACCCCCTCAATCCCAATGGAAGCCCTGGAGGCTTGACAGGTATCCATGCTAGTAACGGGAGATTCCTCGCCTTAATGCCTCATCCGGAGAGGGTCGTAGCGACCCAGAGCAATAGTTGGCATCCACCGGCGGTGAGCAGAGCAGGACCATGGTTCCAATTGTTCAGGAGCGTGCGAGCATGGTGTGGGGTGTAGGTTTCCTTGTAAATACTGGTTTCCTAAAGTGCGACTCCGTTCCGAGGTGTACTGATATTGGTGATAGTTTTCGAAGACAGAACGCTCAAGCTTGCGAAGGAGAAGAGAAGGAATGCGAGACGCATGGTCATCGAAAAAGGGAAAGGGGGTGCAACGCCCGCGTCAGAAATGTGATACCGCGACAAGGTGGTGTGATAATTACTGTAAAGGGGAAGTAAAGAACGAAAGAGCCCAATACTCACATATTTTGGCCCCCTGGATGAATGGTACGATAGATGACGGCCCGATTGGGGGAATGATTTCTCCGTCCTGCGTCCCGTCGCATGGATACATCGCATGGATGACTCTTGTTATGGTCCCTTTTTGTTTTTGACTCGTGCTACCTCCCAAAACGGGTGGTAAGGCACACAAGAAGGAAAAGAATAATATACCACATATGCATGACAAGAAACGATATTAAACAGAATGGTAACCACCTCTACTTGGTCCGCTCCGAACCGAACTGAGAAGATGATGGAAGAGATCAGATAGGAGATTGGGAACGTCGCGCCAGAAGTCGCGGTGGCTGTTCGGAACGTGTCAGGATAAAAATGGTGTAACGTTGAATATGATTACGCACGGAATGAGGTCCCATCCACTTGCGCCGTATGTTGAGTAATTGTAGTACATCCCAATTGCGAAGTACGCTCCCAACGAGAGGAAAAACCTGAAAGGAGGGTAAGTCGACTAAATCACACCCCCAAGGATCCAGTTTGCTAACAGTAGGAAGAACCACCCAAGTCCGTTGCCTGTTGTTTCCGTGGGCGGATTTGGGGGGTTATTTGAATCGTCTTGGCCTAGGGCACATGCAGAAGAACTGGACCATTCGATGACGGCGGTGCTTTGGTTATAAGACTTGAAGGTCGGCTCGTGTTCCTCATGCGAGCACAACAGGTTCAGGTCCAATATTTGAGGTACGTCATTGCCGGAGACGTCCTTATATGGTTCTCCGTGTAGTAAGAGGGAGATGCCACTAGCTGCAGGCGGTCAGTTGACAACACCGTGTGCAACAAGAAACGACTGACGAATCGGGGCATAGGTAGGTGTCAACTTGTCCTTGGTCGCGAGAGGGATGACTGAAATAACCCTGTCGTCTGAGGCTTCCTTCTTATTTGTTTTAGTGAGGCATGCCCACGTTCCAGCAGGACACTACCATACATGTTGTGAGCGACAGGCTGCGGGTGAGTGGAACACGTACTCTGTCCGACTCTGGAGTCTGAGATTGGTCGAGTTCGTTGCAAACATCAAAAATGATTCTGTCTATCATGCTTGTAGGCGGTGTGCTGCGAGTGCGCTCGACTGTGTGTTGGCCAGCTAAGCCTGAAAGGTCGTAATCGCCCACGTTTGGGACGGTGAACTTGCAATTCCAGTCTGCAGATGCAGAATATATCGAGAATATCAGCTGCCAGAGTAGTATCCGTCCCTTCATCCCTCGGTGTTCGCAGTCAGTTTGGGTCAAGTTTGGAGGAAACGCGTCTTGACTTTCTCCGTGTCTGGGCTAAGTGAATATTTCGATGGCTGATTTACTCAAACGTAAGATATATCATGAGAAGGTGTGGTCTTTCTCCACAAGTCCTTCACGTCCTTACCTTTGGTCCACATCCTCAGCAAGAGCCAGGCTCAATGCTATGTGCGCAACACGCGCTAAACAATCTCCTTCGTAAGCCGTCAGCTATCTAGAACTCCTAAACATTTTACTGATTGTGCCTTGTCGCGTCCAGAGGGCAGTTTTGTACGTCGCCACGCACGCCACAGCTCGCAGGGCCAACCTCATCGATTCCTCTAGTTTACGGGCCCCGATCTTGCCGCACTAGGAAGAGACCTCGATAGCCTTGAACAGTCCGTTGACGACGGCAACAAGGGCATCTCTACGAACTTGGACGACACAGGTCAGCGTCTCCGTCGCATCGAGAGTAGCGCCTGACATACTTGTATCTAAGGTTTTTTCTCAGTTCAAGTTCTGGAGCAAGCCCTTCGCGTATGGGGTCTCTCGTACGATAGTCTCACAGAGCATAGGACCTTCACCTCATGCGATTCGCAGACTGGAAAGGTGGAGATCGCCGCAGATGAGGGAGCTTCAAAGCAAGCCCCACACCCAACTCGGATTCATTCTCAACCTGGAGTTGCACTGGTTCACGTTGAGGAGATTTGGCCCCGCAGTCACTGACCCCACCGTTGATCCTGGCGTTGGACATTGGTTTAACCTCAATTCTTTCCTCTCAGAGCCGGAATGGGTTTCAAAGACATACCTTGGAATGGTTTTGCAACAGGCCGAAGCAGAAGGTTCGTCAATTCTATCGATGACGTGAGGTCTAAAGCTGACTCGTTCTAGGATACTCTGTATTCGTGGTCCAACAACCCGATCAGGGCCGGCCTCTGGCACTTGCACGAACCGAAGCGGACAATATAGCGGGAACGATCCCTGAAATTACTAGCTCTGCAACCCGTCCCACGCTGTCGACTGCCCGTACTTTAAGCAAAGGTGTCGCACATGGCCCATCAAAGTCTGCCTATAAGTTCGCTCGCGCTGGTCTTGAGGATGAAGACTTCGAGCTTCAAGCAGCTCTTCAGGCGTCTTTACTTCAGGCGCCTTTGCAAGAGAATACCTCAACCTCTGCCAATCCGCGCTCGGTACAAACCAACCCAACCCGGACTTCAACCTTAGCTGATGATTGGGACTTTCCACCTCCAAGTAGTGTATTCGGCACCCGAACTGCTACCGCGGCTGCTCCATCGGCTTCACACTTTGAGTCCCTGGACAGTAGCGCGCGTCGTGCGCGAGAAGAGCTCGCAAGGTTCCAGCAGGAGCAGGAGGAGGCATTAAGGGAAACATACGAAGACGAGATTGCGCTGGGAAACAGACCCCCTGCACTTGGTTCTGCGTCAGCGGCCCGCCGTGCTGCTCAACCCGACGAAGAGGAAGAAGAGATGCTGAGAAGGGCAATTGAAGCAAGTAGGCAAGATTCCGTACCACTACCAGAACCAATCGGAAATCGATCGGCAGTAGCAGAGGAAGATGATGACGAAGACGACACCTTTGACGACGATGCATATATGGAGATAGACGAAGAAGACGAGCAAGAATATTTGGAAAAAGTTTTGAAGGAGAAACGGGAATACGAAGAAATACTCGCAAGTGCAGCTCGGACGAGCGCAAGTTCATATGCCAGAGCAGCAGGGAGTCTTGGGACGAGCACGGTACCACGAGCACCACCACACCGTGTCCGACCTACATATGAGGGTTTGGGTCTTACTGGTATCTCATCACGCGTCCCAGAGTTCCCCCCGGTCATTCCACCTCTTGTGGGCGTCACTGGATCCAATGCATCTCATTTAGAGGATGCGAGGTACTATGACGACGAAGACGAGATGCTACAGGCTGCATTGAAGGCGAGTTTGGAAGATTGCCCGGTCAACTTTGTGGTCCCAGAGCTCGCGCCTAAACCTATCACACCCGGAGCTAGGGGAGCTACGTCGACCTCGACTCAAGCACCAAGTGCCTCGAATCAGCCGTCTGTCGCTTCACCTGAACCAAAGACTACGGCAAAACCCAAGGACGAGAGCGAGGGTGAAGAAGAGGGAGAATCGGAATCAGAAGAGGAGGCACCAAAACCATTGACAGCTGAACAACTGAGAGCCGCCCGTCTTGCTCGTTTCGGTGGTTGAGAAGGCGGTAGGATCGTCTTGCAGACTGCTGGTGATTACGGACCCTTAGAATAATTGGCTGGAATGCAAAGAAGTGAAGAATATAATGCCAACTAGAAATATGCGCGATGTGACACGAGTAATATATAGGTTAATGTGCGGCAGGGGCAGGGGCGGGTGGCATTTCCACTGATGAGAAAGTGAGGAATATTCTTGACACAGTAGGCAAAGGAACATACATGGAGGAGCCACCTGTCTATTTGCCTCACCCATCGTCCGACTGATGAGCACGCCGACGCCCTCAAAGACACCCAGCAGGATGCCGCACGCTGTCGCTGAGACAAGCGCGGCTTTTGGACCGCCTGGAAACCAATGTGTCAACAAGTACAGCATGGGGAGTTAGTATTCCAGTGCTTACTTCGTAACGCCAGACATCCACCAGTCATAAACCCAGAGAGGATACCGTTCAACGCGTCCTCTTTTTGTCGATAGCTTTTAACCGCACAGTCAAAAGTCGAGAACATGCCACCCCAGACACCGAAATTTCCACCTGTGACTGGTGCACGAGCTTTTATCGACGACAGGGAACCGATGAGGCGTTCTCCCTGCGTGCGTACGATTTTACAAGTCAGCAAGCGCAGAGAGTGTTGCAGAAGGGGAAGTGGGTGATGGACCTACTCGTGGAGAGTTTCTGGCACCCTTTATGCCATGCCATATGCCGCCCCCTATTGCACCCATGGCGAACGCTCCGCCAAAGTCGTTCAGGATGACCCAGGGGCTGGAGCGAGAGCGAGTTAAGGGGAAAGCCGCCACATTTCTGGCGAAGTGCTTACCAGGGGTCCCGTGTGTGGTCCGCATGCGACATTAGGATCGATTAATTTTCGTGGCGAAGGTGAAAGGCGCCTGCTTTGTCCTGACTTGAAGTCTCCTCACATCCCTGGTTTCGAAGGATGTCCACACGACCTAGCATATTCGATGATATAGCGCCAGAACACTCGAATCGCGACCTGGAGGACACTGTTGCGGACTTGTCGCTCGCCGATCTCCAGCAACCGTCCTCCCCGGAATTCAAGTATCGCTTTATTGGAGACGAAATACCGGAAACATTACAGTGGGACGAAAAACAAGAAGAGGTTTTTGTGTTAGAGCAGGAAACATCGCGGGAAGACGAAGAACGGGCAGAGGAACGTGAAGACCAACGGGGTGTCCTGGACGATCTGGAGGAGCCGGCTCGCTCGTCGGCTAGAAGGCCAGAGTACACACGTGAACAAAGGCTAGAGAACGCAAAAATTAAGCTTAGAGCGATCACTCAGTCGTTCAAGAATTTGAATGAGGCACTAGAGGCAGCGATCCCCAGGATGCAGGTGCGGCGCGCTCCCTTTACGCGTCCGGACGCGTTGCTCATTCCTATAATAGCGGTTGAGTGATAACATTGCATATGTGGACAAGCTTGCAGCTGCTTACGCCGAGATGATGGCCCAGACGGAACATACTGTCCAGTTATTGCAGGATCCGACCTGGCAAGGGGCCGACGCTGTGAGTGGTATTTGTCTTTTTAGTCACGACATGTCGCTCAAACCACAAGCAGGATGAGGAACGCCTGCGGGAGGAAGAAGAAGCTGAATCTCGTCGGCAGGAAGAAGCGGAACGGCAACGCGCATTGGAACGTGCACGAAAAGAGGCTGAGGAGAGAAGACTGGCGGAGCAGGCCGATAAAGCGCGCAAGGCGCGGGAGGCTGCACCCAAACCGGTTCGTGGAGTGAGGGGAATGCGAGGATCCATTTCTAGGGGAAGAGAACGAGGAGGAACACCACCCGAGAAGAGCACAAGTGAGCTAATTTCATTCATTCGTCATGTCCACCACTCTGATATTTTGTAGCTCCGCTCTCCCGACTTCCAGCCCGTGCAAGGTCCGGAATTGCACGCCCTACATCGATGTCAGGCTCCAGTCGACCATCGTCAGCATCTGGTTCGTCCGTGCCATCTCGAAGAGGCCAACCAGGATTTAGTTAGACCGCGGATACAGTTTGACATTCTATCATCAAGATTCCTCTCGATCCGGGCGTAACCGAGCCACAGACAGAGTGGCTTGTACCTGTAATCTCACGACTCTTCCATCATCTTTGTGCTGCACTTGTACCCATCCACTCCTGCAACTGTATCTCGTCATGAATTCGACGGAGCTTTTAGCCTTTGGGAAGCAGCATGTTGCCAGAGGGCTGAGCAGGTTGAAGGAAGACATCATAGTCTCTGGAGAAGGCTCCTGGGTGACGCTGGCCGATGGCACGCGTGCGATCGACTTCTCATGTGGGATAGGGGTCACTAATCTAGGTCACTATCTGATTTGATCGGCTATCCCTTCTTGATGCCTCTGATACCTGCTGCAGGACACTGCCACCCCAAGGTCTCGAAAGCAGCAGCGGATCAATGCATGAAGCTCGTCCATGGGCAGGTGCGAAATACATCATAATCCTTGACCTAAACTTACTATATGACGTGATAGTGTTCAATTGCGTATCATATTCCATACCTCCAACTCATCAAGAAACTGCTTCCCGTCATGCCAGGTCAGTGGCATGTGCGAGTCACTATTATTATCGCTTGACAATCTCTAAGATCCGTCGCTGGACACATTCTTCTTTTGGAACTCTGGCACGGAGGCTGTGGAGCAATCCATCAAGATAGCTCGCACCATAACGAAGAGACAAAATGTCATAGCGATGCAAGGGGCATATCATGGCCGAACCATAGGGTCACTGTCACTGACCCGCAGTAAGACAATCTATGGTGAAGGCGCGAGTCCAGTCATGGTATGCTCCGCCCCACCATCCCCCAGTCTCCTAACAAGCTTCCGTATCAGCCCGGAACCTTTGTCACAGCCTTCCCTTACTGGCACCAACTCGGTGTACCCCCTGACACGCCAGAGGCAACGCTCGTCTCCTTGGCTTTACACCAGCTTGATCTCGTCTTGGCGCAGCAGACAGCTCCCGCGGAAACAGCAGCAATCATCATCGAGCCCGTGTTGGGTGAAGGAGGTTACATCCCCGCTCCTACGTCGTTCCTCTCAGCACTTCGTACCACCTGCGACAAGCATGGCATCGTCCTCATCTTCGATGAGGTCCAGAGTGGCTTCGGACGTTGCGGGAAGTATTTCGCGTGCGAATGGAGTGGTGTTAGGCCAGATGTCATAGTATTTGCGAAGGGACTCGCAAATGGGTTCCCACTGAGTGGCGTTGTGAGCTCCAAGGACTGTATGGATATGATGCCACCTGGAACAATGGGTGGGACATACGCTGGTAATGCAGTCAGTTGTGCTGCTGCAGTTGCCTGTGTGGAGGTCATGGAGGTGAGTCCGGGATTGATCACATCAGCCTAACTTAGCGATTCGTTTCCAGGAAGAAAATATCCTCCAGATTGTAATGACGAGGTCCATGGAGTTGTTTACCTTCCTAAGGGACTTGCAGAAGAAGCCTGAACTCTGCATTGCGGACGTTCGCGGGCAGGGCCTCATGGTGGCGGTGGAGTTTGCATGCGATGATGGCCGACAACCAGCCTTCAAGCCGCACTTATCCAACGGAAAGCTTCCTCCGCGTGGGGTCGCATCAAAAATATCCAAACTGTGCGCAGAAAGGGGCCTCCTGTTGCTCTCGACTTCGGTGTTTGAAGTCATCAGGTTCATCCCACCCCTCAATATCTCAAGCGAGGACCTAGCGGCCGGTCTCGCAATCTTCAAGCAGGCTGTCACTGACGTGGCCAAGGAGGCTTGAGGGTGATCACGGCCATGTTGTACAGTGGAAAGAAGGCAGAGAAAGGCAGAGAAGACTGGTCTGAGAGTGATGTTACGTCCAGTGGTTTGGTAGAAATCAAAGCCGAATGGGCTGCTGCGAAGGGCTAAGTGCACCGCCAAGAACGGGGCAGACTGTCATGGGTTGTGGGCACCGGGCACCGCTTGTTTCTTGTTTGAAGCAGGCAGCGAATTTGAGGTGAAATTATTGGATGAAATTGGGTGAAATTGGTTGAAATTGGTTGAAATGCTGCACGGAGAAGAGAAGAGAGGAGAAGAGGAGAGAAGAGGAGAAGAGTGCAAATTTGCGACGTTCGCGACAGGTGGATAAAAGTCCAAGCGCCTGGACAGCGGCACACACACCGGCATTCCTCTTGGACCCGTTTGCGCCATGCTACCGCGATTCCCCCTCCTCCTAATCGTCTTGCTCGCTGTTCCATCATACGCGTACATCCCCGCGGTCAACAGTACCGCTCAAGGCGTCGCAGACACAGAGGACTCCACCATCATGTTAAAATGGCCATCTGGCACATTTCAGGAGACGGTATCGTACCAACTTGCTGCAAGTGCAAGCATGGGTATTAGCAAAGTGTGCTTCCTTGCCGATCCAAGGAACCAGGTCCTGACTGGATCCACTCCAGGGAGCGCTTGTGCGCGTGCGTGAAGAAGATCTTAAACCAGAGGACTACAGTCAGTACATACTACATTTCTCGATTTCACCTTAGCGTTGACTTCTGATCCCTAGCCATTGCCACCCCGTGGATTGCTTTGATTTCCTGCGACCGCAACGGCACTGGTGTATCGATGGTAGATGACATCTTCACCCTCGTTCGTGACCGTGGTGCAATAGCTGCTGTATGTGACTCTTTTCTTTCGTCTGCACTTGCCTTGTCCTTATTATCCAATCTTAGCTCCTATACTCAAACCATTCCGACGCTTGCCGTATCAACGAGGCATACAAGACAGGCGACTTTGAGCGCGTCATAGATATCTTTACCACCAAGAAGGCCTCGACAGCAACGTGCGATTACCTTCCGAAATCCCGCTTACTCTCTTGGCTGACACGCCTTCTCATAGTCTCATACAATCTCAGTTCAGCAGCGTGAACTTCAACTATACATATTTCAACTCAAAATTACTCAATGATTCAGCCGCTGCAGTGAATGCATCCATTGCACTCAATGCCCATGATGTATCTCCTTTTGTGATTGCGAGCCTTCGGGCGTGGAACGCCACGGGCACAGAAGATCCTAATGACCCAGCTTCGACGCCAACGCCAGTTGCTAATGATCGGGGGTCCCCGAACAACGGCTTGGCTATGATCATTCTTTACGTGATAACGAGCTCCGTATCGGCTCTGTTCCTTATCGTGATCCTGACTGGAGTAAGCACCTTATAGTTATTCAGTGCTTCCCCACTCACCTTCATTCCAGGCTGTGCGAGCGTTCCGTCATCCAGAGCGCTACGGACCGCGTGCTTATGACCCAGCTATTGACGGCCCTGAAGGAGAAGGCCAAACACGTGCTCTGGGCATAGCCCGCGCCGTGCTCGATACATTCCCCGTAATAAAATGGGCACGCAACAATAGCAACACCCCGCAGTCCCCTCGTAGTTATACCGAGTCGAAGTCGTCGCGGGGATATGACGACACAAACTGCTCCACTCGTTCTCTTGAGGGCGCGCGATGGCACGAAGGTGCCGGATCAAAGCCACTTCATCGACCGCTCAGTGGAGGTGGTGCCACGTCTACGGGGAATGTTCGTCGGAGAAGTCAAGGTCCTAGTGTTGTTGACCCTGCAGCAATCGGGCGAGAGACTTGCCCAATTTGCATCGTCGATTTCGAAGAAGGTGATGACGTTCGGGTGTTACCTTGTCCTGGGCACCACCGTTTCCATAAGGACTGTGTCGACCCTTGGTTATTGGAACTATCCACGAGCTGCCCCATTTGCCGCGAAGGTGTGTTCCATAATTCGGTAATCAGACCATTTGCTCATCCGGTTTCAGATTTCCAAGCGTTAGAAAATATGGCGGTGGCTCAAGACGAGGATCAAGACGAGGATCAAGCGATAACACAACCTGATGCGGAGCCCGCGGAGACTAACACATACCCACCGCAACAACAACCGACAGCCTCCTGGTTTGCCAAGTACATGCGCTTCGCGCAACGAAAACGACGGAGCCGCGGGAGTAGGCCGCCTTCGCGATCCGCTGGTCCGTCGCAGTAATTAATTTGTTGTAAGCACGCATGCATCGACTCTTTATTCATGTGCTCTCTATAAAACGGACATCTGTGGCTCTGGTGGACGGATCTTTGTTTGCCATTCCTGTAACTTGCAATACCATTCTTTCTCGTCTTTGTAACCTGTGGTGCGTTTGTTGAAGGCGGTTTAGGTCGAACAGGCAACGGTGCAGAGTCTTGCTTGTCATTGGGTGGGAATATGGAAGCTTGCGAACGCCAGATCGTAGCCAGAGAACTCGTACGTGATTTTGTCCGTGCGCCTATAACCTTTCGGAATGAGGGCGCGGCGGAAGACCGCCTGGGCGTTTTCGATGGGCGAAACCTCCGTCGTCGTGTTGGAGACGAACAGTGTCACAGTGAGATGAGCGGGTTCGAAGACATCGACCACACGCTGGATGAGCTGGTGCAAGTTTGGCAGGACATCACGATCGTCCTTGGTATGCTCCTGCTCATTGGCACTTTCGATAGCGGGAAGGGGAACGTTGCACTCAAAGGATGCATAGCTCCAACCTTCTTCAGGGGTGACGTGGATGGTCCAGTAACCTTCACCATCCTGTGCGGCTGGCCCTGTTTTGATGAGCGCGTTCGCGCTATAGCCACAAGGCTCGAAAGCATACGCATCAATCTCAGTGAGGGATTGCGGGAAGATGGAGGAGATCCCAAGAGCGTGTGAGAGCTTGAGAGCGCGGGTGTGGGGGTCCCATGGGTCCTCATACATTCCAACTCCAAAGTCGGACTCGGCTCGTCCGTTTCCATTGGGTGAGTTGAAGAAAAACTGGGATCGGGACCTTCGGCCGAGCTTGGACATGAGGATCTCAATGGTGTAATCTGGAGGTTCCCCCCCAAGGGGTGGGGGCTCCTTGAACGAGATGCCAAGGGGTGGGCGGAGGGCAATGCGAGGAGTGGTTGGCAAGGATGCCGGGTCGGGGGAGTGATCGAAAAACCACAGGAGCCAGTGGTCCCCGTTGACTTTACCAACTGTATAGGCGGCTCCGTCAGTGAACATGGCGTCCAGGTAGCCGATTTCTTCCGGCCAGCCGCGATGCGGACCAGATTGCCGTTCGGGAAACATAAAACTCTTTCGTGAATAGAAGAGGCGGGTTACCTCGTCCATTCCACAGTGTTCCTTTGCGATAGCGAGAATGCGGGGAAGACCCAAGAGGTTCAGGGTCGTCCCGCAGGTTTTGAGAATTAATTTATGTGGATAAATAAACAGTGACGATTCACTAAGGATGAAGGGTGTTTCAGAATTTACTCTGAACGAGGATCAACGTTGCCACTCACCTCAATAAATAAGCATCGAGCTCATGACCTTCGATGACGCTGAGGACTTTGCAACGAACGATGTCGAGCATAGCCTCCCATTCTGCGCGCGGGATTGCACGCAGACCACGTCTCACCCCATCGCTGGGGTAGCCGCAACTAGGCGCCTTGACGTCCCACCAAATCTCCAAGAGCTTTTCAGGGCCCTCGAAGGGAGCTTGATTGAGGATCGGGGACGGGGTGAGTCTGGAATCACCGCTGGTCATGACTGGGTACTTGTGCAGAATATCGCGGATATTCGGGCGTCGATGGAAGGGTCCAAAGAGCAAGAAAAGCTTCCAGCCGATTTCTAGCCGATTAGCCGAGCGAACCGATCTGGTGGCACAAATATGGCACAAAGACAAACTCTTTGAACTCCGCCTCCTCTTTCGGACGGCGACTCGCGAACCGGCTTCTCCCGGTCCAGCAATGGCTTCACGGCCTAGTAGGCTTAGTGCCCGGAGAAAGTTGCTCCGGACAGTAATGCGAAGCTACAAGCTTGAATTGCCGCGTGGAGACCTCCCTATCCGCATACGACCAGTCAGTCCAGCAAATATCCCACTCAAACGGTGTATCTAAACCATCTAAACCCTCATTCCAGTGGTTTGTTGCCGCGACGTTTGTCGTTATGATATTCCTCGCCCTCCTCGGTATGCATTTTCTCCACGTGGCAGTTTCTCTTAGCTCCTATGTTGCACTTTAACACCATCTCAATTCATCCCTCGAATATCTAGGCTTCACACGCATCGCGGATGACTGGCCTCTTGACGACAAGCTCCTACATTTTGTTTGTATGGGAACTGCAACATTCTTTTTCTACTGGATGGTAGATGTAGACGAGTACGTTCAACATCTCAACTGCAACTACAATCTGAGGACGTTTTGAGAATGACTAACCGTCCATCAGAGAAGCGCGGCGAATACTGTTCTGGCGGTATTTTGGTCTCATCTTTGCGGGATTCACCTGCCTGTGTCTTGGAGGTGTGGTATCCGAGATTATCCAGTCAACGCTGCCAGTAAGTGTAGTCCCTTCTGATGTCGCCCCTCGCTTCAACGGGCAAGTACAATCTGATTCGAGATTCTTTGACAGTACAAAACATTCCAGTGGGGCGATGTTTTTGTAAGAGGCTCCCTTTAGCCAAGGTGCTAGCCCTGGATCTCTCACCCGCTCGCTATTTGTCAGGCCAACCT
>Ga0307513_10002755_pt1 | contig 24171 bp, 29 predicted proteins | sample 15_EM_MG_FD_202174 | JGI IMG/M metagenome (GOLD analysis project Ga0307513, IMG submission 202174) | Populus trichocarpa ectomycorrhiza microbial communities from riparian zone in the Pacific Northwest, United States - 15_EM | ecosystem: Host-associated > Plants > Roots > Unclassified | place...
GGAGGTGGGCAATTTTTAAATTTGCCCAGCACTTACCTGGTGGGTAATGATCAGGCAACTTTAACACAAACTCAGCACAAACCCACCATTTGCCTACCAGGTGAGTGACCCCTTGTCCCCAGTGTCATGGAGAAGGTTGGCGAGAAAGATAAGGTGATTATTTCTCTGAAGCAGGCCGGCGTAAAAGCGTAATAACAAACTGTAGGTGATCACCCATTTGCAGCTGGAGCTCGATGCGGCCCGGAGTACTCAGAAAGACTGTGAGGAGGAAGCACATGTGTGGAAGGAGAAGGCAAAAGTACACAAGGCAGAGGCAGCCAAACTGAATCGTCGTGTCCAAAGGTCCGGCGGGCTTTCTATACGATAAAGAGGGTCAGCTGACTGTCCCATCTGCAGGTTTGGGGAGCGCCTTTCACGCACCACCGAAAAGGCGATCAAGAAGGCCACCGAGGTCCAGAAAGCCTCATCAAACATTCTCGAAATTAAGAATGAACACGGTGTCATCAATGACTGGGCACGGGAGGCGATCGTTGATATGACAGGGGTTGAGGGCATCCCGGCAAGTAGTTCGTTCCGAGTCTTCAAGGCGTGTGCAACTCGTGCTGGAAAGGAGGTCAAGGGGAGCTGGGACCGGCGGACTGTTCCACGGGTCATGCACGAGGTTACGCAGGCTGTAGAGCTATTGATTGTCGAACATTTTCTGGGCTGTATCGGTTCGTCATTGATGAGCTGGCTACATAACGAGAGAGAAAACTCACTACTCTTCACAGGGTTGTCTCTGAGCGGAGATGGTACTTCGCATGACAACATACAATTCTCCTCCAGGCACATCACGACTGTCCCTGCCGATATTGCTTGCAATCCGAAGGACTCGTTCATGGGAGTTCGCCCAGAGGTCAACCACACCACTGACACCCAGTTTGAGGGATGGAAGGATGTCGTCGTCAACTTCTGCACCACATATAATGACAACCCAGACACCAAGTACACCGTCAACCCAGAGAACGTCTGGCAGCAGGCGCGTGGTTATCTCGGTGACCACGCAGCCGATCAGAAGAAACTGTCAGCAAAACTAGAGGCCTACCGTCGGGAGTGCGATCGAGAGGTCCGAGGAGAGGATGCTTTGCTCTCGGATGACCCCCAGGATGAGGTGGAACGCAACCGGCTGTTGGATGAGAAGTCAGAAGAGATGTTAAAGAAGGCTGGTGGAAAGGAACGTTGGATGTCGCTCCCACCCGCAGAACGCCTCAGGCGGGAGAAGGAGATGATCCGAGAAGTACAGATTGCTCTCGGAGAACAAGCTTACCAACGATTATCACAGGAGGAGAAGGAAGAGGTTGACTTCTGGGTATATACCGGGTGCACTATGCACAAGGATTTAAATGCGGCAAAGCAAGGGGCAGAGAGGATGGCGAGGTCGTGGGAGGAGAAGAAGATGACACCGCCCATCCCATTGATTAGCAAAGCTGGAGAAATAGCCGCCGAGTCCGGCCCGGCACCGAAGAAACGGAAGGGTGGACCGAAGAAACGGAAGGGTGGACGGCAGCCAGAGAGAGGGGGGGTTAAGCTCACGGGTCTCCTCGGCGCACTCGTAAAGCACAAAAACCCAAAGAAAGGTCATCAAGCTCGTTTCCGCGTCTACTGTCGGAAAACCTTAGGGTTCGAGATTCTTTTCCCCGACACCAGCAACAACCGTTATCAGTCCCATGGTTACGCGGGTACCGAAATCGTTCTTCGTCGACAGCTCTACATCAATTTCCTCCTACATGTGCAAGACCGGAAGGCGACGTCGGGTGGTCTTAATCATATGGAGCAGAATGCACTCATTGGCCTCTTGGATGACTCTACATTTACTGAGCTCCAAGTCTTATCCCTCTACTCTCAAACAATCAGTCTTCCGCTGTCTCAACTCATCCGTGCCCCTTACCATCAGTCCAGAAATGGACTCGATCTCGGCCCAGAATTCGATCATTTGCTCAAGCACCTCAAGGCCATAATCAAGGACCCCGATATCTTGATTGGTCCCAATGTCTCATGGAGGACCGCCACTCTTGACAAACAACCCTGGTATAACCCTGACGTAATCACGACCATCCTCCGTGACTGGGATCAATATCCCCACCTGAGGTCCGCACTTGTCGCGTATTTCGAGGGCGCACTCGAGGCCTGGAAATCATTTACACATGATGTCTTGGGCAATCCAAAACTCTCTGCAGCAACTCCTGAACAGCGGTACATGGCCTTCAGGCGTCCGGCAAACGATCTTAATGAAGGTGCCTTCGGCCTCCTACGCCAAACAGTCAGGACCTTCCCTCGGATCACGTTTGGGCAGCTTAATGCCCGGTTAATGTGCAGGTAGGCTTCTATGTGCAGGCAGGGTAGCACGCAATGCATTGATCATGGTTTCAGGTTAAACCCTGACGCAATCCAACGAATGTCGGAGATGTCACCTGAGGGTCGTCAACACATTCGAAAAGTTGCGCGACAATGAGATGCAAGCCAGGCACATGGAAAATTCCGCCTGTCACAGGCCGAGGCAGATATGGTAGAGGCAAAGGAACGACGCGAAGCGGCTGAGAACGCGAAGGAAAAGGCTGTGAAACGGCAGGAACTGTTGGAGGAGTTCAACCCGATCACCTGCCTCAAGACGCTGCAGCAGACTGGCCCTGACAGAGATACTGCCAAACGAATCCAGAGGCAAATTATGTGGCACCGGAGGATTGGGGGGGATGTCCACATCACGACCGGAGTTCACAAGATGAATAAGGCAGAAGCATGGTTTGTCATGATCCGGGCAGTTCGAAGGCACTTAAGCGGAACGTCAGACGATGAAGGTAATTTAACCACAGTGCTACACGAACAACGCAGTGCTGAATAGTGGTCTAGTTGACTCTGAGGAGTCTACAAGTGACAAGGATCTTTTTAGTAATATCAACTCCTCTCCCTCCATCACGAACCAACATGGTGCTGACACAAGCACCGATATTACACCTGGGATCACTGCCGATGATGCTACTGACATGGGTACAGATGCAGACACTGATTCTGATGGTGGGGGAGAGGCTGAATTCGACGGTGTGCCGCTGGACGTCCACTCTGAAGACGAGGGGGAGTGTGGCAGCTCTGAGGATGAGGTTCAGGGTGTCGGGGCGATGGCAGAAGGTGTGACAGCTGATGAGATGGATTTTGACGAAGGTATCAAAGTGCCAGAGTCACCCGGTGAAGCGTACGAGCCAGTGTCCCCATTTTGAGCTGGTTGCGTATGGGCGATGCGGGATTGGTCCTGCGCGTACGATGTGGTTTTCATGGTGTTCTTCATCATATATTGGCAGTCATCTTCTAGTTGGCGCGATGACTGGAGGTCGCAGTCTCCAGAATGGACCGCGCGGCTTGCGGATCACTTCGAATTTCTTCTCGAGGCCCTGAATTCTCCAGAACACTCTCCCGAAGGACTCTCGAGGTTGTTCTCCTCCCTCAGGGACCAGTTTCGTGATCAGCTCTCGAGTTCCAACCCGCAGAGATTCCCGTGCAGAGGACAAGTTCCAACATCCGTCTGTGCCATCTTGGAGCTTCTATTTGGATCCGCGCATGGGCCAAGCATTGAACGACACCTTTTTTGTGTTACCTGTGGAATAGCATTACAAACTTCTCACCCCTTCCCCTACCTTGCATTTCCATTCCTCCCCGGAGACCACCGTTACGAAACGGACCCACGGTTCATCCCATCAGAGACTTTGTTGGCCCGTTTCGTTGGATCGCTGGCCATCCCTCCGAATTCATCTTCGTGTGGTACCTGCCATGGAGCAATTCAAGTCCAATCTCTCACAATGTCAAGCTCTCCTTGGATATGGTTTGAAGTTGACGGCAACAATACTATGTCTCCATCACCCACTGTGTCGATTGACCTATCTGGTCAACACCTCACCTACGATCTCTACTCTATCATCTACCTTGGGGCGAACCACTTCACCGCTCGCATGCGGGATCCGTCCAACGAATGGTGGAACTACGATGGGATGCAGAGGTTTGGCACGCCTCAACGCGATCACATTCAAACCACAGCAGATCTCCTCTATAACGGCCGTCGTTGCGCGGCTTTCTTGATTTATCGTCGTAACGATTACTGATATGTACGGTCCGTCCTCATTGGCTGTGTTCCTCGCCGGGCCGCACACTTCTTTAGCCCCTCCGTGACCTTCTTGTTGTCATATCTTTTTTAATTACAAGTTGTCGGTATTCTGTGGCGTAGCATACCCCTCGGCACCGCGGGCATTCATCCCGCCTATTCCGCACACTATCCGTTATACGTGGAGATCGTTCTCGCCGTAGACATTAACAGTGTACTTTTTGGCGGGGATAAACAAATGTAAACAATGCCACCCGATTTGGCACTGGTTGCCCATCACCACATACAATCCTCTTGCAAAGGTGGGAAAATCTTAGATAATCACTGTACAGTTGTGCCATATTATGATCATTGTCTTTCCGTTTCCTCCGCTGGTTGACGGCGACCCGGCCGTTTACTCTCGTGCCCTATAGCCACCTCTTGACCTCTCTGTGATATATATATATATACCTGTGTGTGTGTGTGTGTGTGTGTGTGTGTAATATCCAGAGTCGAATGTAACGTTGAAGTTTCGAGACTTGAATTTGTACTCTGAGATTTCGTCTGACCGGTTCAACTTCGTTCTGTCATGATTCCCACAGCTCAGTGGTTTCTGAGCAATTCTGATTCGTGGTGTCTCGCCAAACCAGCCCCCTCTGCTCTCCGACCTCTATCCGTTGTATCAGTCGAGGATGTCTTTATCCCATTCTATCTCCAGATATCCCCCGTGAATGTCTCTGTATCTGAGATTTCCCTCGTAAGTTTTGGGCCGGTTGGATCCTGACGGGCACGACTGGCCGACTGGTCTGAACTTTTTCCGTTGTAGTGGCTGAGTAACAACGCCTGATCATTCGGAGCGCAAGATCGCTCTGTGGGACACCCGGGGGAAATACCCTTACGCACTGACCGCCTCGATGACACTGTGGGACTCCGCGCTCGGGTGAGGTAATGACCCCACCGCCTGCGTCCACGACGTACAGGCGCAATACCCACTAAAGCCCCCTTCCTTCCGCACCAGTGACGCGGCAGTCCTCCATTTTCCAGGAGGCATCCTTCTCACGTTTGGAGGACCAGTTTGGCCTTGGTTGCCCTCTTTCCAGATCTCTTCACATTCATAGATATGTCATAGTCCTTCGTAAATGAAAATTAACACCCAGCTTTCGTATTCTTGTTTTGTCTTACTCGATACGACAACATCTCTGAGGTAATACTTGGAACTACGCGTCACATCACGCACTCCGTCTCTCAACCGGAGGGGTGCCCAGCTCGTGCCATCGGACGAAAGGCCGTGACTGAACACGCAATGATGAAGTAAATGTTCAGTTTTCGAACACAGTATTTTTCCTCCCTCAGTCGTTTCTCATCGCGGCCAGGTCTAACTTCAACACGTGCCGCAGTGTAAGGTTGCCTATGGCATTATTATCCAGAAACAGGAGAACCTCCGCAAACGGTAGCGGTAACCATTTTATACAGAGGTTTGTGCAAGTAATATGATAAATTGTCGTCACCGCGGAGCAGTGATTAAGGGCCACCCAGACACCCCCTAACCTTCGAGGATACGAGACTTTACAATAGACAAATCCGAAAAGCACGTTTAGTGATCCCCCGGCCTCCTGGATGGGCACACTGCGCGGAGAATAGGAGCTCACGGCTGTTTCCCTCAAGTCTTCGGCCAGTGTCGTGCGGCTGGCCGCCGCGGTTAACAAGTGACAAGCGTCACATATTGGCAGCCAGGGCCACAGTAGATTAAGTGCGTAGTGACTATAGCGGAGATCGAGAGGAAAGAAAGAAAAATCGTGGTGTTCATTTTCATATGCAAAGGACAGTAAATATAGCCTGTATCTTACGAATACACTAACATCATAAGTAATATTGTGCTTCTCAAGGTTAGAAAGGAGTCGGGGACTGGCGCCTGCGCCGCTACGATATTGTTGCAGGGGATTGAGCGAGGACGCGGGTGTAACCTCGAAGAGGAAACGAGTAGATACATAATCGTCATCCCCTGTATGGGATATGTCGTGGTTGTCTCGGTGCATCCACGAGGAATATGCATGGATGGGGGCGCTGGACGTGGAGTCGAGACCAAGGGGGAAACCGATTCGCGAGGGTCAGGTCACGTATCACCCAAACCTCGCTGATGCCGATGATTTGTGGAGGATTTGACAGTAAGTCCACCGAAGCATAAGTGTCGGCAGCCAAACCTCTAGGTTGTGAAGCTTCAAGCTTCAAGACTCAGGACCGTGATTGCTGCGTCCGTCACTGTGCCAGGTCCGACGTGTTTCGCCTGCCTATCATTCGGCCCCAACGCAAATCACCCTTCCATACCACTCCCAAACTCCTAGGGTTTTCTCATCTATAACCCGGACTTTAGTGATGGAAATCCCCCACGTATAGCAAGGACAGCTCATGGATCCTGAAGGCCTAACGGCCGGAGGGGCGGAACTCTGGGGAAATTAGCGACCGGTTCGACCCGATCGAGAACTCGATGTTACAATGGGCTTTAGATTTTACACATCAAGCACGTCCCATCCTCGTGGATATGCAAAGTTCGGAGGTCCTGGCGGTATCAGCAGTGATCATGTGCGATCGCTAGCGGTTTTGGAAGGGGCACGTTTTGCTGGAGGTTGACAGGGTCGCTACCTTGAAATGTGGCCGGTGAAAGAAACGCGAGCAATAAGATCTAAGAGTTTATCGCCACGACTATAGGTATATAGGACAGAGAAAAAGTAAGCACAAACACCTTTCGACCGAACAGACTTGCGGCTAGATGAAAAACGAGTACTGTCCACCAGACCACTGTTTCCATGAGACCCACGCTCTCCATCCAGCGGCACCCCGCCGCCAGTACTCCCACAACAGGTCCAAACCACCCCCGCCGCTCTATTCCACCTCCTCTGTTGCTCCCGCTTCTTCATTCCCATGACTACCCTCATCCTGACGATCACTCCCCCGACTACTCATCTGGCGGCTACTCCTCACATAAGTAGCCGCATGGTGGCGATCCTTACCACTATCTAGGACCGTGGCTCGCCGACCTTTCCCTTTCCCCTTCACATCCTCGTCTTGAATGTTCGGTTCCTCGGCCCAGCGTGGTTCCCCACCCCAGCGCGGTCCCCCCCAGCGTGGTTCCCTATCCCGGGGTGAGATCTTGGGTAGAGCTGTAACTCTCGACTCGGGCGGAAGTCCCGTCTGGTCTGCGTGTTTGGGACCCTGATCCAACCTCTCTGGGCCAACGGGGGGCAACCCAATGATCCTCCCACCTCCGTAGCTGCGGAAGGCAGAAGTCCGCCCCCGGTACATCTGATCAGGATTCTCCCTTTGACCTTGGTGTACAACACCAGGGTGTCGTGGAGTCACCCTACCGGGTTCAAATTCAGGCGGTTTTGGAATAAACGGGTCTGATAAACCTCTATGAATTCGCGGTATGGACTTGCTTTCTTCCCGTGGGTGAGAGATGACAACAGCATGAGATTGCTGAATCGCCCTCCCAACTGGCAAGGGTGAGATCCTGGACATCTGTTTATAGGAAAAGCTCACCTCCATTGTTGTCCACGGTAATATATGGTCTGTTTGGTCTACCCTGGGCCAGTAAAGACGATATATCGCCCCCACCCCCTGCCTACCCAAAGATGAGACATGGCCATTTATCCTACCTGTATGCCTCACCTGAAGAATCTTCTTTACATCCCAGGGGCGGATCAACGCATATTGTGCATTGGAGTTCTTCAATCGAGAAGATTTAACAATTTAACTTCACGAAGAGTAGTGAATTACCTGGAAAACAAATGCTGCAATCGCATCGAGCTCATAATGTTCTTCGTCCTGAAGACAAGGGTAAGGCCGAATACTAAGGAGAACGATGAGAACTTTACGTGGGGAGTGTTACGAACGACGACATCTGACTCTGCGTCGGAAGCGTTGCTGACAGTGTCTAAACCCTCATCTGGGCTGATGTCCTCGTGGCCGCCGCCGATGATAGGCTCGGCATCTGAGACCGATTCCGATTGGGCTGCTAACACCGGAAGGTCGTTCTCGTCATCTTCTCCTGAGCCAAGATCATGTGGACCGGCGGCTGCCCTAATCACCCTGGGAAACATCCTCATCCGCGAGCGCATCGCATAATACCGAAGAAAGACGCATTGATTGTACTGATCGCGAAGACCCGTAAATTCCGAGGGGTGTGAATCCGTGTCTTGCATGGACAATGGAGGACTGCATTCCTGTGGTCCGTAGTTAGTATGGGCTGAACCTCTCGTGTGCCATGTCCCCCAGAGAGAGGCTGAAGCTGAACCAAGCATTGGAACAGCTATAGTGAGGTCGGATTCAAGGGAAGTGCTCTCATTCGAGTAGGCAACCATGGCAAAGTCTTTTGTCATATCAAAACCGGACACTAGGACGGGTTGTACGTTGTCACCGTACTGCTTATCGCGGGCGAACGTGACCCAAGACTCGTAGTGTCGTTTTGTGTACCTTTCGAATGCCGACTCCAATAGCGTATCTTCCCTGTATGTCTGGTATTTCGTTACCAGCGCTGCACCACGTTTTCCAGAGAGCTCGAACGAGAAATGGGCACCAGGTTCCAAGGGCCTGGTAATTATCATTTCAGAACTCAATGAGATGGTCCAGGTGATTGGGCGTACCCAACGGTGGCTATCGAGGCACCCAGGCTAGCTCCAATTTCACGCACGGTGTCCGTACGAAGACAACCGGGTAACCGAGGCTGACCGAGTGCGGGGCTGCCAGCTTCCAATTCTTCAAACGTGGAGGGAACATCGATCCCCAGGCGTCGTTCCCCCAAGGGGCATGCCGCAGAAAACAACAAATGAAACTGTCCGCGCCGAATAAACCCTACATCTCCGAGGCTGATACGTTTGTAGCTTTGCGTAGGGGCAGGTTCCCTAAAAGTTCCAAGATTTGGTGTCAATATCGTATCCACCGCGCGACTGGGCAAACAGCAGACTACCATAAAGCATCACCGTGACAAAGGAATGACATCTGCCTATGAGAAGATGGCTCCGATTGTCAGCTTAATGAGGTGGAGACTTCAAAGACTCACTCCCTGTATATCTGCCATCCTGGTTGGAGTTTGGGGGCCATGGGAGAACCGGAAGGGGTGGATAATAGATCCTGCTAGAGGTAGCGGCATCAGCCTTTTTAAGCATATTGAGCGGCATTGCGCACGATTTGTGTCAGGGGACCTCTGACGCACACTAGTTGAAAGGCTGGGTTGAGGGCAAAACAATTGAATGGGTTTTGGTTTCGGTGGATGTTGATGGATACCCAAACGCCCGATGAGTGGCAACGCTCCCAGGCTAGCCTTCTGTCCGAAATCCCTCTTGCCTTACACCTTTCCCAGCTAGACCGTGGAAGCGTTTTGGCAGTCGGGAAGAATTTCCATGAACACGTAAGCGAATAAGCGCAGATGAGTAGCAGTGGAACTTACTGTGATTGTCGTGGGGGCTGGACATTCGGGGCCGAAAAACTCTGGGCTCATCTGCTGGATAGTACCACCCCATCCGGATGAACTCGCGATTGTCGGGTTTGAGGTCATGAAAGTCCGAGATCTGCAAGGTGGGGTTATTGGTACTTTGGTAAGCCAGGACGTCATCTCAGCAGACGAAGGTCACGAGCGAGAAAAGCGTGGTTCTGGCTTTGGAAGACGCACTTGTTTGGGATCCCCGTGGGCAGTTCATTGGCCATGGAAACAAATTAACTCCCGAGCAGCGTCCAGTAACAATGGGAGCCGTATACATAATTCTGAGAGAACCAGCGTCCGGACGGGGAGATGATGACCAGAAAAGGAAAGCCGCCCTTCGGAACACAGATTCAGTATGCACGTAAAGGATGAAACACTCGTAACGCCACAAACCCAACCCCCGACTCAACCACACGGCCGTGTTCACACACCGATCTGTTCCCGTATCGTCCTTTTCGCCCTTCTCTGACACGTTTTCCGCCTCCAGGACCGCACTCCTCCACCGGATGAGGCTCGACTCTCTATGCGCCTTGCTTCGGTCATCGCTTACAGTCCCCACGAGATCAGGCTCCCGAGTAAAAGCACGTACACCTGGTCTGGTAACACCGAAATGTGGTCGCATCCCGGTGACACGGCCATCGCTGTCGGAAAGCGAATAGGGATCTAATATTTTAACACAGCTTTCATCCAGAAGTGACGGTCCAATTCAACCAAATTCATCACGAATACGCGTCCCTAAGGCGTAAGAAATGATTCATGCGACTGCTATCTCTCATCCTTCACCACCTTCCGTTTCCCTCCATTTCTTCACTCACGCCTCGTCACACCTAACGCTGCCACAAGTCGACTTGAAAGGGGAGTCCGGAAGGTCCCGATGTCCCCTAATACCACGCCGACTCCGGGAAGAAAATAGCGAACGTCCCAAGCAAAATTCCGGCGTCCAGCACCGGTCGTTCCCTTGCGACTTCAAGTTTCGACACTCCCCACATCTTCGCCGCACCGTCGCCGCACCGATCCTCCATGACTAGGTGACCGCTGGCAACATTCGAACGGTATGAATCGCTCGTACTACCCAGATGTGGGCGCAGAGATAGTCACCTCCCTCTGATGATCCTCCCAGAGGTTTCCATTGTCTAGCCTTTGTGTTATACGACCCCGCCACTGACGACAACGTTGTAGTTTTCGGTGTCATGACATATGGATGCTGCGCTAATCTGACCCGGTAGGTGAGGGTTGTCGACGAAAAATCAGATTATAGCCGAGCGACCCTGGTGACAAGGATAACTCTACCTTCCGTTGCGATAACAGACTACACCCAATCCGTCGGAACTATAAGTAGGCCTTCGTAGTGTAGGCTCAATGCTTCGCGAATAACCAAGGTTTACACCCCAGCCACCGACGCCCATGCTGTCTCCTCTGCAAGAGCGCAATACATTGGATAGATTGGATGAGGAATATAAGATGATTGAATCACGGGCGAGAGTGGCAAGGAGCAATATTGAGCGAGAAAGATCGGGGACGAGCCGGTCCGGAGATGTCGGCTACATTGAGCAAAGCGCGATCCAGTGCTTCGTGTGGAATATAAAGCGATGTAGTATTAGTACAACAGGACAAATGAAGAACCAAGCAAGCCAAACGGCCAGAAAATCACGAATGATAGCATGTACATGTGACGCGCCCTCTAAAAAAATACATGCGCTCTGCACAGACGCCCCACCCGCAACCTCGTCCGGAGTGGCTCTAACGGTCAACGATATCGCGGAGGTAGAAGGAGGTACATATCAACGGAGAACCACTGATGAAAGGACCGAGGGTAGTGTTGTGCCAGCCGATGCACCCTATCTTGAAGCAGCAGACCGACCTGTATGAGCCATATTTCCGGACCTAAAGGTCCTGAGCACTTTGTGGGCCGCTTCCTCCTTCGCCGCCACAAGAGTGCTGGCCTCGGCCCTACTCCATCCAACACCATCGACTATAGAGCAGAGTTAGAGGGGTCAAGGGACGGTTAACAGGGGGACGTACTGAGGCATATTGCTGTCCAAATCGGGTCACTCTCAAGTCCGGCCCGAAATGTCACCCATTCAAAGCGCCAAGGCCGGCCATCGACCTCGAACTGATCATCAAATTCTGTTCTATAGTCTACGTGAAGTAGCGAGGATCCGAGGTTTGGATCTGGGTTAATATGAATGAACGTGGTCTGGTCCACAGCGTTTGTCTTGCCTTCGGGTTCGCAGCACAATCAGCGGGATACGAAATGAAGAGAACCGAAACAGGAAAACATACCAGAAGATTCGGTCGTGAGATGCCAATCATCTTCATCCATCCGGATGTCGTGACCATCCGCACTTGAAGGTAGTGGTTGCCAAGCCGTAGAGACCCGTCCCAAACACCCAAACACGGCATTAATGGTAGGGCGTTTATCTGGTTGAGCTGACCAACACAGTTCTAACGTCGCCCATAGGTCATCTGTGAACCACACTCCCTTCGCCCCTTCCGATCTTTCCGGACGTTCGCCCTCAACGACCTTCCGCATAACGATGAAATCCTTGAACCGTGCGAAGGGAGCTTGACCGCTCAGGACCTCGTAAATCACCATCCCCAGCGCGTAGCAATCCGATTCTTTCGTGGGTTTACTGTCCTTGAAATTGAATTGGTCCGGATAGAGGAGCTCCGGGCTCATCCAACGCGTCGTTCCACCCTTCGCGGAGGAGCTTGGGGTTGTAGGATTTGTGGGATCTGAAACAATGGTAAGAAGTCCGAAGTCTGCAAGGCATGCGTGGCCATTTTGGTCGATCAAGATGTTGGCCTTGATAAAAAGGCGCGTTAGGAAGCAGGGCGACGACTCGCACTCGAAGCCATACCCCTTTCAGATCCCCATGTATCATCGCCCGACCGTGCATGTATATCAGCCCCCGAGCGACGTCTTTGAGCTATGGGAACCGAATATCAGTGACGGCTGTGTTCATCGGCCAGATTAAAACCCTACGAGCTCAAACCGATTCACGTCCCGATGAGCCTTGATGAACTCGTTGATGTTTCCATTGACCATCCATTCGGATGCCATCGCAAAGTGGTAATTACCCATTGTCACTCCTAAAAGTGGCAGCACGTTTGGGTGGCGGAGAGTCTTCCATGTGACAACCTCCTTGCAAAACCTCTGCAATGGACACCATCAGCTGGTCAGCGCGAAATTTTCGACAGACTGGGAACCCACACTCGTGATTTTATGAAAGTCACTCGTCGAGTAAACCCTCAGTACCTTGACTGCAACCTGGCGACCTTGGTGTTCACCCTTCCAGACGTCGGCGTACCCGCCGCGATACAGCGGAGTACCCGATCGATCGTAGCAAAACGAGATGTGCAGTGATCTTGGAAGCAAAGCTTGGCGGCCACAAATGCGGCACAAAGCAGACAGGCACTTCTTCCGGAACCGTGGTGGGAGGTCGGGGAGATCCAGAACCTGATAAGCCGAGGGGGAAATTCGGAAACAAAGGGGCCGAAGAAGGTTGATGTGATCAGACTGCGGCTCGGAAATGAAGGAGAGTGGGGGCGCACCTCATCTATAACATCGATAAAGGCCTGAGCGTCGTCTCCACAGAGGTAACTGATCATCTTGACTTCGTCCTGACTGGTGAAGATTGTTTCAAGTAACGGGATGACTTCATCTTCGGAGAAGGCATGGCTGATTAAACATCTGCATGCTGGCGCATGGAGATCGACAGGGGTGGATGGATCGAGGGCCGGGTAGGTAGTTGGGGGCGGTGGAGCCGGAATGGACGTGTCGGTCGAAGGTGCTAGAGGTTGAACACGCAGATACCCAATGCCGTCGGGGTTTTCGACTGACAGGCCAGCGGAATGTCTGGATCCGGAGCGCGACCGTAGGGCTTCTCCGAGACTTATTACTAGTTGCTCGAGCTAAGGGAGAGGGGAGGGTGTCAGGACGGATGCAAATGAGGAAGGGATCAAACGGAGAATGGGGTACCCGTTTGACGTAGGCTATTCTCTTCGTGTGGTCGCGAGCCTGGGCCCTCGCGTTCCTGCTCCGCTCAAGATCATTTCGAGTGGGGAAGTGGTGTGGTACCGCAGGAGTCGCGTTGTCTGACTGCCAAGACGATATCACACAAGGTGGTGACGTGAAATGAATTGCAGAAGTCTGGACCCGATCGGCGATGTGCATGGTGGAGGGGAGGAAGGATGGTAGTGAAAGAAGAGAGGTAGTGTAGCCTGGTAGAGGGTGGGGGTGAGATGGAAGGATATGAAAACCGGGGGGAGGGAGTCTGCGGCGAGGAGGACAGAAAATCGAATCCTCATCTCGAAGGTCCTTCAGACAGTCTTTGTACCCTTGGTCGTGGAGGAGGTTTGTTAGCTCATTGGGGAACCGAGGTGAAGACTGGTCAAGGGGACGGAGTCGTTGCAAGGGATCGGGGGAAGGCATTAGTGGTGTCCGTTTGGGTGAGGTCCAACAGCTTTAAGGTATGTATTTACGCGCCCACGAGTATCACAGTTAGGGCTGTGCATCATCAATTCATCAGTCAAACATGCCAAACCGACACGTGCATCTCGCCTTCATGCCGTTAGTGACTTCTCCGGGGGATGCCGATGCCGGCACCTTTGAGTTAGTCGTGTTCCTTGGGCAGGCACGAGGTCTTTGGAAGGAAGATCCTGTGAGCCACTGGGGCTGTCCTAAGGTTTGCGACATGTAGATTCGACCAATGATATCATGTAATGCTCTTTTTTCTATCTCCCCTTCCAGTTCCCATCTAACGGGACAGAGAAACCTAGTCTTTGTAGATGAGGCCCCAGTGGGTAAAAACTAGGTCCAACCCAGTCCGCAACTGTCACATCCAAGGAGGAGATAATTTTCCAACGACTTTCTTGCGGGCGTTCATGTGTCACGCGTTACTCTTCCCGGTGAAAAAGATGGCTGAAAGTCACATCCGTCACGTTGGAAAGTGGACACGGACCCGGTACTTGTCGACCCGCTCCGTTGATTTTCGGTGATCCGAGCCCACTTGCCGTCCGCACACACTGGGGCCAATTTAAAAAATATGAGGGTATCCCTCATGGCAATGTCAAGCTTGCCTATTCCGAAATCTTTCTCATGTTAAATCTGATTTACTCAGAATTTTCGTGTGGCCAGTGTTCCAAGTGCGACTGCGGTGTGCCGGCGTGCGAGCCGACTCGCGTAAATTAGATAAGCAACGCGTATTACCAAAAAAGGAACTACGTTTGCTGACTAATCTACGACTTTGGGACCCCTCCTCCATCTAGAGTCTCGCAAGCTCGACTAATCACATGCACACCTGAGTGACTGAGTATGTAAAATCATAGTAAAATGCGCCCTTGGACAGGCAGCCTTCGGTGGATCCCACGAGCTAGTCGCTTTAGGCTACAAGGTACGGCGGTTTGCACATAAAAGCGGACGCGGCCTTTATCCGCTCTGACGAGTCGCGTGCAGAATGTGTTTATGCATAGCATCCCATCGGTACGATGACCTAGGCAAACCGGGCAACCCGGAAGTAGAGTAACAATCACTCATGACACGCATGACACGCCTCACATCATATCATAAAGGACCCTCACCCCACCAACAACCTCATCTGGCACAACCCAAACCGTCAACGAATCCCCAGCCCTCGCGAGAACACACGGCTCATCCGACCTAACATTCCCACGTAACCCAATCAGCCGAAACCCATCCCCACTTCGCGATCCCTTCGCGATCTCGTGTGAGATTTCCACCTCCCCTCTCCACTTCTCTAACCCCCGGACGGGCTTTGCGCCTCGCGACAGGCGTAAAGACGTAGGAGCGTTCAACGATAGCTCGAATCGCATCATCAGGCGGGAGGCGAGCACGGTCATCTCTACCGAAATGAATTCGACCGGCGTGTCCGGTATCGGAGGTGTGTGATGTACGGCACGTCCCCGTCACATACCGACATTTCTCCCGACCGTTCAGCTGAATAGGATGGTGGCATTGTCGGTAAAGCTTTCATTACAGTAACTCCTATTGGTGAATCTTCTTCTGGAGGATCGGTCAAGGGGCGTTGAGGGTCCGATGGCGTCAATTCTGATTGGCAATCGGGAAGGTGGTCAGCGTTGGGTTCGGGGAGAAGTTGCTGCGGACTTACTCCTTTGAGGTCCCCGTGGACAATACCGTTGGAGTGGAGATAGCGAAGTCCCTGTACAACTTCACGGAGCTTGGAGTGATCTGGGGTTAGCGATCAAGCGGTGGAACTAAATGGTCATGACGATACCAGGGGAGCACGGGAGATATCCGGGTTCGAGGCCAAGTACTGCATAATATTGCCAGAGTCTGCCCAGTCATAGACAAGCGCCAGTTGAACGTTTTTCGTGTCGACGCCATAGAAAGTTAGGACGTGGTCATGTGACAATCTCTTCCATACAACCACCTTCCATAGTATCTGTGAGGGTCGTCGAAAAACGAAAGTGGTGATTATCAGGATCTCGCAACGCACTTTCTCTGCCTCCTTTAGATCTTGGATAGGGTATGTTCGGAAAGCTCTGAGAGCCACGTTTTTCGTCTGGTAGTATCCTCGCAGCCAAAACTATGGTGAAATCAAAACAGCCCGCAAAACCAGTTTTTCTTTGGTCTGCCTAGGTGGGTTCAGGTAAATCATCCGTGAACCACGCCCCCTCCGGTCTTTCTGGAAGTTCGCCCTCGATGACCTTTCGCATCACGATGTCACGTACCCCTTGAGATCTCCATGAATCACGTTGGAAGAGTGGAGGCAGTTGAGGCCTTCAGCGACGCCAGATAGCTGGTGGGAGGATAAGCATTTCATGCAGTGCAGTAGGAGAAGCACGCACGAGACCGAGTCGGTCCGCATCAGGGTGGTTCGTAACGTATTCAGTCAGGTCCCCACCGGCCATCCAATCTGCAATGAATTGGGGGGGGGGGGGTCGATGGTGACACCCAGAAGGGGGACGAGGTTCGGATGCGTCAAGTGTTTCCACGTCACCGCCACCTGGTGAAATGTCTGTGGGTTTTCTTAGCGTCGCAGAATGAAGAAATGTGGTATCGAGAACGTGCCTTCTTGACCTTCTGTGAATCCCCCTCAGGATACATCCTTACATGCCTAATATGGACCTTTGAACCACCAAGGGTCCCCTCATATCGGCACCCAGAAACAGACGGAAGGCTGATGTCCAGAAAGGAGTCTGGAAGGGTACATGATTTCGGTAGCAGCTCCTTAGCACCACATATCTCCCCGAGTTCGTGTAGAGATTCCTGGAATGCGGGACTTGTATGGTCGGAAATACCGATGAGAACCTATCCCGGGGGTCGGTGTGGGATGCGAAGAGATGATTTGGAGACTCACTATCCAGGTACTCGACGAGCCACACCAAATATTCCCTTTGTAGGTTTGGGATAGCGTTCCGATACTCATTCCCGGAAAGGATGCCACTGAGGTGTTTGTGAAACTGTGGCGAAGCTTTGTCGAGGTCGCGGAGTTGTTGGGTGGGGTTGTGTGGGATCATGGGGATGTAGACCGGGTAGGGTAGAGCTAAATAGATAGGCTGTTCGTGGGTGACAGAAGGGTGGCGTAACAGTTATCTTGGTTGGCCCTCGAGGTTCAAGGACACCAAAACGGGGTACTGGGTGCAAAACCGTGGGTGGCTGCGACCATGCTTTATACCTGACCCAAACGCACATGTCCACCTTGCAAACAGCCCGCCTTGAAACGACTGCCTGGCATAACAACGTCAAACGTAAGTGTCATCTTGACAGGCCCGAGCGGACAAAAACAAAGAGGCAGGATTGAAGCGATGATCGCCCATCGAGGTGAAGGTCCGTCGGCAGACTCCGAAAGGGAGATGTGACCGGAAAAGGAAGTCCGGAAGGTCCCGATGCCCCCTAACACTGGCACGCCGACTCCGGGAAGAAAATAGCGAACGTCGCAAGCAAAATTCCAGCGTCCAGCACCGGTCGTTCCCTTGCGACTTCAGGTTTCTGAGGAACATCGCCCATATACGTGACCCTGCGCCGTTTTGTAAAAGCCACAATGGAAGACTTTAAGTTTCGACACTTCCCTCATCTTCGCGGCACTGTTGCCGCACCGATCCTCCATGACTAGGTGACCGCTGGCAACATTCGAACGATATGAATCCCTCGTACTACCCAGATGTGGGCGCAGAAATATTCATCTCCCTCTGATGATCCTCCCGGAGGTCGCCGCCGTCTAGCCTCTGCGTTATTCGACCCCGCCACTGACGACAACATCGTGGTTTTCTGTGTCTAGTCTGCCATGGACTTGATCTTGTACTCGGAGATCAAAGGAGCTCTCCCGCCAGACGCTGTTTTGGTCCTGGCCCCGTCACCAAAACTACCCGCCTCTGGCAAGGTTTTTATTCTGGAGCTCCGCATGACTAGGCCCGACAGTACGAGCACCCTGGACACAGCTGGAGAACCCTAGTTTTCTGACCACGGGTGCTCCGGTATGCAATACCTGGATGTTTGGTGGTACTCCCGATGGCGATGTCAATCCCCCTGCGCATCATCCTTCCTTCACGTTGTCGTGCACTGGTATTACATCAATTCTTTCCTTGGACGACGATGGGTGTTCACCCGCTTGACGCATTCGGTCAAGCTGTGGTGGTGTGGAAAAGGGAGGACGCACATATCTTGGAGACCTGTTCATATCTGACCCCCGGGGTCCGAAACTTGTCTTCGTGCGTGGATCTTGTTTCCTCGTGTTCAGAAGCAAGGATAGTTAAATATCCTGGAGTTGTTGTATCTCCTAATGCGGGAGCGGATGGTGGGAAGCCGATTTCCGAGGCCATTTTAAGGATGAGTCTGACTGGACCTCCTGATCCGGCAGGCTGATCTGCGCTGTGCCAATCTGACCACTGACCCGGTGGGTGGGGGTCGTTGATGACAAAACAGATTAGAGCCGAGTGGCCCTGGTGATAATGATAACCCTACGTTGCGTTGCGATAACAGGCTACACCCAATCCATCGGAACTATAAGTAGGCCTTCGTAACGTAGACCCAATGCTCTGTGAGTAACCAAGGTTCACACCCCAGTTATTGGCGCTCATGCCGCCTCCTGTGCAAGAGTGCAATGTATCTTATCTTGGATAATAATAGGGCACCAAGGAGGATGTTGGATAGTTTGGATGAAGGATATAAAGGTATTAAATTGCGGGTGGTAGTGACAAGGAGCAGTATTAAGAAGAAAGATCGGGGACGAGCCAGACCAGAGGCGTCGGCCACATTAAGCAAAGCTCAGCTCGGCGTTTCGCGCGGAATATAAAGTAATGTAGCATTAGTACAACAAGTCAAATGAACCAAGTAAACCGGGTGGCCAGAAAATCGCGAATGATAGCATTTACATGTGACGCGCCCTCTAAAAAAAATCCTTGCGCTCTGCGCAGACACCCAACCCACGACCTCGTCCGGAACGGCTCTAACGGTCAACGATATCGCGGAGATAGAAGGGGGTGCATATCGACGGAGGACTCCTGATGAAAAGACCGAGGGTAGTGTTGTGCAAGTCGATGCACCCTATCTTGAAGCAGCAGACCGACCTGTATGAGCCATATTCTCGAACCTGAAGGTTCTGAGAACCTTGCGGGCCGCTTTCTTCTTCGCCGCCGCAAGAGTCCTGGCCTGGGCCCTACTCCATCCAACACCACCGACTAGAGAGCAGAGTTAGAGGGATCAAGGGACAGTTCACAGGGGGGACGTACTGAGGCATATAGCCGTCCAAATTGGGTTGCTCTCAAGTCCAACCCGAGAAGTCACCCATTCAAAGCGACAAGGTTTGTCATTGACCTCGAACCGATCATCAAACCGTGTTCTACAGTCTACGCGAAGTAGCGAGGATCTGAGGGTTGGATTTGGGTTAATATGAATGAACGTGGTCTGGTCCACGGCGTTCGTCTTGCCTTCGGGTGAGCAGCACAATCAGTGGGATACGAAGTGAAGAGAGTTGAGATAGGAAGACATACCGGAAGATTCGGTCGTGAGATGCCAATCATCTTCATCCATCCGGATGTCGTGACCATCTGCACTCGAAGGTAGTGGCTGCCAAGCCGTGGAAATGCACCCCAAACACTCAAACACGGTATCAATGGTGGGGCGTTTATCTGGTTGAGCTGACCAACACAGATCCAACATCGCCCATAGGTCATCTGTGAACCACACTCCCTCCGCCCCTTCCGATCTTTCCGGACGTTCACCCTCAATGACCTTCCGCATAACAATAAAATCCTTGAACGGTGCGAAGGGAGCTTGACCGCTGAGGACTTCATAAATCACCATCCCCAGCGCGTAGCAATCCGATTCTTTCGTAGGTTTACTGTCGTTGAAACCGAATTGGTCAGGATAGAGGAGCTCCGGGCTCATCCAACGCGTCGTTCCACCATTCGTGGAGGAGCTTGGGGTTGTAGGATTTGTGGGATCTGAAACAATGGTGAGAAGTCCGAAGTCTGCAAGACATGCGTGGCCACTTTGGTCGATCAAGATGTTGGCCTTGGGAAAAAGGCGCGTTAGGAAGCAGGGCGACGACTCGCACTCGAAGCCATACCCCTTTCAGATCCCCATGTATCATCGCCCGACCGTGCATGTATATCAGCCCCCGAGCGACGTCTTTGAGCTGTGGGAACCGATTATCAGTGACGGCTGTGTTCATCAGTCAGATTAAAACCCTACGAGCTCAAACCGATTCACATCCCGACGAGCCTTGGTGAACTCGTTGATGTTTCCATTGTCCATCCATTCGGATGCCATCGCGAAGTGGTAATTATCCATTGTCACTCCTAAAAGTGGCAGCACATTTGGGTGACGGAGAGTCTTCCATGTGACAACCTCTTTGCAGAACCTCTGCGATGGTCAGCATCAGCTGGTCTGCGCAAATTTTTCGACAGACTGGGAACCCACGCTCGTGATTTTATGAAAGTCACTCGTCGAGTAGACCCTCAGTACCTTGACTGCAACCTGGCGGCCTTGGTGTTCACCCTTCCAGACGTCGGCGTACCCGCCGCGATAGAGCGGAGTACCCGATCGATCGTAGCAAAGCGAGATGTGCAGTGACCTCGGAAGCAAAGCTTGGCGGCTACAAATGCGGCACAAAGCAGTCAGGCACTTCTTCCGGAACTGTGGTGGGAGGTCAGGGAGGTCCAGAACCTGATCAGCGGAGGTGGAAATTCGGAAATAAAGGAGCCGAAGAGGATTGACGTGATCAGGCCGCGGCTCGGAAATGAAGGAGAGTGGGGGCGTACCGCGTCTATCACATCGATAAAGGCCTGAGCGTCGTCTCCACAGAGGTAACCGATCATCTTGACTTCGTCCTGGCTGGTGAAGATTGTCTCGAGTAACGGGATGACTTCATCTTCAGAGAAGGCACGGCTGATTAAGCGTCTGCATTCTGGCGCGTGGATGTCGACAGGGGTGGATGGATCGGGGGTCGGGTAGGTGGTTGAGGGCGGTGGAGCCGAGATGGGCGTCTTGATCGAAGGTGCTAGAGGCTGAACACATAGATACCCCGTGCCGTCGGGGTTTTCGACTGACAGGCCAGCGGAATGTCTGGATCCGGAGCACGATTGTAGGGCTTCTCCGAGACTTACTACTAGTTGCTCGAGCTAAGGGAGAGGAGAGGGAGTGTCAGGACGGATGCAAATGAGGAAAGGATCAAATGGAGAATGGGGTACCCGTTCGACGTAGGCTATTCTCCTCACGCGATGGCGGGCCTGGGCCCTCGCGTTCCTCTTCCGCGCAAGATCATTTCGAGTGGGGAAAGGGTGTGGTGCCGTAGGAGTCGCGTTGTCTGGCTGCCAAGACGATATCATACAGGGCGGTGGCGTGAGGTGGATCGTAGGAGTCTGGACTCGATCGGTGGTGTGTACGGTGGAGGGGAGGATGGATGGTAACGAGAGAAGAGAGGTAGTTGATGTGTGGTGGGGTCGAGAGGTGGCGTAGCCTGGTAGAGGGTGGGGATAAGATGGAAGGATATGAGAAGCGCGGAGAGGGAGCCTGCGGCGAGGAGGACAGAAAATCGAATCCTCGCCCCGAAGGTCCTTCAGACAGTCTTTGTACCCTTGGTCGTGGAGGTCAGTTAGCTCACTGGAGAACTGAGGTGAGGGCTGGTCGAGGGAACGGAGTCGTTGCAAGGGATGGGGTGAAGGCATTGGCAGTATCCTCCGTTGGGCGAGGTCCGACATCTAGAAGGTGCTTATGTATTTACGTGCAGCCGGAACGCACAATGGCGACTCGGAGGCGGTGCACATCATTCCGACATTTAAACTGACACACGCTTTTTGCCCCTCGTCATCTCATCACTCGAGCAGTCAATTCAAACCGACACAGTACCTAGGGGTCGAACATCTGCTCATCACATCATACCTCACTTTTGGCTGAGCGCTCTGTAAGTATCCCGAGATCTGTACGGCGGCACGTTCCAAGCCGAATAGTTTCAACAGATCGAAGCATCTGGCTACGAAGCCCGTAGGGCGCCATCCGGCTTTTCAGTCGACGCGGACAACTTGGTAGAGAACAATCTCCACATCACGTGAACCCTCTCTTTTGGCTGAGGGCTCTGCGAACAACGTCGAGATCTGTACAGCGGTAAGATCACGTCAATGGCATCGAAACAGCTGCGCTTTCTCATGTGAATCGTACCTGCCGAGCTTCGACCGTATACCAAGGTGTGGCGGTTTGCACATAAAAGTGGACGCGGCCTTTGTCCGTTTCGGCGGAGTGACTGTGTATATACATAACATACCATTGGTACGATAACCTAGGCAACCCGGACAACCCGGAAAAAACAAACAAACGCCAATAACATGCATGACACGCCTCACATCATACCATAAAGGATCCTCGCACTCTGCACCGACACCCCACCAGCAACCTCATCCGGCACAACCCAAACAGTCAACGAATCCCCAGCCCTCGCGAGCACACACGGCTCATCCGACCTAACATTTCCACGTACCCCAATCAGCCGAAGCCCATCCCCACTTCGCGATCCCTTCGCGGTCTCATGTGAAATTTCCACCTCCCCTCTCCACTTTTCTAACCCCCGGACAGGCTTTGCGCCTCGCGGCAGGCGTAAAGACGTAGGGGCGTTCAACGATAGCTCGAATCGCATCGTCAGGCGGGGGGCGAGCACGGTCATCTCTACGGAAATGAATTCGATCGGCGTGTCTGGTATCGGAGGTGTGGTAATGTACGGCACGTCCTCGTCATATACCGCCATTTCGCCCGACCGTTCGGCTGAATAAGATGGTGGCATTGTCGGTAAAGCTTTCATTACAGTAACTCCTTTTGGTGAATCTTCTTCTGGAGGATCGGTCAAGGGGGGTTGAGGGTCCGATGGTGTCAATTCTGATTGGCAATCGGGAAGATGGTCAGCGTGGCATCCCTCCACAAGAAAACATGATGGTGGGGGGGTTAAAACAGGAAATCATACCGGAAGAATCGCTTACTGTCGTGAGATCCCAATCGTCTTCGTCCATCTCAACATCCTCGTCCACTCGTGGGGAGGGTGGCTTCCAGGCTCTTGAAACCCGCTCCAAAAATTCCAGCACAGCTCCGATAGTAGGCCGGTTTCTTGGTCGAGTCGCCCAGCACCGATTCAGCATCCGCCATAAATCATCCGTGAACCACGCCCCCTCCGGTCTTTCTGGAAGTTCACCCTCGATGACCTTTCGCATCACGATGAAATCCTTGAGCGGTGCGAAGGGGACCTGGCCATTGAGCACTTCAAGTATCACCATCCCTAACGCGTAGCAATCCGATTCTTTTGTTGATCGACTGTCCTTGAAACCGAACTGGTCTGGATCGAGGAGTTCCGGGCTCATCCATCGTGTTGTGCCACCTTTCACGGAAGAACTTGAGGCTGTGGGGTTTGTAGGATCTGAGACAATTGTAAGAAGCCCGAAATCCGCCAGGCGTGCGTGGCCACTTTGGTCGATCAGGATATTAGCCTTGATAAAAAGCGCGTTAGAGGGCGGGGTAGCGACTAGCGTTTGAAGTCCTACTCCTTTCAGATCCCCGTGTATCATTGCCTGATCATGCATGTATATCAACCCCTGAGAAACATCTTTGAGCTATCGGAATCGATTATCAGTGACGGGTGCGGTCAGCAATAGGAGTAAAACCCTACAAGCTCAAACCGATTTGCATCCTTGTGGGTCTTGAGGAACTCGCTGACATTCCCATTCGCCATCCACTCCGACACCATCGCGAAGTGGTACCTACCCATCGTCACTCCCAACAGGGACAACACGTTAGGATGGCGAAGAGTCTTCCATGTCACAACTTCCTTGCAGAACCTCTACAATGGTTGGCATCAGTTGGCCGACACACGCGTTGACAGACTGTGGGAACCCACACTTATGATCTTATCAAAATCATCCGTCGAGTAAACCCTCAAAACCTTGACCGCGACATGAAGATCTTGGTGTTCACCCTTCCAGACGTCGGCGTACCCGCCACGATACAGCGGGGTACCCGATCGATCGTAACAAAGTGGGATGTGCAGTGATCTCGGAAGTAAACCCTGGCGACCGCATATTCGGCACAAAGCGCTCAGGCATTTTCTCCGGAGCCGTGATGGGAGAT
>Ga0307513_10002756_pt1 | contig 24169 bp, 29 predicted proteins | sample 15_EM_MG_FD_202174 | JGI IMG/M metagenome (GOLD analysis project Ga0307513, IMG submission 202174) | Populus trichocarpa ectomycorrhiza microbial communities from riparian zone in the Pacific Northwest, United States - 15_EM | ecosystem: Host-associated > Plants > Roots > Unclassified | place...
GGAATAGAGGGGAAAAGGGTGGGACAAAGGGAGAATATAGAAGGGAGTGGGCCGCTGAGCTATCTCATACTTAGTGGGAAAACTTTCCGAGGTCTGCTCATTGGCTATTTGAGTCTCACTCAATCAGATCTTCAGATCCAACATTGAGAGATTGACGTACAGTACATATAAGACGAGGGGTTGACCATGGCATATATTTGGTCAAGAACATCTCGCAAAGTCACTATGAGCGCGGCTAACCAAAATTCAAGGGGAGAATGGGAAGATTATTCGTGATACTAATGCTAAAATCTCTGCCCTACAGAATAAGATTGCCGGAATGGGCTTTGTTGAAGATCAATTGAGAAGGAAGAACCAAGAGTTGATGGAAGGATGGAGAGAGAAGGCCAGAAAGCTGGTACAAACACAGGTATTCTTGGCTCACATTTACCATTCCTATAAAAAGAAACTTTGAGCTAATACTGTACAGGAACTCTATGATAAACCCAAACGCCGGACATTACTATCGCAAGCACAGCCGGCCACCGCGGATCAGGTTGATCAGGCGCTATATATGACCTTTCACCCACCTTTCGACTGCCGGCACTTCCAGGACTCCCGAAGCACATCCTTGGGAACCTTTCCTCAACAGATCCGGCCGAGCCTGGATCCTGAATACACCCTATCCAGTGCCAAGATCGGGGATATTCGCGGCCAGAACGGGGTTGGTCCTGGTGCAAGAGTCATTCACTCCTTCCAACGGCCTGTAAGGAGACCTGATAATGGTGAGGGTGTGCTCTTTAACGGTAGACGTTTGTTATTTCCACATCATTCCTCTATCACCCCCCTTAAACCTTCATTAGATCGGATTCCGTTTCCGTCTACTCCTATCGCCAGCCACGAGCACTGCCAAGTTTTGAAAATCCAATTTTCAGCTATAGTATTCCCCTGTGCGTTACCGAATAGAGTCATCTTTCTCGTCCACTCCACCTCCAGCGATTGAAATCTCAACACCATGGGAAATCATCGTGGGAGTGTCCTCCGCCTCTGGTCTACCCCGCTCGTGGCAACTGCTTGGGGGTTTATCACGCCTTCATCTACCTCCTCTCTCTGGGGCCTTTGGCCTCCCCTCCCGGGGCTTATGGATTCCTTTCTAGTTCTGTTCGTCTTCGTTAAGAACGCTCGCGTTGATGTTCCTACCCTTTACCCCGCACTTCGCGTCGCGTCTCGCTTAGCGATTTGCACCGTCGGTGACCCTCCTTCCTCCGTCAACACACGGTCGCTAGTTTTGGACTATTGGTGAAGTAGTTGCCCTGGTGGCCCTGCTCTCTAGTATTGCACTCTCTCCTGAGTTGCAGGATCGGTACGGTCGGCACTCGAAAAACTGTGACCCCGTCTCCGTCCTCCGCGTTCGTACTTCTCATTTGTTTGGCGAGCCCTCCTCCTCCCGCTTCCCATGCGTCAGATCTGCTTGCACGGTACTGCTACGTCCTTCTTTAGCTGGCACCTTATCTGCCCCTTTGGCTGGCACCCTACTGCCCCTCACGATACCTGGCACCTCCACTGCTGAGTGGCTCTCCTCGCCGGATGGCTCCTCTCGCCCGCCTCATCCTCTCCTGCAATTTACTCTACGGTCGCAAATCTCGCATTAGGTTACGCTGGGTCATGGTATAGCACTACCTCCTTGGCCCATGCTAAAGTACGAACAGTCGCCGATTCTCCGGGCAGTTCGCCCGTGACAAGGCCTTGCCCCTAAGCCGATAGGTTCGGGGAATTCCCTTATGTGTCCGGCAACAGTAGTTTTATCTTTCCTCTCCGTCGGCACTTGGTGCCGTGATAATCATTTCTTTTGTTTTGGGGGGCCGCTGAAGGGTTTCTGTCTTTCCCTGGTTTCTTTTCTATACTTGTCTTTCCTTAGGTGTCTGGAGGAAGGTATTGCTTCGTCTTGCTTTCGTCTTACGTGCTACACGGCGGGAGGATGGGCTCTGGGTTAGAGGGGTTTGACTTTTCCCGTGAGGGGGTGAAGCGGGTCGTTAGATTGTTTACATGTTTTGTTTCGGTCATAGCTAGCGCTCCACACTGTTTCTTGTACCTTAATCAACAAATACAGGATGATAAAAAAAAAAGAAGAAAAAAAGAAAAAAAGAAAAAAACTTACCGAATAGAGGGATCCAGCAGAAAAATATAATCCCTACCAGAAATGCCAGGCATGACCGGAGAGACTTGATGCGAAACGCAAGAAACTTTTGAGTTCCAGCACTGAGACAGGATACCTAGACAACCTGAAAGCCGGTGGGATACAGCTTGAGACCTCGCCTTGCCCAAGTTGTCATAGTACTAGAAGATAGCAGGCAGAAAGAGAAGCTGCCATACTTATCAGAGTTTAGGTTTTGCCTTGACCATTGTTTACATCTTGGTATTTCTTTCAAGGATAACCACGGCCCCTACCACTCACAAGTGGGTTGTAGGGGTGTTCACGATCCCTACAGAAAATACCAACTCCAAGAGCTTGGTATTTCGCCTTTCCTAATTTATTGCTGTTGCTGTGGTTACGACGTGTTCCGCAGGGATTATATTTTCTGCTGGATCCCTCTAATAACCCATCAGTAGAATTGCTGTCTCCCCTTCCCTGCTGCTTTGCTTCCCCATCACCATCGGTCATGTGTGACTCAACCTGCCAAATTAGTCAAATGGGACAAATATTATGAATGTCGGGTTAGAACAACCCATTGCCAATTGGTCAAAGCTGGGGGGAACTGCATGGAGGTCTTCGGAGGAAGGTTCACCCGGTTGCTCAGACCTCATAGCTCACTATATACCGACCGAAGAGCCACTACCACATATAGAACTGATGACTCCTAGGACTTGAGAACCCCGATGCTCGTTTGCAAGCTCGCTACAGCTCACGCTTTTTTATTACCCACCCACCCCCCGCAACTGACCGTGCCAAGGTTCCCGCCACTTTGAAGGACGCTAAGCGACCACCAAAGTTTGCGGCACTCCAGAGGAGTGCCCGTCACCACAACACAACGCGTCAGCCCACCACAACATTTAAATGGCCACCCCCCCTCCCCCCTTCTTCCTTGAACAACCACAGTCGTCACATGTTCGGAGGAGTATTCTTTGTTTTTCATGATTGTCCATCATCGTTCTACTGGTAATCATTGCAGCTCTTGCATGAAAATAGTGGATGGGAGTACAATGAGTGGAAAATAATGAAGAAATGCTGACAGTATTATGTGTCATTACATATTTGGAAGAGTATTGTCTACTTTTCTTGATTTTGCTCCATCGTTCCAGTCGTAATCATTGCAGCTTTGGCATGAAAATAGTGGATGTGAGTACAATAAGAGGAAAGTAATGAACAAAATACAAATTGTATCGTATCTACAGCTAAGAGATTAAGACAAAAGTAAGAAACTTGAATACTTTGGATTGAATAGCTAACCCCATTAGACAACAACCTTTAAAGCCTAATCCTCCGATTTCGATCCTTCACTGCCTTTCTCATTTGCTTCGAAATATCCTTCCCTTGCGTTTTTACACTATTTTCAGCCTTTCGGGAAACCACATCAAGAGATCGCTGAGTTTTTGCAACATGCTTCTCAAGACTGTCCTGCTCTTTCTGTCGGACCATTGACCGAGATTGTTGAAACCCTTCTTGAAGATCATCATATCATGTGCAATTTTTGGGTTAACATCCAAGGTTTTTTGCTTTCAAAGATGGAACTCAGGATGTCGTTTTAAAAACATCAGAATCCAGGGATTGCTAACAGTTGGTGGTGGAGTATCGGGATCATCATGTGAGCAAGCCAGACTCAAGTTGGTATACTTGTTGAGATGACACTATCTTAGTGCAATACCCATTAAATCTACCTTGGTAAGGTACTCGCATAAACCCTCCTCTTGATCTTCACTCAATTTGTTATTAGGTAGTTGACATTGTCGTGATTGTTGGCCCTTGAATCTAGCACGCAAACGATCAATTAGGACATCAAATTCTCTTGCCATCAATGCTATATTGGGCTTCATTTCTCCCTTTAGCTTGAGAATAGCTTGTTGGATTCGGCTTTAGATCACTGAGTATGCTTCACCAGATATAGTGAGTTGTGTGGTTGGAAAAGACTTTGTAACAAAGAGAGTGAAGGTAATTCTGAAAAATGTTGTGTTGGGGCAACGGGCACTGCTCTGGAGTGCCGCAAACTATGACAGTCGCTTAGCGTCCTTCAAAGTGGTGGGAACCTTGGCACAATTATCTCACTGCGCCCTCATTGTGACGTAGGGATCTATCAGTGCCAATGATCTCAGGCGATAAGGGCCCATCTCCCCCACCACCTCCCACAGTGGATACATGGAAGATGGTTGATCGATGGAATAGATTGTCAGATTGTCTTGGTTCATCAGCAAAAAGAATTATCTTGCACCTATCTCTCCCCGCTCACCCTGTGCGCCGGACCTTGCAGGCGCTTATAACATAAACTCGGGTTCTGGGTGCCTCCTCCCAGGTTTATTCCGTCCGGAAGGGAAAGGGCCACCTCCAATGCGTGCGGACGTTACAGGCAGCATCTGGATGCATTGGACGCAGCCCTTTTGCATCCAGACGGCTTAGACCCCCCCCCAGAAACCCTCCCTCCAGCCCCCAGCCTCTTCCTCCCTTCGCGCCTAAAGTCCACATTCCCATGCTGCCATTCTGAGGAGGCCTTTCAACCGCAACCTCTCACATCCCGGCCCCCCCCCTAGACACGCTCGCCCATCAGCTTTCCTCCCCTAATACCCTCTCTCCTTTAACTTCGTCACTAGCATCTCTCTGAATCTGTTTCTCACCCTGAACCCGTCCAACATCACCTCTGGTTCTCCCACACTGCCGGATTTCCTCAGTCTTCTCGCATATCCAGCCGACATTTTCCAGTCCTTATTCTTTCGCGCTATTTCCTCCAAACGCCCTCAGCCCTTGCTCCTCCACCCTCTGATCCCACCCTGTATTCTCCCATATCCGGCAGACGTCCCCCACCCCCTTGCCCTTTCGCTAGGCTCTTTCCTCCGCTCTCCACACCCTGTCTTGTTCACCCCGCCCCTCTTGCCGTCCGCCCTTGGACTCTTGCTGTCCGCTCGCGGGCTCCCACCATATTCCCGGACTTCTAACAGTCCTCCAGACACATTCCCGTGTCTCTTCACCCACAACTGCCCGCTAGACTACTTAACCAAGCCTGCCTAGTTTATAACCATACCTCGACACATTCCCATGCCTACAGAACCTACAATTGCCCACTAGATGACTTGATCATACTTGCACAGCATATAACTATGGGTCCAGTTTGTTCTCATTCCTTTCCTGCACACCGGCTGGGCCCGTACCCTACTATGGCTTGCTTATTCATGAGCCTTTTAGCACGAGTAATCCAACTTGATTTTATTACATTTATATACACGATCAGCGCGTGAAGATAAAACCATTCTCCCTATTCTCTCAATCAGTTTCTTCAACTTGTGATTCCATGTCACCAGGTTCTCGGAACAGCCCTGAACCAACTAGTATTCTCGGATTCGCCCCTTGTTCTCGCTGCGGCTCGCGCTGACTGTGTCTTCCCGAATATGGGCAGCAGTCAGCCGTCTCTAATTCATCCAGCTCCATATCACTGCCAAACTCCCACCTCAATGCGTCCTCATCATTGTCATATCCCACCGTCCACTCCATCCGCTTTCCCCGCTCCCTCGCGATTTCACCCTCCAATGTCATCCTTATACGTCAAATTATTCGACTCTGCCAAACTCTTCCTGTTTTGTCCCACGATCGTGTATGACGTTCAAGCAGGGGTAGCTATCCATTAGTTGACGTTTCACACAATTTAAGTAGAGGTGGTTTTCAAAAGTATCCGGATGCCTGGGCAGTCGGGCGATCCGGACACTTTTGAAACCTACCAGTATGTATAGTTTATCCTACCCCCGAAACTGGTCAGTGTGAAAGCCATATTATCGATGAAGATGCCAGTCCGCCAACATCCATTTGAATGACATAATATGGTCGCTGTAAGAGAGATAAATGGGCCATCGATCTTATCTAGGAAACCTTCATGTGTTATGCCTTTCCTTCTCGGGACGGTGTAATATTGAGCAAATATCGTGCCCAGAAGCCCTGGTGTTACGAATCTAAGAGAGATTCGCTGTCCGCCGGATCAGATTGATTTGGGCTCACAGAGATTAGAAACAATCCCGACAAATATGAAAAACATACCTCATAGCTGCCAGGCAGGCAAATCAACCTATCCTCCTCCAGTAGGTATTCCTCTCTTCGTACACAGGCTGTAGGATCCTCACTATTGAGCTTATAGAGTTCTTTATAGTTTTCTTGACTGTATGCAGATACTGCGATCTGCATCCGCTGTGCTTTGCCAGCATCTGCAAATCAGTGACCAGCGGCCACTCCATTGAGTCTGGGATGGGATGCCAGTTATCAATTAAGGGTAACTTACGTGGTCATTTGAGGCCTGAGTAGCATCAGCAAAGTCAGGAAAGCCTAATTGGGTCCGGGCCTCGCTCCAACATGTGCGGACTTCTTTGGTCAGGGTAATTGGGTCTGGAAACCGATTGACAAAGATCGTCCAGTCCCACATCAGATCATGCGATCTGGCCTGAATGCTACACTCAAGCCCTATAGCCATATTTTGCCTGCTGCTGGCCTGCTGTCCTCCTTGGCTATCCAATTCCAGCATTGTTGGATCTGGGTGACATGGGGTTATCGCCGCGTCGCAGGTTGATTTAAGACTTTGGACGAAGGGGAGGGAATTGCAGATGTATAACCGTTTTGGCTAAGGTGTACTGTGGCAGGCGTTCTCCGTCCAGGGTAACTAATCCTCCTGCTAGAACCCTGGGTATTCCCAGGGGTGATTTTCAGTATCGAGCGCTGCGAGCTAAGAAACTCACGCCTAATTGGGCTCTGAGCTCCCCAGGCCGATTGATGATCCATATCGTCTCCATCCTGGCTTAACTCGTTCTCCTCCTCGCGCTCTTTGCTCTCCTCACTCTGGCCATCATTACCCTCATATTCCCCATCATTAGAGTCCAGACTCTGATTCGCCGACTCCAAGCCCTGCTGCCGGTGGTTAAGGACAGGCTCTGGTACTTCAAGTCGTGAAGAAGCCAGCTCCAGGATGTCATCCCTCCTACTACCTACAGCGGACCCAGCCGTAACAGACTCAACACTGGGTGATGGTATTATAGTTAATCTATCGCTGGACCCAGATCTCTGGAAACGTCTCTGGAGAACATCTCTTGGCCTTTGCCGTTCCTCCCTTAATAAACACATTGGGTGTGTCATAACCCGCCGCTGTTGTCGTGACATAGTGTGCAGGTGGATAGTGATACAATAAAATTGTTGTGTATGATGCTGGAGAGTAGGTAGTGTCAGGAAGCCTCTATTGGTATGTAGCTAAGGGCTCGATATGGGGTGTGAACTTGGAAGATAGAAATGGTCCGTCCAGCTTCCTTAAGAGCTAAGAAGGTTCATAGTTGATTACTCACTTTTATGTTTGCTGCTGTCAGCAGACACCCGCGTGTCCGAATTGCAACTTCATACCTGATATGGGAATTTGCACCCAAAGCGTGCTATGGGCTACGCTAATAGGGGCTGGAATAAATAAGGTACCAATCAGGGTCAAGCTTCAACTTGGCGGCGCCCCGATTTGACTGGGGCAACACGAGTATTTGGTACTGGATATTCTTGAGGGTGATGAAAAAAGGTTTATCAGTATTTACGGACTAATCTAGTTTGAGTAGGTCTGCCAAGCGGACAGTAGCCAATGTGGGTAAGGCTAGGGCTCGAAGTCCGGACGCTAATCTCAGAAAGTGAACGCTGCGGCTAAGGCTCAACAGTTGGGAAATAAGGTGTAAAGCCAGGATAGGAATAGCGATGAAAGGAGGAAACCCCAAATGAAAAACGGGCTAGAAAAGAATGAGAATGATCCACACAAATCCAAAGAGCAAAGCTCTAAAGCCTGAAGAGAAAACAGAGTACAGACGAAAAAGTGCTGGAAAAGAACAAGAATGATCTGCGAACATTCCAACAGCAGGTCCAAGGAGCTGACCCGGTAAACGAAAAATAGCCAGTGTCCATAGACTACTTGGGTTTGGGCAACCGCAGCGTGCTAATTCAAACAAGAAATGTGTGGGAAAAAATGCAAGGATAGCTCGCAAAACTCTAAAAGCTAAACTGCAAATGAAAAGCACCCCCAGGAAAGGTCCGCAGAAGATAGTCGAGGTTTAAATTAAGTGTACTGAGGAGGGGAGCCCAGACATAGCGGGCTAATCTAAACAGAAATAGTCAGGAAACAGCGAGAAAAACAGAAACTCTAGAAACAAAAATAAAAACACCACAAATAAAACACCAAAAACAAAAGTCGGAGGGTCCATCGCCACCTAGAACCTGTAAATTGCTTGAAATGGACCTGCACACTCTGCTAGCTAGACATTAGCCACATTGGTTAAGGCAGGAGAGCTGTGTTGGCAGAGCTAGTGAGCCAGGACAGAAACAGGCTTGAATGGGCTTCCAATGCCCGTTTCTGCTGGCAGCACTATGGTAGACCTTGCCAACTGAATGGATGAAAAACCTGCTAGTCGTATCCGGAACTTACCAGATGTAGCAGATCCACTTGGGTTGGTTAGGGAGTCAGCGGCCGGCTTAATTCTTGTCGGGCTTCTCTGCCTGAATATTGGCAGACACATCGCTTATAGACAGATCGGAGGGGGAATAGATTCTGCCAGGCTTACCAACATGGGTCGCCACTGGGTTGACAGGCTGCTCGCCCCCTGAGGCCAGCATCAAAAGATGCTCAGCTGACCTTCTGGCCTCTGGATGCTCAGAGCAGGACGCCGCATGGCCCGGGTTGGGAGTCAACAGGGGAGGACGGTTTGGCGGACCAGGCCTGTCAGCAGGTGGCGGACTCAGATTAAGCTCTCCATCGACTGTGTCCGGTTCAACCTCAATGCTGGCATCCATTGCCCCCACATGGCGGGCCACCTTCCGCTGGGGTTCCGGACTTTCATCCGAACTGTTGGGCTCCTCTGCTTCTTGCATGACGGCCTGGTTGCGTTTGGGACTGTTATTTGCTGGCATCCGAGGTGCTTTCTTTAGGTCAGTCTCCTGTCCTCTTTGTCTACTAGTACTCAAAACACGAGTGCCCAAGTTAGCACAAGGGACAGAAGCTTGCATACCAGAAGACGATGTAGGGCCGTAATCTGGGGCCGGGATCGCGCCGTGTGCCAAATCGAGGTCCCAATCAGCAGCAATATCGTACTCTAGCTCTAATTCACCAACATCCACCCAATTGATGCTATGTGTTCGCCCAGTCATTTTTGTGGTATTACTGCTCCTGGTGGTCCTCAACGAGGTGGTTCGCTTTGCGGCCGCAGCAGACGACTCTGGCGGGTGGCCGTCAGAGTTTGGCTCCTCATTGCTACTGGGCCACGCTACATCTGAAGGGGTGCTCCAGTTAGTATCACATGGGTCAAACTAGAGGTCACCAGGAGCAGGGTTACTATCTTCCGTATTGGTGCTGCAATGGGCACAGAAGAGCAGATGCATTGGTTCACTTGGTGGATTTAAGGACCACCATAGGCGGACATGCGTGCTATTGTGATTCGGATCATTTCAGCAAGCGGCAACCGCTCCTCAGGATCGTCTTGCAGCAAACCTGTAGGTTGTCGCATCGCACCAACGAGCCTACGATATCCGAATCCACTTGACAAGATTTCATCTATGCCCTGCACGCAGGTTCACATCAGTGGGCTCAGTTAGCTCCATCCAGTAAAAATGTTTGTGGGTTTGCTACTGGATTTTGTCCATCCCCGCCGGAAGTGGGCTGCTTGGGCGGACTTCGGATGGCCAATCCACCCAGAGACGCACAGAGGGCAGACCGGCGAGACCTGCAGGAGCTGTATCAGCAGAAATGGTACATTAAGGCTGACCCTTGGGGCTAACTTGCAATGATTTCTGGTGGGGGCGGGGTCCGCAACCGTAATAGCGGCAACAGGCTGCACTTTCAACATGTCAGTTAAGATACGCTGATGTTTTTTTGCTATGTCCTTTAGTAAAATGTTAAGGCATTCAGGAAATGTTCACCACGGAGGTTATTAGCCTGCCAGAGTCCGGACCTCCGGCTAACAGGCTGCTGGGTAATAGCATAGGCCTGCATGGCCACCCCTTTGGAGGCTGTACCCTGCTTCCACCCTGGGATCCTGTCTCGCTCCATCTTATGTTTCATAGCATTTCGCCAGGCTTTACACTTGTGACAATAGGTTCGGGGTGGAGGAAGCGACAAATGTGCTTACACCAGTTAACATCACCGGCGTTTTTAAAGGCCCCCAATTTTTCCAAAGTGAGGCCAACCTTCAAGGCTGCCATTGTAATACTGGTCGGGGCGGGGGAGAGGTGCTGGATCAGAAAGAGGCTTTTTTTAAACAAAAAAGGTTCCTGAGCAGATGAAAGATGACCACCAGCAGATGCTATTACGTTTGAGGATGAAGGATTGTGGAAGAGGCGAAAATGGAAATACAGCGGGTCTAGCGGATGGTAACAGGAGTTCTGCTGATGGTAAATGGCTGCAAGGGAAGGTTATTAGCTAGGGAAACCCAGATAGGTAAATCTGAAATGAGTTGAGGATATACTAGTGGTACAGCGGACAAGTGAGAGGTTGTGCTGAGCTCTGTGGGTCCTGTTAGGATGGGCTGGCAGATCAAAGATGTGATTGTGATTTGGAAAAGGATTGTGGGGAGAAGATGCAGGGGGGGAAAGAGAGAGCTTATATAGGCCGCATAAGGACAGTTTTAGTGGGGTTCGTAGGATTGTAGCCTGTACAAACTTGAATATTGATATCTTGAAAACTCATGTGATCCAGGCACGAAGACATACCCTAGATATGCTTCAGATAAGGTTTTAAGCTGCAACGGAGCGGCATGCGAGCCGTGACCCGCGAGCCAAGACACTTCCAAACCTCTTCAGTCTGCCCACAATAGGGTTAGCATCCTCTTAACAAAGGACAGGTTTCACAACTTAAACCGTGAATATGGTTGGCAGCTTGAATGCCCGGACCCATTCGTTAACTGACTAAACAAACTTGTAGTTTCCCGATTTACCCCTTGAAAGAAACCTATTTTTCACTTTGAAAGATACTAAGTCTACTGCACTCTATCTGCCCATCAGCCCACGGATCTGCCGGACTACTTGAACAAGAAACAAACAAACACCACACACGATAACCTCCAAGACAACAAAGTGTCCTTATTGCAGGCGACGTTATCAACAAGTCGCTGCATACACAAAACCCCTTCAGACAATGCATCTTGATATCGTTCTATCACTCAATGCGATTGCGGACGCAGCCTCCTCCACGGCACGACCTACTTTTGTTCATGATGAACTTGAAAACATGACCGACTGAGACTACGAATCTGATCCCTGGCTCAAGATCGCCGATATCCACACAGCACGTGGTGAGATAGATGATATGCACAACGATTCAGAAACAGAAGACGACACCCACCCACCGGTGCGCGCCCGGCCTTCCGGTCAAAAAACTATTCCCGGTACCGGCAGACCTCTCGGCGAGGTTGCAGGCTATACAGAGCTCAACAAGGCCATGACCGATAACTCTTGGAGCCCGTCCTCATCTGAAGACGACTTTAATTTAACGAGCTGGTTTGTCCGGAGCAAGGTAGCCAAGTCACTGATCGACGCGTACTTTGCCGAATGTCTGGGCAGCACAGATTGCATATCATTCTGGTCCGTCTATAGCTTGTAACAACACCTTAACATACTGGACCCATTTTGCCAATACTTGGTGTGGGCGGAAGCCAGTATTGATAATGGTCAACATGCAACAAGTTTCTATTATCGAAATATTATTGACTATGTCCGCTACCTGATCCACCAGGTCGCGTATTGCGCGGATATAGTTTACACACCTATTCAAGAATATGATTCGAATAGGGAGCGATTATATTCAAAATGCATACGGCGGACTGGTAGTGGGATATACAGGTATGAGATAGGTCCTGACAGCTCTTGGGAAAGGTGTTTCCAGTGCTAACAGCCCATTCCGTTCCTTGTTAGAAACCCTTGCCCACCGGCTCAATACTGGTTCCAATTATCGGATTGTCTGACCAGATGCACCTTACCAATTTCTCAGGAGATAAGAAAGCCTGGCCAGTATTCATGACGATCGACAATATCATTTCGCAGATGAGAAACAGCCCAGCCAAGCTGCCAATCCTGCTTCTGGCATTGCTTCCAGTACACCCAAAGCTTACTGGTGAATCAGCCCGTCCCAATGAAGTCCAGCGGCAGACAAATGCGGATACCCTGCGGGCTGTGTTCAATCTTGTCCTGACACCATTACAGCCAGTTGCCCAAGGAGGAACGACAATGGATTGTGCGGACCGCAAAACATGCCTTTGTTTTTCCATTTTGTCAGCCTGAATCGCGGATCATGCTAAGCATGCAGACTTGCAAGGAATAGGCAGTAAGTCATGCCCAAAGTGTGAGGTTCCGTTCGATGAGCTCAGTGGGAATCGGCGGCGGATATATGAGACCCACGACTACATGCGATGTAGGGAGAAAGCATTGAGGCATGAGCCGGCAGAAGCGTTCGGCATGGCAGAATACTTTCTGCGGTTGGGCATCAAAATAGGAAACAATATATTCATTGGACTGGATCGAGTAAGCCCCGCAAACCTACACTAGCCGGACCTCTTGCACAACATCTATCTTGGCTTATTCAAAGATATGATGGAATGGGTGGAAGAATTCCTGAAAAAGCATAAACAAAAACACGCTTTCAACGATGCTTGGAAAGAAATTCCTCCTTACCCCAAATACAGCCTACCGAAAAAGGCCTATGGCGAAATCACACAATGGCAGGGAAAGGAGATGCGCAATCTCGGCCATGGTATTTCAGCCGTATTGGGGTCCGCATTGCGAAATCCTGACAGTTCTCAGTATCATGATTTCAAGTGTGCTTTGAACTGTGTTAGTGCGCTGGTTGATTTCTTTCTCATAGCTCAATATCGGAGTCATACACCAGATACACTTTCCTACATGGAAAGCCCCATGCAGACTTTTAACAGGACAAAAGACATTTTTCTCTAGTTCCGTACCTCGAAGCGTTCTCGCATTCGTGCCGATTGCCAGGATCAGGAGCTAAGGGAACTGATGGCGGATCAGTGTGCTAAAGATATCCACCATAGAACCGTCGCTAATCGCCGTCGACAGGCTGATCAAGAGAGGGTTGCAAGATCCGATCGGCGGGCGGATTTGATACGGTGTGAGAACCACTTCAACTTCATCAAGATGCACTACCTGACTCACTTTGCCTCCCACTTACGGCGTTTTGAATCCATATCAATGTATTCTACAGAGATCAGTGAACTAGCACATAAGGATCAGATTAAAGATGGATACCGCAGGTCAAACAAGAATGACGCCGCCCGTCAGATCTTGTTGCAATATGGCCGCCAACATGCCCTAGGAATGCGGTTGCAGACTATAGAAGCGCTTTCAAAAGTTCAAGCTGTGATCGTGGCTGAACATAGCGGGATGGAAATGCTGGCTTTTTCAAGTCACAGTACGCTTCGCCGGTTTTTTAAAGACCGTATGAAGAACACCAGCACGCTGACCGAACTATGTCAACCCTCAATATCCATTATACCGACATGATGCAGGAGATACTACATTTTACTAAGCAGACTGGTGCGGATGACCGACAGTTGCCAGCTGACCTTACTGAACTAGGGTTACTCCCTGTAAAAGGATTTGCTCAGCGTGAAATTCCAGTTGCCGACTTTTAAGAACCAGACAGGTTCCAGATCTACCTGACTCGCTCCTATGGAACAAATGCATTCCGTAACACTAGCCCCAGAAATGATTGGGTATAGGTCCAGACTGGTAGGGAAGCGGACTATGGAGATTTGCGAGGACGGGTGATGGCTCAGTTGCTCGCACTTTTCAAGATAAGAAATATTCTCAGCGAGGCAGGAGCCGTCCATCGGTTGGCATTGGTTTGCATACTCAATCCGGTCAATAGTGGAAGATTTCAGATTGCGAGCGGACCTATTGGAGTCGACAGGTGGGTCAATGGTCGAGACATATGAATAGTCAGTATAGGGGCAGTGATCGGACAGGCGCAGGTAATTCCTAGTGGGGAGAGGCAAGGGATAGTGAATCACAGGATTGATCTGCGGACGTTTAATGAAATATATTAAATTATTCTATCCAATTATGTACAGTATTTATACGAGTTAAGGCTGGGCACTGAAGGTGGCAGTTTCCATATTGAGTGTCCGGCTTCAACTTGGCCACGGGAGTACTACACAATCCGCAGGCGTTTAAGGGAATATTTTAATTATGTTGAATTGTTTTGCATGAATATGCGGCCAAGGTGAAGCCGTACACTTAAGATGGCGGTGCCCATATTGAGTGACCAGCTTCAACTCGGCCGCTCGGGGTAAGACACGATCGGCGCGGGTTTTAGGGAATATTTTAAATAGGTTGAATTGTTCTGCATGAATATGCGGCCAAGTTGAAGCCATACACTTAAGATGGGAGTGCCCATATTGAGTATCCGGCTTCAACGCGGCCCCCCGGAGTACTACACGATCCGTGGGCGTTTAAAGAAATATTTTAAATAGGTTGCATTGTTCTGCATGAATCTGCGGCCAAGTTGAAGCCGTACACCTAAGATGGCAGTTCCCATATTGAGTGTCTGGCTTCAACTTGGCCGCGGGAGTAATATACGATCTGTGCGCGTTTAAGGGAATATTTTAAATAGGCTAAATTGAGTAGGCGGCCGTGTTGAAGCCAGAGACCTCAGGGAAAGATTATCTTAGAAAGTGTCCGGCTTCAAGTCGGCCACGTGAGTGCTGCGGATGATGAATAATACCAATTTATTCTCTCCTGTGGCAAAGCCAACCAAAGTACGGGGTCTCCATGGAACCCGCACCGAGCGTCTTGTGAACAGTAAGGGAATTATGGAAGTGACAGGAGGGCGCGGGCTAAGAGAAGTGCAACGTAGGATGTCCGCGCACGGGAGCGGACAGATCTAGATCGCTAGAGGTGAGAGGGGATCTGGGAGGGCCACCAGATACGTGCAGTTGGTAAGAGTAGGCAGGAGGCCTGTAAACCAGAAGATAAGGGGGCGGATACAACAGGAAGGCGCTGGGAGGGGGTAGGGTCGCCAGGAGCACGTCGGACACTTTGGAGGGAAAGTGGGGCGTCAGGGCGCACCAGACGCAAGAGATGAAAGGCAAAGAGGATTCACACAACTCTGAAGGGCAGGAGGCAAACAGCGGACTGGCTTTGTCCAGACGCAGGCTCGATTCGTCCCATGAAAAACCTTTTTTTCCTGATGTTTTGTTATTTCTCTGTACTTGTCACATTTTCCCTCTCATATTGGTTATTATCTCAATGCATTTGTTTGGCTGTAACAAATTGCTAGTATGATATGTTACTTGGACTAAATTAACCCAGTACCCCAGATTAACAGCAATGCATACCAGCCCCCAGATTACTGCGTGTTTCCACCACCATCTGAACAAATTTCTCAAGATAAATCTCCACAATTTGATTTACTGTGTGTTTCCAATTGGAATTTTAAGCTGTTCCTTGGTTTAATGATAGTAGAGTTGGTAGGGGGGTACGGTTGCCATTGCCGAAGTTTTTGCTGTTTGCTCGTGTGCTGCTACTTCTGGGGCAATACTCAAATAAGGCAAAAGTTAAAATAGAAAATTTTAATGATGATGAGAGATGGAAAAGAAAAAGGGCGGTACTAGAGTGACCTAACAAGGGTGGCCGGACTGCAGTTGATAGCCATCTGAGTAAACGACTGGAGTAAATCAAATTGAGGTAGCAGAGAGAAGGTTGATCTAGTGAACACATTGATGGACTCAACTATTGACTACTTGTTGGACAGTTTAAACCCCGAGCATTATGTCCCATTACCCTAGCCCCATATTTCGCAGCTGCCCTCAGATCACTGTGTGATACCGTACAGGATGGAGGTTGGAGTGCAACTATCAAAAAATGTCATAAAACCTGCTCTCCCTGCCCGCCCTCTAAACTGTGAATTCAGAGGCAAGAGCTCCTGAAAAGGATTAGCATTTTCCTAGAGCGGTATAGGATGAAGGAGCTGGATCTCACTCCAGGCATTAACCCACTTGTATAGTCAACACTATTGTAGGCTTGCCAAGATATCATGGTAAAAGTCAGACTCGAGCTAAAGCGACACTGATGCAACCGAGCCAACGGGAGCCCACAAAGAAGGCCAATCTGCCACAGCTATACATAAGCAAGAGTAGGCCGGACAGGTTTAAGAAAATCCTCACGAGCGCCCATGTATCGGTACGAAATTTGAGTTAATATGGCCAAGTCGACATTCACCAGATTATGGTTCCTGCAATTCAAAAAGGGGACCATGCTGTGCAAAGAGTGTTACATGTAGCTTTGCAAAACTTGATTATTAAGATATTTTTTTGCCTCGAGAAGCCTTGCAGGAAGCATGATTAACGGTATCAGGGTTTAATAAAACTATTAACTTGTATGTATAAAAGGAGTTTATAGAGATAAAATGTATAAATAATATAAGATTTTATTACAATAAGTCAAGTGAGAACTAAAGTATGGTTCGTACCGTTCAAAACGTGCACAAGGCTGAAAAGAAAGTGTTGCGTGGCTCAGTAAAGTTGTGTGCCAAGACCTTGCAATAACAGTATAATATTGATATTGGAAAGATTTGATATTTTATACTATCATTGTATTTACTGATTACAAAAAATACTTAGCACAAAACTTTGATTACTAACACAAAAATAGGATGGGTATGGCAACAATTATGTGGCTGTGTGTAACACAATTTGCCTTTCTCCATCAAAAATACAAGATTTTAAACGATTATACGACTTTCCTGAAAAATTCAATAATTATGAAAACACCACTACATTATTCGCCTTCACAAGATCTATTACCTAGTAGTTTTTTCAGGTCTATAGGTAGTACTGAGAATATGATATAATCGATTGAAAACAACGCAAATTCTTGTGCACGTTTTGAACGGCATGAACCATATTCTATATACAGTGTTTAATATACATATTTGTCAGAAATAACTATTCAAATAATATAAAACTTATCATAGCTTTTATAAAATTCATCTATACTTACTCACCCAATCAACTATGCCTATTGTAACACTTTTTCACCTTTCTCACTAAAAATACAACTTTTTAAATCCTTATGGCTCCACAATCACAAACATAATTGCCGGAACAAAACCCACTTTCCATTCTCCCTCATTTTCTCTTTCAGAAATATGTTTTTCTTTTGCCATTGTGTTTGTTGTTGTTGTGCCTTAAAGATTAGGAAATTACAAAATTTCAGGTCCCCTTTTTGAATGGCAGGAACCATATACGGTAACGGTAACGTATTTGACCTAGTAATGGGACACTCACTAGTAATGGGACACTTTTTGGATCCAGTGTCCCATAAACAAATATATGAATATCTCAACTAATAGTACATAAAATGGCGTCTAAATTCCTTTTCAGATAGCTAATATGCATGTAGAAATACCATATAAATTATTCTCTACCACTAGCCAAGGGAAACTAGTTATTGTATAAAGTGTTCAGAAAGTATCAGTTTACAGTAGTGTGAGTTCTTGATTTTATAGAAAATTAATTAAAAATGGTAAAATTATTCTGTTTCCTGGAGAAGGTAGAGTAAGATCCTCCTTTCATCCTGCATGTTGCAAAATATTAAGTGAGATTCTGGCAGGGCCAAGTCGTTAATTTTAATAACTGTAATTTTCAATATGTAATATGTATAGTATTTGTATCTTGGTTAATGTTATAAACATATATGTAAGTGTTCTAAAAGATCAGTAATCCAATCATACCTCTTCTTTATTTCACTAAGTAGCTTCTGAGATTCATGTCTGTTAACCATATATTGTAAATTTCACTCATAATACTTTTATACTCCATGTTTCTCAGAAGTATTTTTACAATTTTTATGATTAACTGGGTAGACTTTCGAGATTCTCAATTAAAATCTTATAATATTAGATGATATTTGGGAATATATCTTTATAATACTCAATAAATAGAATAATTTTATCATTTTTCTTAATTTTTATCTAACATTACAAATATATATCATCTTACATATTACAATTCACATATTCTAGTTATTGTATAAATTATAAATTTTAGTCAAATTAATGAAATACCTTATAGAGTCTATGAGCCAGGCTCTCAGCTATCTATTACCAAACTTGGAGAATATTTAATTTTTATATTGCATGAGATACCAGAATTTTCGTTACCCTAAAGACAAATAACTTTTTTTATTTCAAGTCATCTTGATTGAAATCAACGACTTGAACTTGCCACAACAACACCCATATTCTACAATATGCATGATGGAAGGAGGATCTCACTCTACCTCCTCCAGTAAACAGGATAATTTTACCATTTTTAATTAATTTTCTATAAAATCACAAACTCATACTACTGTAAACTCATCCTTTCTCAACACTTTATACCATAACTAGTTTCCCTTTGATAAGGGCAGAGAATAATTTATAGGGTATTTCTACATGCATATTAGCTATCCGGAAAGGAATTTACAGGCCATTTCATGTACTATTAGTTGAGCTATTCATATATTTGTTTATGGGACACTGGATCCAAAAAGTGTCCCATTACTAGTGAGTGTCCCATTACTAGGTCAAATATGTTAGTGGATTTGTAGATTTTACGATAATAATATCATAGTACAAGAACAGCCACATTCCAAAAGTTCTCGCACCCTGGCTGGTATCGTGACAAATTTCTATCAGATATATTATAGCCCTTCTTCACTTGTCATAGCACAAGCAGGGGTGTGAGAACTTTTAGAACGAGGCTGTACCCTGAAATAAAGTTTGTGGCTGAAGCGAACATCCGATCGGTCAGTGGGGGTGGAGTGCCGCATAAACTCGTGAGAACTGCCAAGGCGTAGTAGGTTGAAATAATAAGCGGTGGTCAAAATAAGAACCCTGAAAGGATTACTTCTGGCTACACAAAGAGTCAGCTTGTGTCATCTTATTGCGACTTCGCGAGGAATCTGCTAGGGCGGGGAGACTGAGAGCAATGATAAGCGCTTCGAGGTTATTGGGGGGGGGGGGGCAACACACCACGTACGATAAAACAACCACAGCGCAAACGATTTTTTTTAGCAAGAAAAAATGTCAACCGTGTCCTCTAAGATGTGGGCCAACAGTGTCAATAGTGCTAATTTTTTGATTCCGTGGTGAGAATATGCGTGATAAATTGAAGGCAACAACGGTCGGAAATATTTGATGTTCCATTTCGGGAAAGTAGGATCTTGATATTGCACAGCACAGAGAATTCTAGATCAGGTTGCGCTCAGTCTCCCCGCCCTAGGAGCCTCCCCATTATAGAAGATGTCCCTTATCCGACAAGGTAATTTCGGCTTCTCTTTTTTATGGAAAACATAAACGGTATCCCTCCACTTCGCTTCGGGCACTGGAAGTACAGTACATCATTGCAATATAAGTTGTCCGTCATTGATCACATTAGATTTTAAACAAAAATTACTCTAAACCCCGGCTGTTACTCCAATTATAAATTACCCCACCCACTTCTCCTTTAAAGCTCGCGGAGGCGAGCTTCCGCCATTGGTGACATGCTGGATTCGCCTACAGCAACTATTAATCCATTTTCGCGAACAAGACTATGATACATCTCAAGTACACCCACAACCTCACATCCAGAAATACACCGCAAGGCTAGTGACTGATAAACCAAGGATAGCCATCCTGGAGACAACCACGACTGACCCATCAGACTTTGTGGGGCTGGGCTTCGGGGTAGTGTCAGGGGGTGGGCATGGATCGTTATTCAGCGGCGGAATCTAAATGCCATTTAGTACAGAGAAGTGCCAGAGAAGAAAAGGTATAGATTACTTTGTCCAAATATTGTATAACACCACCCCTGAAGATGACATTGGGCGCCGTGATCCTGACACCGTTGACCTGACTCTCCTTCTTCCCATTCTCCTCAGTTGTAGTGATACGCAATGAGCCGCCAGCTCTCGACGAGAGGCAAAGACCATCCTTCATATCGGGCGTGTAGGAAAGCTTGTCGTGGATGAGCCCATTCAGAACGTCCGACCCTGGCGGTTTTGCTGGGTCCAGAATTCCGTCCTGTACGGCAAAGACCGTCACCATTGGTTTTGAGGATACCTCCGTCAACAGACCCGCATTCTGCAATGCTATGGACCACGAGCGACCACCTGAATCGGCGAAGACGGTTTCAAGCGGGCGTGGAAGGGTAAAAAAACTTTTTTTCCAACAATGTTAAACCAAATCCGCCATACTTGGACAGAGTGGTGTGCTTACCTGTCACATTTCTTGATAATCCCACCGTCAAAGGGTACATCGTCGGCATGTACAAGCGTGGAATTTCCAAATCCAGAGGTGATGAGGACCGTGCCCTTCCCGCCCGGGGTAGGATTCGAGACTACTCGAGCGCCTTCACCGGCCGCGGGGTTGACATTTGTGGTTTCACCCCCTATCGACGTCTTGAGAGTAGCTGGCTCACTCTTGATATCTGGAGCTCCCTTTGGCTTCTCCGCAAATTGCTGGCCGACTGCGGGAGGGACAAACACCTCGCGGCGGGCCAATCGCTGCCCGTGGTGCATGAGGAAGTCTATAACGAACTGGGTAGTGGGAGCGAAGACATAATATTCTTTGCCCTCCTCCAGACCCTCGAAGACAGCTGGCATCTGCTTTAAAAGGTCCCCGAAGGTTTGGGTGTCAGGGTCCTTCGCGAGTGCTGCAAGCACGGCGTCCTTGAAGCTGCTGGGGATGGGCTTGTGGTTGGCCACAGTTTGGAGGGGGAAGACTTCACCGGAGTAGGCCAAGGTCACTGGTTTGCCCGAGATGGTGGCAGTGATGGGGCCATAGGTGGTGGTGACCGGTGGCGTTTCTTTTGATGGCAGAGGATACGAGGAGGGCGTTGAGTATGTGGTGGTAGGTTTCACTGATGACGTTTGGTTTGGCTTGGTCGAGGGCCCGCTTGTCTTGGAACCTGAGGACCCGCTTGTCTTGGAACTTGAGGGCCCGCTTGTCTTGGAACTCGAGGACCCGCTTGTCTTGGAACTTGCGATTTTGTCTGTGTTAGAGCTTGATGATGGGCGTGTTGAAGATGGTTGCGTCGAGGACGAAGGCCTAGCCGAACTCGAGGAGCTCGGGGGGAGTGTAATACCACTACAACTGGGGCATTAGCTCAACCCATCAGATCTACAGGAACCGCCAAACCTGCTAGTGGTCCCAGGGCTGACTACGCTAGCTGTCGCATTTACACCGACTTGGCGGCGAGGGAGGAAGCGGGTGATACTCGGTTGGCTGTGGTCTGGATGGGCGTTGCCCATGCGGAAAACAAGGCAGACTAACAAGATAGGTACCAACATTCCGTAGGAGTGTGAGGTCCGGCCTACACGAAAACGAGATTCCGAATAATATCAAGAAGGTAATCCAGGAATGCTGGCGACCGGGGAAAGCCAAGAGGAAGCACTTTCTTTATACATGCCCCAGGCAAGGGGGATGCGGGGAAGAGGGGGATACTCTCTGCGAGCGCTTAGTGGGGCATGGACTTCGCGCCATCTCTATAATCCCTGTCCTGATGCATCAGCCGCACTGTCCTGACACGCTTCTGCCTAGGCCGTTTAACTGGTACAAGGGACAGGCATAAAAAAGTGGTACGGTGCATAACTAATGTCTCAGAAGCAGTGGTACACTTGAGAAGGGAAACTTTAAGAATATCCATGTTTCTTCCCATGCTATGCAACTGATAAAGAAAATTATGTATGAGTGATGCAGATGACATCTACTCTAACACATTTACTATCAAATCAAACCCAAAGAGGTGTCTGCTGAGGGGGCACCTGAACATCTAAACTTGGACAATGTTTAATGCTGGCCTTATGATAAGTGGGCTTTAAAGCCCAGTGGCCTATTGAAGAAATCAATATTCTTTTTGGATCTATGTGTAGAGGCTGCTCTGCTCTGTCATCCTTACCCATTTATTTTCTTGCACACAGGAGTGTTGGTTCAAAATACTTACCCCTTGGAGTTGGTAACTGTATGGTAAAGGATGGGGTTTAAGATGTACTTTACCCTCTCAACATATTTTCTGTCTAAGTGTGGTTTGGTTGCAGCGTACCAGAATTTTTTCCAAAATCAACCCACCCCACCCCTGCAGCGTACCACTTTTTTATGCCTGTCCCTTGTACTTCTAAGGATCCCACTCACTGGCTTTCGCAATTATTAACTTGCGATGCTAAACCTATATAGGATGATTTCGCAATTAACAGCGATATCCGGAGATAGCGAACCGAATGAGTACTCGAGTTAATACGTTATTAGAAAAAAACTGGGAGGGTAAATGTCTCTGCGAACAAACAAAAAACAACATTATTTTCCTTTTTTAGTATCCCAGAGTCTAAATCTATTCGAATGAATGATATTTGGAATGGCTATCTTTCTTGTTAATCACCAGTGCTCCTTCTGAGTCCCTCACCGAACATTACCCCACACTATTGACATTCATTTCATAAGAGGGGGATGCTAGAAGCATACCGGAAGACCGACCGCTGAGTCTGGGGCTCGGAGAGGGTTGTGAGGGGGGGGTAGGGCACATAGCGGGGGGGGGGGCAAAGCGGGGCATGAGGGGAAAGCGGGGTACCAAGAAGAAAGGAGATGGCGTGAGAAGATGGAAAAGTGGTCTGATATTTTGGGCATGCGCAGCCGTTGTTTTTTGTACTTAAAGAGTCCCGTTCACGCTTGATTGTTGAAGTGCCAGCCATCGAACATTGTCTGTCTTTAATACACTGAGGCGGTGAGTGCGGATCGCATTTGTTGAACCGGAGCGAGAGCGATTCAGTAGCCTTGTTATTCCTCCAGCTTTAGGTCAAAACCACCCGCGTTGTAAGACAACGCCCGGAGCAAATGTTGGGTTGGAACAACCCATTGCCCATTGGGCAAAGCTCGGGGGAACTGTGTGAAGGTCATTGGAGGAAGGTTCGCCTGGTTGCTCGGAGGTCACAGCTCATTATGCACAGACCGGAGAGCCACTAGCGCGTGTGGAACCATCGACTCCCAAGAGTTGAGAACCTCGATGCTCGCCTCCAAGCTCGCTACAGCTCGCATTTTTCGTTACACACCCACCACCCCTAACTCTCTCACTGTGTCCCGTTGTCGCCTAGGGATCTATCGGTGCCACGATCTCAAGCAACAAGGGCAGCGACATCTCCCCCACTACCTCCGACAGCGGACACATGGAAGAAGGTTGACTGATGGAATAGATCGCTTAGATGGTCTTGGTTTTCTTACTTCTCTGCACTCATCATTTTCATTCTCTCATATTGGTTATTATCTCAATGTATTTGTTTGGCTTTGGAAAATTGGTGGAAAGAGTGATTATCCCCGAGCAAACATCCTCAGCACCACGCTCCCGGCAAGGGACCACTCCGGACACCATTGACCGAGAAATATGCCATCGAAAAAGTGAAACCATTGCATGGAACGGTCGCTCCCCCCGGCCACCACTAAATAGCAAAGAAAAACCAACAAATAAAGTGAAAAAGGAGCAAATGCAGTCAATGTCTTATATTTATTTTCCACCCTCAGAATGGCTTTCTGTGGGATAGTTTTTTAAGCCAAGAATCCTTAGAAAATAGCTAAAAAAATAATTGTGAGGAGGTTCTAGAAAAATACTAGGAGGGTTGAAGTAATTCTTTATTTTTTCTGGCATTTTTTTGAATTTCTTTGCATTGTTTGAAAAGATACCGGTATGCTAGAATATGTAAGAACTTCGTCCTCTGCAATGGGGGTTGCCCCGGTGAAGTTTTTACTTTCTCGATGGTACAGTCTCTCATGGGGTCGTGACGAATATCAGGAGGTGACGAACAGGGGTACCGTAAAAACTCGTTAAATCCGCTACCGTAGAATCTGGTCTTATAGACCGTTGCCAAGTTGGAAGTAGGTAAAATTAGTGTTGGACTATACTATATGTGGAAGAAATAGCGAAAAAACATCAAAGCGAAAGTGCAATCAAAACTGATTTCTCTTGCTAATTGGCTAGA
>Ga0307513_10002757_pt1 | contig 24166 bp, 27 predicted proteins | sample 15_EM_MG_FD_202174 | JGI IMG/M metagenome (GOLD analysis project Ga0307513, IMG submission 202174) | Populus trichocarpa ectomycorrhiza microbial communities from riparian zone in the Pacific Northwest, United States - 15_EM | ecosystem: Host-associated > Plants > Roots > Unclassified | place...
CCTTGGGCCCAGTACCCTATGCAAAGACTACTACAAAAGGTGACCCTCCGATGGCAAACGTCTCCAAGTATTCTCCTTGGTGCCTTCTGTAACCCTCGGCGGGTCGACGGCCACCACTGTCCAGACACTCCGAGCAACCACTACGCAGGGAAAACTGGGCTGTTTCCCGGTCCAAGGTTGTGGACAATACCGCACAACCAACGGCACAGACGCTCTGTCTGGCATGGTGACGTCGCCTCTCCCTCCTCCCCCACTTTTTCTTCCATTCACGCCATCACACCACGAATATCGCCACCCTCGTTATCTACACGTAAAATGACCAAAAACCCGACATTTCAAGAAAAACAACACGTCGACACTCTGGACGAAAATTGTGGACCCTAACGATATAGGCTATCGAGAGGCGAGGAATGGAATACGGGGATCAATTTGCTACCAAGAAGTCGACGATAATACCCATGCTCAATAACCGGTTGAGGACTTCCATTTGACAAAAGGTGGGGTATTTATGTCGTGTTCGTTTTCGAAATGCTCATATAACTTTAAAGAGACCCCGCTCTCTGCTGCACCCTCTCTACCTCACCCGAGTGCGCGACCGCCCCTACATATTTGGCCAGAGTGTCGAAATACGGCTTCCAACGCCGACATTTTCGCCCATCGTATTCAATCACATCCATATCATCAATTCAAGCCCTTTTTCTCGCACTTCCTCCGTCGCCTTTGGAAGTCGGGACTGCCCTCTTTATATCCCGTCTTGAACTCCTCTGGTGTGATGTGGCAACACCAATCGTCAAGATTCGGCAAAAGCACCTGCATTGACTCAAGAAGATACCTAGAAGAGTATCCAGAACGTCGTTGGAGGAACTCGGGACGCTGAGGTGCTGGCATAAAATGGTGCATGCTCCGCGTTGGATGCTCTGGGACAATGAGCGGGTTGGGCGATCTATAAACATGGAAGGCAACAGCTTGTTCGTCTCTTGTCATTTCGCTTACAATCCAGGTCTTTCACGAATCCACTCCAATATCTCGACATACCGATGGTCCTCTCACATCATCCGGCTCTAACAATGACCGGGACCCGTTATCAACGCGTCATTTTTTTTTGGCACCAAGGCGGACAGCTAATACTTCGCCATCTACGCCGCCATTCCACCCCTTCTCGCTCCATGTTTTCCAGCACACATCAGCTCTCTCTTGAGGATACGCAATTCCTTACGAACGCATTCCTGGTCATAACATGGACGTCATTAATTCGTCCAGCACTTTCCACCTGAAGGGGTCATCAAGCCCTTATCGGCAAGGAAAAACGGTTGACCAGCTCGTTAGGTTATCATTGTCGTCTGCCTCGATTCTCGTCATGCGTCAGCTCGCGCCTTCGCTCAACGTTCAACTTCGACCTCGTTTCACATAGCTGATTTCATACAACCCATGCCGTGACATTAAACCTAGCATTCCGAGAAACAGAACACATCAACACCCTGGAGGACTTCGAGCGGGCGAACAATAGGATCTAAACGATATGGACGATTGAGAGCCGAAGGACGAAATATCGGGATCGACTCGCCACCAAAAAGGCGATGACGATACCCTGCGCATACTCATTACATCCTTCAAGGTGCACTATTCGACAACAGGTCTGTAATTCATTTCTTGTTCATGCTCGAAACTCATATTACCCTTCCAAAGCCCCGCTGTCTCTACCATAACCAAACGTGCGACCGCCCTCACCGGCAAGTTCAGCGGCGACATAGCCAGCACCGATAACCATCACCCTCTTCGGCTGCTCCTTGAGATCGAAGAAACCATTCGAGTCGATGCCAAGTGACGCCCTTGGGATCTCCGCGTCCGAAAGGATTTCTCTCATATCCTTGGCCAGATTATCGAAATGAGATTCTCGGGCGCACAGGGCAGGGAAGGTAAAGGATGGGATGGACGTGCATTCTACCTTGGAGAGTTCGTTAAACGGCGGCGGTGGGACGGAAGAGAGAGATTATGATTTACCTCCGCCACGAAGACGCGTACCCACCTACGCGATCATTTTTCACATCATATCCACAATCAACAAACTTCTCTCCGCCCTTCCCGCCAAAGATCGACGCGGTGCTGACCTATCTGTCGCTCTTGCACACAAAACGGCTGCCGCATATATTTTCAAACTTGGGCAATAATCGTTGTTAGAGCCCGACGATGATTGTGGTATGAATAATAATACCTGTAGAGCATCCATGATCCTGTGTATCCCTCTACGTCTACTGTACCAGTGGGGAAATTCCTCTGCTTGTTCCCCGCCAGAAAAGCGATCCACCCCATTCAACACCCCAATTTGCGAGCATACGTTGTTCAACCATCGAATTCGATGCGCTGAGCTAGGTAGAATTCATCGGGACGAGGAAATATGAAACGAAAACAAAGGAACCCACTTTGTGAAAATGAACCGCATACTCGCTCGACTACGTCACCTATTCTGACACCACGCAAGACCTCTTCCCATCAAACCGTCCCCCAGGAGACAAGTAACGGGCATATGATGATTTCTTTCGTTTTCGCCGTGTGAAGAGACGCCCGTCCGCAGTGTTTTAGGGAGTTAAAGTTGAAGAGGCAAGTCCGATTTGGATGCCATTAGTGCAAGGGACTGAGCTTGACTGAACGGGCTTCGCTCTTGGATGTCGCATTACAGCGGGTATCGTGCAACGTCGATTACCAGCCGTCGGACCACTACTCGACGATGTGGACTTTCCTCTTCAACGAGGCCTGAGAGCGATTCAAGTGATGAGTGTCGTTGTCGGGCCACTGCCACACACCCTCCCAGCGCCTGCAGCCGCCTCGCCGCTCGCCCTCTCTCCAACGGACTCTGCTTCTATCCCAACAAGGGTTCTCCAATCTCTACCCGCCTCTTCCTTCGCCCTCCGAAGCCTGCACTCGTCACCTGAATAATTTGAGGAGTAATGGCCGAAATCAACGACATGCAAGGGGTACCCAATCCTTATTGTGTCCCTCGGAAATGATCAGGATTCCCTCCGGGGCAAGTACTCGTGGTATATCCTCAGGCGTAATAACACCCGGCGCCCACCCACAATTTTCCGGTGCACCCGAAGTACTCGCCTATTTTCAACCTAGCCAATGGACGGTTCGTGTAGAGGGGTGGGGACAACAGATACACTTGAGGGAAGATTTCGATAATAGATAGCGAGTCTGTACGTATCACTTAGAGGCAGAGGAATATTGTCGCGACTCGCCAGCGTTTTTGTGTGCGAGAGCTACGAATGGGATGGCGGAAGCAGAAGTGGAGAGATTTTGCATGCGGGTTGGATTGACCGAGGAATCGAAATGGGATTCGGAGTTGAAAAACGGGGAGGAGCAAGTCGACCTCCGGGGAGGACTCGTCAAGATCGACACGACATAAAACTTGCGTGTAAGTGGGACGCGTCTATGTGGCAGAGGTAGTTGATACACTCTCACTTCCATCCCACGGCCACCGTTCAATGGATGCTCCAGAGCGGCCTATCCAATCCTTCGTTGTATCCATATCCAGCCTCACTAGGGCGACCGAGAACCCGGTAAGGACGGTCTGGTCAAGGAGGTAGGATGCTGGTGACAGCGATCAGTCGTTCCTGTAGGAAGGAGGTCTGTAGACTAATGTGAGCACCTCGTACTTCGAAAAGCGAACAGAAACAACAGATGAAAATGAAAATACATACCTCTTGTCGAGGATTCGCGCGGACGACTTCGACGGGTTTACAGAGCACGTCTAGAATATGATCGATGTCGGCTTGGTGATTTGCCGATTTCAGTGTACTGTTGCTCGCGTCTCGGCTGTCCATATCATCGCTGTCCAACAGTCCATGGTCCTCGAAATCGAAATCTCCAGCGGAAAGGTGGCGGAACGAGTAGTCGTTGACCCACAGAGGGAGGGCAGGGGGAGTCATGGAAAGAGGGAGAGTACTCGGAACCTAGAAGAGCTTTAAGGTCTTAACGTCGTCGTCTAGGCGTTTGCTGGCCCGTAACACTGTTTGAAATGGTTGTTAGAAAGCTTGATAATCGGGCATACACGAACTAAAGACAAGGCATACAATTGTGAAAAAGCGACCACGATTGCGATATTGGTCATTCTAGCACCTCGGGTATGGGATAACGCGGCGATGTGGACAGCAGCAGTGCCTGGAGAGGGGGACAGCCATTCCGTTTGTTCGGCTGACATTGGGCGAGGGTTATCCCACATGTTCGATCGTGATGTTGTGTCTGACAAAATTTAAGTACGACCCGTTATGTAAGCGCAGAATAAATCGGAAGGAGGATACACTCACTGAAGTTGAATGTTGAAAGGTAAGAGCAGGGTGGGGAAGTAGTCGGTGAGAGCTCATATTCCTACGGACTTCGAAAGATATTGATGACCATTTCGGCTCTTCGGCGGGGAATGATTTTGGCATGATCCTCTGTGTAACTCTGAAGAACGAGAGCGACATCAAGCCAGCATCTCTGGAAAGCTCAAAGGTAAGGGCAGTCAGAGCAATTGCAGCATAAATGCTTTTTTACCTTCGTTCGTGTTCCAGTTTCATTCATGTTACGCTTGAGCATACGATATTTAAATAGTATCATTAGGCATATTATGCCCGCGCATACGAACATCGCCAGCTTATATAGGCGCGCAAAACCATTCCAACCGAAAACAAACGCAAGCGCATCTCATATGCGCCAGATGCCAAAACGCGAATCTCACAGAATTTCCCACTTCTTATCTCCCTACCCTAATATGGAATAAGGAATTGAAGACAAGTAAAGGCGATGCATGTCCCCACGGTTGCTCCTTGACCACCTCCCACCATCAGCACACCCCACTGTCGACGGAGAGACGATTGCAGTTAGCACGAAAGTATCAACCAAATACGGTGATAATGTCTTCCATGTTTGCGTCTCACACCCTTATCACTGGAGGAACAATCACTCATGCGCACGGTGATGTCCATTACCATGGCTTTCGAGGTGCGTCCCTCTTTTGAAGAACTACTGTTAAACTCACGAATTATGAAATCGGTAGAAAGTGCAGACATTCTTCACCGAGCGACAGCTACTGCTGCATTCCACAACTCAGACGAACGTTTCGACCCCCCCAAATGTCATCCAAACACACGCATCGCCGTTCTTGAGAAGATTATGAAATGGATTAAATGGGGGGAAGACCTAGACGCATTCATTATGTGGGTGTATGGCCCCGCCGGAGCTGGGAAGTCGGCAATCGCACAAACCATTGCCGAGATGTGCGAGGACGAGATGATTTTGCTCGCAAGCTTTTTTTTCTCAAGGAACGATCAAACGCGTAGCACTGTCAAGCCGCTTATCGCTACCATCGCCTACCAGATTATGTTCAACCTTCCTGAGGTTCGAGACGCCATTTTGGGGGCCATCACCCGCGACCCACTTATCTTTTCCAAATCTCTCGAGATCCAAGTCAAATCCTTAATCGTGGGCCCTCTTCAGCCACTGGCACAGGGAGGCTTTTTCAACAATCCAACCTCTCGCCGTCTTGTTATTATCGACGGCCTCGACGAATGTTCTAACCCCAAAGTCCAGCAAAATATTCTGGAAGTTTTAGCCAATGCCCGGCGACAATACGGGCTCCCATTGATATTTTTATTTGCTAGCCGCCCCGAACAACATATCTCCCTCACGTTTAACACGGGGTTGTTGCCGCGTATCACTTCGCGCCTCGCTCTGGACGAATCCTACCTTCCCGACGAAGACATCAAATTATTTTTGACCGACAAATTTCAGGAGATCAAATCTACGCATCGACTCCGTGCTTATATCCCTCCTCAGTGGCCTCTTCCCGATGTCCTGGAACAACTTGTTCGAAAGTCATCAGGCCAATTTATCTACGCATCTACTGTAATCCGTTATGTCGCCTCCATCCGACACAAACCCGTGGATCGTTTGGATATCATCCTTGGAATCCGACCTCCCCAAAGGGACCTACCATTTGCCGAGCTTGACGCATTATACACACACATATTATCTGGCGTGGAGGACATTGAGCATGTTCTAGAAATCCTCAGCGTTGTATTCTTCTGCAACAGATTTAATCACGTCACACCACCCACATTTGAAATTTTTTTAGGCTTACAACCTGGAGATATCGAGCTATACCTTGGGGATTTAAACTCCCTTGTAAATATTGAACCTAGGCCCAGGCATAGGATTCTCGTCCTCCATGCCTCTTTAAGGGACTTCTTTGTGGATCCTACCCGTTCGAAAACATTCTGGATCAACCACCAAGCTCAAAACACCGCTCTTGCTCGCAGGTGTCTTCAGATGATTCAAATCCCGGGTAAGCAAGATTATTCCTTGCGATATTCCAGTCCTTATTCCGAAAAAAGTCGATCCCGTCATCCCGTGGATCAGCTATTACAACATTGCCCACCTTCTTGAAAATGCGGAAATGACGCCTGAACTACGTGATGACTTGGTTAATTTTTCATTCGACAATCTTTGGAAACACAGCAATTTTCCGAACCACTATTTGGCTCCTCTCATTTTAGAGTGCTTGAAAAGGCTGGTACGCTATCATATTCACTCATGCGTTCTCTGCATATTTATTCTATAATGCAGCCGTCATCTGAAGCACAGCACATCCAGACTCATCAAATGGACTTCGACAGGATCATTTGTAATGTCTTGGAAAAGTATCATTCTTTTCCAGGATTCACCCTGCTGCTGGGAAGCCTCTTTCCGTCCATCGAGGACATAAAACAACTTAACTTTCCTCCTGGAATGGTAACGTATTTGTATCTGGTCCGCCAGCGAGGAGAGGGGTATCTCCTTAATGATATAGGATTTTCTGGAATCATCGATGTCCAGGGGTGTGGAAGTGGCACTGAAGAATTCTTGACTTACCTCACACAGTTGTTGGAAAATCCTGAGCGATCAGGGACCCATGTCTTTGATCAACAGAGATATACAACCGCTGCCAAAGAGTGCTTGGAACTGTGCTTGTGTAGCTATCGCGATTTCTCCAAGGGAGCCACGGAGTCTGGCCATCGCGATAAGGCATTGCGTCGTAGTAAACCTTCAGCGTGGATAGCACGAATGGGGGTTCGCAGCAGGATATGGAAAGCCAGGTATCATTTACAAGTTCTACTCAAATTATCCTGGGGATATATTAGACAAGATGCTTCCTTCCCTGAAAACTCTCCCAAACACGAGTTCTACCGTTCTCTGTCGTACCGGTGGGCCTTGGATCTGCTTCCATTCTTTCTGGAGAACTCTGCAATCTCATCGGAACTGGCTGAAGTGTTACGTAGGCGCACTTTCACCACGATGGCGCCGAAATTTCCACGGAGATGGAGGTTGGCCAGGGAGGCGATAGCGAAGTACCTTTTACGAGTTGAATCTGCGATTGGCCCATCGATGTCGTCCACACTAGTACTCAATAACAGGTCTGTATTTCACTTCATATTCGTTTTTCGAAGCACTCACCTCAATCTACACAGACCTCTCCTACATCTTCCAATCGATTGCACAAAAACACCTGCCTGACGTTATCATCCCCGCAAATCGCTCAAGCGACGCACGTAGGGATCTGAGGGAAGGGGGAAATCGGAAAAGGAAGAGAATCTTGTTAGGGTGAAAGTGGAGTGGGTTAGAGAGAGGACGAAGCATGAGCGGTTACGAGTACTGGGGTGTAGGAGAGAGAGTGTGTGTGGGTGGTGGTCTGACGACAAGGACCTGATACGCAGCATACCCAAAGTATAAAACCTCGTCCAAAGTAAAACTTACCCTCTTGAGCTCAATCTCAATGTCCTCGTAAATAACTTACTCTCCAATCACAAAAAATGCAACCTGGAACGGGTCTCACCCTTCAACATTCGCTGAATGATACTATCAACACCCAACTTGGTACGTGGTGGTTAAGGGAACCACGAAACCACCGTACGCGCGTTACTCACCTCCCTAGACACGGTTTTATCAGGAATTTAGCGACATATGAAAATAGGAACATGGGTCATAGTGCATCATGTCTACTGAAATAGCCAAAAATCCATATGGGTTTTGATTAATCCATGGACCATCCAAGTGCTCAGATTAGATTACTCTAATCTAAGTCACCGAGCATACCCTCATGGCCATATAGGCACCAAAGCAGGGGTCAGTCTAGACTAGAGTTTAATCTATCTAACTATCAATGTGCAAGGACAGAGATTAGACAAGCAATCTGTAGATTAGATGTAGAAATAGCCCAGTATTAAGGGATACAGGCCACTTGTCGATTAAAGTTAGATTAAACTAGAGTTAGATTAAACTAGAAAGCAACAATTGAAAGAAATACATAATCAAGGCTTGCTGGATTAGTGTACTGACCCTCAAGCACCTACGGCATTTGGGTGTTCCTCAGGGTTTGTCGGGTATTACTCTGGAGGGGAAAGACTTGAGGTTGGTGGGATGCATTGGATTGTGCAGATTCAGATTCAGAATAAATTTGAGGAAGGGGGGCACTGGACCACAGAGAGGCCGCGCTTATTGCATGCCAATTTATATCACAGAGTTTGCCATTGTGTCCTGTGGCCCTGTCGTATTGTAAGGCCATTGTGTTGCCTGGGCCAGCCTTCCCCAAATGGGATGACAATCGTCACGGTCACCACTGGAAACTGCCTTTGGCAACGCCGCATGTTATGTGGCCACATTTGGACCTTAAGTACGGTTGGGCCTTTGTCAACATGGCCACCACTGTCCCCTCTCCCTGCCACTCTGGATTTTCTCCCTTTCGTCCACTCTCACTTTGTCTACCACTACCTCATTGCGCTCCAAGTCGCTATCGTCAAAATCAAAGGACCAAAGGGTTGGCCAGTGGACTTACCAGATCCCCATGAACATATTGGACGCACAACTATTGGCAAGTGGCGAAAATGGATGACACAGTGAGTGATACGGAGAGACTTACGTTTAAATGATTCAATAACTATTCTAGATGCCACCATCCATGTCATGTGAAAAGAATGTTCGGGTATGTCCTCTGTTCACTGGGACAGAATGCTTACCAACTCACCGACTCACTGCCAACTTGTCGTTTAATCCGGGGCTTGTTTAATCTATGTAACTTGCTGTTTAATGTCTGGTTCACTGTGTAATGAATTCCTGGAAAATACCAAGCTAGATTCATCCTTTTTAATCTACCCAGCTGTTTAATCGGGGCCACATTTAATCAATCAAGTTATCTATGGAATACAAATCTCCCAGTTGAGCGCTATGGACAGTTGAATCTATTGGGGAAAATCGGATTAATGTAGATTGAGATTAATCTAAACAAGGATCTTGATGGTCCGTCGATTAATCAAAGTCGGTATGGTTACAGAATAGCCAACGAAATTTGAAACCTTTGCTGTGGAGTGAACTTGTTCTGATTCTTACAAACAAGAGGGGCACTGCGCTCAAGCTGCGCTGCCTGCTGCGACTTGGTGTTGATCTTGTGACGCAGATCAACTGGGAAGTCCTCGCTGGGATGAATGCAGAGTGGGTTGGAGAGTGGCTAAGGGGAAAGGCAGTTACAATTGCTAGGAGGTGGAGAATGTTAGGCATGAGGCTGATGAAGACGAGGATGACCAGTAATTCCACGAGAACGAGAGGTATGGTAAAACACCATCCGAAAGTAAAATCCACTGCCTCGAGTTGAATGTCCTCTCTCATACTAGCCGCACTCCAATAACAACGCCTCCATTTGCGAGCATTCATTGTTCAATGGTCGAACTTGACGTGTTGGAATTTATCAGAAAGAGGCAATGAGAATTAAAAAAAAAAAAAAAAGAACCCACTTTGGGCAGATGAACGGTCTCAATTAGCGTCATCTGCGCATACTCGCTCGACCATCCTACCTATTCACCACACGAGACTTCTTCCCGCCAAACTGTCACAAAGCAGACAAGTAATGTACATACGATGGTGTCTTTCATTTTCGTTACGTGAAGAGATGCCTGTCTGCAGTTTCTTAGGGAGTTGAAGTTGGAGGGGTGAGTCTGATTTGGATGCTGTTAGTGCAAGGATGGAACTCGATTGAAAGTGATTTGCTCCTGGATGAGGCTTTGCAGTGGTCGGTCATGCGATTTTGATTACTCGCCATCGGACCACTACTCGATGATGTGGACTTGGCTTCGAACAAGGGCACACCCTCCCACACCTCCCGGCGCTGGTAGCCACCTTGCTGCTCACCCTCTCTCCAACGGACTCTGCTTCCATCCCAACGAATATTCTCCACTCTCTGGCTACCTCTTCCCATTTTCCCTCACCCTCCATCTCCTGCACTCGTCGCCTGAATAATTTGACGAGTAATAGCTGAGATCAACAACATGCGGGGGTAAATCCTTATTGTGTCCCGTATATCCCAAATAACACCTGATGCCCACCCACAATTCTCTGGTGGGAGCCGGAGTACTAGCCTATTTTCAACTTGGAAAACGCGCGGTTTGTGTAGATGGGTGGCGGCAACAGGTATACTTAGGAGAACGTGTCAACAGCAAGGCCGTACACAGTAGAGGCAGAGGAGTATAGACACCAGCTTTTTTGTGCGCGAGAGGTGCAAATGGGACGGTGGAAGCAGCAGTGGAGAGATCTTGGATTCAGTTGGCTGAGGAGTCGAGTTGGGTTTTGGAGTTGAAAAATGCGGATGAGCAGGTTGACTTCCAGGGAGGAGTCATCGAGGGGAGCGACACAACGTGAAACTTGCATATGAGTGGTACGTGTACGTGTCTACGTACCGGAGATGGATGATATGCCCTCGCTTCGGTCCCACGGCCACCATTGAATAGACTACGGCCTGTACTCCTTTCTATCCAATCCTTCGTGGTCTCTGCAGGCTTTCCTCACTTGTGCGACCGAGAACATTGTCTCGATGGTCTGGCCAAGGATGTGGGATGCTGACAGCGATTGGGCGTTTGTGTAGGTAGTAGGTGTGTACAAGGGTACTCAGGTATCATAATGCCGGATGTGAGCCCAGTTAGTTAATCCAGCCTCTGGCCATGAAAAAAAAAAGGAACCCCCCAATTTTGGACAAATTCTGACCTCTGTAGCTTGATTTAGCACAGCAGGACATGATATAAAGTGCATAATGATATAAAACCATCTGAAAAGCCCCTAAATACCAACACAAAGAGCCTTGTCACACTGGTACCCTGCTCAACTCAAGTCAAGCTCAAGTGTCAGTAATCTGATATGAAGTGCACTTATTGGGATATTAATTTGACTCATAGTGATATATGTAGCCTCATTATCAGTGTATAGCCCTCACACAGGTGCAAATGAAGCAGATTTATGAGGTATGGGGAACAAGCCGGGAAAGGGCCCAGAAAGTGATGTCATATTACCATATTAGGAATTGTGCCTGATTACGTAGTTAGTTAGTCCAGCTAAACTAGCCTTAGCAAAAAAATCGACCCTTTATATTTTTTTCAGATACCCGAGTACCCTTGGGTGTGTGGACTAATTTGAGTGCTTCGAAAAAGAACAGAAATATATGAAAATGAAAATACACACCTTTGTTCAGTACTCGCGCAAATGACCTTGACGAGAATGCTTAGAATATCATTGATATCTGATTGGTGGTGTGTCGATTTCACTGTGCTGTTGTTCGCCTCTTGGTTGTCTATCTCGTCAAGGTCCAACAAGTCCACGGTCCTCGAAATCGAAATCAGGAGTACAACATCTTCTGATTCCTACTTATGGTGTTCGGCCTTTTTTCATTTCGCTGGTTGATACACAAGGTAGATAGGAAGGAGAATGAGGGCTGGGGTGAGACATCACAAAGGGAAGGAGGAGTGGGAGTGAGAGATAAAACATTGTCAACAGGCAGAGCATATTGGTCTCTTCATTGTGCGACCTTGTCCACAGTATTGGGCCAGAAGACAGTTAGCGGGAAAGGCGGCCATACGAGTAGTTATTGACCCAAAGGAGAGTGAAGGGAGTCGTGCAAAGAAGGGAGTACTCAGAGACTGGATGAGTTTTTAAGGTCATGACATCGTTCTCTGGGCGTTCGCTGACCTGCAAGACTGTTTGGAATGGTTGTTAGACAGCTCAATAATGGGGTATACATGAACTAAAGACAAGACATACCATTGTGAAAAAGCGACCCCCATTGGTCACTCTGGCACCTCACGTATGGGATAATGCAGCGACATGGACAGGCCTGGAGAGTGGGGCAGTTCTGGTGCTGATATTGGGCGAGGGTTATCCCGCATGGTTGATAGTGATGTTGTGTCTGACTAAATTGAAATACAACTGCAAAATAGATAGGAAGGAGAATAAACTGAATGTTGAAAGAGTCTAAGACAGTGTTTCCAAAAAGGCAAGAGCTTGGGAATGTGATTACATGAGAGTTTATCGGGTCAACATGGCATGCCTTTGGACCTTGAAAGATATTGACGGTTTTGTCGGCTCTTTGGCGAAAAATGATTTTAGCATGAAGATTGAAACCTGTCATGTTGGATGACGATACATCATTCTACCTTCATTTTTCCCTGGCCTAGTCAACTTCTTGTTTATTGAATGAGGTGCAAAGCTTCAAGCTTTGGCTTTAGCCTCCAATGACTCATTTATTCAAATTATTGGAATTATTGGTACTGAGTATCTCCTTCTCGAGTCTCTACTAGGGCATACTAAAAGTTCCGGCCGCTGGTTCCACAACTATACCAACCATCGTGGGAGCATCCGAGCCCCCACACATGAAGTCTCAGCTTTCTGTTTCTCAAAGGCACTTCTAAAATTCTACATGAGATTATCGACACGTATTTTTTGTGCGGTAGAAGGATTCAACATCTTCAGTCTTCCAGAAGGTCAGGGCGATTTAATGAGTACATTCGATGTCTCAAGGAATGGTCATCCAGTTAACCAGGTTGTGGTTGGGACACCGACGAAGCGGTCGGAGATGGTCCATGATTGTGGGTTGGATAGGAAGGATGAACCAGTTGGAAAGTAAATGGGAGGCAGAGGAAAAGGATGAGAAATCATTCACCAAAGCACTGAGTTCTCACCATGGATGCAACAAAGCCATTCATTTAAAATTTTGGCAGTAAGCTAGAACTTCTTGCCAATGACCAAGGAGCCATTGTTGATGAAGCTGATATTTTGGTGGTGAGTATTCCTGATTCTGATTTCGATTTACCGCTCTTTTTTTTTTTTGTCTGTGGACCCTGATTTCCAAGGGACAGCCTGAACATTGCTTTCAGAAATAAATTATAACTGGTGCACAAGGGGAACTCATCATGGTGACAATGGCTTTCTCCTTTTCTTCCCCTGATCATCATTCCACATCTATCAGCCAAAGGGCAGTCGATCAAGGCCAATCTCATTGTTGCCAGTCTAAGTGCAACCACCCTCAAATATAACAGCATACCCCGAACAAGACCACCCCTCCCCTGAGGCTTCTTCCCTGCCTTCGCTGCCTACTGAATATTCTTCAGAAAAAAACATACAGGTTGGAGAGGAAGGCAATACATTCCCCAAGACCCTCTGCTGGTTCAAGAAGATCTGGCTGAGGATTGCTTTTTCGAAGGCCTCCGGGGGTTAACCCAAGGTACTCCTGTTTTGTAACTAAAGCATCCATGTTGCGAGTTAATCACATACCCCTTCAAGTAGGGAATCAAGGACAGGGTGGTAATGAGAGCGACCATTATGCGCATTGATCGAATAAATATTCTTGGAAACGAAGGTGATAGCGAGAGTTCTATTTTTGCTGCCGCGTCGACGGATGTGAAGGAAGTTTCTCATTCAATCTCAATTCCTTTGCGTCATGACATCAATTATGTTTTCATCATTGAGCTGCCAAACGAGGTCGAATTTCTGCATTGTGTTGACTGGACAGGGCGTACTAAAGGGCAGGGTCAGGATCTTTGGAAAGCTCAAAGGGAAGGACAGTCAGAGTGCTTGCAGCATAGACTTTTGTTTTATTGGTGCACCCTTGGATCCTTGGGCTTGGTATGAACTCGATGACCAATCAACGTCACTGAGGTCCCTACCACATAAGGACACTGCTATATGCTGTCAGAGGTCCGATCCAAAATAGCCATTTTTGGGCACTTATGTCCGCACGAAATTTGACCATTTATGTCCGCACCTCGATCCGACTTCACATTTTTTGACCAATTCCATCCGCATGCGGATCAGACATATTTTTTGGTCATATCTGTCCGCATGGCGGATCGAACATGGAATTTATAGAAAAATGTATGCATAATAACAAAAAAATACAAATTAAAGTAAAATATAGTTGTTAAACCACGCTATCAACATCTGATTCCTCATCCAACTCTTCAAACAGCTCATCAGCAGCTAATTGAGGGCCTGGCACTGATGATGAGGCCCCAGCAACCTTTGCCCTCATATTTTGCTGCAGTTTCGAAGCCAGTGTAGAGGGCGTCCTGGCACAACATTTCAACCTTTATATTATTGAGTTAAATAATAGGATGTACATGTATACACACCAATATCATTTATAATGTGTATAAATTGTATGTGCAAGGCCTGTTCGTCACAAGTTCGTCATTCAATAAAGGTTGGGGAGGAAAACCAATGTGTTGATGATGTAATAATTTCCATATTTGGACTTGTGCCTGATTACGTAGTAGGTAGGTCGGCCTCTCACTGCTGAAAGAAAAAAATCAACCCTAGGTGTCGCTTGGGCGGGACCGTCGACGTGCGCTCACGGGAATTGCAGCCATGAACCGCCGAACCGCCGAATTGCCGAAATTTCCAAATCCGAGATTTTTTGTCATTCCCAGTCGATCCGACGTTCTCCGAGTAACTATATAGTTGGAGCGAAATAGATTTCGCTCCCACCTCACCACCCCCATGGCCTTGGTCGACGCCATTTTCTTCAACATCGCCATGAGGTTGTATTGCCTCAGGATTGTGATTGTAGCATCAGTTGGAGCTTTAACGATGATTGGAGTTCGAGACATCGCTTCCCCAGAAAGCGCCTTTTACTATTCAATCCCCATTCTATTAGTCTTTACTCTTATTGCAGTTCACCACCTCATTAGGTGAGCAAATCCACTTATAAACCCCCGAAAATGATCCATCAAGGTCATCCAGCGTTTTTGCCCTCAAATACTTTTTCGGAATCATCGACCTTGTCTTGGTGCTTCTGGAGATCGGAGGTATGTATATTCTCCAATCTGTCCGGCCGAGCACTACGCAGTCATTGACAAGTTTTCTGGTAGCAACCGGGTTTTTGATGGTGGGTGATGGCCCTCCATCTGGGCCAGAAACCTGGGTTCTTCCCACCGCTCTGAACTTGATAATTTTTGGAGGATTGGTGGTCTTGTTGATCTCTCGGATTGCGACGGTTTTGCGCTCCCCAAAGAGTTTGTTAAAAGGCTTTGACATCTATTCTTGTACACCGGAGTTACGGGAAAATTACACAAAGCTCGAAAACTTATTCGGTAGAGCCATCTGGAAGGAGCAGTTCGTGTGTGTATTCTTGCTGGCCAACCTGGACTTGAGCAACTACTAAAGGCGCATCATTACAGAGGGGAAATTTTACCAGTCAGATTACTTCGAGGGGTGTTGGGTACTATACTCCTCGGAGGCATCGCTGTTTACGTCCTCCATGCCACCGTATTTAAGCCCATCTGGGAAACGACGCACTTGCCCACCAAAGAACTTCGGATTTCCAACCATAACACTGTCCCTATGTGGGACTTCAAATTAGGAAGACCAGTCTGGAATATCCAGGTAGGTACTATTGATTGTGCGGAAATAAAGATTAACGAAACTTTCAAGCCAATGTTGTTACCGTTTAATGATGGTATCTTGGATGGTATGTTGGACGGTATCCAGGTAGTTTCGCTTGGTAACTGGCAAGGCATGTCTTTCCAACCCTAAAATTTATGAACATGAACACGTAACGGACGTGAAATGTAGATGCTAAAACTTCGCTTGAGGGAGTTCCTCGCTGCACGCCCTTTCCGAACGATTCGTGGATGCCAGGATTTCAATGTGACTGTGACTGGGACTCGGAAGGAATATTGGTCACGGTGAATTTTACGGCCCTGTACAAGACGCCCGGACCATCGACAACGGTTATTCTTCTACTCAGCTTCGCTAACCAAACCGAGATTGAAGTCGAGATTCTTCGTGATAGAGGAGCCCCCTTCGCCGTCATCCCTGGGATCAACGTCGTTGCAGCGGTTAGCATGGGGGTTCGACAAGTTTTCTCCAAGCCTTCCTTCGCTGCCCTCGGACTCTTCCAGGTAAAACGTGATTTTAAATTGTTTCGGCACTCGTACTAACAGGCTATGGATCTTATTAGAGTTCAAAAAAGTTTTGGGCGTCACATATAATAGGCATATATCCAGACCCATCATCAAACATTCCCCGGTCGGAAAATATTTCGACAATCCGCTTGCTCTACGTCGATGTGCCTGAAACGAGGGTTATATTGGATTACACAGGCGATTCTGTAATTGATGGGTTCACAGCTGTTGGTGGTTTATGGACAGCGCTCTCTGGGATTTTCGCCATCCTTTTCGGAGCACGTACTCTATTCGGTACGACATCGAGTTTTGGTTCAGGAGTAGGCACATTTTGAGCTATAACTTATTATTTACCAGGTTCCAAACCTTTTTCAATTTTCGGCATCGCTCATTCCCTCCAACATCGGCGGATAAAGGAGGAATACGAGAGGCAATACCCTCAAATCATATTAGAGCAACAAGCGCCTGAAACGAAGGGTCTCGTTGCTCTTTTGCGGGACCATCTCATCGACCTCAGTTTCTTGGAAGAGAAACCTGCCACAAATAAAGCGGTCAATCCTAACGCAGTAGGCGCTCGGGATGTGGGAAGTGATCCCGAAGATAAACCCGCAGCAGAAGGTGAAAAACTTCTTCCATCCTAATTCCCTGAGCGCAACTGCCCTATCCTTCTCTCTCTCCCTGTCTTTTTGAAGAGGTCCGATATCGTAATTTAGAAATGTGGACTGGAAAGTATGCAAATAATTCGATGTTCAACCTTAAATTGCCACTGAACGGGAACCCAGAGAGGTGGGTCGTGCCATCTACTCGCCCAAAGAACAAAAGGAAAGGCGGACCCTATCAACAAATGAAAAAAAGAATAAGGAAAATCACGACAGAACCTTAAGAAAGAACAAGGGGGGTAGAGATGGGGCTGAATGCTTGGGATTACGCACTCCGCCACGCTAGCGCCGCGTAGTCAGCCAAGTAAAAGGGAAACACGAGTTCGAAATGACCATGCAGGTTCGCCTCCACCGTGCTTCGCTGAGATTCATTCCGTCTGGGGTGGGAAGCGAGAAAAATATGTGCATGTACAGAAGAAGGGAATAAGAGGTAAAATGAAAAACGGCGCTGAAGGTGCTGCTATTCAGGATAAAGAAGGGCAAAGTAGGAGGGGATACTAGGAACGACTCAGAGGACAGAAAAAATAAACCTCTGGAAAGCGAGATGGTAAATGGGAAGGAAAAGAAAGCAGATAAATCCGGCATCGGAGTTTCCGCTGGAACAATCATTAAGTTTGGCATGAATGCGGCGCCGCCAGGCTCTCGTGGCTTGGCTCCTTGTCTGCTAACACCGCAGCTGTGAAATCCTCATCGTCATGGCTCTCGGTGTCTATAATGTTCAAGTTGCACGAATTATAGATCAGGAGCAACGCGGGCGGTTATATACAATCCAAGGGATATTACCGAAGAAGAACCCATCTATAGTGGTTATGGAGTTACCATAAAGGGAAATTTCGTGTGGCCATAGTGTTGCTTTATCGCCATCATGATATTATTTTTATCTTCAATTCGTGCACCCTCTAACCATCTTTGCGAACAGTGCTGTGATCTCAATTCCTTGGTACAAGATCTTCCGATGATGAAAAGGCTTCAGTACCTCCTCCCTTTCTGCGATACCTTCCCAAGCCAGTCTGCGGGTCAACGACCACCACCAGCTTCGTTCCCTCCAACCATACTGTTACGCAGGGGGAATCAGATTATGTAACCCAAGAAAACACCGCGCAAGCAGTGAACACCCTCTGGGATCTTTCATGACCTTGCACCTTCCTCTCCGCTCCTTCCTTCTAGCCGTCGCGGACCACATCTCGTGCTTTGTACGTGGCTATGCCCCTCGAACCTGTTTTCATACAGTATCTTACCTGCCGGCCTGATCAGGTTTATCCCCTACGTTTTTGGTTTTCGGGCACTGGATTAATTTTGAGAAGGCTTCGTGGGTCTTGCGTACGTGGCGATACTTGAGGGTTTCTGAACGAAGAACTGACATGAACCGTGTAGATCTCTCGTTGTCGCTCAGTCGGAACCCTTCCAATCCATACCTTTCATCATCGACCCCTTCGTAACGCCAAAATTGCATAACTATACTGCCTCGACTCCAAAACCCCTACAACAACCAATCGTCTCACGATGAGCGACTCTTTCGCCGGCCTCTGGGCCTCCACAACTCCCTCAAACCCACCCACACTCGCCTCCACTCCTCGTCCCACCCACCGCTTCCACCTGCACCCAGGACCAAAGCTGACATACGGAAAACCCGATCTGTTCGCCAACTTCACTTTTCTCTCATTGTCAACCACCACCGGTGGTTCCTCCGTCCTCCCCTTCGCGCCATGTACCCACCCTCAGGAAGGTCCGCGCCCTCCACGTTGGGCGTGCAACGTTCAGGATCCGCTCCATCGATTTTAGGCGGCGGAGGGGCCAGAGGAGGGACGATCTATTCGCTGGGTCTACCACTGGTACGAATGAGACCAAGAATATGACGCTAGCAACGAGGTTGGATTTGAAAAATCGGCAGCAGCGGCTAAACTCTGGATGAAGCTCGAATGCGGCGTGCGGAGGGAACAGAGTGTGGGCGGCGTTGGATACTTTATGCGGGTTGTCAATGTGCAGGCATCATGCGAGTAATGCGAAGGCGGAGGATAATGATGGAGGTTTCGGTGATTTCGGCGCTGGATCGAAGTCGGCTTCCAGCCGTTTCTCGCACCCAACGACGAAACCCATGGAGAAGCTCTGGGATGTGGACGAGTTCTCTTCCACAAGGACAAAAACGACTAGCCGTGCCGCCCAACCAACGACCAAACCAACAACTGCGCGTCCCCTACACCCGCTCCAACTTCCTCCACCAGAACACCTCAGCGCAACCACCCAACAAACGACCAAGGCCCTCAGTACCTCCCTTACCCTCCTTCCCCCCCCCCTCCCTCGCTTCACACCATCGTACCTCAAGCACCGCGCTCTTTCTCTTTGTCAAAAAGCACCAATAAAGCAAACGACTCATCGTCTAACGCCAACAAAAAAGCGAACGACCCATTGTCTACCGGCACAAACAAAGACAGAAATAAAGCAAACGACGCGTTCGAATACCTCGATGACGATTTTGACTTTGGGAAGACGGAAGAACGGGGGTTGTTAGAGCTTGACGGAGTATCGAATGCAAACGGAATGCTGGAAGAAGATAATATTCTGGATACGCTCAGTACCACCATTGAATTCATCCGTCCGCGCGAGTACTCGCAAAAAGGTGTGTGTACATATTGCATTGCATTTCATTTCGTGCTCGTTTTTCGAATTGCTGACATTGCTACGTTACCCCTACACAGACCCCACCCCGCCTCCATCCTCTCAACCATACGCGAACATGAATGCGACCGCCCAACGACGACTGCCCTCCCCACCCTTCAACACCCTTGATTAGTGTCAAAATGGGGTTCTCACTCTCACAAGCGAGCAAGGCCCTAGCACACATCAGCTCTCTCTCGAGGACACTCAGCTCCTTGCGAACGCATTCCTGCTCATATCATGGACGTCAGGATGTCGCGTCTGAACTTGCCACCTGACAGGGTCATCCATCAAGTCACGATCGGAAAGGAAAAACGGTTCAAAAGTCGACTGGCTCGTTAGGTTGTCATTGTCGCCCGCCTCAATTCGTGTCAGGTGTTGACTCGTGCCTTCGCTCAACGTTCAACCTCAACCTCCTCGTTCACATAGTCATACAACTCCCACAGATTCATCCCATCGCACACTCAACCTAACAATTCCGAAAAACAGATCACATCGACACTCTGGATGGAGATCTTAGATTTCGGGGGCGAAGATAGTAAAATCCAAACGATATTGACGATCGGGGGTCGAGGGGTGTTGTATAGGGATTGACTTGCCACCAATCCGATTCGGGTTCCGTCTTTTGTCATCGGAATGCGATCAGTGCGAGAGAAGGTGTTAACCTCGAGTGGGTGGGGTATGCTTTTCGACGGGGCTTTACGGCGGGTGTCGTTCACTCGTGCTCCTCGTCTTATCAGTCGTCGTTGTCGTCGGAGGACCACTAATATCCTCCAACACCCCTCAGCTCCTATAAGAGCGTCGCCTGTCGTCCTCTCTCCAATATAGTCTGCGTTCATCCTAGCGTGGGCTTCACAATCCAACGCCCATGTGTCCACACATCATCGGTCATAATGAAACCCACGCTTGCCCACAATCTTCTGTCAAAATTGGGTGCTCAACCTCGCCAACGTGTAATTCGTATAAGAGTTAACAGTAACAAATGTCCCACATGCAGGACAGAGTCTGTACGCACTAGGGGCGGAAATGTATTTCCTCAAATTGAAAATCTATGTGCCACCCGTTTTGTGTGCAAGAGCGGTGGGTCGTCATCACGTGACCTTTGGTGAGAAGGGTGGAAAGACGGTCGTGAGTTGTGGATATGATGTGAAAAGTGATCGCGTAGGGGGCTGTGGTGGGTACGCGTCTTTGTGGCGGAGGTGAATGATAATCTCCCTCTTCCATCCCACCGGTGCCGTTTTAGTCTGCAGGTGCATCCCATCCTTCACCTTCCCTGCCTGTGCGTCCGAGAATCCCATTTCGAAAATCTGGCCAAGGATGAGAGGTATCGCTCCGGCCGAATTTACCTTCATGAAGCCCGAATTTTATCCCATCTGGGACGAGAGTGGACATGAACGACTATTAAAGAGGTATACCGGATAGTGAGCTACCGCCTCTCGTCGATGACGAAGCACCGGCTGCTCAATCAGCAACACCTCCTGCAGCTCTGACGGCAGCCTCTCCATCACCTCTTGCTGTTCCGACTGTGGCCTCTCCACTACCTCCTGCAGCTCCAACGGCCGCGGCACAGCTGATTGTCCCACCACCTTCCAACGGACCATCTCAACAGCAACCTCCTCCACTGCATGCAACAACTTCCTTCGGATGAAGTTACCACTCCCTGGCATCGCTTCGGCAATAGATCGTGTCATTCGAGGGGAAGGCTTTAGGCTTTCAATCCCTGCGGCACAACTCCAGGCATTTGAGGAGCAGGGAAAGTTGGACGAATCTGCAGATAATGGAAGAGAGGTGAGCTATAACAGTGAGGATGATAAAAAAACAAGGACGGCGTACCTTCTGCGCTCCCCCCATCACGGCACCAATGACGGAGCGGCACCACTGCGCCCATCCTTCAATCCCCGGGTGCGACCCCCAAATCCTTAACTGGTCAAAAAATGGGCAGCTTACCGCATGTACGACGTCTACAAGCGGGACGGGCTATCCGAGGTGTGGTTTTACCTTTGGGAAATTCGGTACCGCGCAGGGCGCTGGGAGCTTTGGGCTCCATGCGCCCATAAGTTGATACCGCGCTTCAACGCGACGGCGATCTTGGAGAGTCAGTAAGTCAATAGTTCATATCAAGAATATCAGGAAACCCACTACGGCTGGCGGCGGATCAAACACGACTTCCTCCACCATTTCCACATGCCACAATGCGGTTTGTTGGTCTGGTTCTCGGTTACAAAGCTGGCGCCGATCTTTCACCGAAAACTCAATCTCTTATTGACAGAGTGGGCACGTTATCGCAAGTTGTTGAGCTGGAAGAAGAGATCCTGGAGGAAACTAGAGGAGGCCTCAATTACGACGTCGATCAGTGACGTATATCAACAGGAAGTAGAAGAATGGGTATGCACCTTGTCCAGCCTTTCCCGTCAGCCGCTTCCTAATCGGCAAATACCTCGCTCAGAGGATGGATAACATTCCTCCCATGTTCTTCCTTGAAGCTACGCGCCTTCGTGGACCGCCCTTCTGGAGGCTTAAAAGCCTTGAGGCCGTTTGGGGGATATCGCGATGATTCGGCGGCGGTTGTTACGCAGCCTGTTGATGAGATGAATGAGGGTACTGGTTTGGGGGTTAAAGGGATGATGATGAGAATGAGAGAGGTTTCACCAATGAAAAGGACGAGGATTCGTCGAGGAAGTAGGAACTTACCAACATGATGGCGGCAGGTTGGAAGAGGCGTTGATGGACGAGATCAAGCTCATCGGGGCATTCAACTTAAACACCAAGCCAGACTTAGAAATAGGCAGCTGCTCAATGCTCTTCAGCGGGAGGGCGCAAGATTCCTGCGGTTTGTGAAGGCGTGTATGGACAAGGAAAGAGTATGAACTCGACGAGGAGTTCAACCGCGTCGACGTGGGAGGAGTCAACGGGAAATGTAGGATAGTTTGATTCGGATATCTTCGACTGAGGAGGTAATATCGCTGATGAAAAAAAACAACTGAGTATAAGCAAACCTGTCCGACTTGCGAATTGAAAGAAATGCACAAAACCGATTTCAAGCCCCAACTGAGTGACGAGAGAACTATCAATCTTTCATCCAAATCACTGGGACTCCTTGAACCCATGCACATATAGGACCTTATCTAAGATCAAGTGCACCACAAGAAATCAAAGAGAGGTGTGGTTGATCGATGAGGATTGTTGCTGACTAATTTCTTCACTAGAACAGAACTTGAACAAACTTTGGACGCGGTTGACCCGTCGCTGGCGGCTGATAATTCTTTTCCACCTCCGCGCTCAACGTTCAATGTTCGACCTTCGTGCTCTATTCACCCTCCTTCTAGTCATGCTCATTTATTTATCCTTCAGCTCCAATTCCCCATCACCCTCGGGATGAACTCGACGACCAACCAATGTTACTGAAGTCCATACCCCACATCTAAGCACGAAGACATTCTTGCAGCTCATGGCGGCCCTAGGCACTCGGGCTTCCTCGCCACTCTTTATGATGCCCGCGCCGCGTCTAAGGCAGAGGTTGCCAAGCTTGTCATATTTCCTCCTCGCAGGGGAGTGGTGATCGTCGCCTGGTATATATCAATTACGCAGGTGTTCATTTTATACCTGAAGCTGAGCTTTTGAAACTACATACTCCAACTGACCCATCATCTCCAGCGGTTTCAAATTATTGGCCGTGTTTGCGCTCTCGCATCTGGGACCTCAGAACCAACTCAGGTCGTCAAGTCGCCCAGCAGTGAAGTGCTCTTGTGCTGTCAACACAACTGGCTGATATGCGTATTTTTGTGTTTCCCTGTAGTTCTCCGCTTTTGTTCGTCTGCTAGTGTATTGGTTTCGTGAATCTCGCCGAAGGGGGTCCTACTTTCAGATTCCAAGCCGTTACACACATTGAGTAAGGTCTTCCCGTCAACCAATGACAACCTGAAATGCTTAGTCTTAAACGAATTCGTGTATTGAGTTCAATTAAGTAGTCCTTTTCCTGAATCACGTTCACATTGTTGAATTCTCCCTTTAGCCATGCACATCATCTCTACATAAATAGTTTACAGTATCGCTATAGCAATTCATCACACAATCATCGGCAAAGCCCTCTTGTAAATCTGACAAAGGTGACCAATATGTCCAATCCTGCCACACAACCTGAGGCAACGAGTTTCCAACATAACTGTGCACCGAAAATGATGAACTGGAGGTTCAGTATGAAACCAACTTTAGGGTGGTTACAGAAATCACAGCCTCTGGCCATTCATTGAATGCAACCGGTGCAAGGAAGACGACGAACGAGAATGAGGAAATCATCATGCAAAGTGTTGGTACTCGAGACGAAATAGAGAAAAAAATGTAGGAGTTATAGAGGTCTTGCGCACGGTACTAAGGGTATGAACATTGGAATGAGTTCTCATTGGCGAAAGTTCAACTGCGTACAGTGAAAATTTCCAGGCTTGCCCAGCAATAAAAACCAAACATCGCACGCAATCCCAAGTCCAGACGAAACACTGCTGGTGGCGATTGCGTCACGCACATATGAGTGAGTGTCGAAAATTGAATCTGGAGCGGTTGACAAGACGGCAAGGTTCATCCTGTCGGAATCACGTCAACTTGTGTTCCCAGTCATATGTGTGAATC
>Ga0307513_10002758_pt1 | contig 24159 bp, 16 predicted proteins | sample 15_EM_MG_FD_202174 | JGI IMG/M metagenome (GOLD analysis project Ga0307513, IMG submission 202174) | Populus trichocarpa ectomycorrhiza microbial communities from riparian zone in the Pacific Northwest, United States - 15_EM | ecosystem: Host-associated > Plants > Roots > Unclassified | place...
AGGCTGAAGGCGCTGGTGACGTCGTCTTCCCTCGTCGACCGTTCCGCGCCTTCGGCGGGGCTGCGTCTCCTCAGTCCAGACGACGCCGCGCCTCCGGGCTCGCTCACCAGTCCGCTTTGGCTCTGGGCGCGTTTGGTCAGTCGGGTCGCCTTGGGCGACTTCGCTCCCGGTTGACCGGTGGAATCAAGATCCAATAGGCCGAATCGCCGGCTGAACGGGAGCGAAGTGCGGGATCACCGGCTTAAGGGGTGCGAAGTGGACCGGGTCAGGCTTTGCGGGTGGCTAGGCGGGTGGGGTCTGGCCAGCGGACTTGGGTGGCCAGGCCGAGTTGTTCGAAGATCCGGATGGTCCGGGCGCTGGGGTCGATCTGGCCGGGGAGGACGCCGTGCCGGGCGCAGGTCGGGTCCGCGTGGTGCAGGTTGTGCCAGGACTCGCCGAACGACAGGAGTGCCAGCCACCAGACGTTGCCGGAGCGGTCCCGGCTGCGGAATGGGCGCTTGCCCATCGCGTGGCAGATCGAGTTGATCGACCAGGTGACGTGGTGCAGCAGGCCCACCCTCACCAGGGATCCCCAGAAGAACGTGGTCGCCGCGCCCTGCCAGGTGCCGGTGATCAGCCAGCCGAGCAGCGCGGGCAGGCCCAGCGAGAAGACGACGATCGGTGCGAAGGCGCGGGACACCAGCATCACCCCGCGGTTGCGGAGCAGGTCTGGCGCATACCGCTTGGGATTGGTGTTCTCCGGGTCGAACAGCCAGCCGAGGTGTGCGTGCCAGAGGCCGCGGATCAGCGCCGGCACGGTCTCGCCGTAGCGCCAGGGGGAGTGCGGGTCGCCGTCCCGGTCGCTGAACGCGTGGTGCCGCCGGTGGTCGGACACCCACCGCAGCACCGGGCCCTCAATCGCCATCGACCCGGCCACGGCCAGCACGATCGTCAGCGGGCTGCCGGCGCGGAACGAGCCGTGCGTGAAGAACCGGTGGTACCCGACGGTGATGCCGAGGCCGGTGAAGACATAGAGCACGAAGGCGATCATCACGTCGTGCACATGCAGCGCACGTCCCCAGGCGAACGGGACGGCGACCAGCAGAGCGAGGAAGGGGACAACGATAAAAATCAGGAGCGCGGTCTGCTCGCCACCGCGCTTGGCCTTCGGATCGACGTGCGGCTCGGTAACTGAGGCTGTGCTCACGGAGACTCCCTGTAGCCGTGGATGTCAGCTACGAAGTCGTAACCTACGTAAGCGTAACCCGAGATTCGAATGCTGAACAGAGTCACCGTTGCGGCCGAAAGGCGCAAAAGGGGTGCGACGCGGGCAGATTGGCATTTGTCGTGCTCCGCGTGAACGCGCTTGGTCTCGAGCATTAGCCCGGCGCCGGAGTCAAACCGTGCAACCACAACGGCGAGTCTGGCCCGGGCGGGGTTGGTCGGCGAGAGGGGACGGATCGCCGCGTCCTTTGGCCCGTCGACCGGGCGGGAGGTGACAATCCGTGCCGGAGGAGCCTACCGACAAGACGTGAGGCACCCGGAGTTGGCAGACTGGCCCCCGCCCGGTTCAAGGACCGGTGGTCCCCCTTGGTGTAACGGCAGCACACAGGCCTTTGGAGCCTTGAGGTACCTGTTCGAATCAGGTAGGGGGAGCCGAGTGCCCGAGCACGTGGGTACGCAGAAGATTGAGCCGAGCAACACCGAGCCAGGAGGCGTTTCGACGTGAGTGGTCAGCCGGCGGCGGTCGTCGTCCTGGCGGCGGGTGAGGGCAAGCGCATGCGCTCGCGCACCCCCAAGGTCCTGCACCGGATCGGCGGGCGCTCGCTGCTCGGCCATGCGCTTGCGGCCGCGGCCAGTCTGACGCCGGAACACCTGGTCGTCGTTGTCCGGCACCAGCGCGATCAGGTCGCCGAGCACGTCGGGCAGGTCGATCCCAAGGCAGTAATCGCCGATCAGGACGAGGTGCCGGGCACCGGCCGGGCGGTGGCGTGCGGTCTGCAGGCCCTGCCGGTGCCGCCGACCGGCACTGTTGTTGTCACCTATGGCGACGTCCCGCTGCTGGCCGGGGACACGCTGGCGGAACTGGTCCGGGTACACGAGGCCGGCATCGGGAACGGCCCGGCGGCGGTCACCGTGCTGACCGCCGAGGTGCCCGACCCGACCGGATACGGCCGGGTGCTGCGCGACGCCACCGGTGCGGTCACCGGAATCGTTGAGCATCGGGACGCCGATGAGGCGCAGCGTGCGGTTCGGGAGATCAACTCCGGGATCTACGCCTTCGACGCCGCCGTGCTGCTGGATGCGCTCGGCCGGATCGGATCGGCCAACGACCAGGGCGAGGTGTACCTGACCGACGTCCTCGGCGTCGCCCGCGCCGACGGCGGCCTGGTGCAGGCGCTGCCCACGACCGACCTCTGGCAGGTGGAGGGCGTCAACGACCGGGTTCAACTGGCAACCCTGGGCGCCGAACTGAACCGGCGGCTGCTGCTGTCCTGGATGCGATCCGGTGTCACCGTCGTCGACCCGGCCACCACCTGGGTGGACGTCGATGTCCAACTGGCCGAGGACGTCACCCTGCTGCCCGGCGTCCAGTTGCTGGCCGGGACGACGGTGGCGACCGGCGCCAGCATCGGCCCGGACACCACCCTGTCGAACTGCGTGATCGGCCCGGATGCGAGCGTGGTGCGCAGCCACGGCAGTGACGCCCAGATCGAGGCCGGTGCCACGGTCGGGCCGTTCAGTTTCCTGCGGGCCGGTACCGCCCTGGGCGCGAAGGGCAAGATCGGCGCGTTTGTCGAGACCAAGAACGCGGTGATCGGGGTCGGCTCGAAGGTGCCGCACCTGACCTACGTCGGGGACGCCACGATCGGGACTGGGACGAACATCGGCGCGGCGACGATCTTCGTCAACTACGACGGGGTGAACAAGCACCGCAGCACGGTCGGCGACCATGTCCGGATCGGGAGCGACACGATGCTGGTCGCTCCGGTGGCGATCGGGGACGGCGCCTACACCGCAGCCGGCTCGGTGATCACGAGCGATGTCCCGGCCGGGGCGATGGCGGTCGCTCGCGGCCGGCAACGGGACATCGAGGGCTGGGTGGAGCGGCGGCGCGCCGGCACCTCGTCGGCAGCCGCGGCCGCCGGCGCCCGGGAGAAGCAAGAGAAACAGGAGAAGCAGGCCCAGCAGGAGGACCAGGAGCCGACCGGAGCCGCGTGAATTGAAGCCTGGCTCTTCGGTGTAGTCTTGGGCGGTTACCTCGGCGAGGGTTGCAGAGCAAGCGCGCAGCCGTGATCGACGCGGACAGCCATGGCGGTGTCTCCTGCCATGGCATCTGATCAGGCAGGCGCCTGTGACTCCGCCGGGCGTGCCGATCATGAACTGTGTCGATCATGAACTTGAGTAGCGCCCTTACCTGGGTAGAACCGTGTTTTTCGAGCGCGATGCTTCGCGCCGACCAATGATGATGAGGAGATCAGTGTGTCCGAGGTGAAGCTCAGCGCCCAGCCGCGCAACGAGTTCGGCAAGGGTGCTGCGCGTCGACTGCGCCGTGCCCACCTGGTGCCGGCCGTTCTCTACGGCCACGGCACCGACCCGGTGCACGTCGCGCTGCCGGGCCACGCGACGATGCTGGCGCTCAAGAACTCCAACGCGCTGCTGACCATCGAGCTCAACGGCGGCACCCAGCTCGCGCTGCCGAAGGACGTCCAGCGGCATCCGATCCGCAGCACGATCGAGCACGTCGACCTGATCGTCGTCCGTCTCGGCGAGCGGGTCACCGTCGATGTCCAGCTGCACGTGATCGGCGACCCGGGCCCAGGTGGCCTGGTCACCGTCGACATCAACACGCTGAGCATCGAGGTCGAGGCCACCAACATCCCGAGCAGCATCGAGTACAACATCGAGGGCGCGCCGATCGGGACCCAGGTCCACGCCTCGCAGATCCCGCTGCCCGAGGGTGCCACGCTGGAGACCGACCCGGAGATCATCGCGATCACCGTGTCGGACGTCGAGCGTTCCGTGGACACCGCCGACCAGGAGGCCCAGGCCGCGCAGAGCGCTGCCGCGGCCACCGAGTCGGCCGCGGCCGCCGCCGCTGCGGAGGCCTGACCGACCCGCCCTTCGCAGTTCGCATCACGTACCGACCGAGAGCGACGTCCCTGTTCGGGGCGTCGCTTTCGGCGTACCCCTAGCGGGTCAGGCTCAGCCCTCGTTCCACCCCCCGCGTCAATCCCGGTAACAGCCATCTAGGAGACTTCCGTCATGGACCAGCCCTGGCTCGTGGTGGGCCTGGGCAATCCCGGCGACCGCTATGCCAGAAATAGGCATAATGTCGGGTATCAGGTGGTGGATAGACTCGCGACCGAAATTGGTGGAAAGTTCTCCACACACCGCTCCCGGGCGCTGGTGCTCGAGGGGCGACTGCCGCCGGTGGCTGGTCAGCCCGGACCTCGGGTCGTGTTGGCCAAGCCTTCGGTGTTCATGAATGAGTCCGGCGGGCCGGTTGCCGGGTTGGTCAACTTTTACCGGGTTCCGATCGATCATTTGATCGTTGTTCATGATGAGCTTGACCTTCCCTTTGGAGTTATCCGGTTGAAGCAGGGTGGCGGCGAGGGTGGTCACAATGGCCTGCGCTCTATCAGTCGTTCTACCGATAGTAAGAATTACCTTCGGGTGAGATTAGGCATCGGCCGTCCGCCGGGACGGATGGATCCTGCCGATTTTGTGCTCAAGGACGTGCCCGCGGCCGAGCGTGAAGAACTCTTGCTGATGCTGGGTGACGCTGTGGATGCGGTCAGTTCCATCGTTGTGTCCGGATTTGCCCCAGCTCAGGGTAGGATCAATGCACTGAGTTGAGCCGATGTCACGCTGAGTAGCACTCAGCGTCAATCCGGGGCTTTTCTCGTATAGATTGCGTCAACTATTCGTAACCTCAAGGTGGGCCGAGCGCGGCCGGACTATATTCGTGCGTATCGCGACGGGGCGATCGACACTCTGTGTAATCACAGAGAGCGGGCGCGCGATTCGACGGTCGGTTAAGCACAGGCTTAACCTTGGGGAGGTGGGACAGTGGCAGTCATGGAGCCGCAGGAGCGTGCTTTGAGCTCTCTGGACGACGGGATCGCGCTGTTGACGGCGACCGAGACCGCGACCGGTACCGGGAGCCCGCGGCACCAGGGCTCCGGTAGTGGTGACCCCGGCGTTCTTCTGCGCCGCTACCAACACCTCGCGTTGATCGGTGACGGGGTAAGCGCCGTGATCGCCGGAGCGATCGCCCTCACCGTCCGATTCGGCACCTCGCCCAACCCCGTCTACCTGCTGATCGCGGTGGCCATGCCGCTGGCCTGGCTCGCGATCGTCGCCGCCCAGCGCGGCTACGAACAGCGTTTCCTCGGCACCGGCCCGGAGGAGTACCGCAGGGTCGCGGACGCCGGACTGATCCTCTTCACCTCGATCGCCGTCATCTCCTACGCCATCCGCGGTGAGATCGCCCGCGGTTACGTCTTTCTCGCCGTCCCACTGACGATCGTGCTCACCCTGCTGGTCCGCCGTCAGCTGCGCAGTTGGATCTATCGACTCCGCGCCCGTGGTCTGGCCCTGCAGCGGGTGCTCGTGGTCGGGCGGGCCGACGCGGTGGTCTCGGTGATCGAGAAGCTCGACCACGAACCGCAGCACGGGCTCGTACCGGTCGGCGCCTGCGTGCCGTTCGTCGGGATCGCGGTGTCGCACGTCCACAACGTCCCGGTGGTCGGTGACCCGAGCCGGGTGCTGCAAGCGGTGGACGAGACCGGCGCCCACGTCGTCGCCGTCGTTTCCCACCCGGACCTGTCCGGCCAGGCGCTGCGCCGATTGTCCTGGGCGCTGGAAGAGCGCAACGTCGAGCTGATCGTCTCGCCCGGAATCATCGAGGTGGCCGGCCCTCGGCTGTCGATCCGGCCGATCGCCGGGCTCTCCCTGCTGCACCTGGAACGACCCTCGGCCAGCGGTGGTCGGCTGATCGGCAAGGCCGTCTTCGACCGGCTGATCGGTGGCCTGATCCTGCTCTTCGTGGCGCCGCTGCTGCTGGCCATCGGCATCGCCGTCCGGCTGACCAGCTCCGGGCCGGCGCTGTACCGGCAGACCCGGGTCGGGGTCGACGGCCGCGAGTTCAAGATGGTGAAGTTCCGCTCTATGGTCGCCGACGCCGACGCCCAGCGGGCCAAGCTGCTGGAACTGAGCGAGGGCAACGGCGTCCTGTTCAAGATGCGCAAGGACCCGCGGATCACCCCGATCGGCGGATTCCTGAGGCGCTTCTCACTCGACGAGCTGCCCCAGCTGCTGAATGTGATGCGCGGCGACATGTCCCTGGTCGGCCCGCGCCCGCCGCTGCCCGAGGAGGTCGCCGGATACAGCGACGACGCCACTCGCCGGCTCCGAGTGAAGCCCGGGGTGACCGGGTTGTGGCAGGTCAGTGGGCGCAGCGACCTGACCTGGGAGGAGTCCTTGCGGCTCGACCTGCGCTACGCCGACAACTGGTCGATGGCGCTGGACCTCTCGATCCTGTGGCGCACCGCCCGGGCCGTGGTCAAGGGCGCCGGAGCGTACTGAGCCGCTGTCCGAGCAGTGGTCGCCGATAAAGTCGATCTGTTCACTGCGGTACGGTCGCGTAGATGTCTACCGCGGACCCGCTTTCTGACGCTGACCTGGCTCGGTTGCTTGCCGACCGAGCCGGTTCGGCGTTGCTGGAGGTCCGTTCCGGCCCCGCCGAAGGGCGGGAATTGAAGGACGCCGGCGATCGTCGGGCGCAGCAGGTGCTGGCCGCTTTGCTGGCCGAGTATCGCCCGGACGACGCCGTCCTCAGCGAAGAAGCCGCCGACTCCGCGGCCCGGCTGTCCGCGAGCCGGGTCTGGATCATCGACCCGCTGGACGGCACCCGAGAGTTCTCCGAGCGGCCGCGGCCGGACTGGGCCGTGCACGTGGCGCTCTGGAGCGAGGGCGACCTGATCGAGGGCGCGGTCGCGCTGCCGGCCGAGCAGATCACCTTCGGCACCGACCAGCCGCCGGTGCCGCCGGCTGCCATCGAGGGCCCGATCCGGCTCGCCGTCAGCCGGTCCCGACCGCCCGAGTTCGTCACGGAGGTCGCCGAGATCCTCGACGCCGAACTGGTGCCGATGGGCTCGGCCGGGGTCAAGTGCGCCAGCGTCTGGCGCGGTCAGGCCGACGCCTACGTGCACGGTGGCGGGCAGTTCGAGTGGGACTCCGCCGCGCCGGTGGCGGTGGCCCGGGCCGCCGGACTGCACACCAGTCGGATCGACGGCAGCGCACTGGAATACAACCGGCCGAATCCGTCGCTGCCAGATCTGGTGGTCTGTCGTCCCGAGCTGGCCGATCGCATACTCCGAGCTATCGCTGAGGTGAATACCCGATGAGCACGCCCGACGACGTTCCGCCGGAGGCTGACGTCCCGATCGAGCGGGAGAGCAGCAGCCGGTCCGAGTACCGGCTCTCCCAGCTGGACACGCTCGAGGCCGAGTCGATCCACGTCCTGCGCGAGGTGGTGGCCGAGCTGGAACGCCCGGTCCTGCTGTTCAGCGGCGGCAAGGACTCGATCGTGATGCTCAAGCTGGCCGAGAAGGCGTTCTGGCCGGCCCGGATCCCGTTCCCGGTGATGCACGTCGATACCGGGCACAACTTCCAGGAGGTGCTCGACTTCCGGGACCGCCGGGTGAGCGAGCTCGGCGTTCAGTTGCTGGTCGCGAGCGTGCCGGAAGCGATCGAGAACGGCCTGGTCCAGGAACCGCCGGACGGCACCCGGAACCGGATTCAGACCCCGGTGCTGCTGGACGCCCTGGAGAAGTACCGGTTCACGGCGGCCTTCGGCGGTGCCCGCCGGGACGAGGACAAAGCCCGGGCCAAGGAGCGGATGTTCTCCTTCCGCGACGACTTCGGCCAGTGGGACCCGAAGAACCAGCGTCCCGAACTGTGGAACATCTACAACGGCCGGATCCACAGCGGCGAGAGCATCCGGGTGTTCCCGCTGTCCAACTGGACCGAGCTGGACATCTGGCAGTACGTGCAGCGGGAGGGCATCGCGCTGCCCGGGATCTATTTCGCCCACGAGCGTGAGGTGTTCGAACGACAGGGGATGCTCTACGGCGTCCATGCGGTCTGTCAGCCGAAGCCGGGCGAGACGGTCTTCACCGAGACCGTCCGGTACCGGACGGTGGGGGACGCCAGCTTGACGGCGGCGGTCCGCAGTGACGCCGACACCCTTGAAAAGATCATCGAAGAGGTCGCCTCGACCCGGATCACCGAACGCGGCGCCACCCGTGGCGACGACAAGTTCAGTGAGGCCGCGATGGAAGACCGCAAGCGCGAAGGGTACTTCTGAGATGGCTCTGTTAAAGGGTGGCACCAGCGCCTTTCCGACCATGGACATCCTGCGGTTCGCCACCGCCGGCTCGGTCGACGACGGCAAGAGCACGCTGATCGGGCGGCTGCTCTTCGACTCCAAGTCGATCTTCACCGATCAGCTGGCCGCGGTGGAGCTGGCCAGCCAGGCGCACGGCGACGACTACGTGAACCTGGCCCTGCTCACCGACGGCCTGCGGGCCGAGCGCGAGCAGGGCATCACCATCGACGTCGCCTACCGCTATTTCGCCACCCCACGGCGGAAATTCATCATCGCCGACACCCCCGGGCACATCCAGTACACCCGGAACATGGTCACCGGCGCCTCGACCGCAGACCTGGCGATCGTGCTCGTGGACGCCCGCAAGGGAGTGGTGGAGCAGAGCCGTCGGCACGCCTTCATCGCCACCCTGCTGCGGGTGCCGCACCTGGTGCTCGCGGTGAACAAGATGGACCTGGTGGACTACTCCGAGGACGTTTTCCAGGAGATCCAGGACGACTTCCTCCGGTTCGCCACCCGGCTGGACGTGCCCGACCTGACGGTGATCCCGATCTCGGCGCTGAACGGCGACAACATCGTCTCCCGGTCCGAGAACATGCCCTGGTACGACGGCCCGTCGTTGCTGCATCACCTGGAGAACCTGCATGTCTCCAGCGACCGGAACCTGATCGACGTCCGATTCCCGGTGCAGTACGTGATCCGGCCGCAGTCCGCGCAGTACCCGGATTACCGCGGGTACGCCGGCACGGTGGCCGGTGGGGTACTCAAGCCCGGCGACGACGTGCTCGTCCTGCCGTCGGGATTGCCCAGCCGGATCGCCTCGATCGACACCGCCGACGGCCCGGTGAGCGAGGCGTTCCCGCCGATGTCGGTCACCGTCCGGCTGGAGGACGAGATCGACATCTCCCGCGGCGACATGATCTGCCGGCCGTTCAACGCGCCGAAGGTGACTCAGGACCTGGACGCGACCGTCTGCTGGATGGCCGACCAGCCGCTGGTGGCCGGCCGCAAGCTGACGATCAAGCACACCACCCGGACGGCGCGGGTGCTGATCAAGGAGCTGAAGTACCGGCTGGACGTCAACACTCTGCACCGGGACGAGTCCGCCACCCAGCTCGGGCTCAACGACATCGGCCGGATCCGGCTGCGCAGCACCCAGCCGCTGCTGGTCGACGAGTACCGGCGGAACCGGGCGACCGGTGGGTTCGTGCTGATCGACGAGGCCACCAACGCCACCGTCGGTGGCGGCATCATCACCGGAACCAGCTGATCCCTGGGGTGGTGCGGCGCCGTCGGCCGCGGCGGGTAATGATGGTGCGATGGGATCGGAAACGACAACCGACGGCTCGTACGTCGCCACTGGTCAGGAATTCACCCGGGACACGAACTACATCACCACCCGGATCACGGCGGATGGCGCCGACGGGTATCCGGTGCAGGCCGGACGCTACCGGCTCGTGGTCGCGCGGGCCTGCCCATGGGCGAACCGGGCGATCATCGTCCGGCGGCTGCTGGGCCTGGAGAACGTGCTCTCGATGGGGATGGCCGGCCCGACTCATGACGCGCGGAGCTGGACCTTCGACCTCGATCCCGGCGGGGTCGACCCGGTCCTCGGGATTCCCAGGATCCAGGACGCCTACTTCGCCCGGTTCCCGGACTGCCCGCGCGGGATCACCGTGCCGGCCATCGTCGATATCCCGACCGGCCAGGTGGTGACGAACGACTTCGCCCAGATCACTCTCGACTTCTCCACCGAGTGGCGGCAATTCCATCGGGACGGCGCACCCGACCTCTATCCGGAGGCGTTGCGCGGCGAGATCGACGAGGTGGCGAAGCTGGTCTTCAAGGACGTCAATAATGGCGTCTACCGCTGTGGTTTCGCGGGTTCGCAGCGGGCGTATGACCGGGCTTACCAGCGCCTGTTCGATCGGCTGGACTGGTTGGAGGACCGGCTCAGCCGGCAGCGGTTCCTGGTCGGCGACACGATCACCGAGGCGGACGTCCGGCTGTTCACCACGCTGGCCCGCTTCGATCCGGTGTATCACGGGCACTTCAAGTGCAATCGGCAGAAGCTGATCGAATTCCCCGCGCTCTGGGCCTACGCCCGAGACCTGTTCCAGACACCCGGTTTTGGCGACACGATCGACTTCGACCAGATCAAGAAGCACTACTACATCGTGCACAAGGATCTGAACCCCACCCAGATCGTGCCGCTGGGGCCGAATCTGGAGAACTGGATCAGTCCGCACCACCGTGAGGAACTCGGTGGCCGGCCGTTCGGTGACGGCACACCCCCCGACCCGGTGTCAGAAGCGGAAAAGGTGCCGTTGGAGCACACTCCGCTACGCTGAAACCGGATCGAGAGGCGTGCCGCCGAGGTTCGGCGGCCGTCCGATCAACGGCCGATTCGCTCGATCAGCCGTTGACCGTGCAGCCGGCCAGGGTGACCAGGTTGTCCGGGCGGGCGGCGGTGCGGCCGATGGCCGTGGCGATCCGGTTGAGGGTGGCGACCCGCTTGTCCTTCAGCGGTCCGATGATGGCGTTCTGGGCGAAGTTGGCTCCGCCTTCGGGCTGGACGAAGAGCCGGGCGAGGCGGGCGTTGGCCTCGGCGATCTGGGTGTTGAGCAGGGCCAGGTTGCGGGTGACCTCGGCGGCCGCGCTGGCCGGGATGGCCGGCAGAGCACCCTCAACCGCCGGGCAGTTCACCGTCTGCGCCTGGCCACCGGCGTTGCCCGCCGGCTCCGCCGGTACGGGTGCTGCCGGGGTGTCGACGCCGGGCGCGGGCGCTGCCGCGCCACCCCCGCCACCCTGGTTCACCGTGCAGGGAGCCAGATTGACGAGATTGTCCGGGCGGGCGGCGGTGCGGCCGATGGCGGTGGCGATCCGGTTGAGGGTGGCGACCCGCTTGTCCTTCAGCGGTCCGATGATGGCGTTCTGGACGAAGTTGGCTCCGCCTTCGGGCTGGACGAAGAGCCGGGCGAGGCGGGCGTTGGCCTCGGCGATCTGGGTGTTGAGCAGGGCCAGGTTGCGGGTGACCTCGGCGGCCGCGCTGGCCGGGATGGCCGGGAGGGCACCCTCAACCGCCGGGCAGTTCACCGTCTGGGCCTGGCCGGCGCCGTTTGCTGCACCGCCGCCGTTCGCCGCACCGCCGCCCCCCACGGCCGTCGGGGCCGGGGCGGCCGTGGCGGCCGCGCCCCCGCCCGCGGCCTGACCGAGCGAGCAGTTGACCAGGCCGCGCAGGCCGGCCGGTTCGGTGCCACCGACCCGGGTGATGTCGAGAATGATCCGGTCGATGACAGCGCCGCGCTTGCCGGCGATGTCATTCAGCTGATTGGCCGCCTGCCCGGGCTCGCGGGCCAGCCGAGCATTCACATTGGCGATCTGACGCTCCAGGTTGGCCAGTTCCTGAGTCACCCCGGCCTGCGCTGCCGCGGGCACCGCGCCGACTCGACTGGCCACGTCCGGGCAGGTCACGGACGCGGTCTCGCTGGCGGCCAGACCGATCGTGGCGCCGGCGTCGGAGCCCTTTGACAGCTGGAATCCGGCGCCGATCAGGGCAATGGCGACAAGTCCGGCACCGGCGACGGTACGCAGGCCGGCAGGGCGGGTTCGTGCATTCATCTGGCTCTCCTTGAGACAATGAAGGTGATGCACGTCCCTGCCGGAGGACGTCGGTCGGTACAGGTACGGACGTCTTCCGGCGATGGTTCAAAACCGGCGAAGGTCTGATCCAATCCGCCGTCCGTGGCGTTTACCGGCCCTGATGCGGTGCTGATGCGGGTACTGGGAGTGCCGGTCGGTGGTACGCCGTAAGCTGGAAGCACCCTCTCCGGATTGCCGGAGCGGGCTTTCGCGTTGTCTGAATGTCAGTCCTTGTCAGTGCTCTGAACCAGTCCTAACCCAGCGTTACGGGAGCCATGAGTCTCACCGGAATCCTCGACCTGCTCGGTGCCGACCGAGCGGTCAATGAAGCCATCCGCATCGCCCGCGAAGGCGGCGAACCCCTCGTCGATATCACCGGCCCGCCCGGACTGCGGGCGCCGCTGGTGGCTGCCCTGGCACGATCCCGCCCCGAGGGCGCGGGCCGCACGGTGCTGGCGGTCACCGCCACCGGTCGTGAGGCCGAAGATCTGGCCGCCGCCCTGCGCTGCTTCATCCCGGCGCACGCCGTGGCCGAGTTCCCGGCCTGGGAGACGCTGCCGCACGAGCGGTTGAGCCCGCGCAGTGACACCGTCGGTCGCCGGCTTGCCGTGCTTCGGCGGTTGGCGCATCCGGAGGTGGACGGCGAGGGCGGCCCGATCCAGGTGATGGTCGCGCCGGTGCGGGCGGTGCTGCAGCCGGTGGTCCGTGGCCTGGGTGAGCTGGTGCCGGTCTCGTTGCACGCCGGTGACGAGGTGGAGCTGACCGACGTCGTCGAGCGCCTGGCCGCGGCCGCGTACTCGCGGACCGAACTGGTGGAACGCCGGGGTGAGTTCGCGGTCCGAGGCGGAATCCTGGACGTCTTCCCGCCGACCGAGGAGCACCCGCTCCGGGTCGAGTTCTGGGGTGACACGGTGGAGGAGATCCGCTGGTTCGCGGTCGCCGACCAGCGCAGTCTGGAGATCGCGGATCGCGGGCTCTGGGCACCGCCGTGTCGCGAACTGCTGCTCACCGACGAGGTGCGGGCCCGGGCCGCGGCGCTCGCCGAGCGGCTGCCCGGTGTGGCCGACCTGCTGGCCAAGGTGGCCGCCGGGCTGGCCGTGGAGGGCATGGAGTCGCTCACCCCGGCCCTGGTGGACGGGATGGAGCCGGTGCTGGACGCGCTTCCGGAAGGCACCCACGTGGTGCTCTGCGACCCCGAGCGGGTCCGCGCCCGGGCGCACGACCTCGGTGCCACCAGCAAGGAGTTCCTGGACGCGAGCTGGATGAGCGCGGCCGCCGGTAGCGCCGTCCCGGTGGATCTGGAGCCGATACTGGGCACCGCGTCGTTCTGGTCGCTCGGGGAGGTTCGCGAGCATGCGCTCAAGGCCGGCCTGCCGTGGTGGAGCATCTCGCCGTTCGGATTGGACGACGAGACCGACGCCGACCGGTCCGGCCCGGTGGACGAGGGCGAGCTGACCGCTCGGGTCTTCGTCCCGGAGGTGCAGGCCCCGGAGGCCTACCGCGGCGACCGGGAACGGGCGGTCGCGGACATCGGCGGCTGGCTGAGCGCGGGCTGGCGGGTGGCGATCGTCACCGAAGGCCACGGCCTGGCCAAGCGGGTGGTGGAGATGCTCTCCGAGGCCGACCTCGCCGTCACCCTGGTCGAGGACCTGGCGACACCACCTGCGGAAGCGATCGCGGCGGTCGGTACCGGCGGGCTGGGCCGGGGATTCGTCGCGCCGGCCCTGAAATTGGCCGTGCTCACGGAGAACGATCTGACCGGTGGCCAGATCGGTGGCTCGACCACCAAGGACATGCGCAAGATGCCGGCCCGGCGGCGCAACGTCGTTGATCCGATGCAGCTGAGCCCGGGTGACAGCGTGGTGCACGAGCAGCACGGCGTCGGCAGGTTCGTGGAGATGATGCAGCGCACGATCGGTGGCGCCACCCGCGAGTACCTGGTGATCGAGTACGCGCCGAGCAAGCGCGGCCAGCCGGGCGACCGGCTGTTCGTCCCCAGCGACGCGCTGGACCAGGTGACGCGGTACGTCGGTGGCGAGTCGCCGACCCTGAACAAGCTCGGTGGCTCCGACTGGGCGAAGACCAAGGGCCGGGCCCGCAAGGCGATCAAGGTGATCGCCGGCGAGCTGATCCAGCTCTACTCCGCGCGGATGGCCACCGCCGGGTTCGCCTTCAGCTCGGACACGCCCTGGCAGCGCGAACTGGAGGACGCCTTCGCCTACGTAGAGACGCCGGACCAGTTGGTGACCATCGACGAGGTCAAGGCCGACATGGAGAAGCCGATCCCGATGGATCGGTTGATCTGTGGGGACGTCGGTTACGGCAAGACCGAGATCGCCGTGCGGGCCGCGTTCAAGGCGGTGCAGGACGGCAAGCAGGTGGCCGTCCTGGTGCCGACCACGCTGCTCGTCCAACAGCACCTCGACACCTTCACCGAGCGGTACGTGAACTTCCCGGTGGTGGTGAAGGGACTGTCCCGGTTCTCCACCGACGCCGATGCCAAGCAGGTGATCGCCGGTCTGCAGGACGGCTCTGTTGACATCGTGATCGGTACCCACCGGCTGCTCACCGGCCAGATCAAGTTCAAGGATCTCGGCCTGGTGGTCGTCGACGAGGAGCAGCGCTTCGGTGTTGAGCACAAGGAGCGGCTGAAGCAGCTGCGGACCAACGTGGACGTGCTGGCGATGAGTGCCACCCCGATCCCGCGCACGTTGGAGCTGGCCGTCACCGGGATCCGGGAGATGTCGACGCTGGCCACCCCGCCGGAGGAGCGGCACCCGGTGCTGACCTTCGTCGGTGGCTACGACGAGCGGCAGATCACCGCGGCGATCCGCCGGGAGCTGCTGCGCGAGGGCCAGGTCTTCTACATCCACAACCGGGTCGAGTCGATCGAGCGCGCCGCCGCCCGGATCCGAGAACTGGTGCCGGAGGCCAGAATCGCCACCGCGCACGGCAAGATGGGCGAGCACCTGCTGGAGCAGGTGATCGTCGACTTCTGGGAGAAGAAGTTCGACGTCCTGGTCTGCACCACGATCGTCGAGACCGGGCTGGACATCTCGAACGCCAACACGCTGATCCTGGAGCGGGCCGACCTGATGGGGCTGTCCCAGCTGCACCAGCTGCGCGGTCGGGTCGGGCGCGGCCGGGAGCGGGCCTACTCCTACTTCCTGTACCCGCCGGAACGCCCGCTCACCGAGACCGCGCTGGACCGGTTGCAGACCATCGCCGCGAATACCGACCTCGGCGCCGGTATGCGGGTGGCGATGAAGGACCTGGAGATCCGCGGCGCCGGCAACCTGCTCGGCGGCGAGCAGTCCGGGCACATCGCCGGGGTCGGCTTCGACCTGTATATCCGGCTGGTCGGCGAGGCGGTCGCGGACTTCCGCGGCACCGCGCCGGAGGAGTACAGCGAGGTCAAGATCGACCTGCCGATCGATGCTCATCTGCCGCACAACTACCTGCCGGGGGAGCGGTTGCGGCTGGAGGCGTACCGGAAGATCGCCGAGATCTCGACCGAGGATCAGCTGGAATCGGTGCGGGCCGAGCTGATCGACCGGTACGGGCCGATGCCGGAGCAGGTGTCCAACCTGCTGGAGGTGGCCCGGCTGCGGCTGCTGGCTCGGACCGCCGGGTTGAGCGAGATCACCGCGCAGGGCAGCAACGTCCGGTTCGCGCCGGTGGAGCTGCCCGATTCCGGCGAGCTGCGGTTGATGCGGCTCTACCCGGGGTCGTCGATCAAGCAGACCGTGCACGCCGTCCTGGTGCCCCGGCCGATGACCGCCCGGATCGGTGGACAGCCCCTGCGGGACACCGAGGTGCTGCGCTGGGCCAGCGATTTCATCCAGGCCGTGGTGATCGGCAAGGTGTCGGCGGCGGCCGGAGTCGCGAGCCGACGCTAAGCGGGACCGGGGACCAGCAGCGCGCTGATCCGCCGCCCGAGCTCGGCGGCCAGGGTCCGCGCGTACAGCGGGGTGATGTGGTTGTCGTCGGCGTACACGAGGGTGCTTCCGATCACCGAGGGGCAGACCCGGTCGGAGCAGAAACCGTCGGTGAAGTCGAGCAGGTGGATCCGGGGCCGGTCCGCGGCCGCCGCCGCGGCGACCAGCGGGTCGATGCGATCATCGACCGCGTCCGAGCGGGCCCGGGAGCAACCGTCGGCGCCGGCACGGGACGAGACGCAGGAGATCACGTCGGGCTTCGGAATCGGCGTGTCCCGCAGCACGACCACGTCCCGGCCGGCGGCGGCCCACTTCTTCCACAGATCCCGGTAGCCGGCGATCCCGATGTCCTGGGACTTCCGCCCGGCCGGGTGCTGCCAGCGCTTGTTGTTCAGCGACGAGGTGATCACCAGGTTGATCCGTGGGTCCGCGTCGATCCGCTGAATGGCGGCGCTCGTCCATTCCTGGCAGACCTGCTGGCGGACCTCGCCGCGGCGGCGGACCACCCGGGAGTCGGTCGCCGAGACCATCTGGGGTGGGGCCGGGCTGGGGGCGCAGGCCGAGCGCAGGTACGTGGTCAGATGCCAGCCGCGCTCAGCCGCCATCTGTTGCACCGCCGGGAACCATTGCATCAGATGCGAGTCCCCCAACATCACCACCTGGGTGGACGCCGACTCCGGGCCGAACGAGCAGCTCGGAAGCTGGTGCGGCGCCCAGGTGATGGTGAAGCAGCGCTCCCAGGCCTCGGTGTTCTCTAGGGTCTCGCGGGCCCGGGTCGGATCCGGGGTGACCACCGAGCCGAGCGGCGGGTCGGCGCATTGCGGGGCGCTGAGCAGGGCGGCAGCCCCGAAGCACGCGATATCGGCGGCCAGGGCCTGCTGCCCGAGCCGGTCCGCGGTGTCGGCTCGCCGGTCGACGTGCCACCAGGCGAAGCCGCCGAGCAGGACGACGGCCATGGTGCCGGCCACCAGGAACGCAAACGAGTTCAGCACCCGGGTCCGGCGCGGGGGTCGGGCGGTTTCGGGGGATTCGGCGGGGGCGCCGCCGATCCGCCAGCGGTCCTCGACATAGGCCTTGGTGAGCCCGGCCAGCAGGATCGACAACCCGAGCAGAACGACCTTGTCCGACGTCCGCAGGGAGTTCCGGTCGAGCACCAGGGGGGCGAGGATGATCAGCGGCCAGTGCCACAGGTACAGCGAGTACGACACCTTGCCCAGCCACTGCACCGGCCCGAACCGGACCAGGTAGGCCGGCGTCCAGGGGGAGTCCACGTGCCCGGCGGCGATCACGGCCAGCACGCCGACGACGGGGAGCACCGCGGCCACACCGGGCACCGAGGAGTCGGCGGTGTAGGTGTACCCGGCCACGGCGATGGCAGCGAACCCGGCCCAGCCCAGCAGGCCCCGGACGACGGGATTCCAGACTGGTGAGGCGGCCGCGGAAGGATCGCGCCGGGCGAGCCGGGCCAGCACGATGGCCAGCAGCCCGCCGGCCGCGAACTGCCAGATCCGCGCCGTCGAGTAGAAATAGGAGCCGTCGATGTTGCGCGACGTCACCCAGATGGCGTAGCCGAGCGAGACCACCAGGAGAAGGATCATCGCCCCGGTCAGGGTCGCCGTCCGGCTCCGCTCGCTGCGCCGCAGTCGCTTCCCGAGCAATGCGCCGGACGCGACCATCAGGGTCAGCGGCCAGATCAGGTAGAACTGCTCCTCTACCGACAGGGACCAGAAATGCTGCACAGCGGTTGGCGGGATGTCGGGGTTCAGGTAGTCGACGTGCTGCGCGGCCAGGACCCAGTTCTGCACGTAGGTGACGCTGGCGATGGCCTGCTGGGCGGTCTCCACCCAGATCAGCGACGGCGCCAGGGCGAGCACGCCGGCCAGCGAGACAAAGATGACCAGCAGCGCGGCGGGCAGCAAACGCCGCACCCGGCGGGCGTAAAATCGCGAGAGCCGGAACGTTCCCCGGTCCAGATCCCGCAGCAGATGGCCCGTGATCAGGAAGCCGGAGATGACGAAGAACACGTCGACGCCGATGTAGCCGCCGGTGAGCTGCTCCGGCCACAGGTGGAAGAGCACGACCAGCATGACGGCGAGCGCCCGCAGCGCCTGGACCTCCGCCGACCAGGTGCTCCGGGTCGGCCGTGCAACGTCGGCAGTGGCCGTTTCCGGAGGTTCGATCACCGGCATTGTCGGTATCTGAACCTGCTCAACCGACCTGATGACTACTCCTACGCCGATGCCCTGTCATGCCATCCGGGATTGTAGCCAACCGGGTTACTTCCGACCTTGTCGTTCAGAACCGGCACCGGCCGCCTGATCAGCTTCCGGCGCAGCCGGCCGGATGGGGCCACCACCTGCGCGGCTGAAGGGGCGTCCGGGTGCACTCGGTCCGGCCGCAAGGAGGCAGGCAGGCCTAACCGGGCATGTGGAGGGTGCGGGCGATAGCATCGCAGCCGTGACTCGCAGCCTGCGCCTTCCCGCCGTCGCCGCTTCGGTGCTTGCCGTTGTCCTTGCCCTCACGGTGTCCGGTTGTAGCACCCGGGAGGCCGGTGCGGCGGCCGTTGTCGGTGACCGCCGGATCTCCGTGGCCTCGGTGCAGAAGGCCTATCAGGACATCGTGCCGCTGGTCGGCCAGGACCAGCAGATCAGTCAGGGCCAGATCCTGAATCTGCTGATCCTGGGGCCGTATCTGACCCAGGCCGCTGCCGAGCTGGGCCGCGGGGTGTCCGCGGAGGACGCCCGGCTGGACATGAAGGCCGCCGGGTTGGACGACCCCAGCAAGATCAGTGCCCCCGGGCTGGAGGTCTGGCGGGCGAACCTGGCGATCGCCGCACTGCAGAGCAGCCGGGATGCCACTGCGATCAAGGCGACCTTCGACGGTATCGGCCAGGAAGTGAAATCCGTTGGCGTGCACGTCAACCCGCGCTACGGAGCCGGGCTTGACTACACAAACTTCAGCATCGTGCCGGAGAAGCCGAACTGGCTGTCGACCTCGGCGACCGCGGCCCCCTCGGCACCGGGCGAGGAGCCCACTCCCGGAGCGACCCCGAGCCCGTGACCGCAGCTGCACCGATTCCGGTACCCGCCGAGGGCCGGGTCACGCTCATCCTGACCAGCCCGCGGTCCGCCGCCGGACTGCTGACCTGGGCGGGCTGGGAACGGCTGCAGCAGGCGGACACGGTGCTCGCCGCCGATCCCGAACCGGCGTGGCTGGCAGCCTTCGAACAGGCCGGGGTGGAGCTCGTCGACGTCGCCGACCTGCCGATCGGCCAGCGGGCCGGCCGTCTGGTCCAGGATGCCGCGCAGGGTCTCGACCTGGTCTGGTGGGGCAGCCCGGACGGCGACCCGGGGCTCACCGACGCGCTCGCCGAGCACCTCTCCCGACGCGCGGTCGCGGGCCGTCCGCCGGAGATCGAGGTGCTCACCGCCTCGCATGACGTGCCGGGTTCGCGGCTGCTGGATCTCGTCGCGGTGATGGACACCTTGCGCTCGCCCGGTGGGTGCCCATGGGACGCCGAGCAGACCCACAGTTCGCTGCTGCCGTACCTGCTGGAGGAGACCCACGAGGTGATCGAGGCGGTGGAGGCCCGCGATCGCGACCACCTGGTCGAGGAACTCGGCGACCTGTTGCTGCAGGTGGTCTTTCACGCCCGGATCGGCGAGGAGAACGTCTCTGCGCCGTTCGATATCGACGAGGTGGCGGCCGGTATCGTCGCGAAGCTGGTCCGCCGGCATCCGCATGTCTTCGGTGACCCGCAGCAGGTCGAGGCGGCCGCCGACAGCTCGGCCGCCGACGTCGAGCTCAGTTGGGAGGCGCTGAAGGCGGTCGAGAAGCCGCGCCGCGAGGCCTTTGAGGGCATCCCGGCGACGTTGCCCGCCCTGGCCCGGGCGCAGAAGATGCTCGGCAGGTTGGAGAAGGCCGGATCGGACCTCGATCTGGAGGCCGCCATCGACGTCGCCGCCGCGGGTGACGACCTGGCGGCCGCTCTGCTGCGCGCCGTCCGCACCGCCCGAGCCACCGGGATGGATGCCGAGTCCCAGCTGCGCGCCGCCCTGGCCCGGCTCCCGCATCCCTGACCTTCCGAAGGCCGTCCGGCTGCGGTCCGAACGCACTTCTGATCTGCACTGCGGATGCCGTTCCGAGGCACTTCCGACGCGGTTCCGATGCAGTTCCGATGCACTGCGGACGCAGATCTGATCGAGAGCCTCGCAAATTGTTGCACTGCTCGATGTCTGACTGGGGTCGGCAGCACTGTGCTCGCTGAGGCACGATGGGTGAATGCGTGAGCACCAGGGCGATGACCCGATCACCACGGCGAGGTTCCGCGATGTCGCAACCAGGGTGCTGGACGCCCTCCTGGAGGCAGCGCCGGAGCAAGCGACCGGCCTCGGCGACCACCGCTTCGACGACCAGCTGACCGACTGGTCGGCGGAGGCGTCGGCAACTCGAGCGACGATGCTGACCGAGGCACTGGCCGCGCTGGACGACGTCGACGACACCGGCCTGATCCCGGACGACCGAGTGGACCTGGAGATGCTCCGTACCCAGGTGACCGGGAACCTGTGGGAGCTGACCGAGCTGCGCCCGCACGAGCGCGATCCCCTGATGCACCTGCCCGGCGAGGGCCTGTACCCGCTGATCGCCCGCGAGGCGATCCCGGCGGCAGACCGGCTGCGGGCCCTGACCAGCCGGCTAGCCCAGGTACCGGAACGGCTCGCCACCGCCCGCGACGTCCTGCACGACATGCCCCGAGTCCAGGTCGAGACCGCGATTGTGCAGGCCAACGGCACCCGGACGCTGCTCACCGACGAGCTGGAGCCGTTGCTGGGCCAGCAGCCCGAGCTGGCCGCTCGAGCGGCGGCCGCCCGGGACGACGCGCTTGCCGCGCTGGCCGAGCACACCCGTTGGCTGGAGGCCCAGCTGCCGGTGGCCGACGGCGAACCCCGCCTCGGCGAGCAGGCTTATGCCGCCCGGCTCTGGTACACCCTGGACACCGAGACCGGCCCGGACGCGCTGCTCACCCGGGCCGAGAGCGACCTGCAGGGGATCGAGGAGGAGATCGCCGAGCTGGCCAGCAACCTGGCCGGTGCGCCACCGCGGGACGGCCAGGTGCGGGAGATGCTCGACCGCAGCGCGGCGATGGCCCCGGTCACCGACGCCACCATCCTGCCGCTCTGCCAGGCGGCGCTCACCCACCTGACCGCCAGGGTCACCGAGCTCGACCTGGTCACCGTCCCGAGCGTGCCGGTGCAGATCATCGTGATGCCGGAGGCCCGGCGGGGCGTCGCGGTGGCGTACTGCGACGCACCCGGCCCACTGGAACCGGGCGCCACGGACGTCGGGCTGCCGACCTTCTTCGCCGTCTCGCCCACCCCGGAGGACTGGGACGCCGAGCGGGTGGCCTCCTTCTATCGCGAGTACAACGGCCACATGCTGCGCACCCTCGCCGTTCACGAGGCGATGCCGGGGCACGTCCTCCAGCTCGCCCAGGCCGCCCGTTACCGGGGGGCGACCAAGGTCCGCTCGGCCGCCGGGAGCGGGCCTTTCATCGAGGGCTGGGCGGTCTACGCCGAGGAACTGGTCGCTGCCTCGGGTTTCGGTGGAACCAGTGAGGACGACACCGGTATGCGGCTGCAGCAGTTGAAGATGCAACTGAGGACGACGATCAACGCGATTCTCGACGTCCGGGTGCACTCGCGCGGGATGACCGAGGCCGAGGCGATGCTGCTGATGACCCAGCGCGGGCATCAGGAGGAGGGGGAGGCGGCCGGCAAGTGGCGCCGCGCGTTGCTCAGCTCGGCCCAGCTGTCGACGTATTACGTCGGTTATCGGGAGATTTCCGATATCGCCCGGCAGTTGCGCTCCACCCGCCCCGGCTGGTCGGTCCGCCAGGTGCACGACGCGATGCTTGCGCACGGCGCCCCACCGCCCCGGCATCTGCGCGCCCTGCTCGACCTGGAAGCGCCCACCGTCTGAGCCTGATCACCACCAACGGGCATCCTCACCGCGGCGGAGCGGCTATTTTTCAGCCATGACGCAGACCGGCTCCCGGATCGAACCCAGTGCGGACGTCGACGACACCGCTGAGATTGGAAACGGCACCCGAATCTGGCATCTCGCCCAGGTCCGGGAGGACGCGGTGGTCGGCGCCGACTGCGTGATCGGGCGCGGCGCCTATCTCGGGCCGGGGGTGCGCCTCGGTGACCGGTGCAAGGTGCAGAACCACGCCCTGGTGTACGAACCGGCCGTGGTCGGTGACGGGGTCTTCATCGGTCCGGCCGTCGTCTTCACCAACGACGAGTTCCCCCGGGCGGTCACCCCGGACGGCGCACTGAAGTCCGAGGCGGACTGGACCATGGTCGCGGTCACCGTGAAGGACGGCGCCGCGATCGGTGCCCGGGCGGTCTGCATCGCGCCGCTGACCATCGGACGCTGGGCGCTGGTCGCGGCCGGCTCCGTGGTGACCCGGGACGTGCCTGACTATGCTCTGGTGGCCGGGGTCCCGGCGCGGCAGCTCGGCTGGGTCGGGCGGGCCGGCCGGCGGCTGGAATCGGCGGGCGAAGCCGGGGACGGTCGCTGGGTCTGCCCGGTGACCGGTGACGCGTTCGTCGAGGCCGACGGCCGGTTGTCGCCGGTGATCTGATGAAGCCCCTAGGGCGAATGGCTGAACCCCAGGCGGATCCTTGGAAACCGGCAACGGCGCGGTCGTCACTCAGCTAGCTTTTTGGTGAGCCAGGGAAGGCTGTGACGTGGGAGGTTGCTGTGTACACCACGGTTCGCAGCATTCCCGAAACCCCAGATCAGCCCGGCGTTGCAGCGGCGGCCACCGGGGCCGGATCCGCCGGATCTGACCGGATCGGCCGACGCCGCGTTTCACGCATTGTGGTCACCCTCGGGACCGTCAGCCTCTTCACGGACCTCTCGTCCGAGATGGTGGTCGCGGTCCTGCCGGTCTACCTCACGCTGGTTCTCGGCCTGACCCCGATCCAGTACGGCCTGATCGACGGCCTGTACCAGGGCGTGACCGCGGCGGTCCGCATTCTCGGCGGGATCGCCGCCGACCTGACCCGCCGTCCCAAGATCATCGCCGTGCTCGGGTACGGGCTCTCCTGCGTGTGCAAGTTGTTCTTCCTGCCCGTGCACAGCTTCGCCGGGATCATCGGACTGGTGGCGATCGACCGCACCGGCAAAGGGCTGCGGACGGCACCGCGGGACGCGATGATCGTCGCCGCCTCGGAGCCGGAGTCGATGGGGTACTCCTTCGGCGTGCACCGGGCGATGGACACCGCCGGGGCGCTCGGCGGCCCGCTGATCGCGTTCGGCATTCTCGCCTGGCTGGTGGACGGATACGACGCGATCTTCGTGCTGAGCTTCTCGCTCGCCGCGATCGGGGTCGCCGTGCTGGTGCTCTTCGTCCCGGGCCTGCGGCCCGATGACACGACCGACGCCATTGACGAGATCGACGAAAACGGTGCGATTGACGAGATCGGTGCGATTGACGAGCTCGCCGCGATTGACGCGATGGACGCGGCCGACGTGCTGGATCCTGACGGCGTGCCCGCGAAGCCCGACGGCGTGGTCCGCAAGGGCGCGCTGAAGAGCACCGTGCGCGAGTTCGGGCAGCTGGCGAAGGGCGCCGGGTACCGCCGCCTGCTCGGGGTCGGCGCGTTGCTCTCGCTGGCCACGATCAGCGACGGCTTCGTGTACCTGACCCTCAAGGACCGGGTCGGGATCGGGGCGTCGCTGTTCCCGCTGCTGTTCGTCGGCACCGCGATGGTCTATCTGCTGCTCGCCATTCCGCTCGGCCGGCTGGCGGACCGGATCGGCCGGGCTCGGGTGTTCATCGGCGGACACCTGCTCGCCGCCCTCGGCTACCTCTCGCTCTGGCTGCTCCCGCCCGGACCCGGCCTGGTGATCGGGGTGCTGGCGCTGATCGGCGCGTACTACGCGGCGACCGACGGAGTGCTGCCGGCCCTGACCGCCCCGCTGGTTCCGGAGAACGTGCGGACCAGCGGGATCGCCGGGGTTCAGACCGTGATGGCGGTCGGCAGCATGGCCTCGGCGGCGCTGTTCGGCGTCGTCTGGTCGCAGTTCGGCCAGCGGACCGCGGTGGCGGCCTTCGCGATCGGATTGGCGTTCGCGGTTCTGCTGGCGGTGCGGTTGCTCGCGGGTCTGCCGGGCAGCACCCCGGCCGGCCCGGGC
>Ga0307513_10002759_pt1 | contig 24158 bp, 32 predicted proteins | sample 15_EM_MG_FD_202174 | JGI IMG/M metagenome (GOLD analysis project Ga0307513, IMG submission 202174) | Populus trichocarpa ectomycorrhiza microbial communities from riparian zone in the Pacific Northwest, United States - 15_EM | ecosystem: Host-associated > Plants > Roots > Unclassified | place...
TATGTCTCTCCTATCTATTATGAACCGAACGAATAAATGAGTGACCCACCGACGTTTGAGTGGGGAAGAGCAATACAAATAAGCATTTGTAAACCCTGCCCTGGGGTTCGGGGCGTATGGTTCATAGACAACAGAAAAGACAGGTAGATATCCACGGCCATAGGACCTTGAAAGCACCGCATCCCGTCCGATCTGCGAAGTTAACCAGGGTGCCGCCCAGTTAGTACCACGGTGGGGGACCACGCGGGAATCCTGGGTGCTGTGGTTTTTTTTTCTCACAGTACAGCTAATTTTCTGTTGTACGGGTGGGCCCGGCACCTCAGCAAGCTTCCACCCGGTTGTCCAAACCCCCGGATCATCTCGTGGGCTAGTGCGCACGGCTCACACATGGTTGGAACACACTCGCTATACGGACTACCCGGGCGGCCGCGCAGAAGAAGAACACGCGTGTGACTGGCTCTGTTATCCTGTGCGTGATTTCTCAAGAACGAACCGTTGACGTGCAAAGGGCTGTAAGATTTTTGTTGCATGGTTTCGTCCATCAACGATAGATTGCTGTGGCTTGGCGACCTGGGCGGCGGTATCAGATTCAGGGTCACCGGTGACACTTACACCCGACGATCTGCAGATTCTTCCTATTAGCACTTAGTCGGTTTTTTTTACTGAATCCAATGTCACGTCTAACTACAGTTGTTCAGATGGATGATATTGCCTGTACAATGAGATCATTGCGCAGCTTCTACTTGAAACAGGTTTATTCGACCAGTACTTTTCCAACGAGATCACGCCCAAGGTGTTCAATGTACTAACTAGTGGCGTTCCGACATCTGTATACGACGGGTGCAAATACGCTCTCGGGTTCCTGGCCTATGATATCCGACACCCCTGCACTTGTACAAGTTTGTGCTCGTTGAGTTTTTTTTTCCTGCACCATCCTATATTCCGGCTCGACAAAGGCACTACTAATCAGGCTGCTCGTCTGCCCACTTACATTTGCAATCGATTTTCAGTATCGAAGATCAACGTTGATAAACCTCTCCCGATTTCCACGCTCGCTGAACACCCTTCTTCCACACTGTATATCCTGGAGGGAAGCGGAAGCGGTCGCTGTGGTTCCGTCCCGTCAGCAGTGGTATATCGACATATCGACCGGAGATTTTTCGATGTAAGAACACGGAGTCCCGATGTTCCCGGGCTCGATTCCCTGGCCATGTGTTTCACAACCGCGGGCTCCTATGTAGAATGTCTGACTCTCTTTCAAACGTACGTGTCTAACCAGATCGGTTGAACGGATTCAACGTCGGGGCCCTCGGCAGGGTTCCTGTTCCAGGCTCACAAAACTTGTCACAGGTGAACCTCGGACCCGCGCCCCAGAACAGGGTTGACGAGGTGTTCTGACTATGTAGCCTGGAAATATGGATTACAGAAAAGGTGGTTTTATACAGCAACAGCCGGCATCCATGTTGATATACAATGATTCATACGTGGGCCGTTCAAGGTTGGATAGCGATCTTCAAGGCTCCTCTGCTGCCCATCTTATCCAACGCCTTTTGGTAATCCTCAAGCTTAAAGACATCGGTGACCTAACCCGGGGACTTCAGGATCACAGCCTCTGGATCAGTGACAACGAAACGCACCATTCCCTTGGTCTTGATCTTTCCGCTCTCGAGGTACTCGATCGTCCGGGGGAAGCAGTAGGTTTGCGAGAAGGACCCGATGATCTGTCTGGGTTTCAGCAACACAGAGAGGAACGAGAACCGCGACGGCATACCCTGATTTCGTCACTGAAAATTTTGGATGGTGGCCAAGTGACGCGAGCTTTATCCTCGTAGACACCGTAGACAAGGAGGGTTCCTCCACGCCGGACGTAGTTGATGGAATCCTGGACGATGGACTCGACTCCAGTCGCCTCGACGACGACGTCGAATCCAAACGGGTGGTCCTCCTTGAGCTTATCCCACTGAGCCTTGGGGTTTTGCCTGGGTACCAGTAAGAGAATGTAAACAACCAGTTACGACAGATATCCACCTGTCAAGTTCGATATATACGTCCGCAGCTTCGAGGTCCTTGGCAATATCCATCTTGATACCTTTGTTGGCAGCAATAACCACCTTGCTAGCGCCATTCAACTTCAGGAGCTGCGAGAGCATCAAGCTGTAACACGGACATCAGTCTAAGGTGGAAACGACGGTATACAATTATTGCCTACCCAGTAGGGCCAGCACCCAGAAGCAAGACTGGAGCAAAGGACCAATCAACACAACGCTGGAGTTTATGTAAATTCATCACACTCGCCTTCACTTCCAACCTTTGGCTGGATCACATCCACGCCGTGAATAGCACAAGCAAGTGGCTCAGCTACGGGAAGGGGCAAGACGGTAAGCACATGGAAAGGCGATGGTTGAATCTCCGCGTACCTAGCGTCGCTTCCAAGTCGGATATGTTGTTGATCTTGTAGAGCTTGTGTTGAGGACTGGATACATGGAGGGTTCACCACAGGTCAGAGACGATCCCCCTCCGTTTCTTCCATGAACTACCGAGCGAATCGTCGGCAGGGACTCACTAGACGATGTATTCGGCGAAGCCACCGGGCAGGCTGACTCCCCTAGCCCTGAAGTTCTCGCAAAGCAAGGGTTTACCGCGACGACAGTAGAAGCACTTGTCGCACTGAAAAGCAAAGCGTGTTGAGGGTGTATTGGTCCACCTAGGGTAAGTACACTCACAGTAATGCCGACATCGGCCACACAACGGTCGCCCTTGACGAAACCCTTGACATCCTTGCCTACTTCAACAGCGACTCCCACAGCCTCGTGGCCGGGGATGAGCTACGGTGAGAGGACGAGGTTTGTGTGATAAGTGCAAAGGGGTGCGAGGGATCGAGGGATTAATCTCCGGGTCGACGATCAGAAGGGTTGAAGCAACTTACTGGGAATTGGGAAATGAATTCACCGTCGTGAATGTGAGCGTCGGTCTGTTAAAAGGAGTTGGGAGTTCACATAATGTTCCGTCAGAGTTTAGCCTTTTCGACGTGGAGATAAGATCGTGGTTACGGACTCCACAGACGCCACAATAGGTAACTATCGACAGAAAGCCACATGAATACACTCGTCCAGGATCCTCGAAGAAAAGATGAGAGGACGACACCTTTTAGCAAGATCTCGTCGTCTTTGACCTCAGGGATGGGGACCTCCTTGATGGTGAAGTTCTTGGCCTGGAGATACGAGATAACAGGCGTTAGTGGTGACCGGGAAGCCCGGCGGAGATAGCGTACGCTGGAATAATACAACGCTTTCATCATTGGCTTGGACATGTTTTATCGGGCTCTGGGTATGACCGTGGGGCAGGATAGAGGGAGTTGGGAGGAGCAGGAAGGGGGCACAGAAGGGGTGGGGCCTTCGGGGGTTCGGTTTTATCTCGCCAAGTTTTATCTTGACAACCACCCGAAGGAAGTGCGCGCGGCCCGGACACGGCGTCCCTCAAAATCGAGGGTATCCGTTCTCGTGACGTGAAGGGGTTCAGATACGTCGATGACGTCGACAGTTGAAGCGGCATTTTCATCCAGCTTGACATTCAAAAGGGTCCAATTTGGGGGGACGGGGAATGAAAGTATGGAAGCTGGTGTAACATTTCGGTCATTCCATACAAACAAGAGCCACCTACAACCAGAGGGAAATTTACTAAGAGGGAATAACGTATGGTAGGGAAGGGATGCTGCTATACAACAAGACGATCTTGGTGATACGCCGAAGAAATAGCACCTGCCGCAAACCCGGGGCATCCTCCCAAAATACATGTGCGATAGATGGTGATTATACTGTGTCTGTGGTCTTGGCGACACTCTTCACGCTCGAGAGTTCCCACTGGTTTTGTTCCCCGGATGACCTCTCTCCATCCCCTTTAGCATTGCTGTGTTTCCGGTCCCAGATCACCCGTGGCTTTCGGTAGTTTTCTCGACTATAGACCGGATCGTAATCAACCATAACGGCCTGCTCGATCTGAACTTGCACATCCAGTTCGTTGGGGGTCGTCTCAGTTCCGTCTTTCGCACCGTTGAACTGGGACCGCATGGCGTGCGTGATGTCGCGAGGGGCGGATAGTTGATGAGTGACGACGATCCTCTGATGGGCACGCTCTTCAGCGGCTTCTGAGAGTGGGGTCAGATAATCAGTCGTTACTTGATTGTTCTCGGCATACCGTGAATGTGAATGAGAATTCGTTGACTCATAATCCACACAACCATATACCCGAACGAGGCCCTGTGGAGTGAGGATAGGGTCGGACCGCCTTCCAGTTGAAAATACTTCTGATCACTTACCCCGAGGACTAAAAAACGGGGTGACGTCAGGGCGATTGATGAGGAAGAGTGGAGCGCTGCGGTCTTTACTTACCTGTACGCCTTTCCCGACACTGTTCCGGTATAGAATCAAATTCAAAACGTTGGCCACTGGGGGACGAGTACGTGAGCGGACCGAAGTCAAACACGTGAAGGGCGGAGTCTACGAACCTGTGAGAATGACCAGGTACCCCAAACCATCGTAGAACAGCCTAGTGAATAACATCACGGAATGAGAATTACGTCTCGACTGTCAATCAATCCATCACACACATCTTGACCATGGCGGACATGCTGCGTAAGTTGAGGTGAGCAACCGTCTTGCACTTATTGAAACTAAAGTCAACAAACCCACTAATCCCATCCGCTGATTTGATCAAATAAAAAGATGAAATAACGAATGTTCCCGCATCGAAAAGCATAGCCACCAGGTAAAACACCCATTGAGGCACGTGTGCTTGTGTGTTTCCTGGTGAACAGCTGTCAAGATCTCAGCTTAACTTACGCTGCTCAACTTGTAATAAAGATGCCTTACTTTCCCTAGAGGTGAAATTGGCTTCTGTCAGTAGCTGGGGTTGTTGACGGCACGCTTGGTGGCACACTCACGGCATCCTGGACTGGCACACGAGCATCGACGTTCGAGTACCACTCAAGTGCAGTTACGATAGCTCCAAACGCTAGCAGGAATATTCCCAGATCCTTCGAACGCCGGGTGATGGCCCAGGTTCTATAACCTATGATTACTTGAGAGATCATGATCTGGATTACTGGTGTCGGAAATGCGTATGAGTGGGCGTTGTTTGGAGTCCAACAAAGAGTGCTCGCCTTTCAGCACCGGGGCGACCATGTAGTAGGTGGAACATGTAGGAAAGGAGAATCCATGATAAAAGTACCCCACATTGCTGACGCACAACAAGAGGATACTGAAATATCTGCGGCACGGGGTACGTGTGAGTGATCTCTCCCTTCGACATGGATGACATTTCTTGAATACCGTATCTGAATGAACAACAGTTTGCTAACAGACCAACTAAAAACGCAGGGGAGTCAGCAAGGGTGCACCTTCGGTGGCAGGTGGACGGTAAAATGCTACCCATATTGCATGGACCCTCGTGAACGGTAAATCCTCCATTCCGCCGGTATGGTGATAAGGAAACTGTGGGGTACGCCAAGAAGAAGAGGGGGACCCGAAAATGAGAATAAAGCGAGGAGACGAAATTGTGGAAAGTGTCACGAACTCATAGGTAGCAACGGATATGGACGTGATCCGCAGGAAGGAGCCCCATGTCAACTGCGTGCTAGCCATGGCTTGCACAGGTCGGGGAGGAGGAAAGGACGGATGAGAAAGCTGAAAAGGCCAGGAAAAGGCAGAGGTCCATCAAGCGGAGCCTTCATATACCCCCAACTTCTGATCAAACATTTCGGACGCGCTGCTGACCAACAGTACCGTCCGCGAGGGATAATGTTCCCGAGTCGACGAGCGCTCGGGCCGCCGGATGGATCACGATACACAAGTCAAACTTCTGGATCAAGCTTCGAGCTCACCATTCGACTTGTTTGACATACTCCTTCGTTCGATTTCCTGGTTTCAAGCCAGACACATGCTCATTGCCGTAGATGAGCACACTGTTCTTACCAGCCGCCGAAACACGCCGTTGTTCCCGGATTGCTCGCATGGTTGTTCGGTCCTGTACGTTTAGGCGTCGTTTTTAATTTGATACGGACGCTAGGCTCTGGGAGAAGCTTCGGGGCCGTAATCAAATCGGCCGCTGACGTGATGGGAGACCAGAAGAGCCAAAACATCCCGAGGTGCGGCTGCCGTGACAGCGACGGCTCCTGCCAAGTAGAGGTGATCGCTCGAGTCGATCCATGTGACACCACGCTTCCTTCGGGAACTTATAATGCCTAAAATTGATCCCAACGCAACTCCTACGCTCTGCGATTACACACGATTGCGCCCAATTGCTACCATACCCACGGTCCCCTCGAGTCGCGGCAATGGCTGCCCTGAACCCGCCACCGGTTGCGGCAGGAACCCAACCTGTACCAACCACGCCAGGTATAGTCCCATAACCTCGTCGGTCACCGACATCCCAGTTCCGACCGGCCCTGGCCCCAGCAATGCCTGGGTATTCCTATCATCCAGCTCCGGAGCCTTTGTGCTCGTTGGTAGGTCGTCCAGGACAAAGTGAAGTAGAGGGAACAACGCATTATCCTGAACCTCCATAACGTGCCGCTCCAATTTCCTCCTCCACTCCAAATACTCGCACTGCTCGACCTGATACCCGTACCGAGGGAGCGATGAAAAGACGTTATTGAACGTGAACCTCGGTCTCGCTGTTATGTGCAACACCGACATCCCACAGTTCTCTGACAGGTGGTCCAGTGCCGCTAACGTGGCACATCGGGCTACGTGATCTACAGGGACCATATTGACTGTGTTGTTGATGTTTGGTACCAGTCCTAGTTGAATGCAGCCCTTGACCAGCCGCCAAATGAAATCGTCCGTATTGGTCACTGTAACCGAAACGCCACAATCAGACATCTTCGAAACAAGCCATTAGCATGCGGTGTGCTGCCACTCACCTGCGGATTTCGAATCGCCAACCACATATCCCGGGCGGACGATGTGACCTCTCAATCCTCTTCTCCCAGCCTCAAACAACAGTTTCTCCGAAACCCACTTCGATTGTCCATAACCTGACTTCAAGTTGCGGCGTGCTCCCTCCAGATCATCGTTCTCAGGCACCCCCATCAATCCACTAGGATCATTCAGCGAAGAATCCGACAACTGCACATAGTGTGGGGTATCCAGGGCAGAAGTGGAGGAGACAAAGATGAGAAGCTTCTGTCGGCCGGTAGATGCCAACTCTATCGCCGCTAGTGTGGCGAGCACGTTTGCTGATCGTAATTTATCATATGGGTATACCCAATGAACCTGAGTGCAGAACCGTCAGCGTGCCGCTCTCTATGGATAAACTATGATCAGATGAAACCTACAAAGGCGCCGTTATGTAGGATCACATCCGTTTCATCCGCGATATCGTTCCAAACCTCTGAGGAGAGCCCAAATTGCGGCTGGTCGAGATCACCACAGAGGACCTCTAATCTTGACGACTTGATCCACTCTTCATCCCAGACCCCCCTTCCCGTCGAGCTCTGTCGCAACCTCTCTGTCGCCTTCTCTTGACTGGCATCTCGAACAAGGCAAAAAACTTTCTCCACTCGATCGGTCCGGAACAGATCCTTCAGCACAAAGGCGCCTAGGAACCCTGTGGCACCAGTTAGGAAAATTCTGAGTCTGCGTGTGCCGAAGTCGTCCGGTAACGGGGGATATGATTCCCTCAATTGTTGCTTCAAATCGTCACAATCCACGCTGTACTCCACAGCCCGTTTGGAGGGTTCCACCCCTGCAGGCGCGACTCCTGGTGGCTGGCGTGTCTTGTAATCCAACCCTAGATCAGTGTCCTTGAGGATGTCGACTTGGGCTGCTTGTCCGGCTACCGTCGGATGGTCGAACACTAGTCCCAAGGGTGCCTCAATGATGAAAGTCTTCCGGATTTCGAAAATCAGGCGCGTTGCGAGAATCGAATGTCCTCCAAGATCGAAGAAGCTCTCGTCGAGCGGAACCGGGCTAGGAGCATTGGGAAGGATGTTGTTCCATATCGCTCGGATGGCCGCTTCGGTTGGGTTGACCGTCTGTGCACCCACACGTCGGGACTCGATGGATGCTGCTTGTACCGTATCGGGGAAAGGCAGAGAAGGTTTATCGATCTTCCCGTTAGGGTTTAGTGGCATCCGCTTTAAGGGAACAAAAACTGTGTAACGACAAGCGAAGTGGGCAGGATGGTTAACAACCGGGACTGAGCGGCGAAAATGGAAACTATGCACGCACGGGATGGAATGCTGTAACTTGGTAGTTTCTTCTTCAGATGTTCCCGAACATCTTTGATTAACCGGTTGTACTTCCGGATCCCACCAACTACACCTTTATCCTCCTCTCCTGAGACGGTGTCACTCTCAAACCCTGCCAAGCTGGGAGCCTCCAGGGGAACGAAATAACTAACAAGGATTTTCTCCTCGTCCTTGTCCCTCCTCACAAGCGTGACGTTCTCGCGGATGAGAGGATGCTGGCTCAACAGTGTGTCAATCTCTCCCAACTCGATGCGGAACCCTCGGATCTTGACCTGGTCGTCGGCTCTGCCGGTGCACTCGACCAAGCCGTCAGGCATGTAGCGTCCCAGGTCTCCAGAACGATACATTCGGTCTCGGATACCCCTCCAGTATCGAGCAGCGGGTAGGGCGAGACCCTCCTTCGGGTGCAACATCGTGTCTTGTCGAGGTGTGCTCGAGGCGCTGAACCAGTTTTGGACGAACTTTTGCGCAGTAGCATCTGAATCTGAGTATCCTTCTGCTAATCCTCCCGACCGCACGTAGATCTCCCCGACCTCTCCAACCCCACAAAGAACGCTCTTGTCGTGCCGGTTTACGACCAAGAGTTGGACGTCAATCATCCCGGACCCGGCGGGCATGACGTCCTTTTGAGTCGAGAGGAAGGTAGTGTCGTCGGCAACACAAGGAATCTCCATGTACGAGACAGCGCGCTGGGTCTCCGTGGTGCCGTACATGTTGATGATACGAACATTCTGAGCAAGGGCTTGTAGGCGGAGGCAGTCCCTCTTGGTCAAAACATCGCCGACGAAGAATGCGTTGCGGAGAGTAGGGATTTGTGCCGTGGCTTGGGCGGAGAGTAATTGACCCATAGCCGGCGTGAGGTGAGTAATTGTAACCTGATGCTCGGCCATCCACTCTGCGAGCCTACCAGGCGTGCCAATATCTTCTGGGGTTGGCACATACAGCTGGGCTCCGAAGAACAGCGGGGTGAAAACTAGGTACAGTTAGAGATTTTCCTGGACAAGGAATAGCAAGGGACTCACTATCTCGCTGGATAGGATCGTGAGCAATGCCGCTGAGCATCGTGAACCTTGAATGTTCCCCGATCTCGAAACGCTGACCCATCCACGGGAAGAAGTGCGTCAGAGAATAATGTCGGCCTTTGACACCCTTGGGAACACCAGTACTTCCACTCGTGAACGACAGTGTGCCAATGCTATCCGGCCCGATGGCTACGTTTGGATCTGTCTCGGCGAGACGAATCTGAGGCGAAAGGACATCGGCGGAGCCCTCTTCCAAGCTACCACCCACGACTTCGCTACCCCCAAGGAGTTGTAGGGCAGGGACTTCGACTCTGATGTTCAGTTCAGAATTGATGAACTTCCGAACGTTGGGGTTGATTCTTCCAGCTCCCTTGAGGACGATGAGTGCCCGAGGTTGTGCAACTCCGAGATAAATAGTCTGCCGAGAAGGGGGATAGGCAGGATCTATATCACCACATATTAGCATTCAATCTGAATCCCTAATCTCCCGTTGAACTGTTACCGATCACTGAGAACGTAGCGCCAGCCTTCAAGGTAGCCAGAACGGCAACCACAAGTTCTACACTTCTATGAGCATATATCATAACGACTTCCTCTCGTTGGACACCATATGCTAACAGGTGATGAGCCAGAACGTTCGCAGCGCGCCGAATGGTCCCATAGGTGTAGGTAATAGAGTTCGAGCATTCCTCTCCGGGAGTCTGAACAACACACGACCGATCCGGGAACTTCAGAGCATTTTGGGAGAAAACATCCGTGATGGCCCCTTTCCAGTCGCACCAATTGAGGTCCGCGGTAGGGTCGGGGAGCCTTTCCTTTTGTGCGTCGGTGAGTAACGGGACGGAGCCGATTGGGGATAGTGGTTTGGAGGCCACACGACGCAAGAGCGTGGATAGCTGATCGACAATTCCAGCAACACGGGTTTGCGTGAACAACAACGAGTTGTAGAGGATTTTTAGGGTGATATGGGGGGCAAGGGACGTGCGAGATGTGGTTGCCGCGCGAGAGACGAAGACGGTCAGATCGGATGTCAAGCTTGTCGATCGGATGAAACTGTCCTGCGCGGAGTCAGTCTCATCAAAGAACCTGACACGGAAGAGAGGTTTTTCGTCGCGGTCCTTGGCCAGGGCTTTGACGATCGTTTCGTAGGGGAGCACATCGGCCTCGGCATCTCTCTCAACTTGCTGGACCTTTCTGACGATTGCCCAATAGGGATCTGATGGATCTATGGACAGGCGGAGTAGGAGGGGATCGCGGGCAACGGCGGAAGAGGAACCGATAAGTATGTCTTGATCTCCTGTATATCGATGCAGCAGGACGGCAAATGCTGACAAGAGGAGATGGAAAACGGATGGGGTGGCAGGGGCAGAGTCGCTGCTGTCGTCGTCGACGTCGTCATCATCAAATAGCGCTAGCTTCAACAATCCACGGGATGCTTGCTCGGGGAGTTCGCCGATATATGCGGCCTCGACGAGTTTGTTCCCAACGGTCGGTCTAGGGTAATCAGTCGGAAGAGATATCGATGGAACATTCTGTAATCTATCCAGGACGCGGTGGAGGCGGGTTTCGTCGTCGTCCATGGCGAGGTCCGAGTGGGGGAGTGAGTGTCGGGAGAAAAATGTCGGACTCGCGAGAATCGGGACTGATTTTGACTCGTCCAACTGACGTACGACGCTCGTAATGGGTCGATATTAACCCCACCGAGGGAAATACTTGAGGAAATATTCCCGTCATCCATGAATAAAGAGGACGTCCAACCTCGAAGCTAGACATCGTCCGCCTGAATATTCAAGTTTGGACGTGAATGGGCTCGAGTCAGTTGGACTGAGCCAGCGACTCAGTCGCCTGACAGTCTTAATTGGTCACCTGATCCAATCGACTGTGTCCAGGAGTCCGCGACGCGTGGTTGGTCCAGTACGTCTCCTTCCACCTTCTCCAAGTTGCCATGTCGCGGAGAGCGGAGAGCTCACGAGCCGGCCGCAATTCCACGGTTAACGTGAGTTCAAACATCTCAACGGAGTCCATCCGCCCACAGTGATCTAGGCCAGAGAAGACGAACGCAATGCCATAGTCAACGTGCGGCGGGCAGACCTACTGAGGCAACTTGAAGTCGCTCAGAGAGATCAACTAGATGCCGAGTTGCAAATCCAGAAATGGAAGGCGACTTCGCAGCTACATTCCAACGAAATCAAGGAGCTCAAGAAGGAGATTGCTGCCTTGGATGCCCATGACCAACATCAAATCGGGTCAAGCGGTGCTATGCCAGAGTCAATGGACTACATGGAACAGGACTTTGAATGGAGCAAGCAACTTAAGTCGAAGCTCAAGAGGATCTTTGGAATTGATGACTTCCGTCTTTGTCAGAAAGGGTATGTTGTTCGGAACGGAAACGCGCCTCCTGAGGTTTACACCCCTGCTACCAGCGTCTGTAATGCAAACCTCCACCAGAGACACATAATCTGCGTCATGCCAACCGGAGGAGGGAAGAGTTTGACGTACCAGCTGCCGGCGCTCCTCTCTCGTGGATGCACCCTGGTTGTCTCTCCACTGATTTCTCTTATGGCGGACCAGGTATTGCACCTAAAAGAGAACAATGGTAAGGTTCCTGATAGATATCATATTTTCGTTCCTGAGTATCCTCCAGTCGAAGCGGTCATGCTCAGCAGCACCACCCCGAAACATGAGATCGAACAGACATATGAGCGCCTGATGAATCCTCCCGCAAACGGGGAGGAGGGAATCAAACTCCTCTATGTTACAGTAAGCTCTGACGTTTTCCTGGACGAGGCAAGCGCTCAGTCAGTTGTTCAGCCGGAGAGGATAAAGCAGAGCGCTCGATTTATGCGATTTCTCCTTGACTTGGCAAGAGATGGCCTCCTCGGTAGGTCGATACCGCTCACTGCCTCAACTATAAATCACATTTTTGCCAGTCCGCATTGTTATCGACGAAGCCCACTGTATCTCGTCTATGGGTCATGATTACAGGTATGTATAGATTCCGTCGATGCCGTTCGAGTCAAACAAGCGTGTTGGTTGTCCAGGCCGGATTACCTTGAGCTACGTCGACTTGCGGAAAACCTGAGGCACATACCGATCCTGGCCCTTTCAGCAACGTGCCCCCCAAGGGTACAGAATGACATCATCAAGATTCTGGGCCTCCCTCAAATGACATCGGGGACAAGTATGCCACGACCATCCCACTGTAAACACTTATGCTGAACCATTTGCAGTGGCAGAGCCCGGGAAGACGGTATTCTTCTCCTCCCCATTGTACAGGAAGAACCTTCATTACAAAGTGGTCCTAAAACCCGCGAAGGAGGGTGACCATTTGGACGTGATGGTGAACTACATTCTTGAGAGATACCCCAACGAAAGTGGCATCGTATATTGTACAACAAAACTGGTAAGTCTTCAACCACATCTGCGATCGGAAATGGCTCCTGAAAGCAAGTGTAGCAAACACACAAGGTTGCTGAGGGGCTGCAGGAGAGAAGTCGGGGGAAGATCAAGACCGGGATTTATCACGCAGACATTGAAGCGGCGAAGAAACAGACACTGCACGAGAAGTGGCGGCAGGGGTCCGTAAAGGTTGTCTGTGCAACGATTGGTGAGTGCTATTGCGGGTGATCTCGAATAGATGGATGTGTGAGAACTTTTTGTTTTATTTTACTTTAGCATTCGGACTTGGAATCGACAAAGGCGACGTCCGTTTCGTTCTGCATCATTCAGTACGTCTAAAACGTAGCAAACCAGATCCGGTCTGACCAAATTCATAGGCATCGGTGGGTACTATATTGTCCGTACGCCTGGTTTATCCTGACCCGTTCAAAGAAAACCGTCGAAGGCTATTATCAGGAGTCCGGACGCGCAGGCCGAGACGGAAAAGACTCGGACTGTGTTCTCTATTATCGGCCCCAGGACGCAGCATCCATTCTGACGATGGCTCCCGGTAATGGTAACGGTAACGGTGAGTCCAAGGGAATCGCCATCCTGCCTACTTTTAGTTAATGTCGTCCAGCACGTGAGATACTCCGGTATGCACAAGATATGTCAGAATGTCGGAAAGTCTTTTTCGCCAAGTACGTACCAATTACCCGGCAGGTGGGAGGCGCTGAGTCTTGGACGCATTACTTCCAGATACTTCTCTGCGTCTGCAAATCTCGACGTTTCGGCCTGGTCAGCAGACGGAACTGGCGCCTTGGAGCGGTGCGGTCACTGTGACAACTGTCTTCGTGATTCCACTTCTTACAAACGTGAAGACAAAACTCTGGAGGCGTGGCAGATCCTTAAAGTCGCCGAGGAGGTTTATCGCCTCAAGGGGAATGTTACTATTGCGGGTCTCGCTGCTCTTGCAGGCGGCAGTCGTCAATCCAAAATCAGGGTGAAGCAGAGAAGAGGCGCTCCCACCGAGATCCAGATAGATGTAAACGAGATCGCTGGAGGGAAGGTCAACATGACCATTTCAGTTAGTTGTCCTTCTGTCTCACTCCGCCCCTTCTATTGACCCATTCCTTGATGTCGAAAGGACATAGAGTTTCTCGTCATACAATTACTTACTGAGGGTTATCTGGTGGCCCAGATACAGCAAACGTCATACACGAGCTATGCGTACCTGATTCCGTCGCATAATACCGCCCCCCGGCTGACACGACACGCGCGCGAAGACCTTGCGAGATGCGATCACTCCGTCCGGTGTCACTTTCCTATCAAGGTACGGGGAACCGCGAAAGGGAAGAAACGTGAAGCACCGGCCAAAGAGGATCCGCCGCCTCAAGACACGGCTACCACCTCGAAGGTCAGACTTTCACATCCGACCAAGAGGAAACGCGAGGAAGTGGACGATCCAGAAGAAGGCGCAAGTGTGATTGAGATATCCTCTGACGCGGCGTATGAGGATGATGAAACCCTCGAGGCTAACCCCCCACCTCGATCTCGAGGAGATCGGAAACCCTTGGGTTCTGGCACTCGGAAGGCGGAGGCGAGACCCAACGTCACGAAAGTGGATTTTGACTCCGAGGAGGAATTGGATGTTCACGATTCCGAGGAGGGTGACGTTTGGACGTATTCCCATCGACCACACCCACGGCGACGAAGGCGTACAGAGTCACCGGCAACTATGGCGGACCTTTCAGACTTCTGATCACACCGCTATTTTCAAGGAACGTAGTAGTAGCATTTTGAGTCTCCCTACCATAGAGCTACATAGGACTTTGGAAAGAATAATAGTGCGCACGACAGAGCAAGTAGAAGAGCAAGGATGTACAGTTTACAAAGGGATTGATGAGTGAACAGCGAAGCCTTTCGGCGGATGGTGCAGTATAAGTTATAGTGTGGGTGCGAATGCAAGGAAAGCAAAGTGTCCGACAAAGGCCCAAAAGTCATGATCATACAGTCGCCCTACGTTGAGTATCCGGCCTCTTGAGGGCAGAGCGAGGTGGTGTTTTGGGGACCATACGGTGTTGCAAATCAATAATCACTCCGACTTCGTTCATCCAACCCACAGAAGGGTCAGGGTAGTCGGCCAAGTCCTCGGGGTACTCTTGACCAGGTTCGGCAGGCTTGTAAAGGCCGTCGTTGGTCCAGAGTTGGTCCCTGTGAAAGTAGAGTTAATGTGACTGTCAAATGACAACGAGGGGTTCGCTCACCCTTTACGGTTGTACCAGCCCTTCCTGCGGGGGATTGGTGAATCACAGACGAGGCCGTCCTTCCAGCGGACGCAGCGTCGTGTGGGGACTTCCACCTTCAGTGGTGGCCGAACACTGGTAGACATGCTACGGGAACGACGAGAGACTGTGCGGGTTCTGAAGGGCATCGGGGCTACTAGCTCTGCCGAGCGCTCGACGTAACCACTGCTCTCGTATGGGTAAACGTACTGACCACCCTTTGGGTGGGGATAATATGGCTGTGCATATTCAGCATAGCGTTCTACACCTTCAGAGGGGAAGTCGGTGTACTCCTGGGTAGCCACCTGGAATCGACCAGTCTCCACCTGCACTGGGAACTCGTGGACAGGCTCTGGGGTAGATGGGGGAGATGACGAAGAGGAGGAGGATGTGGTGGAGAAGTTATCGGGAGATGATCGTCGTGGCATGGACAGCGCAGATGGTCGACGTTCAGGAGTGGGGGTGGAAGTGGAGCCCTTTGCAGGCGACGGAGCATAAACTGAGCGAGGATCGTCTGAGGTCATCTTCGTCTGCTGACGTTGCCCTTGATTGACGGGATTCGAGGGACGATCAGAAGCCGCGTTGTAAACGTCAGGATTGCATGCGGATGATGGCATGCGGTAGAACGTGCCCGATGGGGAGTTGACGGAAGATGCTGGCGGAGCTAGAAGGGTGCTCTGCAGGGTTTCGGTGCTGCTGGATGCACGAGTCGATGAAACATCGTCAATGGTGAAGGTAGGGGACGCAGGGCCGTTAGAATAATAGGTCGTTGAGGCGATAGTCGCCTCGTGTGTCGATGAGTCGGAACGGGGTGGGATGGAGGTCTCGTAGATCATAACGTCATTAGCGGAACCTGGGTGAGTGCTGTAGCCCTGTCGGGGGTGGTTCCACTGTTGCTGGGACCGTGGCTGGCGATCGTGCATCATCGTTGGTGGTTTTGGGTGAGCGGATAGATAGGTTTTGTGAGGGGGGGAATTACGTGGGGCGTCGACTGGGGAAGGGTATGAGCACTGTTGCTCATACACCGACGAGATAAAAGATGAACCAAATCCATATGGTAGTGATGGGAGGACCGGCCCCTTGAAGATATTAAATGTCGATAAGCCCTTCGAGAAGGGTAGGTACTGGAAACATGTACGTCAATATGAGATTGAGGATGGGAAGGTATGATGACGACTTGCCTTGCTCTGAACGGGGTCGAGCCCGTCCTGGGTATGGAGACCGCTGTGCGCGAAAGACAGCATAATTGAAGAGGGCTAGATATGGAGGAGCAGAAGGGCGAGCCCAGCCTTATAAGTGATCCGAAAAGATATAGACGGGCACGCCTTCTGCACGACCCCGACCGGATGTATGCCATGCACCAATGGCGTTTCAGCATATCTGGGATCGGTTCGGACGATTGTGAGATGGCGGAGGCGAGGCCACGATTCCTATGACCAGGACGGCGAGAATCGCATCACATTCGCTTCCAACGGGAGCCGTTTGAAGCATAGTGACATAGGTCAGAGTCTCTGGAGCGAGACCCTCCAGTTCATGTCTCCACCTGTGATTGACTCCCCCGCGCCGGCTGGCGGGGAAAAGGGAGCGTGTCTCGTCACGTGTCCTCTTTCGGTCGTCTCTTCCGGTCACCTTCCATAGCCCCCACGCGTCCTCTCCCTCAAACCCCACACCCTGTCCCTTCGCTGGACGTGTTTCAACGTTGATCCGAAGCGAATTGTGATCCCTTCGGGCAATGCAGGCGATACATCAGGAGATTCTGCCCGCAAGCGGCGTCCAATTTGTGACCTGCTTGAAACTCCTGCCAACAACGCTTTTATCGCGGGACGTCCTTCCGACCTCTGACCCTAGCGGCCTCTTGGCAGTCTCTAGGCGGTCACTCTTCAATGTTGTTGTGGCACGTTCGAACGTTCTGCGGATATTTGAAGTTGTGGAAGAGCTGGCGCCCATGGACGCCCAGCGTGAGGAGGAACGAGAGCGGAAGGCGGCTGTTCGTAGAGGCACTGAATCCGTTGAAGGCGAAGTAGAGATGGATACCGATGGAGAAGGGTTCATTAACCTAGGACAAATAAAGGTGAATTCGACTACTTGTCCTCGATACTCCACGCCAATAAGACGCCTTTCCCCGTTAATCACCTCCAATCTAAAGCGTGAGGCTACCGAACGACTAGTGCTGACTGTTTCGTCTCATCATCTCAGTCCGCTGCCCATAAGGACGCGCTTGGTCCCCCAATGGTCGTCCGACTATACCTTATTCGTGAACACCGCCTGCACGGGATTGTGACCGGCGTAGAAACCGTCAGGGTCATGTCCTCCATCGAGGACAATCTGGACCGCCTCCTTGTGTCCTTTAAAGATGCCAAGGTCAGTTTCGTCTGCGTTTACAAATGTCGTCAAGTTGATTGTATTCTCACTTAGATCGCGTTGTTGGAATGGTCTGAGGCTATTCATGACCTGGTCACTGTCTCAATACACACATATGAACGTGCACCACAAATGGTTTGTATATTGACCCTGATTTTATGAAACCGCGTGTATAATCCACTCTCAGATAACGCTGGACTCCGCCCTGTTTCGTGCCGAATTACGTGTTGACCCCTTGTCCCGCTGCGCGGCCTTAATGTTGCCGCAAGCAAGCGCCGCGATCCTTCCATTTTACCAGACCCAGGCCGAATTAGAGATCATGGAACAAGATCAGAGTCAACTACGGTCCGTGGTTCCATTTGGAAACTTCTCCCATCTGACCCTCTTTCTAGGGATGTGCCCTATTCTCCTAGTTTCATCCTAGACTTCGGGGCGGAAGTCGACAGCAGGATCCAGCATGTTGTCGAGTTTGCGTTTTTGCCCGGCTTCAACAACCCAACGATGGCGATCCTATTCCAGTCCCCTCAAACAAACACCGGGTAAGCCAGGATAATCTACGCTTACCTGCCTCATACCTTGAAGGCTGATCAGTGATGCAGGCGCCTGAGAGAACACAAGGATACCGTAAAGCTCTTCATTATAACGGCCGACTTCATCACCCATAATTATCCAATCGTCACGGAGGTTGAAGGCTTGCCTTACGACTGTTTCTCCGTCATACCATGCTCCACGTTCCCCGGGGGAGTTATCATCATCTCTACGAACGCGATCATACACGTTGGCCAGTCATCACGCAAGGTTGTCCTGCCCGTGAACGGGTGGTTTGCACGGGCCAGTGATGTGCAAACGACATCCCTGACTCCAGACGACGCGGCTCGCGACCTTCACCTGGAAGGCTCACACGTGTCCTTTGTTGATGATACAAATTTTTTGGTGATCCTCGCAGATGGAGTGGTAATTCCTGTGGAGATCGTTGCGGAAGGAAAGACGGTGTCTGCTTTGAAGATGGGAAACCCCCAGGCTCAGACTACTTTACCTTCCACTGTTGCCAAAGGGCCCGATGGTTACGTGTTCATTGGGAGCACGTCTGGACCTTCCGTCCTGGTCAAGGCGGATCGCCTGGAAGAGGAGGTCCCTGATGAAGTGGGTGATCAACCTGTCGGAGTGGTAAATTCTGTCGCGACAATGGATGTGGATGATGATGGTCCGTGGTCGTTTGTTTCATGTTGAATACCCCTTCACTCAATTCCCGCAGATGACATTTACGGTCCATCGACAAATGACCAAGAACCGTCTTCCAGAGGCATCGTTGTCGCAAAGAAGCGTCTCGTTACAAGATTTACTCTTTGCGATACCATCCTGGCACATGGGCCTATTTCTTCCATGACATTCTCCCTCGCAAAGAATGGTGTAAGTTACCACAACCCCCATTGCCGAATATAAATCACAACTTGTATAGGAGAGGTTCGTTCCGGAGTTAGTGACCGCCACTGGGTCGCGTCATCTCGGCGAGTTCTCGCTCTTCCAGGTACGCGATTCGCTCGCTTTAGAGAATCGAGTCGAGACTGACATGCCTGCAGAGGGACCTCCCCACCAGGGTGAAACGAAAGGTGCATGTTGTGGGTGGTGGTCGTGGAATGTGGGCATTTCCGATCAGACAGTCTGTCAAGGCCAACGGCGTCTCATACGATCGACCTTCAAACCCGTTCCGCTCTGAAAACGATTCTTTGATCATCAGTACCGATGCTAACCCATCGCCTGGCCTATCTCGAGTAAGATTTTCGCTTTGAACACTCATACCGGTTTTGTTAACTGCGATCCAAGATTGCGACTCGTTCCCAAAAGGGTGACATCACAATCACGACGCGGATGCCAGGGACAACGATCGGCGCTGGACCAATTTTTCAGGGAACGGCGATTCTTCACGTCATGTCTGGGACTATTCGAGTCCTTGAGCCTGGTGCGTCACCGTTTCTTCATTTCACGGCATCGTGCGTTCCTCATGGTAAATCACCCCTAACCCAAGACGGGACCGAGCGCCAGTCAATCAAGGATACGGATAACAACAATAACCCTCGTGCGAAAATTCGTGCATGCAGTATTTGCGATCCATATGTTCTCATTGTGCGGGAGGACGATACCATTGGGTTATTCATCGAAACCGAACGTGGTAAAATGCGGAGAAAGGATATGTCACCTATGGGAGAAAAGGTTGGAACATTGCCCATCTCACCCTTCAATCTTTCCCCGCTGATGTCACATACCCCAGACTTCACGCTACCTTTCCGGTTGCTTTTTCAACGACACATCCGGGGTTTTCCAAACTCGACAAAATTCTAATGTTGTGTCAAACGGGAGCTCAAAAACGTCGACCCTAGCAAACGTCACATCTGGAGGAACGACCCAGTGGCTTATCTTGTGCCGGCCGCAAGGAGTGTTGGAAGTACGTGATACTAGCTAACACAAGATCTGGAGCTGATATGATGCAGATCTGGACTTTACCCAAATTAACGCTGGTATTTTCAACCACTGCGTTATCAACGTTGCAAAACGTCTGCATCGATTCTTACGAAGGACCTGCTCCGTCCGCCTCACCCGACCGAAAGCCTTCCGACACAGACGTGGAAAGTATTCTCATTGCACCTCTTGGCGAATCATATCACAAGCCACACCTATTCGTAAGTTCCCGAACATTCGTTCACACTTCCCGTGAAAATTTTCTCATCCTAAAGCTCAACTTTACTTTAGGTATGGTTACGTTCTGGCCAACTTGCGGTATATGAAATCCTCCCCGCATCAATACCGGACGACCCCATGACACCAACGAGGCCTGTCTTATTACTTGTGAAGTTCGTCAAGGCCGCTTCTCGGGCCTTTGACATCCAACTGTCCGATGAAACCGAAAAGTCCATTCTCGCGGAGCAAAAGAGAATATCTCGCCAGCTCATACCGTTCTTCACATCTCCCCGCCCCGGTACAAATTACTCCGGCGTGTTCTTGACTGGGGATCGGCCGTCGTGGATATTGTCGACCGACAAGGGTGGCATCAGAGTTATCCCCTCTGGGTATTCCGTTGTCCATGCCTTCACTGCATGTTCGATCTGGGAATCAAAGGGGGACTTCTTGCTTTATTCAGAAGAGGTACGCATCGGGCACCGTTCTCTAGCTTCTGATGTCTCTGTGGCGCTGCCTCGAGTCTCATCCCTCAAATCAGGCTTAGCTAACGTGCGCGCACCCCCGTTTCTTATTTCTAGGGTCCTAGTCTAGTGGAATGGATGCCTGATGTTCTGCTAGAAGAACAACTGCCGTCGCGAAGGGTGCCCAGATCACGCCCGTACTCAAACGTTGTGTTCGAGCCATCAACTGCCCTGATCGTTGCCGCCTCTACGATACAGGCCAGGTTCGCCTCGTTTGACGAGGATGGCAACCGGCTTTGGGAGCCTGACGGTATGTGGCTGTCCCCCCGCCTGTTTCATTTGATTGATGTCTCACGTGCTTCCCCCTCCCGCTTCACGCAGCTAACAATGTGTCTTTCCCCACCACGGAATGTTCCACCCTGGAGCTGATCCAGCCCGAGGCATGGTCGACTATGGATGGGTACGTAACCTTATCTACCGGAAGTCAACTGACCTCCGGGTTCCGTCCTTACCTTCTGATTTTGCAGATATGAATTTGCTCCTAATGAATTCGTTAATGCTCTCGAAATCGTGACGTTGGAGACTTCGAGTACCGAATCTGGAACCAAGGATTTCATTGCCGTGGGGACAACGATTAATAGAGGAGAGGACCTTGCGGTTAAAGGAGCAGTGGGTGTTTTTTTGGGGCGGCACTCTATAATTGGCCTATAACGTAAACCCGCAGACGTACATCTTTGAAGTCGTGGAGGTCGTTCCAGATCCCAACTCGAGGAGCAAGCGATGGTATAAGCTGCGTTTGGACTGCCGAGACGACGCCAAAGGACCTGTTACCGCAGTATGTGGTATGAACGGATACCTTGTGTCTTCCATGGGACAGAAGGTACGGCGACCAGCCTAGTCGGTCAAGGATTCTGGACTGATTCTGTACCCTTCTAGATCTTTGTGCGAGCATTCGATCAGGATGAACGTTTGGTCGGCGTCGCCTTCCTCGACGTCGGGGTGTATGTCACGTCACTTCGAACTGTAAAGAACCTCTTGGTTATCAGCGACGTCGTCAAGAGCGTCTGGTTTGTTGCTTTCCAGGTTAGCACTACCCGAGTCCATTGACTACTCTTCCTGATTACCTTCTGCCTCTAGGAAGACCCGTACAAACTGTCCATCCTTGGGAAGGACCCACATCCTAGGGCCCTGACATGCGCAGATTTCTTCTTCACCAGCGGTCTCTTGTCGATTCTTACATGCGATGAGGAAGGTGTCATCCGGGTTTTCGACTACGACCCTCACGGTATGTGAACATCGTCAAGAATCTCTGAAACCTCTCACACGTGGGCCAGACCCGGAATCCAAGATGGGTCAACATCTACTATGCCGCTCCGAATTCCATGCAAGGGTTGAGTACAGGTCGTCGTTGACCGTGGCCCGAAGAACAAGAACGGGAGATCCTGATGTACCCCAAGCAAAGATACTCTGCGGTGGTTCGAACGGAACACTGTATTCCCTGACACCGATCGATGAAGCTACAGGGAAACGGTTGCAACTTTTACAGGGTCAACTGACTCGAAATGTACAGCACATCGCTGCGCTGAACCCAAAAGCTCAACGGTATGCGTCCTGCCGTCATCAATACTCCCTGGACACTGAGGATTTTCTTTATAGGATTGTCCGAAACGACCATGTCTGGAAACCTCTGAGCAAGGGCATACTGGACGGAAACCTCCTTCGTACGTTCGAGGAGTTGTCGTTGTCACAGCAAAACGATATTACTCGTCAGATCGGCACCGACCGAGCCACCGTTTTACGAGACTGGGTTTCTTTGGAGGCGTCTTGGTGATTAAGTAGGTGCCGAACTACACTTAGTTGTAAATTATCATAAGTATCATAATCCATTCATATGTTTGGCCTTATCCCGGCCCGCCGTCACCGATGATCTTGCTGGTTTGTGAGTGGGTCTTGAGTGATCCCATCCACACTCCAAACTCAATTGGGTGGCCCCGGTCATCGCCCGCGACCCCGAATTCCCCCCGAGCGCGCTCGTTATTCTCCAGGTTAAAACGTCCAACACTCTTGAACGGCTTGCAACCTTCCCCGACAGACAACACCCACCATGGCCTCGATGTTTCTAGCACAAGCCGGTGCGAAGCTCTTCCACAAGAACATCCCCGGTTATGCGCCACCAGATCCGGTCTATGAGACCTATATGGATAAAGATGGGGAAGAGAAGACACGAAAAGTATGAGCGGGTCTCTTGCATCTGCACCCACCGTTGGCTGAACAAATGGTTTGCTGCTCCAGAGAGACATCCCCGGTGGCTTGTCCAAGCGGGACATCCAGATCTTGCAGAACGTAAGGATCAAAGCCCACAAGCTTGACAGTGAGTTTTCGATCTTCGGATTCGCCTTTGGATGGGGGTTCATTATCAGTGAGCGGTCTTTCATTTCGACTTCACCTCTGGTGTTTAAAGTGTCTGTTGCATCATAGCTTTGATACCTATCCTTGGGGATCTTCTCAATCTATTCCTGAACTACTGGCTGATCGTCGCCCAAGCTCAGAAAGCCGAGTACGTTAGATCCACCTCCGCTCACCAAACGGTTCATGTGCTGAGAACCCTTCGTGGCGTTTAGGCTCCCCGATTGGCTCGCAGCGGAGATGCTCACCAATCAGGTGATTACCTGTGGTTGTGGAATGATTCCCATCCTTGGGGACGTGATCGTTGCGATCTTCGGGTGCAACTCCAGAAATGTTGCCTTGCTTGAGGAGTACCTCGCCGTCCGTGGTGCAGAATACCTCAGGCCTGAGGGCGACCGTCGCTACGACCCTGAAGATATCAAGCCGGGGGCGGGCATGGAACGTGGAGAGTCCCCATCTTACCAGCCAACATCTGCTTCGGCCAACCCTGATCAGGAACCGCTGATCAACAGTAAGGACTGGGAAGTCTGATATATACGGAGGAAAGTACACTCCCTGTTGCGTCAGCTTGTACAAAATGGCTCCTTTATTTATGATATGTGCACTATGACCGTACCGTAGAGGTGTCGTATGACCACTGTGGCATTTCTTGGGTTCGATCAACCGATCAGAACGGTTCTTCCTTCTTCCCTTCGTCCGGTCGAACCTACTGAATCTACTCCACGGTAATCGCGTAGTTGTAAGAGCCGGACGCCTTCTCCCTCTGGAACTCCAATACAAACCACACTCGTGAAAGCATATGTTTCCTGCTCGGATCTGGTCCGGGCCTGAACGCCGCTCTTCGACAATAGCGTTTTCCAGTCATGCACCACCTTCTTTTTGGCTTCCCGGTCGGTCTTCCCAGGACTCCGAGAGAGTGGTGGGAGCGGGTATGGGGTATAAGATGACTGAGTTCTGGGAATTTCCACCCGCGCTCCAACCCCATGTCCTCCCTCTCCAGTCGCGATCTAGCTGAGAAACCCGGGGCTTCGGCAAACACGCGTGCGGTTCTAGAAGATGGTGTCCCTCATTATATGGGACGTTCAGGAGACGATCTCATTTTCGCAATTACGTGTACAGCGACCGCAGGTGAGCCATGCCACTTGGCTCGAACTCAGCTGTCTGCTGACGAAGGATCCGTCCAGCGTTTCTATTGTTTGGATATGACCAGGGGGTGGTCGGTGCACCCTGGGATTATGAAACGGCGACTCGCTTACCAGCAATCATAGATGTCTGGAATCATATCCGCGCCCCAGTTCTTCCGGGTCTTTCCTGACTTGAA
>Ga0307513_10002760_pt1 | contig 24147 bp, 32 predicted proteins | sample 15_EM_MG_FD_202174 | JGI IMG/M metagenome (GOLD analysis project Ga0307513, IMG submission 202174) | Populus trichocarpa ectomycorrhiza microbial communities from riparian zone in the Pacific Northwest, United States - 15_EM | ecosystem: Host-associated > Plants > Roots > Unclassified | place...
GTCCCCCCCCCCGCCCCCGCCGCCGCGCCCCCCCCCCCCCCCCCCCCACCCGGGGGGTTTTCTAATATTTCTATCCTGATTTTTTTCTTTTTTTGGAAAGGAAAATATTATAAAAAAAAAAAAGGTGGCCGAGGCCTTACTTGACCGGAGTCGGGGCCGGGACCTCACTGGAGGGACGGGGGACGTGAGTTTGCACAGACAGCTTCCAGATGTTAGCAATATACTACTAGTAGTGAGGTTTTGAGGGGGCGTTTCATACATTTTTTGTCAAGAGAACGGCAACAACAGCATCCGGAAAGTGATCGAATAACCAGACAACAACCTATAGATTATATTAGTACAAGTGAAACTTATAAGCCCGACGGCCTGGGAGAAGAGAGAAGGGAAGAGGAGAAAGAAAGAAAAAAGGAAAGTTAGTTAGGTAAGACTTACACCAACGCCAGCAACAGCCACAGCCCAAAAGGCAGACATCTGCCAGCCGACCAAGCGGTGTGCAGCCTTTAGCAATGCGAAGCGTTCATAAACGTCCTATCGCCAAAGTCAGCAAGCTGTATCACCATTGTAGATTACGGAGGGGGGGAAAAAGAAAAAAACCTTCGTCAGATCACCAAAACGGTGCTCGACTTCCGAGAGTCGTTCCCACTATTATAGAGTTAGGATAGGAAAGAAAAAAAGAAAGCCCGACCGCTTGGGAGAGGAGAGATAGAAATAGAGAGAGAGACGGAGATAGAGAGAAAGAGCGAGAGAGAAAAAGAAAAGAAAAAAGAAAAAAAGAAAAAAAGAAAAAGAAAGGGGGGGGGGAATTCAACATACGATACGATCCTTAGTCGATCTGGGCTGCTCCGGGTTGGTCGGGCGCTCCTTAGTCAATCCGGGCTGCTCCTGGTTGGTTGGGCGCGGGGTTGCCTTTGGCTCGGTAACCAGCTTTGCTTGCGCGGCCTTTTGTTCAACATACCTCCTGCCTGAGACCCTTGAACGATTTGCCAATCTCATACCGGTATGGCGGAAAGGTCTAATGGCCAAGCGAAACATTGGACAAAATGAGGGGGGGGAAGAGAAAAGGGAAGGGAAGGACAAAAAGAAAAGAGAAAAAGAAAAAGAAAGAGAGAAAAAGGAAAGGGGAAGCGAGTGGAGGAAGGAGAGTGGTGGGGGAAAGAGAGAGGAAAGGGGAGTGCAGATCCCTATTTATAGTGAGCCTGTCGGCCAAAATTTCGCCAAGTCAACCAGGGTTGGCGAAATTTTGGCCTACAGGCTGACCTCTACTATACGTCATTGCGTGACTTGTAAAACGAGGGCCTAGAACCCTCGGCTAGAACCCTGCCTAAGCGAACATCGTACCCGTCATAATGGCCACTCTTCCCGCTATCTGTCCTCGCCATACCAATTACGTCCCCCCATCAAGCACTAAAGGTATAGCTTTTTTCTAAATAGGTGTATTATAGCAACAGAGAAACCCTCTTTTATTATTGCCTTGAGGAGAACCATATTTAGTCCCATAGATTAGAAACCGACGCCTTTTTTGAGAGATTTGCCTGTTATCGTTGAACTGCCTTCGCGGTTTGGCGCGGCTTGCGGGGCAGCGATGAGGGCTTGATCTCCATCACTGTCGTCGCTTACCTCAAGCATGTCATTCGTTACTGGCGGATTTTGAAGTAGGTGTAGCAGGGTTCTCACCATCTGAGCCTAGGAAATCTGTATCAGCGAGGAGGTTGGATGTCAAGATGGATTTCACTCCCTGTAGGGGAGGGAGCATGGTATTGGATTGCCGCAGTTAAATTTTGGTTCACGTTGGTGGTTGGCAAATTTGTTGTGAGCTTGGAGACAATTGGGGTGGGATGAGGATGCTCTACCGTAGTATCATACTGTTGCAGGACTTCCCCGTGGGTCTTGGCAATCTTGACGGCAGAGGTTCCGGTGAGGATGGCTTGCAGGACAAAACACAAGAGAGCAAAGGGGTATGATTGAAGTTGAAAGATGAATGCTTGATAGCTGTACTTGATCGGTTTGATCAAGTCATGAAAACGGTGAAGAATGAAGACTGGAGGAACGGTTTCTTCCAACTGAAGAAAAATCCCACGATGCTTCCTCTCGCTTGGAGGTGTTGTCACCTCTGTCAAATAACAGGAAAGGTACCAGCTAGATCGCCCACCTCTCAGCTACGCAAAAGCATACTCAATCCTTACAGAAAAATCCAAAAATCGTGAGAGCAATTGACATGCGCCACAATATGATAAGCGGGGTGGAGACGTTAAGGTTTGTGTTGAATTGGTAGGGTGAGGGGTTTTGCCATTAGAGAGCATCATTCACGAACCTTATAGAACCCGGCTGGATGTATTGCGGGTTCCGGGTAGCGGATTGGTATTATAAATTCCGAGGAGGTAGATTCCTCCAAATCCACACCAAGCAAGAGATTCACGATATTTACTGGTGGGTAATTTACTGCGTAGTAAATGAAAAGGTTTATGCCACCAGTTAAAGGGAGGCTCACTGTAAATCACTCGGCGAGTGATTCCGCATTTTGTGCTACCTGGAATTCGGGGTTTGGAAAGTGAGTTTGCGATGTTTTCGTGGCTCCCGAGAATTGTACCGTTTGGCAAAGGGAAATGTTGCATTGTCCTCTGCAGCACCCGTGCATGGCTCTCGCTGTGATGATTGACGGGCTGTAAGCGAACGGTAACACAAGCGGAGCCTCATCGGGGCTGCACTTTCATGTACCGGTATCATATCACTTTTACATGTCTGCCACCGGGCTGGCCCCCTCTCACCCCCAAAAAACCCTCAAACCGAGCTTTCACAAGCTCCCTTTCCCGTATATCACTCCGTCAACGTGAATATCACCGATAAACCCTCCGAAGTAGTGTATAACAACCCCCTCTTCTCTACATCTCCACAACCAGGCACCAAACCACTCCAATTCCTTCCACATAAACCAACCAATCCAATCCACCAAAATGGCCGCTCCCCCAACCATCACCAGCAAAAACCTAACTGGAAAATTCTTCATGGTCCCCCCCCCCTCCCCCTCTTCCTACTACGGTACTACCAACCCCCAACTAACTAAACCCGGTAAACCAGAACAGAACCTACTCTGACGACCTCGATGAAGTCCTGATGGAGCAAGGCATCAGCTGGGTGACCCGCACGTTAATCTCCGTCGCGACCATAACGCTCGACATAAAGCACTACACGGAAGACGGCACCGAACACATCGACATCGATCAGACCGCAACCGGCGGCATCAAGGGGACTACCGAGAATCGGATCCTCGACTGGAAGTAAGTGCTCTGCAGCTCTCGCTGCGGAAAATGTGCTAATGTGGGGTGGGGGGTGTTGTAGGGAGAGGCCCCACAAAGACTACCTCTTCGGTGAACTCACTGGACAGAGTCGCAGGGTTCGGCTCGAAGATGTGCAGGATGAGTTTTTGAAGACGGGTTGGTTGGAGGGCGAGGCGCGGGAGGATGGGCTCATTGAGTCTTTCGTGGTTAGTGTTAATGGGTGGAGCGTGCGTCAGGTTTGTTCCTCCAATCTTCGTGGCTTTGTGGAGGTTTTGCTTGTGGGGATAGGGTTAATTCTGGGGATTATGTGATTGCAGATCTGGGGATTTGAAGAGTTTGATGAGAAGAGGCACTATTCTCGTCATATTCGTTTTGAGAAGGGTGAGAAGACGTTGCTCAAGAAGATGGTTTACGATTACTTTGAGTAGATCGGGGGAGGTGGTCTTCCGTCTCCTTGCTAGTCCTTTCTAGGAGCGAGATCTTCTAGTTTGGTACATAGCGGTTATACACGAGTTGAAGCTTGGATTAGCTCTCATCTTGTAGCTTTCTTGCATTGCAAAGAAAATATTCGTGAATTATATTGAACGGTATGATACAGCCTTATCTGTCACTGAAATACCAATTCTCCCCTCTCCCCAGCCAAACTGCTCTCGCGGAGATCACGGACAGTGAATTGCTCGAGTGTCTCAGGCCGAACAAACAAACAACTGTATATGCATCCACCCAAACAACCCCCCAAAAAAACCATGGATCCAAGCAGAGAGCAGAGCCAACGAAAAAACAAAAAAAGAAAACATCAGTAATTAATAACCCCCTTCAAAATCCACACCTGCCCATTTGAAGCCTCATTCATCCGTTCCTCAACTTCGATACCATCTGGGAAAATCTACAACCTATTATCAGCCTCTCTTCCCATCAAAAAGACAGACGAGAGAGAAGCACAAACCTTCTTAACGCCCCCTTCCCATGCCCACCACACCGTCCTCCCGGCCAAAGTCTCTACCTTAGCTCCTTCCTCCCAAGGACTCTCTGCAAGACAATGCGCCTCGACAAACCTCCTCAAATTCCTCCCGGCCCGATCCTCCCCGCCCAAGCCCTTGTATACTTCGCTGAGCACATTGCCGCCAGCGCCCCCATCATCCGGATCTTCCCAGGGCTTCCGCGGCAGTTTCGAGATGGCGTAGTTCGTGGGCGCGAGGACGGTGGTGTTGGTTTTGCTGTCGGAGACGCGCACCGAGATTGATTCGACGGAGCGGGTGAGGTCGCTAAAGATTGAGATGGATTTGTCTAGTGGGAGGACGTCAGCCAGAAGTGGGGGACCGGAGGGTTTGTCGGTTGTTGTGCTGGTGGACATGCTAGTTTGATGTTGGCTTGGGAGGTGTTCCTGTGGTCGTTGGTTGGAGGGGTAAAGGAGTGGGTGGAGTAGCTGGGATGTGGCTGCCGTTGTGAGCGTTAGGAAGAGGAGGGGGAGCTTCATTGTTTTCCTTCGAGTGAGTTTGGTGAGATAGAGTTGTCTTTTAAATGGATGGGAAATCTAATCTTTTGTTGGGTGGGTGCTGTGGTGTGACGTATTGGCTAATTTAATACTTGTATCCAAGGCAGTTTTGGGCCGGGTAAACTTGATTGGCTTGCTTGCTTACAGTAGCTGACGATGGAGATGAGCTCGAGCTGGTGCTTTGCTATGAGGAAGCGAGAGGAAATCAAGCCTAGGGCCGGAGGGAGGAAGAGTGTCATCATCGGAGAGAGTGATCCTTGAGGAGGACTTATGGACTCGGATAATTCTGGAAGGTCAGTTGATCAGCCACAGGGTTAGGGTTCATCAGATAAGCCCATCCTGTTTTAACACTACGGGAAGCAAAAAAAAAAGCGAAACTCCAATTCCATCACCGTACCCCGCCATCCACCCCGCCGCCATTGCCAACCAAAGCTAAAAATGCAGATCCCACTATCGAGGACACTCCCGCGTCTCTCGCGGTTACAACTACTCCGCCGCCCACCACCACCACTACCAAAAACCCACCTCCTCAGCCAATCCTCACTACGAACCTACACAACCCCGGCCCTTGCCAAACCCACAAAATTCACACCACCTTCTTACCCCTCATGCCCGCCCAACGGCCGGGACCCTATAAACTACCCTGGTCCCCCAACCCACCAAGACCCAACCAAACGTTACCCAAACACCATGCCGCCGCCAAACACCTGGTCGCACTACTTCCTCACCTCGCGAGTCCTGCACTTCTACGTTTCCATCTCTGTCCTGTTAGTTCTGGGGACCTGGGCTTCCGTGATGAACTTCCTCCGCACGACGGAGAGGGGCAGGGAAGTTGAGGGTGAATTATCATGGAGTCAGCCGCTGGATTCCGTGAAGCGGTTTTGGGAGGCGTATAGGTTGCACTCCCACGAGCGGAGTTTGTTAGTTGCGGAGGTGAGGAGGAGAAAAGTTGAAGATGTGGATAAGAGGGGGGTATATAGGCGGGCGCATGGGTTGGAGAAGGCGAGAGAGGAGGGGGGGCGCGACAGGCGGGGGGCTAAGCTCGGAGTGGAGCGGGAGGAAATGAGCAGGGCTCTTAGGGAGTTGGATACGGCTGCGGGAGTAGATGAGAGTCCTACCGGTGGGAAGGGGGGCTGGGTAGAGGCGGAGATCCGGAGAGCGGAGGAGGAGGTGGAGAAGGCTGTTGCTGCTGCGGCCGCAGCTGGGGCCGTGACTGCTGGGGAACCTGTGGAGGGGGTGGTCGTGCCCACTCAGGGGGTTGGAAAGGAGAAGGAAAAAGGGTCTTGGTGGTCGAGAGGCTGAAGTAGTGAACGTTAAGTGGATAGGTGCATACGCGTAGGCTCTTCTGTAAATCGTTCCCCTATGACAAGCATCAATCAAGTAGTGCGCCGCAAGCGAATACAAGAGGCACAAACTCTTGCAAGGCGCCTAGGTACGGCAAACGCTCGGTATACCAATGGGCTGGGCAGACGAAATCCTGCAAGAACACTACGGGTAGCTGGCGATTACTGAACATCTAGACAACGATATTTCAATAAACCCTCCATTACTCCCTCCAGTCGAACCGCCGACACCTTATGGCTTAATTGAGCAAGAGCCCTACTGCCATATACCCGTAGGTACAACACACTCGGTCACCAAAACATCGTCGCCCCCACTCGGTCTAGGGTGTCTACGTTCTCTAATTAGGCAAATAAGCCAATTGATACAAATGTCCTAGTGCCTTTTTTCGTCCCGTGATGCCTTTCTCATCATAAACTGCCAGTGTCGACCCTGATTGCCATGCCCCACAGTGAAAGGTCTATCAGACGGGTTTGCTTACCTAAGTAGGAAGCGGGAGTGGAGGCTCTACTATGTCAGCACAGCACAGCAGGTCTAACATAACCTGCTCGGCTGCACTATCACCATCACCCATCGTTCACCCCGCTCAACCGGCAATAGTCCTATATATTCAACGGAGAAGACCTGAGATTGCACTACGTGATCCTTGTTGAGGCTGGTGACATCCTCGGTATATTGGCTTTGGATGACCCGAGTCGTGTCAAGCACGCTACTCCTTTCGATGGCCAACTTTCTGACTTCGGCCCGGCGCAGGTCGTCGGCACCAAGCCGCCACAGAGATTCACACTCCTCACCACCGTTCTCAAGAATATTATTGATGGTTACGATAACTAGGTTATCATGGCCACCTCCCTCAAGGAGCTTATCCAGGTTCTCCGTGACCCCGAGCTTCCTTACGGAGAATGGGCTGCGCAGTTTTCTGCCCTGCATGCTAGAATGCTACAGAAACTTGACCCTATTTTCTCGCAGGTTGTTGAGAGGGCCAAGTCCCGGAAGGGAGAATCCCCGGCGAAGCAGCTTCGTAAGACCTTGGACAAGTTCTTGGAAGAGAATATTGCTGCTGGTGATGTTGAGCTTGAAGTCTGCTCTATTGCCATTGACTGAGATTATGGATCGGTATTCCGAGGGGTTGAAGGTTCACGAATTGTCGGTTCCCCTTGGACTTATGGAGCAGTACTGGAGTATTGAGAAGTTATTCTCGGTGAGTTTATTATTCTAGGGCTGAGTGGGCTTAATTGTGCGCTAATATTTTATAGGGACAAAATACCCGTGACGAAGACGTTATTCTTAGACTCCGTGATGAAAATAGGGACGATATTAATAAGGTTGTTCAGGCGGTTACAATTCGCAACACTAACAATGGATCTATCATTAAATTCTTCCGACCAATTCTCAAGAAACTCACCGAGTTGGTCCCGTGTTTCGACTAAGGTTGCGCTTAAGGCTCGTGAGGTCCTTATTCAATGTGCTCTGCCTTCTCTTGAAGAGAGAGCCGCTCAGATAGAACATATCCTCCGCTCTTCTGTTGTCGAGTCACGATATGGCGAGACTGGATGGGAGCATAGGACTCCTCATCAGGAGACTTTGAAGGAGGTTATCGACTCCAAGTATACTGTCTTTGATGTCCTTCCCACCTTCTTTGCTCATGCCGACCCTTGGGTTTCTTTGGCTGCTTTGGAGGTATATGTTCGCCGAGCGTACAGGGCTTACAAGTTACATGCCGTCAACTATCACAATTTGGACTCTGAACCTCCGTTTATCGTCACTTGGGACTTCCAGCTAAAGAAGGTTGGCGTTACTGAGTATGGCATGACCCAGCCTTCGGCTCCGGCTACTCCTACTGTTGAGCGTGGTGACGGATTCAAACGTGTCGGATCTATTAGTGATCTTTCGTTCTTGGTTGGAAAGTCCGAGATCGAGCCTGTCAGAAAGGGTGTCATCATTCCCGTTACCTTCCTTGATGAAGCCGAGGAGTACCTTGTCCGCGCTCTCGAGCTCATTCCCCTCGGAAAGGGAGCTAAGTCTACCGGAGGCGGATTAATGGCGAATCTTGAAGAACGAAGGCGGTCTATGCCCCTTTCTGCACTCGAAACTGAGGAGGAGGATTCCCTACCTACTGTTTGCAATGTTACTGTTCGAGATGCTGAATCTATGGATGATAAAGACCTTTTGGAGAGAATTCTTCCGCTTGTCGTTGACCACAAGGATGAGCTTCTTTCCCGCAACGTTCGTCGTATCACTTTCATCTGTGGCCACAGGGACGGATCTTATCCTGGGTACTTGACCTTCCGCGGTCCTGAATACCGCGAAGAGCAGAGCATTCGTCATATCGAACCTGCGTTGGCTTTCCAGCTTGAACTGGGTAGATTATCAAACTTCACCATCAAGCCGGTCTTCACCAAGAACGGTAATATCCACGTCTACGAGGCGTACGGTAAGGAGGTTCAGAGAGATAAGAGGTACTTTACTCGTGCCGTCGTTCGTCAGGGTCGCCTGCGAGATGAGATTCCTACTGCTGATTACTTGATTTCCGAGACCGATCGCCTGGTTAATGACATCCTTGATGCTTTGGAGATTATTGGAAATAATAGCTCTGATCTTAACCACATCTTCATCAATTTCACTCCTGTTTCCCGAGGAGATCCAGCCTGCTCTTGGTGGGTCCACTGAACGTTTCGGAAGACGTCTTTGGAGACTCCGTGTCACCGGTGCTGAGATCCATATCATCTGTACCGATCCTAAGAGCGGCCTCGCATACCCCCTTCGTGTCATAATCCAGAATGTGTCCGGATATGTCATTCAGGTTGAGATGTACGCTGAGCGAAAGACTGACAAGGGGCAATGGGTATTCCACAGCATTGGTACCAAGTCTGGATCCATGCACCTCCGTGCCGTCAACACCCCATACGCTGCCAAGGAATGGTTGCAGCCCAAGAGGCACAAGGCGCATCTTATGGGAACGCAATACGTGTATGATTTCCCCGAGCTATTCAGACAGGCTTTCCATCAGAGCTGGCTGAAGTCCGCCAAGAAGGTCCCCTCGTTCAAGGAGAGGATCCCACCTCTTACCGAGTGCTTAGAGTATAGCGAGTTGGTATTGGATGATAATGGTGGTCTCGCCGAGGTCCAACGGGAGCCGGGAACTAACGCTCATGGCATGGTTGGTTGGGTATTAACCGCGAAGACCCCCGAGTACCTTCGTGGACGCAAGTTCATCATTATTGCCAACGACATCACCCCCAGAATCGTATCTTTCGGCCCTGCCGAAGATAAACCCCCCCACAAGTGCACGGAATTTGCGCGAAAATAGGGCATCCCGAGAATTTACTTGTCGGCCAATTCTGGTGCTAGAATTGGTATGGCACTTACGTTATTCTATACTGGCAACTTTGAAACTTTAGAAAGTCATGAAGCTATAAATAAAGAGCCTCACTCGGTTGATGCCTAGCCGAGATCCACTGCTGGTATCAGCCAGGAGAGACTCGTAACGAACTCTTGATTGAAGCGCTAATGGGAAAATCGGCCGATGAAATTCGGAAGATAAAGGCTGGTTTCAAGGATGCTAAATACCTGAACAGTCTCGAGAAAGTTGGGCGTAATGAACTCGAAGGGAACAAATTCCGGATGGCGGTGTTGATCCAACTTGAAGGAGTGAGGATGGAAGGAAGTGAGGAAATTAAGATTGATAGTGTCAAGGAGGATGTTAGAAGGTTGGGAGAGGTCATGGAAAGGAAGGATGCAAGGGGTGGCGAGATAATAATGATTGAGATTCTGGTTGATAGGAGTGACTGGTGGATCAAGGAGATGGCGGGACAGCACAAAGCCACTCACCAAAGGGATTTGGCGAAGGCTGTTATGAGGCATTCTAAAAACCTTGTGGTGCGTATGACTAAATTCTCTTATTCCCTATTTTTATGTTTGTTTGCTAAAAGATGGATAGGGGGAAACATTACTCCATACTATAAATGGCGCGGTTGATAAGCCTCTCCGTGACGCGAAATTGCTCGAGCAAACCATCACGGCATTAGTGGAGCAAGGCCGTGGGAATTTGCTTATTAGCAGGATGGTTAGAGTACATTGGAACCCTTACCATATGGACTGTATTAAGAAGGTCTATAAGAAGAAATTTAAGGTGGATTTGTCGGGAGGCTTAAGGGAGTTGTTGATGGTGATTTTGAAAAGTTCTTGCTTAGGATGATTAGGGATTAATCCTTCCTTTCCTTTCTTTTCCTTTTCATTTTCATTTTCATTTTCATTACTTCTTTTTTGGTGATGAAGTTATGGTGTAGCGATAGTTTCTATCTTTTGTAGGAACAACCACGTTATTGAATGGTTCCAGATTCTCTCTCTAGATGCGGGTACGGTACGGGGTGTTTGATATGTAGCGCACCGAACTTATTATTAATACATTACCATTTCATAACCCTGCAAATCCCTAAAACTTCCCAACCACCCTTCCTCCCAGAGGTGCCTACCTTCTCTACAGCCCATTTAGCACCATTATACTCACCATTTCTAATCGCTCCGCAACCACCTTGGGCTTATTTCCCTCACAGAGCAATATTTACACTACTCCACATTCACTCAGGTACTCATTCAACCCCTCCAATACCCGATTTGTAACCTCCATCCCATCAACACCCCCACCACACGCAACTCCAATCCACTCCTCCTCTCCATCCCCATCTTCTACTATCTCTGTGGGGACATGGTGGGTTAAACACCAGCATATCCGCCACTCCTGACCTCAACCCCGTCGCAAAATCCGTCCTTATAGCCCCGAGAAAGTATCCACTCTCCTTGGTGAGACTGGTAGCAATAGTCTGCTTCGTAGTCTTCGGAGCGTACGGAGAAATTTCTGCAGACAGGGTCGTAATTGAGCTGTGACCAAAGAGCGCGGTAGAGTGCGTTGTGAGGAAGGAAGCTATAACGCCGGAACCGCTGCCGAGTTCGAGGACTAGAGGGGGGGAGGAGGTTTGCGGAAAGCGGGAGTGTAGAAAGGGGGATTGGAGGGGTTAGGGTGTTGAGAAGGAGGAATGTATCATCGCTTGGCTCGTAGATGTGGTTGAAGGAGAGGTGGGAGGTTGTTGGGGTTGGGAGCATTTTGTGCGTGTGTGGGTGGTGGTGGTGGTGGTAGGGTGTATATTCCGGGTGGTTACTTCTACCGGTAGTGGGGTGGTTGGGAGTTAGAGTGGGGCCGGGTAAGCAAGTTTGATTGTCATCTGTGGTCACTTGGGAGGGGCCTTTTCGCTGTTTGGGAAGTTGGGTTGGATTCGGGTTTTATGGTGGCTATGCTGGTGCGATGCTGTAAACCACTAAGGGATTAAAGGACAGTAGTTCATCGGCAAAGCAAGTATCTATAGGCTCAAAAACTCATTGCTACTAAGCTGCTAGCCACAGCAAGAGATGGCATATCTTCGATCCCGAATAGTTTACCTCGAGGGATGCAGGAGTGCTCTATCAATGGTCCGAGAGCTTTTCTTCCCTTGTTATCTTCGATAAAGCGTCTGGCTGACTGGCTGGCCGGCCGGTTGCATTTGGAGCTTGAGCTCAACTCAGGGGACTATATATCATAGCCTAAGTATTGTCACTGCGGTTGAATCCATTCGTACACTTACATTACAGGGATCAGAAAGAGGTCAAGTAATTCATGGGTTGGCGTTTAGAGGTGGTGTAGGTGGTGTAGGTGGGGGTAGTTTGAGGAGGTAGGCAGGGGAGGGGTCTCATTGGGTTTAATGATTATGATTATCGTTTCCATAATAATATTATCACTATCTAGAGTTGGATTGGGTTCATATGGTATCACTCGTCCAATATGTTGGACTTAGTTTTATCCGCCGTACAGGAGTAGTGCTTCTTTTACTCTTATTCACTTCCTTAGTCTTCCTTTTGTTTCCTCAATTTCTAAGCTGCACATTGTTGAACTTATACTTTCGGATATGTACTCTCTATCTTCTTGAGTACGACACTGCTTTCTAGTTCATACTAGTTTCACTTCAATGACGTCAGAGTTTAAGCTCAATCAGTCAATCATAGATGTAACTCTATGCGCATTAGATTTTTCTTTTGTCTTTGTTATAATTCAGGTCGAGTAAAGCGAGTAGAAAATGTAGAGTAAGCGGTAGAGAGATGAATTAGAATTGGGCAGTTCACTTGGGCATATGATAGACGTTCAAATTCGCATAACATTTTCTAACTAGACTATCAGGTCCTTTATCATAGGATCTGCTTTCCTGAATGCCATACCTGTGTGGGTGAGAACTCGGTCTCCATCCACACGGAGGAAGAAAACTTTCTCTGACTGAAACAAGGAAGAAACAATTAGAAGCAAGGAGATAAAGTTTTTTGATATGAGACGAAGGGAGATGCAGTAGAGCGTTTCAAGAAAGGACTAACAGGAAGAAATAAGGTTAAACGATATCAAGCATAAGGGGACAAAATTCCAACAGTCTTCTTTTGTTTTCTTGAAGTGGATATGTGTTCTTGTTGCGAAGCATAAATAGCACGCTCTCCGCTTCCTTAGAAAATCAAGCTTCTTTTATCTGGTCCGGGGAATACATACATCAACACAATATTCCTTGTTGCAATTGCACGGACGATCGATAAGCCAGCAGATTATAGCACTCCACTTCACAAATGCACAAGTGCAACAAACAAGGATTCGCAGAGATAATGTTTCAATAACGTCTACACTTTCTCTCCCTAGCCGCGAAAAAAAAGACCACACACCGCCTGTACAAAACGAATGTCGATCCACCACAAAATGGACCCCGGATCGCACCCCAACTTTCGCCGCACGGTACTCCACCTTCTCTCCGCTCCTCTCCCTCTCCCCCCACCACCAACCAACCCCACCACAAGACAAAGGTATTAAAGTCTATCGTAAGCTATAGCCCATGATATAATCCCTCAAGTTGAAAAACAACAACGAAGGGTATGAACAAACATAAATGCAAATAAAACTTGAAAATGACAATGCAACGCTCGCTATGAATGGATAAAAGCAAAAAAGACAAAAAAGTAAACGATCCCAATGAAAATGCAAATGGCAAAAGACCCAAGAGGCGCTAGCTGACTTAATCCTCTAGGCGCAAGTCAATGCTTCCCAGGATGAACGCTAGCATGTACTACTCCGTCTGTACTCCCCTTCTGAATTTTCTACGGCGACCGAGCCGCCAGCCTGCAACCAGCGCGGATCCGGAGCAACCTTCTCGGTGGGCCCGTAATACACATCTGCAGGCGACATACTCTCTCTACTAGCGGGGCTGCCGCCCCTATTGCTGTTCTTGCTACTTCTACTAAACGCCGGAAACACCGGCAACGTAGCGACTCTACCGCTACCATTAATATTCGCACCACGCGAGGAAGCGGACTGTTGTGTGACTGGTGTGGGAGGGAGACCACTAGCTTCGCCGCGATGCTTGTCGGAGGTGTATAATAGGGTTAAGGTTTTTTTTTGACGATGGCGATAATTAGCACGATAATCCAGATGCCGACCACGCAGGCCGATATGATAGCTTCCTCTGTGAGCATCTTTTCCCACTTTGCTGTAAGCTTGAAGACCACGTCGGTGATCATGTCGGAAGCTTGGGAAGAGGTTTCAGCTAGGAAAATGGAGGCTCTAGATACCTCTGGGGCAATGGAATTGGCTGCGCCCAGGGAGAAGGTGTCGTTCGGGAGGAGCGAGGGTTGACATCCTCCATGAGATTCTCCCAGCTCTGACCATCTAGACTCACAAACGATTGCAGGAAATCTCGCGACCTTCAACATCGCAAAGGCATCTGGCATTTTTGAAGATCCACCGGTCCATTTGCCTTGGAAACCTTCAACAACGTCTACGCCATTTTGATGCTTCTTCCCGGCTTCAGAGATTTTATCCGCGAACGCTTTGAACTCCTTATCCAAAAGCGCTCTCCGTCTACGCTCCTCTTGCTCCTGTTCAAATTCCTCTTCGTCTCCATATCTATACTTCCTCTTTCTGTTCCCAGTCTCGTCAAATTGGATGTCGGTGGCTTCGCGGTAGAACTGAACATCTTTGGTCTTCTTTTTCCCGATCATGATCGGGTCTTTGAGATGGACATGGATAAGGACGATGAGCTCATGGGCACAAGGTTGGAAAAAGAGATGCTTGACGTTGCTGAAAAGGACATCAATGCGATGATCGTTACGAAAAGGTGACTGGTGGCGAAGACCGTTCTGGTGAATTTCGACTTCTCCTGGAACACGTTTGCCTTCCAGAGCAGGGCGGACGTAGATATCCCCAAGTCTTTGAGGCCGGCGATTCCTAATCTCCACCAGATTGTCCTGGGTCACCACATCCTCCATTTCTTTGCGCCCCTGTTCGCGCTTGACAGCATTCTTCTTCATGTCTTGGATAGCTGCACAGATCTTAGCCATACGATCATTATCCGTGCTTCTATACGTTAAGCTTCGTACAAAATGGGCATTCCCGGCGTTTAGACTGTGTGAAAGTCTCCCTTTCCTTCCATACCCCCTTCTCTTTCATATGCTTTTTTGCACGTTGAAGGGCTCTGGACCAAGTAGTTCCTTGGAGAGACCCGATGACATGTGCTTCTAGCTCGCGCAAAGAGAAGATGATTGAATCTTTGGGATCGAGCACTTCGGGCAGATCGTTGCCGAAGATATCCTCTAACGGGATCTGAAATTCCCGGATTCCGGTAGAAACGCTAGCGAGGACTGGGAGAACGGTAGAATCGCTGGGGGGAGAAGGGAGAACAGTAGAATCGCTAGCGAGCTTCACCCCTTTCGCTCTGAAAAACTTGTCGTCATCGATCTTCGCCTCGATTTTCTGTGACAGCTGTACGTGAGATATCTTCTCCTCGTCAATGATCGTAGAAATTTCGTTGATAAAGTAATCCTTCATGATGCCAACCAAAGCACGCGAGGAGGCACGCACGGCTTTCTAATCCCGTTGCTAACACCCAGCTCTTGAGTTTGCACAGTTCGACCTACCAACTCCAGATCATCCTTGATGGCTAGGCACTGTGAAATGGCGGAGCTGACATCGAATTCCTCTACACCTTCAATTTCCGCAGGGAATATTTTCTTCCAGTCGTTGACAAAGGGACCTTCAGCCTTGTCTTTCATGCAGACGCCAACTTTTTTCTACCTACCACAGAGGCGGTTAGTTTCAGAACTTCACTGTGTAACCGAGCAAAGGGAGCAAATCTCACTCCTGATTTCTTGATGACCTCCGCTAGATCCTTGAAGTTTTGGGTATTCTGTGCTTCATCCTTTCCTTGTACTAGGATTTCAATCAGGAATTTACCACCTTTCAGAGTTTCTAGATGCTTAGCTGTACGCAACGGGAGCTGTTAGCTAATTCGCCACCAAGACGATCAAAACCTGTTATTGTAACATCGACTAAAGAGATCGCAAGCTATAAACCTTAATCTCAAACCTTTTTCTAGTCACTGTGAAAGCAAGGTCCTCGCCGCTCTGTCCACCAACGCCACCACCCTTCTCTCCGAGCACCGGTAATTTCCACATCTTCACCAAGCCCTGGGGAGCTTGATCCTGGCCCTTTACATCTTGTAGTTGTGGGAGGGGTGTTAACTCTAGTGCCCCATCCGAGAGTATCTCAGCCCATCGGACACGACTTGTATCTCTAGAGTAGAGCTCGAGCGGAAGTGAAATCATGAGTAAGGTTTGACGAATGTCGGCGAAGGAGGGCTCGTAGAGAGTGTAAAAACGGTAGGAGGTGTCTTAGAGAGGACGCAGAAGGGGGATACACCAATGGCGACAGAAGGGAAGGGATAATTATTCGATGGAGGAGAGTGGGGGGATGTTGGTTGATGATATTTGTGAGAGAGGTGAGAATTGGTGCGAATGGGGAGGCTTCAGCAGCAGGTGAAGATAGTGATTGAGGCGGCGGGGGAATGAAGGATATTTTCGCTGTTGGGGGGATTGTTAAGCGCTTTGTTAGGTCAAAAGAGCGAGAGAATGCATGTGGTGTGGTGGATGTATCCGAGTTCCTGGCCTCTTTGGAGTCTTGCCTCGTGAAGCTTTGAGCTATTCCATACCGGTTAATCCATTTGTCGAGAGCATTCCACAAGCCTTGGATAGGAACAAACCCCTGCTCCCACCGATCCCGCTCCCAAACTCTCCCAACCTTTCATACCTCCAAGCTATCTATCTTCATTCGCTCTCCCTCTTTCAATTTCCCGCCACCCCTACCATTTGTTTTCTCTGCATCACCAACTACGGCTGGCAGATCCCGAGCCCAGTTTTCCCCGAACCCTACTATCGTGATTGCATGCCCTTGGACAATTCCTTCGGCAGCGTAGTACCTCATTAGCGCTCCTCCGAAATCTGTAGTTCCCGGCTCTTCAATCAAAAGTGAGCAGCCTAATGGTAGCCCTGCATGGCCAACAAGTAATGAATCCAATGATGGTGTTCCTGTCGAGGTTGTGTATTGTCCGTCAACAGGTGAGGGACGAGAACCAGGGGGGGTCCCTTGAGTACTGGGGGGATGGTTGAAGGTATCCCAGGCACAGAAGATGCACCTGGGGGGCCACGATTTATTACCAAGTTTTTCTTGCGGAAGCTCTTTGTTGAGGGAGAGCCGAAGTTGTCTGGATGTCTAGTAAATATTGTGTGGGGTGTGTTGCATGGTGGGGTTATGACAAAGATAGAGTAAGTTATTCTTGGGGAGCTGGCAGCCAAACTGTGAACGACCAGGGTAACTCATGATAAGAATGTTTCTAAACAAAGTTAGCCAGATTCTCGAGGGGATTTGTTTATTACATACTAGTGCCTGTACCAACAGAAAACAACTGACTTGTTTTTAGTGATCCAATTTTTCCGATGAGAAAGGAGGAGAATGTTTGATTGAAAAAATAGTGGAGGGAGTGGTGAGTTGGTGTTGCCATGTATTTCATGTCGTTCGGGAGGAGCGGGAGGTTGATGTGGGCCTTTTAGTTGGCCCATCTTAGTCCCGTTTGTATTCCCTTGACCTTGATGCCGATGAGACAGTTGAGGACGTCCTTTATTGGGTTGGCTAAGCGTGTCTTGCCAAAGAACTTGTCGACGCCCTCGTACATCGTGTCGACGAATACGGTCAGGGTGTCGTTCAGGGAATCCGTTCCATTAACGACCCATCCGAAGAGCTTCTTGTTGATATCTGAATTTGTGCTGTTAATTGCGGCATTAGTCTTTACCGCCCAGCTCGTCGAAGCTACCGTGAGCTGCTTAACGACGATATCTGCAAACTCCCCAACTTTAGCAGCTAACGCGGGTGCGCCCGCTCTCAACCTGCCTTAGCAGGAGATACTGAGCCAACACGCCGAACAATCCTGCGATTCCAAGGGACAAGACGAAAAGTGCGGGAGTCAACGTTGCGTAGGCTACTGCCCAGCGAACGAGAATTTGGCGTCAAGAAGACTCGAACAGGCTGGCCAATTTTAGGCCGGCCGAGGAGTATGGCCGCGAAGCAATTTGGATCACATCGATGGGATCGTATGTCGGCGCGGTATGAAGCATGAAGGCTGGGGACTGGGTGGATCGCCAGTTCCACCATCTGCGGTAACTCATAGGGATAACTGCAAGGATGGCTAGGCAGATGATGACCCCAATGAGGGTCTTCTTGACCTTGTTTATGGTGCTCTCTAGGTCGTCAAAAAAGTTGTTGATCTTGGGATTGCCAGAGCAAAAGGTAAGGTTCTCCAGCTCGGGGATGGGGGAAATAGAACGATCGAATTCGGACACGCCAATGGATTCATTGACTCTTTTTTTATTCATTGTTAGTCAGCGAGCTCGGGGGAATTGCAGAAGGGAATGAGACATACAGAGATAAGTCAAAAGGGGATTCTGATAGCGTCATTGGCAGCCTTCTTCACTTCTTCAAAAGTAGGGATGCCATCCTTTAGCTTCTTCAAATCATCGTCGAAGCTCGTCGGGATCTGAACTTTCTTCAACTCATCAAGACTAGGAATTTGACATCGGGAAGGTTACCATTGCCTCCGAAGAAATTAGGAATTTTCTCCAGACCTTATTAACCCGTTATTAACCCGTTCTTGCACAGTTTTGACGTCCTTTCCAATATCATCAAAGATCTTTCCTATGGTGTTGTTGACAAAATCCGCAATCTTCTCAGTGGCATTGAGAGCGGCACCGAGGCCGTTAGCTCTCCAATTAAGGGCTTTTGCAACTTGGCTTGCTGATTAAGCTGCTCTAAAAGTTGTGCCAAATCTGTTTAGCATAGACGAGTATCCTCCATGAGATTCTCCCAGGGAACCTTGGACGGCCATGGTGATCAAGCGGACGTAGGTAGGAGTAATCATGTTTATGACGAAAACAGCGATTTCCTGGACACACGGTGATGAGAAGTAGAAGTGTCATTTCGAGAGCCATGACGGCAGTTTCGATGCCCATCGCAGCAACCTCGTTTACTCCCTTGGACATATAGCTTGGCATAGAAGCCATTGCGACCCCATGCTCTTAACGCCGGTACATGTCGAGAGCGCCTCCCTCTGCGCCGATCTCAAGTCCCCGTCAAGCGAGTGTCGCGAGGATGTCTCTGCCCAGCACAAGGAAAAGGAGCAACGTCTATCGATTGAACCAGACTTTGCGAAAGCCGAGCACGCAATCCGAGGTAAGGTGTTAATTCGTGAGTTGTAGGTGGAACTCGCCTGCCGGTGTTCACGGCATCCTCGTAGCTTGGAGCGTCCGCTGTATAGGTAAGTGTGTTGTTCATGTTGACTGGAAATAAATGAATGATCGCTGTTGTTGTTGATGTTGTAGGTTTTTGTGAAATTTATATCTAGATTAGGCGGAACCAGCCAGCGGATGATAAAAAGGAAAGAAAGTAATTATAAGGCTGGAAAATTATGGAAGTTGCCTTTTCAAGAAGGGAATGAAGAGGGGAAAAAAGAGAAAAGGAAAGGAACCCGTGGGTAAATTGAAAGACGGGTCCCTATAAGAAGCGAAGTAGAATGGCAGTGGTGAACAATTGAGGTGGAAATACAACGGAGGAGGTTGGGAGGGTCCGTAGTATGATATATACAAGTACCGGACCCCTGGATTTTTAGATCGCCTTACATGATCTCTTCAGCAATGATCTCCCTGATGGCATGAATCCCAAGGATCCAATCACCTTTTGTTTATGTAAACTTGAAATACACATTACCAGGTTCCAAAAAGGTATTACCTGGTACAGAGTCCTTCAGCAGGCAAAGGTTTTATGGAAAAGGGGGGGCAGAAGGGAAGAAAGGGTTGAAAGGGAGAAAAAGGGGACTTTCACACAGTCTAAACGCAAGAGGCGCCATTGACGGAGGGGACCAAAACTTCCTATATGTACCCTATGTTTGGGTAGAGGGGGCACTAAGTATGTGTAAGGTAGGCGCTTAGGTGATCCGGCGCTGACCAAGAGTTGACAAAAGACCATTGGGTGAGTATATTAGACCACTATACTACACCGACATGCTATTATTAGGAATCTTGCACAAATTTGAGATGAATTGCAAATTGTTAGTCAAAACATTGTCGATTGCAGGTGTTCTTAATATACTATTGAATTTTTAAACCCCGACTGGGACGAATCGAAGGAAAACGAAACTACGATGAACAAAAGCAACTGGCGTGAAAGAGTTCCATCTCCAGCCTAGGACTCGGGAGTAAGGAGGGGAAGTTTGTTATCATTCAGTTCGCTCTCTACTCACTATCACTCCACTCAACTAACCAACTAAACTATAAACAGAGGTGTGCTCGAGCATATATGAATCGCGATAAAGGAATCCTCCTATCCTTCCACAAATACCCGGTATCGTTTAGGTGTGATACATCTCCCTTCCCTCTCGTACTCCTGTGGAAAAGGACTGGGCTTATATTCTTTCCGACTTCACCCAGATTCCTACTGTTTGTGGCCTCCGCTCACTCGGTTTGCTCCCCTTGACTCATCGGCTCATAACAGGTGCATAACCTGCTTCCGGCGAACACGTTGGTTCTTCGCATGATGTAGTTCTGCCTGATAGACTTTCCACGCAGTTGGCTTAGGTGAACAGTAAATTCCCCAGAGTTGTTTCTTAAAATATTTGTAAATACGAAACCTGCAATACTGTTAGTGGGTTGAAGGAATAACAAGGAGAATGACTTACCAAAATTGCCCTTAAAAGGTCTATCAACCCTGTTCCAAACCTCTCTGGCTACAGGGGAGGAGCCATACAGACCCATTCCCATACCTTGTTGTTGACTGGCAAACTTATAGGCAGATATTGGTTGCTTGGCTTCTACTTCTCCCACAAGCACCTTCTCTTGGGTTTCTTTGTTGGTCACCTTGAATCTAACCATCGTTCTACCGCTGACCATACCGGCATGACGAAACTAGCCTTAATATCATCATTCAGTAGTGCCATACTAATCAAGTCACAGAAAAAAATATCTAACTTCAACAATGTTGTTCTCCATGCCCAAGTTCCAACCGGAGATCTGATTGCCACAGAGGAGAAGATTCCATGAGTGATAGTTCTGGTAAAGTTAGCATAATAAGGGAAGGTTCCCCAAACGTGAATTGGATTGTAGTCATCTAATACATGGCCATATCATACTTGTGTAGCAGGTTCATTCCTGTCTAATGAAAATACAATAGGACCGGTGATAGACCTGCTAGCGCTGGTGCTAATGGAGGCTTCAAGGCACTGGTAGCTAGATGGATAATAGGTGAAGGACAAATTGGACTCAGGGATCGCCGTTCAACTAAGTGTATTCTTAGACTGAAGGTCTGTGGAAGTCTGCTGCCTCCTGCTAGTCAGGAGACTGGTTTAAATACAAAGCCCAAGAGGATGGGCTTCCTGCAATCGCCATCATTACCAGTAGCTGCGCACAGAGCGGAATCCTGTAATCCTGTAAGACCAAAGAAAGAAACATAGCTTAGCCTTCACTAGTGTTACATGCCCATTCCATACCTAGAATCCTAAATATAAACTTCCAGCAAAGCAAACTAAACAGAGCAATACGATAGAATAGTCTATCTGACTCAGAGACAGTGGCGGAGCTGAAATCAAATCAAATAAACCAAATATAAATCAACTAGACATAGAGATCCTGCACTGCCCGCTCCTGTACACCGTTACCTGAACACGTACACATGTTACAGCGAGAGTGCGGACTAGTATGATTTGGTGGGTCGGGTAGTAGGTTGGCGAGCAGTATAGTAGGATTTGATCAAATCCGGTCTCTTGGGTGCAATGACTAGAAATTGAACCGTTAGCAGTATGAACTTCAATGCCCCACAGAAGACGTCCTTCAAGACGAGTCAGAAACGTAAGTAATGTCACCGACGAACAAAAAAAAACAACTCCCTTCATACCACTTTTCATTTCAAACCTGTACCCCCAGGTACTCCGCATTCTGGCTCCTAAGTTCCTACATGGTAGCGGCTACAGCCAGCCCAGGGATATGAAGAAGCACCGAGACAGATTGACATTGGTTCTCTATCAAAAGAAAGGTATTAATAAAGTTCAGAAGTACTAATGAAGAGAGCTTACCGGTCATCTGTAAGAGAGCATGGCGGGTGGCTGGGAGCCAGGGGTCCCCTTGTATCCCAACTGGGTAGCGAAGGTGTACGTGATTGGAGATAGTTGAATTATGCAACCTGATCGGTAGGGGTTGCTGCTTACTCATAGTTGATATATAAGTTATACTGCTTAGCCCAGTGGGGATCGGAGAAGATACTCATCCTGCATATCCCCTACTTGGCCTTGCATATCCCCTACTTGGCCCTGCAACTGCCCTATTTGGCCCTGCATCTCTCCAAAAATAGTGACTATTTGCAAGTGGTGTGCATTAATCAGCTGTTGCAGTGCATTGAGACCAACTAAGGCAGGCATGTTGGCAATCAAGCCGACTACATCCTCCATGCCTTGAAAGTGATTTTGAATGCCCTGTAGGTGACCCTGAACGTCCTGTAGGTGATCACGAATGGCGGGCAGGGGTTGGGCCATTTTTTTGATGGTAGGCTTTCTGGTGTTGGTCAAAGAGTTAGTGGTGGTCAGCAAGGAGCTTCGACAGCTTTTAAAATTGAGGAATCAATGAATATTGTTAATTACTTACCGTCTTATTGTGTTGTTCTTCTTTGCACCAGGGACGGTATTGGTGATCTGTGTTTGTTCCGTCGTGGGGTTGAAGAAACTTCGTGGAGCATCCACACCTATTTATCAAAAAATTAAAACGAATTAGTTGTTGCCAAGCCTCGGAAAGCCCCATGTCAGACGTGACTGGTGTTAGTATGAGGCTTAAGACAAGGAATAATTAAATTGATGTACCGAGCCAGCTGCGACACGGTACACAGGCATCCGCAAAGTTCTCGTAACACAACTGGTACCCCCATTAACACAGACCCAGATAGCAAGACAGGGACAACTCTTTTTCAAGAAATCTTTTAAAACAAGTAATGGCAGATTGCATGGAGGATATTCAGATTTTCTTTCCCCCATAAATCGCGTCTACACTCCCCCAGTTGGAGGCTGCCAAGACTTCGTGATACATCAGATGTCACGACAACTTTGTGGACACGAGTGTACGATGAAACCAGTATTATGGGGTCTTTCGCTCCTGCCCCTTAGATACAAGTGTGGCCGTTAGATATAATAGTCATGTAGGCATGACAAGAAAAATCTGGGGAGTTCTTCCCAGCCAATCTTTTCGTATCAGACCCACGTGACTGTTGTATTTTATCGGCCACGCTCATAGATAGTGTGTTGCGCTTCCCGTATCCACCCTTTATGGTATTACTGTAACTTCTCATTAAACTATCGCATAACCGGTTGAGGAGTTCAGTCCCGATTAGAATATTGAATACAAACTGTTACAATCCTATTGTCGAGCACGGATGCAACAAGTAACGACAGTCGTCTTCTGTGTAAGTGAGTCTTCGAATTTCTGCCCTAAGGGATAAGAATGTACTATCTCTTCAGATAGTACGGAACTGGCTTGCTTGTTTTTAAGGATACTATCTGGTCACACAGTAAAGAGACTGGATTGTCTTCTTTGATAAAACTATCACAATGGCTCTATGTTCAGGCAAGCTGTCTCAGAGAAAATTACAGTAGTCTCCGGGTTCACTGGGCGCACTTTCTTGTGGAGGAGGAGTGTAAGAGAGAAAGAGTAATCGTAGTGCAACTTAAGTATAGAAAGGTACTTAGATGGTTGCGTAAATATCCTATCGCTTGGTCGGAACCAAGCCCCTTATATAGGCATCTTCCCACAACGCTAACCCTCGTGACTCATCACCTCGCGTAACATAACCGCTATGACTCATAGTGAGTCATAGCCTGAAATCGGTCAGCTGACCCACCTGAGTCAACTGCGTATCATCTCTTTAACCAATCAAAACCCATAAGCCAAGTCATGTGCTCAAATGAGTCACATGCATGAAACCCATGACTGATAATCTGAGTCATGTGCGAAAGTCATTACATTATATGACATCACAATTGTGAGTCATGAAACCATCAACCAATCATAATATAACGATGACTCGCAAGTGCGCAGTCATCTGAGAACCATGAGTCAAGTGACTGCATAGTGTGGAAACCAACATACCTTTATGACCAATAAATATTAGTTATGTGAAATCTGCCTTGTTTAGTCACACTTTGTGACACTAACCCATTTAAGTAATCGTGATAAGGAGAAACTTGTATTTACAAAGAGATATAGTGCTCAGAATATGGTGCCACAAGAGATAAATGTGAACCTCATTTAAGGGTGTTTTTAAAGCTGTATAACTAAGCCAATAGTTGTTCAAATAATTTGAAAAAACCTCAGAAATACAGTAGAAGTAAATTGAAATAAATGTACGTTTTTTTTAATTCGTAAAGGCATATGGAATAAATGGTATACTCGTTTGAAAAGGTCAGATATTTGGTGTAATCTTTGTAGTTGTAACAATCCTATTGTCAGGTCGTTATGCAACAGGCAACGATAGTGGTTTCCTATAGTGAGCAAGTCTTCTTCTTTGTAATAAGGCGTAGGGGAATACTATCTCTTCAGATAGTACGGAACTGGCTTGCTTGTCTT
>Ga0307513_10002761_pt1 | contig 24141 bp, 32 predicted proteins | sample 15_EM_MG_FD_202174 | JGI IMG/M metagenome (GOLD analysis project Ga0307513, IMG submission 202174) | Populus trichocarpa ectomycorrhiza microbial communities from riparian zone in the Pacific Northwest, United States - 15_EM | ecosystem: Host-associated > Plants > Roots > Unclassified | place...
GAGTCAGTCGTGGCCCGATATCCCAGGTGTGATGGGCGACGACCAAGAGGAGCAGCGGAAGCGGTTGGAGAGCGAGGTGACGGGTCGGCTGCGTGATTTGTCGTTGGAGAGATCATCCACAGATCACTCGGTCGAATATCCACGACATGCTCCTCTCCCGAATGCCTCCTACGCCTACCCAAGATCAGGTGGCGTCGCTGCTGACCACGGTGACAACTCCCTCGCGTCTCCACACGATACATTTTCGACTGCAGCTCACCATGCATCAAACCTTACTATCAGGGGCGGTCTCTGTGGTCGAACAGACGCAGACTCGCCCTCGCAAAACGCCGAATACGACCCAGATCGTCAACTCGATGCAATGCTCCGCGCTCAATACAACCTATCCATCCTCAACGAATCCCCATCGCACATACGATTCCTTCCTGTGGGTATCTGTTCTTATAAACTCAGCTAACCATCACTAATTCCCAAAACAGCGAGCGGTTGAGCGACAAGCACCCCAGCAAAACCGCAAGCTCGCTGGTGCACTTGACAGGCATGGCTCCCATCTCAGTCCAAAGCGCCCTCGACACGCGACATCTTCCTCCCTTCCACACCACCCACAGCCCACTGATCCGTCCCCTCCCCTTAGCGAGTTTACGGCACTCGCAAATAACCTCGGAAAGCAAATTGATCATCAACAAATTCGTGCACAACGCCAACCTCTCCAGGATAATGTAAATGGCAGAACTGCTAAAGGGCGCCTTGCCCCCTCCCATTCCTACTCACAGTCCCACATCCATCTCCCCGACGTTACCGGTATCACTGATGCTGCTGCTACTCCGATGAAGGGTGGACGCGGAGGTTACCATGGTTTTGTCAACGGCCCTGATCGCACCATCCAAGCCAACGTCGTCAGCAACGCCCTCGACTCCCTTTCGAGGCGTCTGAGAGGCCTTGAGCGCGAAAACGCCGTGTCCCGCCGCCGCGTGACTGAATTAGAGCTCGAGCTCGAGACTTGCAAGGCCGACGTTGTGCGTGAACGAACGCGGCTCAGCCAGGAGGCATCGAGGGTCGCTTCTACTAGCAACTCTCGCTTTAACCGCAGTTATAAGTCTCCTGCTGATACTAGCTTCCGGGAAATGGAACAACGCTACAAACAAACAGTTCAGGAAAAAAAGGGTATGCCTTTCTGCACTCCTACACGTCTTCAGATACTCACATTTATGGCACAGCACTCGAGGATCTGGTAAACACCCTCCGCAAGCACCTCGCTCGCATGACTTCACAACTACAAGAGCACCAAGACCTCCTTGAAGAACTCCGCGAACATCGGGAGACCGATGCCCGACAACTCCGCGTCAAATGTCAGGAAGTCGAAGACCTCCGTGCTGAAGTTGATAAACTTGCGAGCGAGGTTGAACGCCTCCGAGATATCGTCGAGAGCGGCCTGCGAGAGCGCCGCGATGCACGAGGGGATGAGACGAGGGACCTAATCGTTGTCCAACCCAGTCGTCATGATGAGCCCACTGTCGATGATACGTCTGAAGAGGGACAGGAGGAAGTGGACGACTGTATCCAGACAACGCAGCAACAGCAACCACAATGGCAATCTCACCAGAGAGAGATGCTCAGCGCCGTCTTGGAAGAGACGGAACCTGCTACGCTCTCCACCCCCCGCCAGTTTGAAGTTGTGCAGGACTTCCCGCCTCAAGCCCGCGGTGGACGCAGGTCGCCGGCGGCCTCGTCCTCTGCCAGTGGATCGCAGAGGCGGTTCATTGGCGTAGGTGCTCTGTGCTGGGTTTAATTTATCACGAGGCTGACGATCTGCTCTGTTGTAGGACGAAGAGTTGCACCGTGTCAAGGCCGACTTAGACGAACGTCGGTCAATTCGGTCTAATTCCATTCAGTCGGTTAGTTTACATCCTCGTTCACACCTAGTTTAGTAGTCAACCAACAGCACCGCAGGATCACTCCCGTTCCACCACCCCACAGCCCGATCCCCGCCGCCAGGCCCAACCAGCGGCACGAAATGCACGTTGTCAGAGACAGGAAGAACCCATGTTCCCACAAATTCGTGGCGAACGACTAGAGAGGCTGTTCTCTTCCGCTCCCGAGCACAACGAGCAGACGTGCCGTGCGTGTCACGGCAAGGCCCAACATGGGAGGACACGTTGGGAACGGGATCTGGACTGGTTGCAGAAGCGCGCCGCTGGGAGACGTGCTTGTACCCCTCCCACCCAGGATAGTGTACGAGCGGGCGCTGGGGGGTATGTCCAGCGTGAGGGACTGCCCCCTCAGACCGTCCTTGTGCGTGTCTTAAGGGAACTGGAGGACGATTTTGCACATTATAAGTCGTGAGTCTCTCTTTGTGATTTCTTATTCGGCAACAAGGACTGAGTAGGATCTAGGATTTACATTGAATTGTCTGACGAGTATAGGGCTATCGATGCTGCGTCCAATGTGACTAAACGTCATGTTCTGGCCCAACACTTGAGAGATGTGATTGATACGCTGGAGCAAAAGGTGCGTTTTACTGAGGTCTCTCGTGCGTGCACTGACGACGGTGGATACAGGGCGACCAAATTGCCTCGCTGTACGATCTGCTTAATTTCCACGACCGACCAGCCACCACCCAGTAGTGGGGTCGACCGCCTGCGCTTTCGAATGCAGCACTTACTCTTCCTTATCACCATCTGATTCAATCTGTGTATGACATCCATTAGTGTACCTCACATTTCGGTTTTTTCTTTTTCTTTTTTTCTTTCCTTTTTCCTCCATACTCGCGTTCTCCACAATGGCCGTGAATTTAACCGTTATCGCGCGAAGTTATATACATTTTCAACGCTCCTATTCACTAGCTTTTAATGAGAAGACGGTCAGATTTCCTTGGTTCAACAAGCTACATATCTGAGGGCTCCCAAACAAGTGCCAGGTTTCGGAGACTGCCAGTTCCTTGATCAAAAAGATTGCATAGGTACACAGACCCTTGTAACTGCTCCTGCAAGTAGAGAAAACGATCCAAAGCAATATAGGATTCTATCACTGGCCCTAGAAAGCACCTCAGAACATAGAGCGCCTCAAGGTTAGATTGTAGATGGCTTTCAACAGGTTGCATACGTGTTTTGGTGTCCAGCATTACTTCGTCAACTCGGAGTCGTTTGGCAGCAAGCGTTAGATAGCCATTGAAATCACGGTAGGCAGAAGAAGCAAGTCTTCCTACTCGTTTCGGAGCCCAATGGACTTCTCGGAGGCCGGAAGATCCTGTTTCAGCTCGCGCATATGGATCTAGACGTCGAGATAGCAGTGCGCGGTACGTCACTTTGCGGATGGACAAGGCGATAGCAGATGATAAGGAATCTGAAACATCAGAAGACCAGGTGAGAGGAGCCTGGGTGGCAAGGTGTAGGTGTTGCGTTGATAGCTCTAGGGAACCATACTTTTGACCCATAGTTGTGGCAGATAAGGAAAGTCGGATATCTCGAAAGAGGTCAGAACGATGAAACTAATGGGGGACAATCGAGCTTACTGCTTAAACTCATCATGTTATAGCAGCAACCAACGACGACAGCTCCCACTACGCGCCATTGTCGAGGAGGATCGAGTTTGCAGGTTGTTAAAAACCTAAGAATTGACGGAGTAAGGTCTCCACAGGCATGCAAGGCAACCACAACAATAGGAACGATTTCATTGCTAGGAGTGTCTTCGGCTATCCAGGAGGAGACGACGGTACGCAGACTTGCCGCGTCTCCAATATGAACCGTCTGGTGGCTCAGTGATGTACTCTCTTGTAGTGCTCCAGCTTGAGCTCCAGTTTCTTCGCACGTTTTCCTTGCATTGTCGCCACGCCGGATCGCGCCACTGGTTTGACGTTCGTCGGAATCAAGGGCAAGAACTCGAAAGTTATAGGGCAATGACGCGAGAGCACGCGACAGGTATCCCTAGGGAGCTTCAGGACTTTCATTTTGGTTTTGTGAGCAGGCAGCATACCTGCCCAGCACCGACGTCAACGATTCTCGGTTTGACTGGCACATCGGCGAAGAGGTGAGCAACGAATTTTGACATCGTGGCAATTTCATGTACTTTCTTTTGGGTCACGCCAGGCATACGAGGAGGATCGAGGGCAGGGACTCCAAAAGAGGGAGATCGCGGTAAAGGTAAGCTTGAGGATGTGCGAACGAAGGATACGAGGTCCTCGGGCAAGTCCAGACATTCCTACTATTCAAGTCCCAGATGTTAGTTGTGCCACAAGGTAGGCCTGCAAGAAGCACGCACCTCGGATGGATTTCGATAGAGCTGCAAGAGTCGAGGCCAAGGTGGGGGCTGGGAATTGCCTCCGCAAACCCACCAATGCTTGATATGATCTGGGAGTCCAGCAGCCCCTGTAGCGACTTGGTTCGGATGTGCGAGCGCGAGAGTTTCGCATTCTCGAAGCCACTGGTGGTGAGCGAGAAGAAGATCGACGGCCTCCCACTTTCCGATATTTATGATTCCGTCCATGGCTTTTCTGTGGCCTGTATGGGCGGTCCAGGATTGGCGAGCGTCGGAGATATCCAGGAAACAGGAAAAAGGGACAGAGGTTGGCAGGCAAAGGTGAACCCATTCACATCGTCGTCGACAGCAAAGCCGTCGACAGCAAAAGGACCTCCGAGAACACCATCTGCGCACGAAGACGCCCTTGCACGCCGTGTTTACGTCTTCCCCTCTATCCCGCTTCTTTCCTCCCTTCGCCGACCGTGTCGTTTGTAACTCGCGTCCAATCGCACTGACTCAACCCTCTGGTCAGTCTGGTCAGTCTGGTCAATCTATTTAATCAAAGTACGTAGTCTATGCCGTATTTTCTCGTATTTTTGTTGCCTGACCGGCCTGCTGACGTTGCCTACGACCCGCAGTCGTCGACAAGCATGTATCGGGCAAAACGTCTCTCGCAACTTTCGAGGGTCTGCTTATCCCCCTCTCGTATCACGCCTCACATCCTACCACGACCTTACGCGTCTGCGGCAACCGCATTCGAAAATGGCACAAACGCCTATTATGTAGACGAGATGTACAAAGCCTGGCGGCAGGACCCCTCCTCAGTACACGCATCCTGGAAGGCATACTTTAACGGCCTCGACAAGGGTCTTCCCAGCGACCAGGCGTTCCGACCGCCTCCCTCCCTCGAAGCCATGCCAGCACTGGTCGGTGGAACCCATCACATCCAGGTGCACGGTGACCAAGACTTGTCGGACCATCTAAAGGTTAGTGAGAGCAAGCTTATCTTCCGCGGGGGTGCCCGCTGAACGTGATTTAGGTCCAACTCCTGGTGCGCGCATATCAAGTGCGTGGCCATCATGTTGCACGGCTCGACCCTCTGGGTATCCTCGACGCCGACCTCAGTGATCACGTTCCCGTCGAGCTTGAGCTCAGCCATTACGGTTGGACGGAGCGCGATCTCTCCAAGGAATTCAACCTCGGGCCAGGGATCCTGCCCCACTTCGCAAAACAAGGAGTCAAGTCGATGACTCTCGGTGATATCATCAACACCTCCAAGAGGATATACTGTTTGTGACCCTTTCACCCATCATCTCCCTCGTGGCTTACATAATCACAGGCCGGGCAGTCGGGTACCAATATGTCCATATCCCCGACAAGGAGCAATGCGACTGGATCCGGGAGCGCGTAGAAATGCCTCACCCGTGGAATTACTCTGTCGAAGACAAGCGCATGATCCTTGATCGCCTTATGTGGTCGGAAATGTTTGAAAAGTTCATTGCTAGCAAGTACCCCAACGAGAAGCGATTCGGCCTTGAAGGTTGTGAATCGCTTATTCCTGGTATGAAGGCTCTCATTGACCGCTCTGTCGATCACGGCGTCAAGCACATCGTTATGGGCATGCCGCATCGTGGTCGGCTCAATGTCCTCGCCAACGTCATTCGCAAACCTTTAGAAGCAATCCTCAACGAATTCTCTGGTGCGATCGAAGCCGATGATGCAGGAGGAGACGTCAAATACCATCTTGGTGCGAACTATGTACGCCCTACTCCGTCTGGAAAGAGGGTCGCGCTCTCATTAGTCGCGAACCCCTCGCATCTGGAAGCAGAGGATCCTGTAGTACTTGGAAAGATCCGCGCTATCCAGCACTCCGAGAACGATACACACTCGCATTCTACCGCGATGAGCGTTCTTTTGCACGGAGATGCCGCCTTCGCTGGCCAGGGTGTTGTATATGAGACGATGGGCTTCCACAATCTTCCTAATTACGGCACTGGAGGAACGATTCACCTAATCGTCAATAATCAGGTCGGTTTCACGACCGATCCACGCTTCTCCCGTTCGACGCCCTATTGCTCCGACCTCGCCAAGGCCATCGATGCACCCATCTTCCACGTCAATGGTGACAACGTTGAAGCCGTCACATTCGTTTGCCAGTTGGCAGCTGACTGGAGAGCCAAGTTCAAGAAGGACGTCGTGGTGGATATCGTCTGCTACCGCCGATACGGCCACAATGAGACCGATCAGCCAATGTTCACTCAACCTCGCATGTACGAGGCAATCGAAAAGCAGCCAACCCCACTCACTCAGTACACCAACTTCCTCACCAAGCGCGGCACCTTTACCTCTCAGGACATCGAGGACCACCGAAAATGGGTCTGGGGAATGCTCGAAAAGGCAGCCGCTGGCGCAGAATCGTACAAGCCAAGCCCTAAAGAATGGCTCTCCAACGCTTGGCCGAACTTCCCATCACCGAAAGAGCTCGCCGAAGTGGTCCTCCCCACCCGAACAACCGGTACCAGTGAGCAGGTACTCAAACATATTGGCGACGTTATTTCCGGCTATCCGTCCAACTTCACTCCCCACCGTAACCTTGCTCGTATCCTCTCCGCCCGCGGCAAAACCGTCTCTGAGGGGACGAACATCGACTGGGCCACCGCTGAGGCGCTCGCTTTTGGTTCACTCGTTCTAGAAAAAGTTGATCTCCGTGTCTCCGGTCAAGATGTCGAGCGTGGTACGTTCTCCCAGAGGCACGCCGTCCTCCATGATCAGAACACCGAGGCTCAGTACGTTCCACTCAAAAATCTCGGCGGTGATCAGGCTAGCTTCACCATTTGCAACTCATCCCTTTCTGAGTATGGCTGCTTGGGCTTCGAGCTCGGCTATTCCCTCGTCTCACCAGCTTCCTTGGTTATTTGGGAAGCGCAATTCGGTGACTTCGCTAATAATGCGCAATGCATCATTGACCAGTTCATCTCTTCGGGGGAGCGAAAGTGGCTGCAACGCACCGGATTGGTCCTCAACTTGCCTCACGGCTATGATGGTCAGGGACCTGAACACTCCAGCGGTCGTCTAGAACGATTCTTGCAGTTGTGCGACGACCATCCTCATGTCTTCCCCTCACTCGAGAAGATGGAGAGACAGCATCAAGATTGCAACATGCAAATTGTATACCCGACGTAAGTGTATCTGTGACAATGGACAGGATGCTGCTCACAATTTCTGAAGTACACCCGCCAACTACTTCCACGTGCTTCGTCGCCAGATCCACCGTGATTATCGAAAGCCCCTAGTTGTTTTCTTCTCCAAATCCCTGCTCCGTCATCCTCAGGCTCGATCGGATTTGAGAGAGATGGTCGGCGATACGCACTTCCAACGTTACTTACCTGATCCTCACCCCGAGAACCTCGTCCCGCCTGAGGGGATCCGACGCCACATCTTGTGCAGCGGTACGCCTTGTCTATTGATACCCCTGGCTGGTGCTGCGCTGATGCACCGTTGTTTTAGGTCAAGTTTACCACATGCTCATTGCAGAACGGGAAGCTCGCGGGTTGAAGAACGTGGTCATCAGCCGTCTAGAACAAATCTCGCCTTTCCCTTACGACTTAGTGCGTGAATCTCTTTTGATGGTGGCTCCTACTGCACACCAATTCACACATTCCGCAGATGACTCCTCACCTTGACAAGTACCCTAACGCGGAGTTGCTCTGGTGCCAGGAGGAGCCCCTCAACAACGGCGCTTGGACTTACGTTGGCCCGCGCATCCTCACAGCTGCCAATGAGACAGCTCACCACAAAGGCAAATACCCTGCCTACGCTGGTCGCCCTCCGTATAGCTCCGTCGCCACCGGTAGCAAGGTTGGTGTAGCTTTCCATGTGAGGTAACGAAAGCTGAACTGTTCGCAGGCGCAACACAAGAAGGAAATCGCACAATTCATGGATCAAGCCTTCAAAGACCTTGATTGATGCAAAGAACAGTTCTGGGCGACGCCTTCGTGTTAGTGGTTATTGTATCGTTTAATTTCGTGCTACTACGCGACGCGAGCCGCATGACAATCTTTCAATGGATATGACTCCTTACACTCGAGCTGCAGGCTAGCGCGGCTCCGACACTTGATTACCAGTAGGTCATATACACAATGGAGCCCAATACGCCATCTTGGTGATTGGTGTCATTCTTACAATTGCAATATCCATAACCCATCCGGCCTTTGCCCGATACTCAGTCAAAGAAGATTACGACGACGCAGCGGAAATATCTCTTTCATCTTCGTGTTCGACAACGGGTTCTGAGGATGTTTGCTCAGTGGTGGCAGCAGGCTTGTCCGTGTCGCCCTTTGATTCACGTTCAGCGGACGAAGTCCTGCGGTGTGAGTGCGGCGCGAGAGGGCTCTCGCGGATAGGAGAAGTGCTGCTTGCGACGATGCCGCTTGTCGAGGTTGCGAGGGCAGGGTGACCAGCCTGTGCAGGGGGAGAGGCATGGGGAATACTGGATCCAGAGTAGAGACAAGAGATTAACCATAGCTCATAAAAGGATGTGCACGCACTTCTCCGGGTTTGGAATTGCTGTACCAACGGTGCTCTGAGGCGCGACGCCAGCCTTGGAGAGAGCATAGTCTCCTGAGTCAAAGTATTTGCGATCCTACATGCACCGTTATTGTCGAAGAGTTGGGCGAGCGAGACTTGGGTAGGAGAAGGAAACGTACCTTCTGGACTTTCGTGAGAACATTCTTGTGCGTCGGGAGCTTTCCATAGAGCCTGAACAGCTTCTTCTCCTCCTCGGTCATCGTCTGCACACATAGAGCTCAGCTCGATCCCCCAGATGCCCACGTGCCGTGGAGCAGGCACGCGCTTGATGCAAAGCGACTCACCTCGAAATTGACCTTGTTCCGCTGGGCTGGAAGCATCGTGGAGCAACGCTGGCGCGAAGAGGTTGATGGTTGGCACGACGAATGAACGACAAGGATGAGGTCAAGTGCCCACTCTCTTTGTTCTCGTTCGAAATTCATTAGAAAGCCCCAACCTCTACACAGATTACATTCCATGCGATCCATAATCTGACAATGCTAAGGCACGCGAATATGCCCTCCCCCATCGTTCAAAACACAAGGATATCCGGTTCCGTCACCCGGTCGCCCAGTATCTCACTACCTAAGGAATCACCAAACTCGGGGTCCAAATCATGTGCGAGCAAGTCTAGGTCGGCCTCAGCCTCAGCCTCATACATCGCGCTGTCTTGCCACTCGCTTTCAACTATAGTTTGTGAACTTGCCGCGCTACCAGGGATCCGGGATCCGGGGTCATCCTTGTCCTTGTCTTCTAGATTGTCCAGAGTGGTGATAACGTCGGTGAAGTCAAGCTGATATGATTCGTGAATATAGAGGGTAGATAGCGGAAGGAAGTGGCTTGCCTTGATGACGCGCGGCCGAATTTGATCCATGAAAAGTAGCTCCAGTGACCGTTGAATGGCCTCGAGAGGTGCAATGGGTGTCGATTCATCCATCTCATCCGTGGTAAGGCTGTCTTTCAGTTTCTGCTTCCCTTCAGCACGGCATAAATGGGATCTGTTTGTTTCACCTGTATGTCTCCTTTGAATCTACTCTGGAAGTTGGAGTGAAGTGATCGCTTTGCCATACTGAGAGCGGCATTCGTGATCGAACTGATAGCTTGTTGCTCTTGTGCGAAACGCTATCGGACCGCCACTAAGGTGAGGGAACGAGCGCAAATTTTCTATTACTTACAAATTTCCACGTCCCAAATACGAGAGGATAGCGTCTCCGGAATGGTGAGGTTGCTTGACCGTGAGGACCTGACGGGTCGAGATTTCGACGCACCTGATCAAAAGGGATCCGAGAAGCCGCTGATGACATTCTTCCAACAGTACCAACAGTGGAACCTCCGCGTTTTCAGTCCTCTGGAACCCGTAACGCAGAGAAATGGAGTCAAGGTAAAGCGCTAATCCTGGCGTCTGCCTTGCAGAGATAATAGGTTGTACTGGAAGTAAAAGATATAGTAGATCCGTATTGAATATGGCGCGAGATACCTGTGACCTCTGCCAATCCTGAGCCTATGACGACACTGTTAAGCCCCAGCGTGGTCATGTTCTAAGACAAGGCGTAATTTGGATGTACAAACCCAGTTAATAGACACGTTACCTGCTTGAGAGCTTTGGTGAGGTGCTCCAAAACCGATTGAAGAGGGACGGTGGGTGGAGAGACATCCAATTCGAAGACCACGTTGGAAAGAGGAAAGATCGGCTGCCCGCAGAATGAATTATGACGCGTCTTGCTGCACAAATTGGCCGTAGGCGCAGACCGGGAGCCCGGGATGTTCGCAGCAAGCGAGGATCGGACTTTGAGGGTGACGGACGCGTTGTGGAACGTCGCGCGTATCGTGGAAGGTGGTGTACCCATGTCTGAGATTATTATCAGAGTAAGTCTGTCAGCTTGCGAACGCTTGGTAGGGATTCAAGCGGAGGTCTCTCTTTGTTAGGCTATCGATCCACCAGTTGGACTCGTCCTCGACTTCCCTGTCCGCCGCCGCCGCCGACGACGACGACGACGAGCAGAGAGGAAGCTCGACGACCACTTTGTTGCTGAGAGGCGACGGCTGCTGCCGCCGACGACCACTGACGATAACATCACCCAAAATCATTACGCGCGATGTCAGGGCCAACGAATAACCATGCGCTGAGTGAGCTGGACCAAAAGATTGCCGACATCCTTGCGAAAATGGCAAAGGAGCAGAAAATCATCGACGCTTCGAATGCGATCCGGCTGGCCACAAGAAATCAGGACGTCCTCCGCAAGACGGACGCGGAGGAGCGCGAGGCCCGCAGGTCGCTCGAATACTTCCAGGCAACGCTCGGCCAGCTCAAGTCGAAGCGCGATCAGCTCATCCACGGCCAGCCCTCACCCCAAGATCGCAAGTCCCCCCAGGACTCCTTTGGTTATCAGGGAGGCAGCCAGTACTCGCAAAGGCCAGCAGGTTATGACAAGGAGCACCCCCTACCTTCCCCACCCCTCTATGCCAATGACCCAGACCCCGCCGGCCCTGTGTATGACCATATACCACGGCCCAAGCAATACACAAACCTCGGTCAGTAGACAGCCTGTTTTCTGCTCACTCTTATCTCTCCGATAGACCTCATCAAGGCGGACACACCACACACACCCGCGAAGATCCAGCGCATGCTCCACCAGCTCGAGTTCAAGCTCCAGGTCGAGCGTCAGTACCAAAAGGGCTTTGATCTCATGCAGCGGGCATATAACGCCGATGGTGACAAGAAGAGCCGCTTGGATGCTCAGAACCAGAAGCTAGAGAGTGATAAGACGATTCAGCTCCTCACCACTGCCCTCAAGCGCTACAAGAATCTGCATGTCATCGAAGTCGCCGAGGAAGAGGAACCCGGAGGTATGCATGGGTCTACTGATATCGATTTGGCTCTAATACGTCGTCATGTTCATCTTTCATGCAGACCCCGCCGTCCCAGAAGGTGACCGCAAAGGCAACCTCCGCAAACCGCTCACCGGCACTCTCTACATATCTGTCAAAGGCGCTCGCGAACTTGAGCACGCGCCCCTTACTAAGCGCTCCGCGAAAATCTTCAATGAGACGACCGTCGTACTCAAAATCGAAGGCAACGCCCGCGCCAAGTCGCACCCCTCGCGCACAGATAGATGGAATCAGGACTTTGAAATCTCTGTCGATAAGGCCAACGAAGTCACGATTGCTATCTACGATAAGCAAGGCAATGAACAGCCAGTACCGATCGGCTTTACGTGGATCCGACTTAGTGACCTTGTTGAGGCACTCCGTCGTCTGAAGGTTGGGATGGAAGCCGCTGGTGGAGGGTGGGTCACCGCTGCTGGCGCAATGAGTGGTGCACCAAGTGGCCCTGGTGGCGGTCGATACCAGCAACCGGGGATGGATTCTCCTTTGATGCCTTATGGTGCCGGAACTCAAACGGGTGGTCCTGGGGTGCCGGGAGCCCCCGGAGCTGGAAGTGACGGCATCGAAGCTTGGTTTATGGTAGAACCCGCGGGTGCTGTGCTCCTGCACCTCAACTTTGGTAAGCACGACAACCCTTGTCTTGACCAGGTCTGACTTTGCTGTCTTCAACGTCAGTCAAGGAGAATGCGAGAAAGCGTCCCATGGACGCCGGCCTTGCGCGGCAAGTTGCTCTTCGCAAGCGCAAGGAAGTTCACGAGATGAATGGGCACAAGTTTGTTCCTCAGCAATTCTACCAGATCATTCTCTGCGCGTACTGCAACGAATTCCTTCTCAATGCCACTGGATACCAATGCGAAGATTGCCGCTACACTTGTCATAAGAAATGCTACGAGAAGGTACTTACAAAGTGTATCTCAAAATCGACTACAGACACGGTATGGCAATTTCAGCTCTTGACACCAAACCTAGATTGACCTCCTCATAGGAGGGCGACGAAGACAAGATTAAGCACCGCATTCCTCATCGCTTCGAAACAATTACCAATATTGGTGCAAACTGGTGCTGTCACTGCGGTTATATGTTACCCCTTGGTCGCAAGAACGCCCGCAAGTGCAGCGAATGTGGTATTACCTGCCATGCAACCTGCACTCACTTCGTTCCCGACTTCTGTGGCATGACCATGGAGACTGCCAATGCACTTTTGGCGAACATCCGCGACATCAAACGGAGCCACCAAAACAAACGCTCTATCACGTCACCCCCAAATAAGCCGACGCATGGACAGTATGAGGAGCCTTATCAACAGGACCCGCCGCTACAGCAGCGCATGGACGGTCTTGATCTGAACCGTGGGGATTATCCCCCTCCACAGCCTTATCAACAGCCTGCAGTAGCCCCACCCGAACGACAACAGACTCAGACCCCTGTTGGGATGTATGAACTAAGCGACGCTCTATACACGCAGCCTCAGCAGCCTCAATTCCCTCAAACCACTATATCTGCCCCTCAGCCGTTCACTCCGCCCGGCCCGCCTCCCCTCATTCAGTCAGGTCGTTCCTCTCAACCACCTCCGCCGGGTAGCCAAGGTCGTATCCCGATCCCATTCCAAACCCAAGGATCGCGGCCGGGTCAGTCTAGCCCCATGGATCAACAACCATACGGTGTACGTATACTCCTCCACACATAGTATTACGTTCTTGCCTGATGGTCCTCTGCAACAGGGGTTCCCTCAACCGCAAGCGCCTCCACGGCGCGACGACTATGCCAGTGGTCCCCCTCCGCAGGGAGGGCGATATACACCAGGTCCTCCACCGCCTCAGCAACAACAGGGTCTCCCACCAAGAGCTGGAACTCTCTCCACAGGGCCAGCACCAATGCAACAACAGCAACAACAGCCTGTACGACAACCAACCAGGAAACGGAGGGTTGGATTGGACGATTTCAATTTCCTTGCTGTGCTCGGCAAAGGAAATTTCGGGAAGGTCATGCTCGCTGAAGAGAAGAAAACTTCTAATCTCTATGCCATCAAAGTACTGAAGAAGGAATTCATAATCGACAACGACGAAGTGGAGAGGTATAACCATTTGCTCGTTCATGTAGATACGGTCTAACTGTTCAGTGTAGCACCCGATCGGAGAAGCGGGTTTTCCTCGCTGCAGCACGCGAACGACATCCATTCCTCCTGAATTTGCACTCATGTTTCCAAACGGAAACTCGCGTATACTTCGTGATGGAATACGTAAGCGGAGGAGATCTCATGCTTCACATCCAGCGGAAGCAGTTCTCCCTCAGACAAGCCAAGTTCTACGCTTCGGAAGTGTTGCTGGCTCTTGAGTACTTCCATTCAAATGGTATCATTTATAGGTGCGTATTCAATGCTGCAGATCAAGGGTTGCGGGTTGATGCGGAAGGTGCAGAGATTTGAAGTTGGACAACATTCTTTTGACATTGGACGGTCACGTCAAGGTCGCTGATTATGGTCTGTGCAAGGAGGAAATGTATCATGGTAGTACCACAAGTACCTTCTGCGGTACTCCCGAATTCATGGCCCCCGAGGTAAGCTAGACCATCAAGATCGAGTAGCCAGTTCTAATAGTTGAACTTAGATCCTATTGGAACAACGATACGGAAGCGCTGTAGATTGGTGGGCATTTGGTGTCCTCACATACGAAATGTTGCTCGGGCAGTCACCATTTCGAGGAGATGACGAAGACGAAATTTTCGATGCTATTCTCGAGGATGAGCCATTATACCCGATCACGATGCCGAAGGACGCTGTTTCGATTTTGCAGAAGGTATGTCGACCCTTGTACCTTTGACCTCGTAATAACCAACCACATAGCTACTGACAAGGGATCCCACCCGGCGGTTGGGCTCTGGTAAAGGCGACGCAGACGAAATCAAACGCCATCCCTTCTTCAAAGACGTCAACTGGGATGACGTTATCAACAAGAGGATTCCACCTCCATACTTCCCCCAGATCGTGCGTATCCTTCTGAGCCACCTAACTCGAAGCATCCCAACCTTAACCTTTGCGTCTAGAAAGCGCCCGGCGACGTCAGCAACTTCGACCAAGAATTCACGCGAGAGCAACCCACTCTCACTCCTGTGCATGGGCAACTCACTCAGAAGGATCAAATGGAGTTCCATGGATTCTCTTGGGTCTGTATTGGTACTCTCACGTGCACGGAATCCCCATCGCTGATTGTTACACCCTTAGGTCGCGGCTTGGGCCGATGTTTGAGAGTATGCTCCGTCGAGACGAGCGCCCTTGTTGTAGCGTCTAGTGAAATTTTGTGCCACGACCTGTCTGTTGATACATATTTATGATTTGATTTGCTCCTTGTCTCCTGCCACATGAAACACAGTTTGGTCGCCTACTCTGATTCAGAAAATTCGGACAAGGACGAAATACCCGAGCCGCCCATGAAGAAGAGAAAGCAAGTGGATCCTTCTTTTATAGCAAAGCTGTCTGACTCGACACATGCAGAACACTCCCGCCACTTGCCGCCAAAGTGGCTATCCCCGTTCCGGTGGATGACCCATCAAAGCATCAAGGCCGAATCCGAACAACACCCCATGTCGACGGGCAGTTTGCCGCATATGTCTACACGCCAATTTTTCCAGACCGAGGGCTTCAACGACTCTTACGAGGGATTTTCGAAACGATAGAGAGACACGTTCAAAATGTCCACCGTCTAGTGGTTGACAAGCTCGTCGACCAGAACAGTCAGGGGTCGCGAAACAATCTTCCGACAATTAGTAGTGGCACCCCACATCTGAGCCTGACGAGACCAATGTACCTTCGTGCACATCAGAGAGACATCCTTAAACAGGCTGTTAAAGAGGTTGCAAATAAGTTTCCAAAGTGCGTGTATGGTTTGGTCAACCGCCTGCGTTCCGGTCACAGCACTGATCGTGTTCAGATTCAATGCATCTTTTACTTCCTTTATAGTCCTTTACAATGATACCAAGACCCGCAGCTTCCTTGCACTTGAAATAGGTGCTGGATATAACTTGGTGAGTCCAATTGATACTGTACTGTCAACACCTAATAGTGGTAGTGCAAGGAGCTGTGCTCATTACTCAAACCAACCCTTGGAATGCTTCGACAACTTGATTATTATGAGGACCCAAGGTTTCATTTGTCGCTCGCATGGACTTTGACCGCAGAACGGGACTCCTCACCATTTACTGGGGAGCTATTGAGTGCTCTGGAAGAGGAATATGGGCTGGCTCTACGGGATATCAAGTTTGATATTGAAACTCTGGAGGTGTCCATTGGCCAGAAGGTATCAGCATGGCAGTTAAGAACATCACAGCAGTAATCAGCATGGGTGTAAATGGTTGACAGGCAACATATGAGGACATCTGATACATGCTCTGTCTTTCATGTACACTCTTATTATGTGAATAGGAATCAGAACAAGGGTTTTGCAAGCAAAACTTTATGTCCAATATACATACAGTGACTCAAAAAACTGATTCATAAAAGGTCACTTTTTTTCTTGGGAGGCAGGCTGTACCTCAGGGAACAAAGCTAAACTCATGGAAACTTTATGGAGCAGGTAAAGATATGCTGGCCCTGTCTATACCAAATAGCAGACATTTAGCAATTGTTACTGAATTAATATTGATTTTACAATAGGATACACTCAATGAATCAGTTTTTATGCTTGTCCAAAACTCACACAGATCATGTGACCATGTCTCAAATAGAGTGTATAGGCCACCTGAACCATCACCACCCCCAACACACATGCTGTCTAACTCCAACCAATTTTGCCTTCTTATGCTCCAAAATGGCAATTCCTGTCACAAAATGGCTGCCCAAACACATGTCAACAATTCAACTGTCAGAAGAGTCAATTCCACCATCACCCATCACCCTCCCCAGGTGATGTTGTGGGTGCCAAACCTTGTTCAGAAAGTCACCTCTGGAGCAGCTGATACTGCCACTAAACTCATGAGACTTCTGAATTGGAATCTATATTCCTATACTGCCAAGGCTGTATTAACAAAGGAGGGATTGAAATCTACAGTCAGGCAGCATAGGCCCATTCTTTCCAAGGTGTGTTGGATGGCAAGGCTGAACTTTGCTCTGGAGGATGGCTTGGACCTTGAGTGACCAGAGGAGGGTCATATGGTCATATGAGACTAAAATGAATAGTTTAGGGTCAGATGGGGGGCTTTGGGGATGGTGAAAGCAAGGATTGGAGTGACTAGTCCCAGGTACAACAAAGTTTGGGGGTAGATCCCACCACCACACAGACTTCAATCCCTCTTTGTTAATACAGTCTTGGCAGTATGGACATATAGATTCCAATTCAGAAGTCTCATGGGTTTAGTGGCAGTATCAGCTGCTCCAGAGGTGATTTTCTGAACAAGGGTCCTTATATCTTGGGGTGAAAGCTTGGTTTGGCACCCACAACATCACCTGGGGGGGGTGTGGCTGATGGTGGAATTGACTCTTCTGACAGTTGACTTGTTGACATGTGTTTGGGCAGCCATTTTGTGACAGGAATTGCCATTTTGGAGCATAAGAAGGCAAAATTGGTTGGAGCTAGATGGCATGTGTGTTGGGGGTGGTGATGGTTCAGGTGGCCTATACACTCTATTTGAGACATGGTCACATGATATTGAAGGTTTAGTCATGTGATTGGCACATGATCTGTGTGAGTTTTGGACAAGCACAAAAACTGATTCATTGAGTGTAACCTATTGTAAAATCAATATTAATTCAGTAACAAAGGCTAAATGTCTGCTATTTGGTATAGACAGGGCCAGCATATCTTTACCTGCTCCATAAAGTTTCCATGAGTTTAGCTTTGTTCCCTGAGGTACAACCTGCCTCCCAAGAAAAAAGTGACCTTTTATGAATCAGGTTTTTGAGTCACTGTATTTATTCAGTATTGTGTCAGTATCACTTCTGAGTATACTATTTTCTGAACCTGGTGGAAATAGAAAATGGATCTGACATTTAGATGTGGCCTGTGAGAGTGGCACATTGTTATGGAACAGGTTCTCAATAATGACTGATAATATTATTTGCCTTGATGTATGCTCAATTTATGGTATTTATTATCATTGGCATTATGGGGTCAAATGCTAGTATCAATAAGTACCATGAATGATTTGCACGAAGGTTCAAACCCAACATATTTCACTTTGCCTGCCCTTGAGCAAAAGTTACTTTGTTCACCACCTGAGTCTGCAACACCCAAAGACTTTAGTAGTCATTTGACTCCATTGCTATTGAACCATTATGTTATGCAGCTATGAAAGCATGGTAATAGCAAAGGATACAATGAAGGACACTGGCCTCAACACAGAGGCATTAGGTGGTACAAATAAGACCAATAAGTGTTTGCCACCCTTTGTATATCATCTGTCTCACAACCAACCTATACCTTTTATCCTCTATGGGTATTATATATATCAACTACTTGCCTGAGGTATAAGAACCTAAGTTATATATATCATCACTTACATAAGATACCACAACCCCTATTTCCTGAAAAGCATATTAAACTGAGGTATAATAAGCCTTTATATGTGAGACTGAAATAACAGTCTCCAGATTTAGATGCAGGCTACTAGACAGATATGTATGACTATTCTACATAAACCACCAACAGATAACACACAGAGTTGACCATGTGTGGGGACAGGTGTACTGTCATGAACCTAGATTTCCAGGTTTATATCTACCAGTATAGACTCAATAACCAAGTAGCAATGTTCAGTATCAGCCAGTCTGCCTATCTATATGGTTCCTTAGCTGTTGTCAAATACAGTCAGCCACAGTGAGGTCCTGGTATAAAAGTAACAATCACAGCAATATCCCTTTAGGATGCTTAGAAGTTTATGGTTAAACTATCTTATCAAGTTATCAGATTAAGATATGGTCCCTCAGAACTATGGGTTGCTGATTATTATATAAGGTGATTTATAGAAGATAGCCTGATAGTAGGTTTAATAGAATTTAGAGCAGGGGCTTGGAGTCACATAGAATTTCCTTATGACTGTCTGCTATGAGTCCAGGCTTGTGGTCTTAATTCTAGTAAGGTAGTGGCCACTTAAATTACACCTGTCACATGACCTGAATCTTGGTACCCTATCTAGTTGTACAATCTCCTAGTAGAAGTCATTCTAGCTGCTGAGAAGTATGTATATAGTATGTTTCTACAATTCTCAGCAGCCAGAATTAATTCTTCATCATGCCTGGGGGAGGAGATGAGCAATAGTACAACTTTTTTTTAATAAAAAATCTGTAAAATCACTATTAATAAATACAAGCAACATTGAGTTTCACAATCTCAATTTTGTCTCAGCTCCTGAGCACTTAAATCAGAGTTTGAAACATTTGGTAGTGAGGCTGGGAACCTCATGTGGAGTACCTAAATTTAGAAAATATCCTTAAATTTCAGGATAAAATCTATCTTACCTTGAAATGCCATTAAAGTCATGTGCAGCCTGCAATTCCACAAGCAATCTCCCCATCCACCAACTCCAGCCAACATCTAGCCCATCAGCAACAGAAGGAGTCAACCTGCCCAGCCCAGTAGGTGTTGAAGAACTTAAATATGTTGTAGAGATGCCATTGGAAGAGATCTGGGAGGATGATGTGATTGCACTTGCTGCAGAGGGATTGGCAGTCCAGTCAGCATCTGTTATGGAACAGGATCTCAATGATTCACAATCATATTTTATATGCCTTGATGTACACTCCATTTTATGATATTTATCATCCTGGGCATCATTCATGAGTACCATGATTGTTATAGAATGGGTTTTATGACATAATTCCTGGTTTTGACCAATATTCTATGTATGCCTTGATGTACACTTATGCCATTATGATCTATTTAGCAGCAATGTATTATTTATAATTATATTGCTGCAAGGATCTCAAGTTACTCAAACTTCAGAAAGGGTTGCTTTATTACCCACCTGCTTGAGTATAGAGGAACTCTGATTGAATGGCAATCTACCTTTGTTCTCATGTGACTTTAGTTATGCAATACCTATGTAATAGCTTCCTTTGTAATCATGTGATCTTGATCCTTTATAATCACATGATCCTACTTCACATGTACAGATAACCAGGTTCCTGTGTCCTTGACCTAGCCTCCCTTTGAAGTTGCCCATGTTGAGGAGTGAGCACCTTGTGGTTGCAAAGAGACACACAGGGGCCATCATGGTCAATGGTATGCTGCTGGTTGTGAGAGTACCCCCCCAAATGTCACTCCCAAACTGGCCAAGCAGTGTTCACCCTCTGGTGAGCATTTGTCACCTGCCCACCTGGCAAGCAAGAGAGCATTCCCATGATTAGCCAACCACCAACCATGAGGCATAACCATCTGCCCCTCAGAGAAGACCTCAGAATGACATTTCTATGGGGCTGTCACCATATGTCACTCCTGAACCAGCCAAGCAGTGCTTGCCCTGAAAGGGTTGGTCACCCTCAGGAGAGCATCTGTCACCTGCCCACCTGGCAAGCAAGAGAGCATTTTTGTGATGTAAGCTGACCACCAACCACTGTATGTACCCAGCCATCCTCTTGGGGATGAGAAGGAACAAGAAGGGTGGACAATTTGCACACTTTTATTGTAAAGATTCACTCAGCTGAAGTGTAACATGTCTCATGACTAGCACTATAAATCCTGATTTATAAATAAATAAATAAAAAACCCCCCAGGTTCCCCAGCCTCACATAGAACCAGGTTCTCCAGCCTCATATTCATGTACTTAGCAATGGCCAGGTTCTTTTGACATAACCCCTATTCAGAGCTGTGGACTATGAACTGTGGACTGTGCCCCTAGTACTTGTCTGAACAGTAATATCAAAAAGAACCTGGTCAACCCAGTCAACCTGGCTGGGGTCCTGAGCTATATAAGGGACCCCTCTCTTGACCAGAAATGAACAAGCTGCTTTACATCTAACACTTGCCTCACATCTTAAGATACCTTCCTGACCTGAAGCTTCTACTTTACCTAGTAGTTGACAGCTATAAGTAATCAAATACATACTCTGGCACAGTATATATTCAAATAAGTTCTACTCTTGACACAAGAGATCTTGCCACTTTAAGTATCACTCTTGACATGAGAAATACTACAAAACCTTTAGTATATCTCCTGACACAAGTATACTTAACCCTTCTAAGTCTATACAATAACTTGCAGTGTTCTTATTCTGTTATATTCTGGTAAAACTCCTGAAGCTCCAAGCTTAAAGAATATCCTTATTGTGATAAAACACAAGGATTACCATCTGCAAGTTAGTGAGATTGAGCAGGTGGAACAGCTTGTTGCAAGGTAGAGTAATGGGGATAGGTAATGGTTGTTGAATAAGGTGAGTATTGATAGTGAACTGACTGCCAGACAGGCTGCAAGTGGGCTAGTGGATTGTGTAGAGTAAAGTAGAGTAAAGAGGCAGAAAGACAAGATGGAGATTGCTCTCCACCAAGCCTTGGCCCTTATATTGTAATTGTGATAAAACATGGGGATTACCACCCATGAGTAAAAGGACAGGAGCAGGTGGAATGGTTTGTTGTAAGGTAGAGTAATGGGGTAAGGTGATAGTGGACTGTAATGTTGAAAGTAAAGAGTATTGGGTAAGGAACTTGCCCTGTGAGGGTGCAAGCAGGCTAATGGATCAAGTAAGGTAAAGGTAAAGAAAATGGTACAGAAGACAAGATGGAGATCACTCTCCACCAAGCCTTGTGCCCTTATATTGGTAGTGAAGTAACACTATGAAGAAGCACTACATGAGGTAAAGTAAAGCTAAAGTAATGTGTAACAAAATCCCTTTTTTTTCCTTTTTTACCATTACCTTTTGACATTATTACCACTAAGAGGTGGCAAGTTGCCAACAAAGAGACCTTATTGCAGCATTCCTGGGCACTATGGCCTTCTTGGCTTTCCCAGTCAACATGGCCTTCACAGCTGACCTGGCATTACCAAGACTATGATGTCAACTATGACAACAGGGTTGCTTACTCATGTAGCCATTCAATACACTTCCCTATACAGTGCAGCCTTCTGTGGCTGGTCTTACTAAGCCTTCTGAGCTTCTATCAACACAGTTCTATTACTAGACTGTCACTCTCTGGCTTCTCTAGCTTCTTACACTGTGTGAACTATCTTCTCTATTCATTACTCATTACTCAGCAAGTCATGAGTGCACTCTTCTCTACAACAGTATTAGCTTCTCTACACAATACTTGTGGTTCTTACATTACAATAGTCATTCTCCTTAGACACCTTCTGCACCAGTGGCATTACTTCTGCTTTTACTTTACCTCATGTAGCACTTCTTCATAGTGTTACCTTTCACAATACATAAGGGCCAGACTTGGTGGAGAAGTGTTCTCCATCTTGTCGTCTTTGTCCATTACCCTATTCCTTACTCTACCAACCTGAGAGCCTCACTGGCCTTAGGATCCTTATCCTTTACTCACATTATTTGACCTTACAGTCCACTACAACCTTACCCCCTTACTCTACCTATAGTCAATGCTGTTCCACCTGCTCTCCTATCACTAACTCACAATGGTTCATCCTGCATTTTATCACATAATGCCACAGCACCTAGAGAGAATGACTAGTGAATGTAGAGAACCACAAGTAATGAATAGAGAAGCTAATGCTATTGTAGAGTAGAGTGCACACATGACTGGCTTGGTAATGACTAATGTATAGAGAGGACAGCCTGCACAGTGGAGAAGCACAGAGAGCAACAGTCTAGGAATAGAACTGTATTAGAGAAGCTCAAGAAGGCTTAGTAAGGCCAGCCACAGAAGGCTGCACTGTATAGAGAAGCTAGGAGAGTGACTTGCAAGAAGCAAGCCCTGTCATCATGGTTGATGTCATAGTCTTGGTAATGCCAAGTTAGCCAATAAGGCTACACTGCCTGGGAATGCTGCAATAATGTCCCTTTGTTGGCAACATGCCACCCTTAGTGGTAATGATATGGAAATATAGTGGAAAAATAGTGGAAAAATGGGGTTTCATTACACTTATAAGATCCTTCCATTGTGTGGCAACCTAGTCATAGCTTCTGGAAAGCTACATTAGACTGAAATAAGAGTCTACCAATCAACTGCCTAGACCTTTCTGCTCAAGTTACTAAGTAGATTTTTCTGGAAACCTCTGCACTGTAACACTTCTCTCTCAACAGACACATAGGGGAGTACTCCAACATTAAGTATTCCATCAAACTTCAGCTGGAAGCAGAGCCCATTTTGATGGCTCTGTACCATGCATCTCTGGAGAAGAGGAAGGATATCAATAAGCAGATTGATAAATGGTTCACCCAAGGAGTTATCTGCAAATCCAATAGCCCATGGGGAGCTCCCATAATAGTGGTTTATTGAAATGGCAAAGCACAAGTATGTATTGACTATCAACAAGGGTGCAGAGGTTTCCAGAAATGTCTGTTTAGTAACTTGAGCAGAAAGGTCTGGGCAGTCAATCAGATAGACTCTTATTTCAGTCTATGTAGCTTACCAAAAGCTATGAAGGGTTTTGCTATACAATAAAAGGATCTTATAAGGATATTATTTCAGCTTGGAGCTTCAGGGGTTTAACCAGAATATAGCAGAATAAGAACACTGCAAGTTATTGTAGAGACTTTAGAAGGTTTAAGTATACTTGTGTCAGGAGATATACTAAGGGTTTGATAGTATTCTCATGTCAGGAGGAATACTTAAGGTGGCAAGATCTCTCATGTCAAGAGTAGAACTTAGATGAATATATACTGTGTCAGAATATGTACTTGATTACTTATAGCAGTCAACTACTAAGTAAAGTAGAAGCTTCATGTCAGGAAGGTTTCTTAGGATGTGAGGCAAGTGTTAGATGTAAAGCAGCTTGTTCATTTCTGGTCAAGAGTGAGGTTCCTTATATAGCTGAGGACCCCTTGACCAGGTACTTTTTTAGTATTATTATTCAGATAAGTGCTGGGGGCACAGTACACAGTTCATAGTCTGCAGCTCTGAATAGGGGCTATTCTAAAAGGACCTGGCTGTTGCTAAGTACATGAATATGAGGCTGGAGAACCTGGTTACCTGAACATGCAGATCCAAATCATATAATAACAAAGGAACAAGGTCACATGACTACAAAGGAAGCCATTACTATTAGGTTTATTGAAGGAGGGATGGGGAAAGGTCATCCCAGAAGATTATACAAGTGAGGATAGGTAACCCTTAGGTTTCACCTAGGGGCACTGTCATATGAAGTGGAATGGGTGGCCACACTAGAACATGGACAGGAGGAATTTGGGCTGGGAACCAAGTTGATTATCTGACTGAAGAACATGTACACTTGTCACTAGTACATATATTGTGACAAAAGTCACTTTTACCTCTATTTTTCATCCTTTTTTCCTTACATTTTTGATACCATTACCACTAAGAGGTGGCAAGTTGCCAACAAAGAGACCTT
>Ga0307513_10002762_pt1 | contig 24136 bp, 22 predicted proteins | sample 15_EM_MG_FD_202174 | JGI IMG/M metagenome (GOLD analysis project Ga0307513, IMG submission 202174) | Populus trichocarpa ectomycorrhiza microbial communities from riparian zone in the Pacific Northwest, United States - 15_EM | ecosystem: Host-associated > Plants > Roots > Unclassified | place...
TCCCTCCCCCCCCCCCGGGGGGGGGGGGGGGGGGGGGCCCGGTCGCCCTGACGCGGCCTCTGCGGGTGGACGGCTGACTCGTATTTGCCAACCTGGTGGGAAACGGCCATCGTAGGCACATTAACTCCCGCAGTGCTCATTCCCACTGCGCTCAGAATGCCTATGCGTGTAAGACGCCTCCCCAAGTGCTTTGCTGGCAGCCGAGATGGCAAATAGTGAGGATTACGCAACTTTTGGGGGGGTTAAAGAGATCTAACTGGAAGTATATAAGACGACTCTTAACAGGGAACCTGTATTGGGGGCTGGATTACTCCCCCTGCTCATCCAATGGCGCACAAAAACGGCACCTCCACTACCCCGTCGGCTGGCCATGCTACCAGATCCGCTAGAGTGTGTAAGGCGCAATCACCTAGTTATGTGCGAGTATGATATCGGCCCCACATGCAGGCTGTATGGCGATCTGCATACCTGTACTAGTACTGAATCCGTCTCACATAATCCGTAATCTTCCAACACGAAAAGTTAACCTTGTAGCTTACGGGTCCTACTACATACCGGTATTCCCTCTCGCCTCCAATGTGTTACCATGGAGGATCTAGTCCAGCACGGCTGGGGGAGTTGTAATCGGGCTGGACTAAGAGTTATAGAGTCATCAAACATCACTCGTATATTTGCAATCGGCCCCCGGCGTCCGCAACCCGAGAAGAAATAGTGTTTCCCAGACAAGGTATAGCTTGGAGAGACTGGGCTTGTTGGATCTCATTAACTGGTATTCGTTATTTTGTTAACCTACTCTTCTAAGCTTGTTGTGGTTCGGTGAAGTGGTGCTATTGAGATCCCCGATAGTGGATCTACCGAGTTTTCAGGGTACTCTGTTAGGTACTAGTTGCAAGGGTGAGAGTCACCGCCTTATGTGTATTTACAATAAGGGAAATCTATTAGAAGAGTCTATCGAGGGAGGGGCGACTAAGCTGGTACCCCCCAGGCTAGCCAGGAAAGCAAATAGAGATCAGAGAATACGAGATGAAATGCTCAGGAAAAAAATTTACAAAAAAAATCGTCGGAGGGACTTGTAGAAGCTGAAGGAAGTGAGATAAGTGAGATTTAGAACAATGAAAGTGAGTAGGGAAACAGAATTCAGGACGAGGGGAAGGAACTGAAAGAAGATTTACGCCTGTCGGGTTAAGTAGAAAACATGTAGACAAACGGATTTAAACCGAAAAGTAATAGAGAATAATAGTAGAAGAAAAAAGTAGAGTATGGGAAAAACGCAGAGAATAGAAGCAAAGCGAGAAGAACACTGGAGCGAAAGAAAACAAATAGTAAATAATAGTAAATGGCTGGGGGAAATAAATCGGGAAACGGAAAATGCAGCTAACACATTGTAACGCTTTGTGGCATTGTGGTGTCATAAAGCGCAACGTCAGTGACCCAACTTCTATCAATCCAAAAGAAATTAAGGAAAACGTCCATCAATGCTGCCACTACCTGAATACCTTTGAAGGTTCTATCCTCAACAAACTCCACCTTAATTCCACCTGCGGCAGATTTTGTTTCCGGTTTCCAACACTTCATGAGTGTTAAGTCAAAGCACCCAGATTTACATGTCAGCTCAGAATCAAGCAAGTCCTTCATCGTCGTATCAGTAACGCAACGGAACAAATCGTCAAAAAGCTCCGGTGACGCCAGTATAGCCCAAACAAGATCCATTCCTTTGCATCCGATAAGGCGACGGAGTGACACAGATGCTCTAGAAATCAATACCATGTCCGCAGTCGTAAACATTGCGCGGGAGGTGCTTTTGATCAGCTGGAAATTGTTGATTAGCTCTATCGCATAGTAAAGCTCCCTTGGAGTGCCCTCGCTCCGCTCTTCCCTAGCTGAGAACCCAAGCTTGTCAATTGAGAATATCCATTCCTGGCCTAAGTAACTTTCCGATATCGAGGAGGCGTGGCTCCAGATCTGAGCTACCTGGAAGTTGAGGAGCTTCGACGGCGAAAAGTAGAAGCCGTCAGGCTCTATCTGAAGAACAGCTTTCTTCATACGCCCCAGTGTTTTCGTATCCATACAGAGGCGACCAAGTTTATGCCCATAATCTCTATCGACTTCGTCTTCGTCTGTGTGAATATAGGAGTACTCATGGGGACAATCTTTTTCCAGTCCTCGGCTATGAACAAGTTCTCCTTCTATCGATACCGAGAGGTGGCCGGGAGAAGGGTATAGCACTACCATCTTCTTAGAATTGCCCTCCGTACATCTCACATCTGAATTAAGAAATTTGAGGAGATCAGATATGCCGTGTGTGTGCTGCGGAGATAATTGGGACATCCCATTCTCGAAAGCTTCGGGGCGGAGGCCTTGAGGGCGATTGGCTTTCCTACCGAACATTTTCCCTCTTATCTCTTCGTCGGTTAATTCTTCTCGACATTCCATTAGCTCGTCGCATATCGCGCCGATCGGCCGTTCTGCATTTCCTCCAAGATCTCTCATTTTCTCCGCCCACTCTGACGCGTCGGAGAGATAAATGACTTCGTTGTCGGAAAGGCGCATCCCACTGATTGATTGCCAGAGCCTTAACTTGAGCTTGAAGGGTCGACTCTCCACACCTAAACCCTTATAATAGTCATGAAGTTCTGAAAGAAGTTGGTTATTGATCACTGATCTCCTACGGTATTCGACGATACATCCTTCAGAGCTGGTTCTAAATTGTAACCACCCCAAAGGACCGGACCACTGGGTTGGGAGTTTCATAAGCTTCCCGGCGTTTGGCTTGCCTCCAATCGACTGGAAGCCAAGTATTGAACAGATAGCGGCTAGGTCACGTCCTTTCCAGCGCATTGGGACAATCCCGTTCACCAGTTCAGATTCGTATTGCATCTTGCAATAAACTCCACCATCTTCCGGGCTCACCCCGAGACCCTCTAAGAAGTTGACCCAGCTCGCCTGTGCGAGCACTTTGCGGCCTGCTTCCAAGTCCGGCTCTGTGCCCTTCAGCTCGGGTTCGAAACCGACCGGAAATGAGATCTCAGGTTCCCAACCTTTAGAAACTAGCAGAGGAACGCTGAGAGTTGGTGTCTTAATCTGTGTTTGCATTCGTAGGGCGGAGGGCGAAACCACGGCTGATTTCCATGGACCGAGGGACTTCCTGGAAAGGCCCAAGCGATAGACTTGACGTCGAGTGAGTATCTGAATCGAGGCAAGATACACCGTGATGAGAGTGAGTAGTGCCACAACTGCCGCCACGAGCGAGGAAATGGCCGAAATCCAATCAGCCTTTGTGATAGTACCCGGGGCCAGCGAAGCCGACCCCCCAATAGCTCGAGGTTCCAAAAAAGACATTTGAATTACCTATGGCCTGTTAGCTTTTCCTTGAATTCGGGAGTCCAAGAAGCAAGGACTACTCACAACACTGTATCCAGAGTGTCTCTCAAATCTGTAATCAATGGGAAAGGGTTTCTATCTGAGAAATTGCGAAGTTGAAAGTAACACTGTATCCAGAGTGTCTCTCAAATCTGATTCAACGGGAAAGGGTTTCTATCTGAGAAATTGCGAAGTTGAGAGTATCGCAGAAAGGTAGAATAAATAAATGAGAATATACCAGCCAGTAGTAGAGTATGGTTAGGATCTTTTGGAACTAAACTCGACAGGGGATCCACCAAGGAAACAAAGCTATATAAATCCACAACACGAGCAATAACATTAGACACCTGGCGCCATCTAAGTGGCCTCCCAAATATTTTCTGTGAATTGTGCAGAGACTGCAAAAATGCACCGAATTCAAACTCTTGGTACCGTTTGCACTCATGCTCCTGGCGCAGCGCCAAGCCTGGCCCCCAACCAGTGTCGCTCCCCACATTGACCACCTCACCCCATTAGACCAAAGCGATCCAATCATCTACGATAGTTCGTTCTAATTAATGCTCTGTGCACAATAACATTGTTTGCAACACCGCCACCGGGGTATCAACTCCCCCCCGCCATGATATCAACACCCTAACAACAGGCCGAGCACTGCCCGATATCAGCCGTTCAATTGTTCTGCAGAACACCCAGGAAATCTGCGCCACTAGTAAACAGAATAAAATATTTTCCAAGCTCCTTCATCTAGCCTGGTGATTGTTTGACGTGTGGTGATTCAGATCCCACACATCAGCCCGCCGAAAAATTCTAAAATTGCTCAATTCAAACATGTTCAACCGAATTGACCAGCTCATGAGAGAACGTAAGCATCTAGGCTACGAAAACAGCCCCATCGGGTTAGATCACCCCTGGCCTACGTGGAGGGGGAAATGGAGGGAAAGAAACCATGCCTATAGAATTCTATGCAGCAGATTGTACCCGCACTCGATGAAACAAGCCTAGATATCAGACGAAGAGAGCTGAACCCCAGGCAACTCCTGAGCTTCGGCTAGTGTAAGATATGAGTTGTCAGTCAGAAGCTAGATATCCCGAACAGCAAACTGTGCGCTCACACTGGTCCGAGCGATCATGCACTCTTCCTAGCCCCCTGGCTACTGACTTGATGCATCATTGCATCAGAGAAAGGATGTTCAATACTCGAGTTTCACTCGTAGGCCCAGGACAACAGTGCTGAGCTGGACATTTCTTCAAGATGTGAGGTGGCTTTAGGCCTCAAAGAAACTAATCGAGCACCGCAGGGGAGTCCACTCGTAGCACACTAGTAACAGCAAAAGAGCCAAGGCAGACGCCACTCCGGCACGGACTCTACACGTCAGGGAGGCCTCAAGGGTGTCAGTTGTTTGATGGCAAGCTTTATTAACTCGGTCGACGTGTCTTCCGCTGTTGCTATTGCTATTGTTGTTTACAGCAGCGGCTTCGTGTCCGCAGCCAGATTCTTAGCTATTCAACCCCAGAGCCCCTGGCCAGCAAAGGCAGGGGCAGTTACAATAGTACTAACTTAGCCTTTGGAAAAAATCGCTTTCACTGCATTATCTTATAGACAGCGCATTTGCGCTTTCAAGCATGGAAGCGAAAATCCGCGGAACCTCGGACCTAAGTGCGCTGCAAATTCTCCAGATTGGGAAGGCGAGAGCATGAGTAAATGTCTCCTCCAAAAACCTATCTTCTGACTCAACCTCGCACATTAAGCCCTCAGGACCTACGTACGGTATGCAACAGCCCACGCACCAACCTCACTACTGCGTTGGCAATCGTATTCCTGAGGCAGCAAGGAATTGCAAAAAGAAGCTACTTCACCACCTGTACAACCCACCAGTATGTTATACTAACCATTTCAGGTTTTCCGTGAAAGGCCATAGCATAACACCATACTATGCAGAGGGTCCAGTTTTATTAAAAAAAGTCCGTCTGTTCAGCCAAAGCCAGACAATACAAAACAACTTCCACACTGCCCAGTTCCTCGAGCACACCCTTGCCACCAGCGAGGCGGAAAGTGCTTTGAGCTAACGGGGCGGTGATTCAAAGCGGCGGATGGGATTTTGGCACGTGCTAGGAGCGCCGGTGGCAAACAATGCAGCGGCAATCGGCCAAGGCCCTTATGTTCACAAGGCAGAAGCCAGCTGTTAGAGCGATGTCCTCTTACTCCCATACCATAACCGCCAGATTACCAACCACATCTCAAGCCTTAAAATAAACATGACGCGACGACCTCCAAGTACTCCTCACCCATCTTCAGATATGTCGATTCTGCAGATATAGGATCAGTCTAGGCAAATTTGACAGCTCAGAGGTGTGAAAAGGCTAACGATCCAGCCCGGAATCTGAAAGAAAAGAAAAGAAAAAGCAGTGCTGTAGGTAAAAAGGGCCCGGACAGCCGCAAGTTCCCGTAAACGAACCCCTTAATACCTAAGAGGTTTAAGCAATTGGGAGGGGCATGACTTCAGCGATAGCTCGAAAGCCGGTTCTGTCATATGCTATGTTCCGGAACAGATACATCGCAGCCGACCAATATTCCCCGAGATGCTCAACGGACCTCCCGGCCCAAAAGGGCGGTGTGTGCGTAAAACGCGAGTTCTCACAGCCACACGGGCTGATACATGACGTCTGAGTGCCGGTACGAGGGATCCCGATAAATAGCTCACACCAGATCCAAGATCCGAAGAAAGTCCACGCCGCAAAGTGCACTTTCACGGTACCGGGTAGACTACTCTTTTGGGCCATGTGCAGAAGCAAAGGAAAAAAACCCCTCTCATTTTCTGCACGATATATCAAGAACAGCGTACTGCGCCCTCTTCGCGATACCCGGAATGCAGCTCAGCACCTCAATCCCGATGGAAAATCTTGATGCCGCAGTTCGGTTATCAATCCTGTAACTTGTCGATGTTAGCCCCATGCGCAGTTTCCTAAACAAACCTGAATCCCTTTTTTCTATTCGTGCACTGCCACAGCTTAAAATGTCTGACTTGAGGCAAATATCACTAAAAAGCCGCAATGCGAAGGGGAATGTTTATGATCCAAGAAAATTGCGGGGTCGCGTATTTAGTCGAGGGAGGACGTTGAAATTACTTCTATTGGCAAAGCTCTTCCGCCGTAGGGCGCAAACTTTAAATCACGCCCGACCCCAGCCCATCCCAAACAGGAAATCCGACCCCAAAAGCCACTCGTTCCCCTGTCCTTGAACAACACAAATTCGGCTGAAGCGCTATCTACTGGAGGCGCTGTGCCGGCTCGAGCAGTCCTCCTTCGCCTTCCTCTCGCTTACTGCCCTCTTGGCACTCCGATGTTAAGCCACTGACGATCCCAAGGAATGCTTAGCAGGATATCCCCTCCCATCAAGACCGATTCCACCCCCACTGAACTTCTTTTCGTCCATTTCGAGACTTGCGGGCATTTCGTGACGTGAGCCCCCCTGTCACTCAGCTCTCCCTTTCGGCGAGCCCGGAGGCCCAGACCCCAGAGCCGCACGCGAGGTTCAGGCGAACAAAATTTTTTCCAACCTCCCGAATTGATTTTAACGAATCCCGATTGGAGGCCTTTAAGCTCGGGAGAGAAAAACAATTTCTACATAAAATTATGATATCACGGACATTATAAGTGAAGGAAGACAACCTGGTTGCGGCTGAGTTTGACTCAAGGCACCGTGTTTTGACATCTTTTTCTATCTCCTGGACCGGCAAGACATCGAAAATTTCGTGCTGTACCTGTCAGTGTTTGAGACATAGATGACAAAGGAGTGGTAAACAATCCCAAGCCTTAGTATTCCTTCGTGATCTTGTCGTAAATCTGAAGTCTACATATCTGCAAAACTTTAGCTGTTAACAAAAATTTGCCTATCAACCACTGTCTCAAAAAGTAATAAGGATGGGCCGAAATTTTCAATGTCTTGCGGGTCCAGGAGATAGCGTTCCAGAGCCCTGCGACAGAATACTGTATAAACTTCCAGAGCGATACAAAGTAACGGTATCGAACCCAGCCTACCGGTAGATTAAATTAATTGTAGATGCACACTGGCAATATCATGATATGTTTCAAGAGTTGACTCAGATATAGGGTAGCGACGCCGCATACTAGCAGACCAGTAATAATAGCTACCCTCAGTACCCTCTCTACATCTAACGTAACTTAGTACCGTAAAAACCAAGATAATTTAGAATCACGCCAGGACGTTGGAGTTACCTCTCCTAGTAAGGTCTGTGTCTCAAGTGAGGGCTGATGGAGAATCCCCTTGCTGTGTTCCCCCCCCCCTAATCCAAAGCCGGAAATTCTGGACGTCTTACCGGTAGCGCCATTTTCAATTATTTCGGTTCTTACGGCATACGATGACAACCCCTCTTCAGACATTAGGGCCCCTTCAAAAGCTAATCCTCAGACACTCCAGATAGTCAAGTGCACCCATCAGCAAGCAAACGTAAGCTAGTAGGCAAAGTCCTTAATTTCCTAAAAACTTCAAAATTTCATTAAAACAACAAGATAACAATCCCCTATCACACCTATCCAACTACCTATCTTCCGCTCCTCCTGTTCCACCAATAGACTATTTAACAATCGTATTAGCTTCCGATTACTAATTTGCCAAGTTGACCAGTCAAACCGCTTCCCTCAAAGTCAAAAGGATTGCTGCCCCCTCCAATTTGCTCACTTCCTCGTCAATCTTTTTAGCAGTCTCTCTAAAACAATACAACTCGTTATATAGAGCATCTAGGAGTTGATTCATCGCTTCCTTCCTACAAGCAATCTGCTCTACAGTGAAAACCATACTCCGAACCTCTTCTTCGTACTTCTTGTTCCTTGTATCGACCTTCTTTACGAGATTCTGATAGGCCTTTTGGTGCTTAGCTAGCTCTGCGCGCAGTTTCGTGAGGGGTTGAGTGCTGGCCATCCTGTTGGGGTTGGTTTGATAGAGTTATTGGTATTGAGTGTAGCTAAAGTGGTTTTTTCCTTTAGTTTCCGAAATTGTAAAAGAAAATATGTTGAATGCTGGGATAGCGGAAAAGCGAAGGAATAAGTAGAGATATTTATACAAAGGCTTGCCATACCAAAGTCATCATATAGAAACTCGACGATAAATTCATGCTATTTTCAAGTTGAGAATTCAATCTAGAAGTGTGTTGTTTTCAAGGTGGTTCCCGAAATATCCAAAACATACACATCCTGATGAAATCCAGAGCCCTGAGCTTATGGATCTGCTACAACCCTTCTCGGAGTAATTCGCCTCTATCGAGCATAATTTCCATCACTATTAGCTACGTCTATACCTCGTCACTTTCACAAGGTGCTACGCTAGAAGGGGGAAATAGTCTATATTGTGACAGAAAATTAGATATTGACCAGCCTAAACAATCAAAGACTCATAATTATAATAAATTATTCTCATAATTGCACAAAGTCTAGGGGGTAACTCGTAAATCATCATAATACATCCAAGAATTCCTTACCGGCTTCGGCATTCTTACAAACCGAAAGGAAATCACACAATATCACTCATTCAAAAAATTTTGAATCCTGTTGGAAAGCTGCTATTTATCGTCGGTCCCACTAATTCAAGGTCTAGGCATGGTGCAAATGCCTCGAGAGATGCACGATATCATTGAAAAGCTCCCAGCTTGAATGTACTCTTTTGTCAACCGCGCTACCCAGCAAGATCCGCCTGTCCTCTTTCTATCATACATTGAAATACTAGCTTTCGTGGTAATCTGTCTCAAATTCGAAACAAAGCACCTTTACTTAACTCTTTATAGCCAGGCCCAGGCCTATTTTTAGCTCTTACTAACTTTATTAAATGTTTTGCTTCAGCTTCTACTCTATTCCAATGTGTTAGCTGGACCCGAATCTTACCAGATAGAGCGGCACACACCATCAACCGCTCCTCCTAACTTTTATTCATCCCCACTCAACATTCCCCCCTCTCCTCATTCAACTTGCAACCTCATAATTATTACACGAACCCCAGCACACTTTAAAACTACCATACTCCCCCGACTCCTCGATATCTCCCCTCATATCACCCAACCTCTCCTCCTTCCGTCAGGACAGGACTTAGGTTCAACCTCGCGAGATATCCCATTGCTAATACTTTCCACACCAGACGCCCTTCCTATCTCTGGCTTTTTGACTTCGAACTCCTTTACGGCCCGCTATTTTTGAGATGGGGAGCTCGGCGGAGATCATGGAAAGTCAACCAGAGTTAGCCATTTTGATTGATATGATTTGATTCTCTTACAAGGAGCTAGAAAGTGGGAGCTGGTCTGTAGTTCCTATGCTTTTTTGGATCTCTACGGAAAGTATATTATTACCGAGGGGTGGGAATGAAGGGGGAATAAGCTGTATATCAGATACACGGATGAGGTTCACAGATGGTGGATATTGGGGGTTAACTCCGAGGCGGGATTACTTGAACCATATCTGGACTAGTCGTGGCCGTCATGGCCGCCTCTAAAACCATCGTCGGTTAGAACATTGCGAGAGCTTGGCGAGTCATCAAATTGATCCAGCCACTAAGTTCCATCACTAGTCGATGTTGAAAATAATCGCTGTGGAGGTAATGATTGACAGTGAGGGTTTTACGGAGCAGAGCGGAACCGCTTAAGTAGAAATATAAGGCTTTGGTTAACCGGAGATGAAGATCATGATTGATTGTGACAACTGGATGGAAACGAAAGACTGGAGGAAAGTTGTGTACAGGAAGAAAAGTGTAAAGTGAGAGAATGCAAGAAGGAAAGAAAAACAGGGGGGGTGAAAACATTCTCATAGCTTGCGTCCTTCCTCTAGTCCGCACGTATACCGCGGCGGCCTTAGTGTGCGGGCACATCCCGCACCAAGTGGGGCCATTAAACTGACATTTCCAGCAGCCGATGAAAGAAAATCCCGAGTGATTTTCCGTGACCTTTTTGAAACAAAATTCTAACCAATGGACCTGATACATAACATCACCATATCCACTACCTTCCCTCCAAATTTGTGGAGGATACCAATATGAGCCAGTGGGTCCTATTCGACACACCTTGTGTACTGTACAAAACATGACTTTTAGCCACCTCAGTAAACTCCACCAGACCAGGATACATCTCGTTCCCTCTCCTCCTCCTCCTCCTCCTCCTCCTCCTCAGCAAACAAAACTCCTGACACAGGGCGCGGAAAGAAAGCCTAGAGTAAAGAATGAATGAAAGTTGAGTGGGCACGCTTAGTGCCTTAGCTAAAGCTCAATAGTTCAGAGTGCGCAGCCAGAGTGAAAGAACCTAGGTAATATCGGCGTCTCCAAAAACAATCCCATTGTTTGTTTGTCTTGAGCAGGGGGCACTTTGAGCTTCTTCGATTATTCGGGTCTTCTAGGCCATACCTTAGGGTACTAGTTAGAACTTTCCTGTTCCTGCGAATAAATACAAGAATTTAACAAAGTAAAATAAAATAGATAAGATAAGCTCCAGGGATAATTACAAACTTGAACCTTAATCCATCTTCTACTACAGCAGTAACCACTCAGCAAACGATCCAAGCCAAACCACGCTCCCAAGTCCCATACTTTTTTTCAGGGATAATGGTCGTAGCACTAATTCAATTAACTCGAGGAAATGTAATTAGAACTCGGACACTTAACGCAGAGAGCCTACTGTTTAACAGTTCAGTCGTTTTGCGCTAAAGAGCTATCATCTGCAGTGTTGATAGTGCCAAATTTCCCTACATCGTGCTAAAGAGGCACCAGCAAGATTAGCGTATTTCTTTAATTGGTGGATTCAATCTCATAGAGGTGTAAAACTATCAAATGACTCGGGATGTTGGTTAGTAAATATCAACGGGCACATTACCTCACAACTGTGGCTAACATCGATCTCATTTCAGGTTTAGCGCTCCTGTTGATGGACAGATATCTGCATCATAACTTGACCTGAAATGCTTTTGATATCACTCGACATATCTAAAAAAAAGTGGGGAGCTAGTTTTTTAGTTTGCATTTTAGCGTGATGTGGGGAGATTCGGCACTATCAACACTGCAGGGGATAAAGCATCCAGGATTCGCTGTTTCCAAATCGAAGGAGGCAAAGCGTTTCTCCCCCCTCTTTTTAGTTCCTGTTTCTCTCCTTCTTCCGCGCCCCCCTCCCCCTCCCTATTGGGGACACCGTAAGCGAGCACTTGTCCCGCTGCTAGGTGTATTTTTTTCTTCTTTCCCTAGCCCTGAGCTAAGCACGATAGTATTATTATCAAACATTCACTGCGTTCTATCCCTGTCATCAGGTGGCATCCTTGATCAACAAGATATCCTATTGACAGTAGGTCTCTTTGCTGCTCGGATATCCGAGTAGTAGAGTAGATTTCAATCTATCCCATTCTTAAAGAACTGCGGGAGGTAATTTGACGAGTCATAAGGCGGGAAGAGGAAAATGTTGTGCAGGATAACAGGTGGAATCAAGCCCTTATACAGACAAAACTATATAGCTATAGAAGCAGTATAACTTTAGCTAGTAGAGCTTTCTATCTAAAGCCCAGGGATATGATGTTATTAGCTATATAGACAAACTTTTCCTGCCTTCAGTTACCTCTGGGCTCGTCCACCTCTGCTGAACCCGCCGGTTTCCAACTAATTTCCTGCTTAATGCGGATTGAACAATAAGGTGCGATCCCACCCTACCTTTCTGGTGGTTAGGTCTTCAGGCTCCCAACCCCAGTAAACTACTTATTCAAATGGAGAGACTGGATGTTTTGTGAACGCCGACAGGCCCCGACAATTGGCTGACCCTCAATCGCGGCCTCTTTCGTCACTCTAGCCGTGCTGGGGGCTCCTCTGGGCTACTCTCTGGCAGAAAATTCCCCACAGGTGAGTCTCCAGCCACCAAGATCGAAAGAAGGTGCACAGGGATGCAGATGCGGTTTTTGTGTTGAGGTGAGCAAAGCGGTATAGTGAATAGCATGGATAGCGCATATAGGTCATTGTTGAGCACCACAGAGAACAAAAGGTCAATAAAGGGAGGCACCCAGTTGAGGGAGGAAAAGATTGCCGAGAGCAAGCATATTAAAGCGGGCCCAGGGGGAATTCACTTAAAAATGTTTGCCCTGTTACTAGGATAGGTGTGTGTTCTAGCACTAGCATACCTGATCACCTGGATATTCCAGCCAAAAAACGACCAAGTCAATTTCTCTACGACTGAAATGGGACAAATATGTTATGGGAGTGGACACATCCTGAAGAGAAGAGAGGTTATAAACACCGATCACTGATATCTAACAACAAAATCCTCTATTTTGTGCAATAGAGTAATCGAAACAGGGGTATAAATTATGAAAAAAGGCGGGCGTGGGATGATCTTGAAAGGATTTGGAGGGGGTGTCTATCGGAGATATCCTGCAGAACAGCTCGGGCACGGGTACATTGATAAGTGTATAGCTGAGGAATCCTTTACGACGTTTATGGTTTAAAGTAAACTCATGCGGGGCATTGTGCCAGACTTTCAATTCTAGTTTCACGAGGCCTCAGTGTGCCTTCTAGTATGTTAGTTGCTCAGACAATTCTGGTTCCCACAGTGTTTTGAACAAACAATTTAGCCATAGTACAACCCTATTTCTTTAGGCAACTACGACAATTCCTTTTACCAGTCTACTTCAGGACTCTTATTGTTGAGCTACTATTAATTTTCTTATCTCTTCCTCAATGTTCTCTCAACTTTACGACCACGCCTTATCCCTACCCAACTATGGTATACCTCTTTCTCATCATCCACCAGTTCTCGTTCATCTTTTGTTTTCGCCCCCCAGCCTTTTTTTTTCACCTATCGCCGATCTTGGCCTTCCTTCCTCTCTGGATCGAGGACACAAACCCAATCTTGTCCCCTGGGCTAAGAAAAAAACAGGCTTTATTCCCTCTCCTTCTGGCCATACACTATTGGAAATGGCGGTTTAATGGCCGCACTCTGAGACTGCTGAGGTATATACGTACGCACTAGTCAAAGGACGCGCAGGCTCTGACAGTGTTTTCACCCCCCTTGCTTTTCTTTCCTTCTCGCCTTGGCTCACCTCACATCTTCCGTCATGTACACAAATTTCCTCAAGCCTTTTCCTTCCATCAAGTTATCACATTCAATCTTGATCTTCGTCTCCACTTGAGCGGTTTCACTCCATTGCGTAAAATCCTCACCATAAATCATTACCTCCGCAGCCCAGATTTTCAACATACACACCTAAAGTTACACGTTTGACGAGTGACTCGATGTGACGCATCATAGCCAAGATTCGTGATACGGCAACTTGGTTCCATGACTACTCTACATTACCGCCAACCCGGCATAGAAAATTTACACCGTGTTACAAGCTACATCCAGACCTTGGAGCCTTGAGCACAGTCTTTGACAGATCAACAAAAGCACCCCTGAGAGTGAATCTTACACTGACAAGGCATATGTAGTGTTATATTTTCAATGAGCTGCCGGTATCTCTGGCAAGGTGGCTAATATAAAAAAGAATGAGTGTCGTCTCAGCCTACGATAGAACCCCGCCCCCGCCCCCCCCCCTCCGACTTACGATAAATGTCTTGTAGTGTCATTATAAAATCCCATGCAATCGCCATACCGGTGGTGGCCGCGAAAGTGACTATGTTCCCTTATCTAAGACTCGTTCCTGACTGCGAGTAGGGAGGTTTATTTAACAGGGCAGGGCGTTCTAATTATATGAAGATCAAGCCTGAGGGGCCGCATCAGGAACCGACGCCGCAAATGAGCACAGCATCAGCTGCCGGAGTAGCAGGTGCTTGCAGAAAAGCATAACCATAAGCTACCGTACTGCTAGAACAGACTAAAGTCAGCGCATTCGTTGAGCGAGAGTTCTCCTAAGCGATATTGCTCGAACGGGAAGAATTCAAGAAGGCCTCTGTGAAGCAAACCTCGGATGATGCAGCCGTATGCCCCGAATCAGTTGGCCATTCTGAGATCTACACGTGAAACCGCAGGCCACATACCATGCCCTAGGGCGAGAACACAGGGATAACTTGAGCCCTCTGAGAAAGCCGTTCCTCCCCACCCTCATAGGAAAAGGAATAAATTCCCGCGTCGCCCCCATGAAATTTGTGTGCGGAGGAATACCATGTGCCTGGGAATAGCTACACATCCGCACTTCAGCCTCAACCCGAGGGAAAAATCAACGCTGCCAGCAGCTTCACTATCATGAATGGGACGTCGATGCCAACCAACGGCTCAACTTCAGCCGCCATGGGCAGCGGTGGCGGCGGCGCCATGTCCATGGTAAGTGGACAACATAATACACTTCAGCATTATCAGCAACAGCTCCAAGCTTCTCAAGCCACCTTGGGCCAGCATCCTACTTATCCACAAGGTAAAGTTTGATGGAGAAATGCACCCACCTCCTTCCTTCCTTTCTCCACACCCGCTATATGCATTTTAGCGCTTCCTCCGCCCCGTTATGATCAGAACCCCCCTGAGTGCGGTGTGGGGTCGCTCCGAAAATTCATCACGTAGAGTCAAAGCTAACCACCATCCGTCATGAAGGCACTCAGTCTCAAAACCAATTACCCCATCACCACCCATCATTGTCACCTACATCGGCATCAGCCTCTTCCGCGTCCTCCATAGCACTTCAGCAACAACAACTCTTGCTAAACCGCCAAATGGAGACCCAAAGTCAACTACAACTTGAAAAATCCCGTGTCACATTAATCCTCCAGATAAATACAGAGCTGCTCCGAGAAACAATAAGCCTTCAGGCAAGTGGAAGGGGCGCCGGAGGTGAAGAGCATAAAACGCCCGATAAGGGATATATTGAGTACGCGACCAAAAACAGCACCAGACTCCCATTTTCGATACGTGCGTTCGCTGATACCCGAAGCTCGGTCTAGATGTATGCGACGGCTTCAATGTAATCTTGCCTACCTAGCTGCGATCGCCGACCGTTCTCATAAGCCTGCTTCCCAAATCCCACCCTCACCCACAATTCTACTCGCACCACCCGGGATGCCGGTTCTCGAGAAAATGTACAAAGATCTGCAGGGCCTCTATCCCGACGTCAAACCTGGGAACCCACCACAATCCGGACAAGCGTTGAGTCAGGGTGGAGGAAGCCGATCGGGGGGGGGGAGCCAGAATGCCTCGCCAAAGGTCAACGCTGCTGATAGGCCTACGGCTCAACATCAACCACAGCAACCGCAGCAGCAGCAGCACCAACACCATCACCAACAATCCCAGCAGCAAGTTCAGCAGCAAGTTCAAATGCAGCCTCAGCAAAGCCCCCGACACGTAACATCACCTACCCCACCAGCGCAAGTCCCACATCAGGTTTTACAACATCAGCAACCAATGCAAATGCAAATGCAAATGCAAATGCAAGGAATGCCTGGTCAGCAACATGTACAATTCTCCCCTCCACACCATCCCCAACCTTCACCGCATAATGCCCCTCAGATGGCACAGCAACATGTTCAGAACGTCGGACCGGGTGGCCAGATACCGACGAACTATGCGCTCCTTCAACAGCAGCAACAACGACACGCAATGATGCAAGCACAAGGCCGGCAAATGCAAGTTCAGATGGGAGGGGTTCCGTCTACGATGAGTATGAATTCTGGTGTAGGCGGAGGCATAAGTAACGGTATTCCCGTAACCTCGATAGCTCAACAATCGGGAATGTCACAGCAGGCCATGGTGGGGAATATGGGTATGGGTATGGGTATGCCTCCAGGGATGGTTCCCGGAATGGGAGCACCACTGAGCATGGGGGCCCCAATGGGCGGTGGTCCAATGGGGGGACAAATGGGTGGTCCTATGGGCGGACAGATGGGGCAAATGGCACAAATGGGGGGGCAGATGGGGGGTCAAATGGGGGGGCAGATGGGAAGTCAAATGGGAAGTCAAATGGGAAGTCAAATGGGAGGTCAGATGGGAGGTCAGATGGGAGGTCCGATGGGAGGTCCGATGGGAGGTCAGATAGCAGGTCAGATGGGGGGCCAGATGGGAGGCCAAATGGGAGGTCAACTGGGAGGCCAAATGGGAGGCCAAATGGGAGTCAATATGGCCCAGATGGGTCAGATGGGTCCTGGGATGGGTCAGCAAGGCTTTGACATGTCGCAAGGAATGTGGAATGGCGGCGGCTGGCAACCTGGACAGGGGCAGTAGTGGAAAGCATTTGATTTCCATTCTGATTTAAAATCGCAACCCCCTTATTAAAAAGGTATTTGGAAACCACCATATGTTTTAAAAGCTGTGTGGAAAATAGTGCCTTCAGTTTCGTTTCTTTGAGTTTGCTGGGTTTTCCTGCCTTCTTTCACCTTTGTTTTCAGATATCCTTGTGGCGAGCAGAAACAATCATGATCTATGAGCCGTGTAACGGCCTTGTTGAGTATAGTCATGTCACTTTTGGTAACACGGAATAAAATATAAAATAAATAAGCCCTGATTTACGTTCTCCGGTTCACTGCCCGCCATCAGTTATACAAAGTCTCATTCAGCTTATGGCGTTAAGTGTTATTCTTGCACCTTCCAGAAGACGCGCAGGTCACATGCCCACGTGTTTTTGCCAAGAAGTATGGTATGGAGGCAGAGGGTGGCTTAAACCATTTAGTGAAGTCACTTTTAGTGTGATTGACTTTATACCATCGGGTCACTCGCCCTCATGAAGAAGATAGTGGTTTCCTGAGTTGAAAGAATATGCGTGTTGTCAGCACCGATTTTATAAGTTCTGCGAACTTTTTTTTTGTTTTTATTTTTGTCCCATAATATCGTTGGAACGAGGCCGTACCAGAAGATAAAAAAATGGGTTTTGGATGCCTGACCATATGATCATATCACGATAGAGTTCTTAGTGCGGGGCTAGACCAAGTTCGCAAGGCAACGATACAGTGTCATATTATACACCAGGTTGTTGAAGATGCTGGGTGCCGATGAACCACCATGGCTCAAGACGGCAAATGCTGCCAATTCTTCGCCAATACACGGGAATACATTCTCTACTCATGCGGCTGCTTTTGTCAATAAGGCACAAGATACTAGCAAGGCTACCATCAGCACTTTTGTAGGTTCCATCTTTCGAGAGAGAGAGAGAGCCTTGCTCAAGTCTATAGTATGACGAGTGTTGGAAGCCTTCGAGGTACCATATTGGAGGATACAGGTTTGGGCCATGTGGCCCTTGCAGCCATATCAGAAACTCTATCACTGATAATGGGCGGAAACACCGGTATCTTGCTCTGCACAGTTGTTATTGCTTCTGAACATCTTCGACCTATACAGCACTCGTAGACTCATCGGGCGGCAGGTGCTCAGATCAGAATCGATCAACCAAGTACTCAGCACCAAGTATCTTTTTCATTTTTCATTCCCCGCTCTCCCCTTCGGAATACGGGTACTCGAGAGCAGCAGCGGCTCGACAGTATAGTTGTCCAGACGTGAGAGGACTGTCAAGGGATACAATTTGATTGTGGTTGTGCGTTGGCCAGCATAGCAACGGTCGCCCTGGAAGCAACGCAAACACCCGAGGACCAATGGCCCCAGGGATCTTTTCGTGGAGATTGGCTGTTAGTTAATTTACAGTATGTGATGTTCTCTGGTCCTTGCCCGGTTTTTCTGTGAGATTTATGAGCAGGAGAAGGGGGAGCAAATTTTTCTTTCCTCCTCTTCGTCCTTCTGACTCTATTGTGGAGCACTCGCCGCTGTGCGCCCTCGTCTTTAGGCGTCACTGTGCTGTGTCCTTTCCCCATCGGTGCTTTCTGGGTACAGTATGGTACAGTACAAGCACAACCCCGCCATAAGTTAGCCATCATCACTCCCTTTACTCCAACCACAATCACAACAACCACAACAACAACCATAATCATACCCACCCGCTGCCCTAAGCACCACCACCAAGAGCCCTTGACCACTGTTTTCTCTTGCTTTTCCTGCCCATCAACGGTGACCTCTTTCAACCACTCCTTCTCTTTCTCTCTTCACCAGTTCACCCTCTCATAATAACACCCCCGCTCCAGATACTCACTTTAGAGTCCGGAGTTGTTCCACGCCTCGTTCCGCCCTCCCTTCCGCTTCGAGTTCCCCTGGAAATCCGTCGCGGGCCTTGGCACTGCTGTCCCCCCCTCTTGCACTTTTTTTTTTCTTCCTCCCTTCTTTCTCTTCTTTCTCTTCTTTCTCTCCCTTTCGATTGCGGGTGTTATCCTTCCCTCCTCCTTCCTTTCCTAGTGTAAATCACCTTCATCAAACCACGCTCCCTCTTGCATCTCATCCCTCAACCCTTTGGTCTTCCCCGCCTTTCCCAGAAGGACTCAGCTGAGCGTTTGTTTGCAGCGGCAGTGCGTGACTGGGAGTCATGGCACCGAGTGAGATTGACTTTTATAAAGTTCTCGGAATTACCAGGCACGCGACAGAGGATGAGATAAAGAAAGCTTTCAGGAAAGCTGGTGTGTTCTTCCGCCCTCCCGGAACATATTTCCCCCCTCTTTGTGTTGCATTTTAGATGTACTAATTCACTTTTCAGCTAAGGATACGCATCCGGATAAGAACCCCGGTGACCCTTTAGCTAAAGAAAAATTCCAGGACCTCCAGAGGGCGCATGACACATTAAAAGATAACCTCGAACGAGCAAAGTACGACGAGGATAATCCTTATCACGGATATCCCGACGGCACATTCCCGCAACATAGCAAGACTAAATCGTCGGGAACCGCAAAGAGATACACCACCGCTGCACAACAGCCCCAATGGACAGCTTCTTCCTCAAGCACCTTCAGTGCGAGAGGATTTGCCCACCAATCCGGAGCTCGAACAAGCGCTTATAAGTCTACCTACAGTGGGCATCCTGAAGCATCCTATCGGAAATCCCGTTCCGGCTATGACCATAATGGTGCCTATAGATCAGCCGCAGGTCATGACGATGGCTATACATTTTACGAACCTAGGTATCGCCCAGAGTCACCCAGAGATTATGACAGAAGCTCTTCAAGTCGAACAGGCCCTCGCCAATCTACAGCTACTCCGAATAGCAGTGCTAAAACTGCCTCATCATCCTCACCCCGTGCGAGACCTAATTCTACTCCCGATCCACCGCAAACCGATCCGGCTGCACCAACTCCTGATTACGATTTGGCTGCCTACATCAAGGAGCGCAGAGTTAGAGAGGCTGCCGCTGAGGCGGCTCAGGCGGAGCAGAAAAGGCAAAGAGAGGAGGAAGAGGCTATGCGAGCCAGGCGGGCAGAGATGGAGGAACATGCAAAGAAAGCGGAAAAACTTAGGAAGGACGAGGAGAGGCAAAATAAGGAGCGGATAAGGGCTGAAAAGGAAGCTAGAAGGGCGGAAGAAGAGGCTAGGGCCAAGAGACAGCGGAGCGAGACCAATGGGCACCATTCTGGAAACGGATATGGCCAAACAGACCCACCCTTTGCCAATCCATTCCCCCCTGCTGAAGAGGATTTAGAGAGAAAGGTTTACGAAGAGCTACTACGTGCGAGGACTAGGAGCGCAGCCTCCTCTGCCTCTAGGCAGGGGTCGAAGAAATCTCCCACAAAGCCAAAGCACCAGCGCTCACATGAATCTGATACAAATGGGCGTACCGATGGCTGGAATAACCCGGGAAGTAACAGTGATAACTCGAGCGGTTTTGCTTATCCATTTCCCAAAGGCGAAGACGAGGGGTTTATGGACAAGGTTCGGAGAAGAGAAAAAGAAAGGAATAACCCGGGAAATAACAGTGATAACTCGGGCGGTTTTGCTTATCCATTTCCCAAAAGTGAAGATGAGGGCTTCATGGACAAGGTTCGGAGAAGAGAAAAGGAAAGGGGGGCTACGGAGAAACAGCGAGAGACCAGTTCTGAGCAATGGGAAAATTCTTGTCGTGAAAATGGCTCGAGGATTCATAGCAGGACAAAGAGTGATCCTAGACCTCCTGGAAGGCAGGGGTCGTTTACTCAACCAGAAGCAGCAAGGACTTCCTCCCCACCTTCATCACGCGCTGAGCCAGAGAGCCAAAGTCCTCGTATCGCGTCTCCAAGGCCGAGACGTACTGACTCTCAATTCTGGTCCGTGCCCCATATTACACCCGATCTAACGACGGATCATACTAATTTTTCGGGACCTAGTTTCCAATTCAATTCAGCTCCAGATGGCCCGGCCAGGAAAGATTCATACGACGCCCCCGAAGCTGCCACCATGCCGATGGGACAAGAGAGTCCTTTTTCCAAAGACCCCGATTTTCGCTTTTTTGATAATAAGCCTCAGATCGACCCTTTCAATTACACCACTCCTGATGAGCTTTTTCCTCCCAAGCAGCCTTTTGCTCGCCCTCAGAGTCAGCCTGTATACCCTACCCAGCCCCAGCATGCACCCGTTCCCCGGCAGACCCCCCAACCTCACACCCAGCAGCAACACCAGGCGCGGCAGCAGCCTGATGATGACCCGCCATTCAAAGAAGCTCTCTGGGATAACTTAATAAATACCACTAAAGCATTCGCTTTTCGGCCTGAGGTCCCGCTACGTAGTCCCAAGAAGAAGATGAGTGGTTCGAGCATTAGCAAAGGAAAGGGTAAAGAGAGGGAAACAACTCTTACCCCGGACCCTATCAACCTTCCGGCCAATAACTTTACAAGTGCCAAATATGAACAGTGCCCGATAGATACTACGGACCCTATAAAACCAGAGCCTGTGGAGAACTCCAAACCACAGACCAGTCACCAAACCACGGTTGAAGACGACGTTGACGCTATGGATACTGCGCCAGATACTGGAGTCCCTTCGCCAACGGCGGGTGTCGGACCCAAGTTACCAAGGCTCAGTATCGGCCGGTCTACGGGCAGTAACTCGGCATCCCCACGCTCACCTCTTCCCGGGCAATTGGGAGGGCTCGATAACTTGGGCAAGTTCATGAGTGCGCCTCTCAAGCGCACCAGCGTAGGACTCGAAAACTTTGACGAGATTAAGAGCAACTTACCTCTCCCATCCCAGGCCTCCATTCAGCCGCGACAAGCTCCCACTCCCACCCTAAAAGGAAAACTTCCGAAAGTTCCCAAACCGGATATTCGCGATCTCTATGAACCACAAACCCCGGCCGAGGAACCATTTGCTGTCCCTCTCCCGCCGAAAATCCCCATGACACCACGAACAGTAACCCTCGAATCCTGGAACACACTCTTCTACCGTGTTGAGCCATACATCATGAAATGGAACGAGTATGAGGGGAAGTACAACGACCTCCACACCCGCCTCTCGAGTTCAGGGATTCGCGAGGTTATAACCCTCGACGGCAACACAATCATGAACTACATCACTCGCGTGCGCGAGAAGGATATGATCCTGGAGAATTCGTACCGCCAGGCGCGCGAGAAGCATATGCGGGCGCTGGAGGGCTGGGTCCATTATCGTAACGCAATCCTTGGGCTGAAGCAGGGATGACTATCCGGGACCCCCATCGGCAAACACCCCATTTTATTCGTCAACTCTGTCTTGCTATCTTGCACCGCAGTTGCTTTCGTCTTGGTGCATTATGGGATTGTTACTGTGCCGCTTTCGTTCGATCAGGGCGTCAACAGGTTGGAGGGGGTTCTGGGATCGCTTTATTCAGGATAAATCCTTTTTCTTGTTTATGCCTCTTACTTTGGATATCTCTGATGTTCCTCCTACATTGGGTCCGATTATGCTCTTTAACACCATTCTCTTTCGCTTCAACTTCTGAATTATTTGTCCTTTCAAATAACCGGGTCTTCCCTTCCAGTTATATACCTTATATTCATATTCTCCTTCTTGCACGCTCTATGCGTGCCAAACCCACATGGGTTTAACGGACGTGGCTATTTAGCTGCCTATATACTTTGCTGTCTCTTCCGACGAAGGGGGCGCTGCCATCAAGGCTAAACAGCGGATAATCGGGTTTTTGTTTTTATTTGTATTAGTACTGTCACTGCCCTGGCTTGCATGGGCCTTTCGAGATACAAGATGTTTGAGTGTAATTAATCGCTTTGATTTGGGGGGTTCTGATTTGTCTCTGGGTGGTTAGGGTAGTCGAGAAGCGTGCGCGGGGTACGGAGTCATGTTCTATCACTCGGTGTTGGATTTACGCGATTGGATGAGGGGTTGTATTTGCTGAAGGATAAGCAAGCAGCTTTGTAGTAGTGATGGAGTTTTTGTGTAGGTTTAGGTCCGGGTTTGGATGAGAATGGGGGGTAAAGGGTTGTGGAACCTAACTCTTACCTTACGATAGAATTAGTTTGTGTTTGTGTTTGTTGCTGAAATTGGCCATTTAGAAATCACCGTGATGCAATGCTCTACAATGGTCTGTGGGGCCGATCCGCTGTTTGTTTTGGTGTTTACTCTCGTACATGGTTTTACGCTAACACGAATCGTACTATACCGGCTAGATGTGCTCAATCCCTTTACGACGCTACCGCACCCTCACCGCCCAGGAGCAGGGTTTAAGCAGTGCACAAGCCCACAAAAGCACCCCAATAGCCCCCCATCCCGAATTGTCGACACATGACCAGAATATGGCATCACAAACCCTCAGACGCACACCCGGTCACCATCCCTCCGGAATCACCCAAGGAGAATAATTGGGGGGGGAGCCATCACCCCGCCGGCAATATCCCCATTGTGATACGATACGCACAAATATTATTATATAACTAATCATAGCCCCACAGTAACCACACCACGAATAACTAGGTGTGCTAGCCTCCCCGCTCGATCCGCACGATACATACCCGACCAGCGACTTTTATTCCAAAGAAATTGGCAAGCCCCGGGACTGAACCGAGACTTTCAAACGAAAGGGGATGGAGGGAGGGAGGGAGGGAGGGAGGGAGGGAGGGGCAGAGAACGGGTGGATGAAATAAAGCTAGGGGTTAGTGAGTGTGGTAATGACGAGTGGCAAGCAAGGTTGTGGATATAATGCATATTGCTATTGGTCACATGGTTTAGGGTTGATTGGTGGATGTACTCGAGTATGTAGATAGACAGACAGACAGTCCTATCATAGTTTATTCCGACACAGTACGATGATGGGGGGGGAGGGAGTAAGAAGCAGCCGGAGCATTGAAAGAGGGAGAAAGTGTAGTCACATACTATCACTCGTGCTCTCGGACCAGAGGCTTTTTTGAAATTGGGCTTTCCGGATAACTTATGCACTTTCCACAGCATGATACGTTCTTATTGTTATATAGGGTACGAAAAAGCAGTTTACTCCCCCCTTCAGTGTCGGTTTTCCTACTCTCCGAGTTTGACTTACGATACCCTATTTATCTTTTTTTTTTTCCCCTCACGTCATTTTGCTCAATCAATCAATCAATCAATCAATCGACCAGATACGCAATTCTGTTCTCATTTGTTTTTTTTTTCTTCTCTTGTCTTTCTATGCCGCTTTCCCCTTTGATTTCTTCTTCTTCTTCTCCGCTCTGCCGATATACCGGTATGTTGCTGTTCCACGGTATAAATAGTGGGGGGTCTTCCTTCCCAGCCCTTCTGAGATGGAAAATGAAGTTTTCTTACAATATGGTGCAAAGCGTCTGCAGCGTGTACCACGGGGGATGCACCCATGACATGCCTTATATAATCAGGGCCAGAGGTATTTATAACCGACTTGAATTGTAAAACAAAACAAAATACTAACCTGAGTTGAACATCAGACCTCTTCTTACATTCGAGTGTGTTATGGGATGCGCCCGACCCTGAGAACCTAAAGCATGTCATAGGTGAGGGGGGGGCGCCCGCCCCCCCCCCGCCCCGGGGGCGCGGGGGGGGGTGGGAGGGGGAGGGGT
>Ga0307513_10002764_pt1 | contig 24126 bp, 25 predicted proteins | sample 15_EM_MG_FD_202174 | JGI IMG/M metagenome (GOLD analysis project Ga0307513, IMG submission 202174) | Populus trichocarpa ectomycorrhiza microbial communities from riparian zone in the Pacific Northwest, United States - 15_EM | ecosystem: Host-associated > Plants > Roots > Unclassified | place...
CTTTTGTTTTTGTTTTTGATTTGGGTTTTTATTTGCCATGGGATATTTCCCGAATGCAGCGGTTGGACCCTAGGAAGTGCTAGTCATGTACCTAAAATCATACCACGGAATTAACAAAAAAAAAAAAAATCACGTGCAGTTTTTTTATACCGTAAGAACAGAAATAATTGAGAATGGCGCTAAGGCGTCCAGAATTTCCGGCTTTGGATTAGGGGGAGAAAACAGAGCGAGGGGATTCCCCTTCAGCCCCCACTTGAGACACAGACCTTACTAGGAGAGGCAACTCCAACGTCCTAGCGTGATTCTCAATTATTTCGGTTTTTACGGTAGCTTATCTGTGAATAACTTAGACAAATAGATAGTGATTCATGATCTTTGCTTCGGGAGGCATCACGGTTCTGCAGGGGTGGCTATTGCCAAGTCTTGGCAGACAGGGGGGTCTCTCTATGTAAGTTACAATCTTTTCGCCCTCTCAGCATGACCGCGACGACGGGAAAATAGCACAACGGAGGAACCGTTTGGACTGTGGACTGAGGAAGGAAATTTTGTGTTAGTGGATGACAAGAGGAGGACCTCCTGTATTTAGTTAGTCGGACAACCAGCAGGGTTGGGCTTTCTTTGCAGTTGGATTTTCTTCTTCTTTGCGCTTCTCTGGGTTGGCTTTGAATAGGAGGTTTGCCAAGTGGATTAGTGGATTTGAATTGATCGTGACTCGTGTGGTTTTCCTTTCTAGTTGCGATATCTTGATGTGACGGTTGTTTGCCCGTACCTCTTCCGTTCCGCAACTACGGTATCCCCAGTTTCTTTGTTTTCAGCGCTGTGTGCTTGGCCTGTTGAGTTATTAGAGGGGTTTAGCTAGCCTATGCTAAAAGATAATTGTGCTGTTGCCAGAGGCAACCAGCCCATTCACCGTGGCAACGGCACTAGTCCAGGTGTTTATATTTTGATAAAAGATGATGTGTCAAACGGCTGTTGTTTAGCACAGGGTTCAGCTTCTTGATTCCCATCCCTTACCTCGTAATCATGGCCAGCGCTAGATACTACTACTAGCTTATTTGGGTAATCGTGATAGGAAAAACATTGTTTCAGAAGTGGTGTAGTGCTCAGAATACCACATAATCGGTATTGTTCAGCATTGCCATGACGGAAACAAGAGTGGCCGCGTAGATTTGATCCTAGATACTAAAATAGGCTAACGTTCAACATCCAGAACGAGGCTAGCTAGGAGGTAAACCAAATTGGTTGTGATGGGCACCGGAAAAATACCCTGCCGTGAACCGACAGCACTTCGCAGCACGCTAACGCAGCCTTGAATTTCGGCCACAAGGTAAGGGATAAGCAAACAACTAACGTTATGACAGGTTAGCCAGACTAGGTTCCAAGTCATGCCCCACGATAAAAACCACCATCATATATAACTAAGAAAAAACTTGATTGAGCACAGGTTGGCTAACTAAACCTGGGCCATCATCATAATTATCTTCTTGGAAACTAACTCTAAAATTTAGCACACAACGCTGATAGCACGGTCGGCTTCGCACGGTCGCGCCCCGTTACCTCGGCTTTCTTTCCATTGCTACCACCAGTTGCCAATGCCGATACGCGTTCCCTACAAGGCCTGTCGCTAAAAATTGGCATTCAAGAGGAAACTCTGAAAATGCTTCTGGGCCTTTAACGATTCTACAAGTATAACCTGCGCATCATTAAGGTTTGTATCCAAAAGTGTGCTCGTGCCCTCAGTTTCCCCACGACACCTGTTGAGTTTCTTGGCGCCAGTCAGCCCATACAAGCAGCGAGTGTCATGTGTTTCCAACCTATTGTTACTGAAAAGCGGGTGCCATGCTAGGGAATAATTAATCGGAGCAAGGATGCCAGTCCCCTTGCGCAAACTCTTGGTTAGCATGCTACAGCAGAGTAACACATGATTTTTGAGAAATAATTTATGGCTTTGCGGAGAGATACTATCAATGCTTTGAACGGTGTAATTAGCACAGTTCTCTGAATTCCTGCCCATTCGGATTGTAAACATATGAAATGAAAAGGGGATGTGGATCTGAGTGGCTCGAGACAAGGCTACCTGCACTGTATTGTACCTCCGGATCCCCTTAGTGTTTCTAACGAATCAGCTCTCGGGCATTTGTGTAACGAGTCTCGGGTCCATTGTTGTCAAACGGCCACAAGGCTTGATCGACCCCGCATTTCCTCAACCCCAGGAAACTTCGCTCACGACCCCCGATTCAATCAACACCTCGCTCTCAACAACATTCAAAACAGTGAAAAGTGAAAAATGTCACAAGCCTTCAGCAATAACGATAACTGTACCATCATCGCGAATAGCTTTAACACCACCGCCCCCGATGAGAGACCTGAAATACTGGCTTGGCTATCTCCATTAGAGCCACGAGTGCGGCATCGAGACATCGGGGCCCGGCGAATCGACAGTATAGGAGCATGGCTGCTGCAAACTAAAGAATTCAAGTGCTGGAAGAATGGCAGTAGGGAGAATGGAGCTTATCGCCCAATCTTATTTTGCGATGGCAACCCGGGAGTGGGAAAGAGCCATATCGTGTAAGAGAGCGTGTGTCATTACGAAGCAAGAATGCTATAGCTAATAGGCTACGATGACAGTTCACTAGTTACAGATAAACTGTGCGACGATGCCGTGGAGGGAGATCCTACCATTACGTGTTTTTACTTCGACTTTACCGCTCGGAACGAACAGTCACCAATAAATATGCTCGGATCCCTGCTGAGACAGCTCATTAGCGGATGGGGGGGGATTCCGGAAATGATAGCCCGGGATTTTCGAAAAGAGAAAATGTCCATTGGGGGTAGAGGGCTACAAGTTCCAGGAATTTTGAAAATGTTCCAGGAAATCGCAGCCACGAGGCGCGTATTTATATGTGTTGACGCACTTGATGAATGTGTGCCGGAGTACCGAATGACGGTTCTTGAATCTTTAGGCCAGATTCTGCGGGGGTCTCCGGATACCCGCATATTTATGACCGGAAGACCACATGTGCGGAGTGAGGTGGAGAGGGAGTTGGGTGGAGCGGCAACCTTCATGTTTGTACGGGCTACGGATGATGGGGTGCTCAGGTTCCTGAGGGAGAAACTCAGGAAGGACACAATACCGAATATGATGAGCAGTGTATTGGAGGAAGATATTATGAGAAGCATTCCCGCGATAAGTTCAGAAACGTATGTAGAAACGAGATTAAGGCCAAAACTGCCTCAAATCAATAACTAATGTATTTGGATCTAGATTTCTACTGGCCTCTCTCCACGTCGAGTCAATCCTCAGAGGTACCACAGTCGCTCGGCGGAGAAAAACACTCAAGTCAATAAAAGATGGGTCAGGGTTAGGGGATGCATATGGTGCGACACTGGAGCGTATCAAAGCTCAGGACGGGGGAAAGGCGGAACTTGCGATGGCCACTCTCACATGGGTCTGTCATTCGGAACGACCACTGCAGGTGGGTGAGCTGTGCCATGCTCTGGCAGTGGAGGTAGGAGCAACGGATTTTGATCCAGAAAATGTTCCTGCGATCGGCACATTGATAGACTGCTGCCAAGGCCTAATAGTAGTAGACGCGGAGGCTTCGACGGTGCGGTTAATCCATTGCACAGTCCAACAGTACCTTTGTAGTCATCCTGGGCTCTTCAGTAAACCCCACTCGATTCTTGCAGAAACCTGCCTAACCTATCTAAATTCTCAACACCCCAAGAACCTCCCATCCCGTTCTCTCCCACCCCCTCTGAGCATGCCATTCCTCCAATATTCTGCGAGATATTGGGGAATTCATACGAACAAGGACCTCTCGGACCATGCGAGGACACTTGCGCTGGAACTCTTGAACCAGTACGAAGACCACATATCTTCTGTATCACTTCTAGAGCAGGTACTGCATTCCGGATATAGCAGACTCATCGCTCCTTCTCCGCTGTTCTCTGGGCTGCACTGCGCATCCTTCTTCGGGATTGTTGAACTTGTGACGATATTGCTAAATTCCGAAGGTTACAAGATCAACCAACAAGACTGCACCGGTGGTACACCACTCACGTGGGGGGCGAGAAATGGGCACGAAGGAGTATTCAAGCTATTGCTAAAACGGGAAGATGTCGACCCCAACCTCTCGGATAAGGACGATAGAACGCCAGTCTTGTGGGCTGCTAGTCACGGCCACGAAGGAGTAGCCAAGTTATTGCTAGAACGGCAAGATGTCGACCCCAATCTCTCAGATAAGGGTAATGGAACACCACTTTCGTGGGCTGCTAGTAAGGGACACGAAGGAGTGGTCAAGTTGTTGCTAGAACGGGAAGATGTCGATCCCAATCACCCGGATAAGGATGATCGAACACCACTCTGGTGGGCTGTTAATAAGAGACACGAAGGGGTGGTCAAGTTGTTACTTGGACGGGAAGATGTCGATCCCAATCACCCGGATAAGGATGATCAAACACCACTTTCGTGGGCTGCTAGTAAGGGACACGAAGGAGTGGTCAAGTTGTTACTTGAACGGGAAGATGTCGACCCTAATCACCCGGATAAGGATGATCGAACACCACTCTCGTGGGCTGCTAATAAAGGGCACCAAGGAGTGGTCAAGTTGTTACTTGAACGGGCAAATGTCGACCCCAATCACCCGGATAAGGATGATCGAATACTACTCTCGTGGGCCGCTGGCCTGGGACACCAAGGAGTGGTCAAGTTATTGCTAGAGCGGGAAGATGTCGACCCCAATCACCCGGATAAGGATGATGGAACACCACTCTCGTGGGCCGCTAGCCTGGGACGCGAAGGAGTGGTCAAGTTATTGCTAGAGCGGGAAGATGTCGACCCCAATCACCCGGATAAGGATGATCGAACACCACTCTGGTGGGCCGCTAATAAAGGACACCAAGGAGTGGTCAAGTTATTGCTAGAGCGGGAAGATGTCGACCCCAATCTCCCGGATAAGAAGGATCGAACACCACTCTGGTGGGCTGCTAGCCTGGGACGCGAAGGAGTGGTCAAGTTATTGCTGGAGCGGGAAGATGTCGACCCCAATCACCCGGATAAGGATGATCGAACACCACTCTCGTGGGCCGCTAGCCTGGGACACGAAGAAGCGGTCAAGTTATTGCTAGAACGAGAAAGTGTCGACCCCAATCGCCCAGATAAGCACAGTGTCACTCCGCTCTCCTATGCTGCTCGAAAGGGACATGGAAGAATCGTGCAGTTGTTGCAAGCTCGGACATTTGTTCAACTCCCAGATGCGTAGCTGCTCCGCCACCTATGACGCAACTATGGTGAAGTAGAAGTACTGGGTGCTCTGTCAATTTCACTCAAACCCCGCTCGATTCCCCCCCTTTCCAGTCCCAGCTTTCCTCGGACTCCGAGAGTCTTGTATATTCCATTCCTTGTATCACCATCCTGTGCGCTCTTTACGCCATATCGAATAACATAACCCTGATTACCCCCAGCCGCCATTCCCAGGAATGCCACTTATATGTAGGCATATACCCCCCGAAGCCCTCGGATATTTGCTAACTTTTACCAGCCAGGTTCACGGACTTCTGTTCATTTTCCCTAGCGTACAGCAACCGGCGGACTATTCAATTTTTCAATTTCCTTGCCTTACCTCGGTTACCACTCCTCTATCGAATAGATTCCCTCTTTCAAAACTTTCGCCCCTCCTTTATGTATTTATTTCCCCCTTTTTTTCCCTTGCTAGCGATAGATAGATAGATGGATGGACGAATAGATCAACCTCGCATAGCGTTCTCTTTACAAATCCATGAGGACCTAACGTAGGCATCCCCGAACACACCATAAACAATAGAATCAAACCCCCATAATTGATATCCAGAACGATATTCTTCGCGACATCAATTAGCACTTGAATCCCTCATGCACCCGTGAAAACACTGGCCATTCCACCGAACCTATCTGATTCCTGCCAAGATTGATGCACTAGATTGGTGCTTTAATCATCTGGTAAGTTATCGTTAGCACCCTCAATATCAGCAGGAAGCCACCAACTTGTTGAACCGCAATTATACGCCACCCCCTCAAGCCCACCATTGTACTGTAAATGCCCCAGAAATTTGAAGGTTTCGTAAAAGTTGTAACCATATTCACAATACACAATCGCAATCTAGGATACGCTGTTCTGCGACAATGTTTTTACAAAGCTAGAAAAACACATCCGTCAGTAGCCCGCAGGGTTTGAACATAGAACTTGGCTATTTATGGGGGGTAGGGAAGTAGGGGGTAGTGATTAGGGGGTGGTGGGAATATCACTGTATCTCTTTACAAGTTTTGTATTCTTGGCAGCCGTGGCTAGGATGGCTAAGATAAATTTACCTGAATTAGTTGGCCCGCCATGTTAGGAGAACGGCAAACGGACAGTGTATCAGGCTCTCCACTAAGTTATCCGATCACTTGTACCCGGGTATGGACGAAAAAATCGGAAAACCACTTCCCCCGATCCCATAGAAATCTCTGAGACAAGGGTTATGTTTTTCTCCCTCCCTACCCAAGTACCTCAATGGACAGTTTGCGCATTGTGGCCCAGATGACAGTTAGACTCGTTCTATCCTCAGCCAGGATGGGAAATATTGGGAGGTGGGGTCTGCTGATTAGTAATTTACCCTCTTTTCAATACCATGCCTCGCCAAGGGCCCCCACGATCCAGCAGAAAACAGACTTGGGTGGAAGAATAAGTTTGCGCAATTCGTTCCCTGCTCAAATTCGTATTTTGGGTTGCCCAGGTTCGGTATTAACCAACCTAGCCGGCATAGAACAAATGATAATCTGCTACTGAATATCCTATGTTACGATTTCTAGAATCCTTCAATAGATTGTAAAAAGATAGGTCTGTGCACGATGGGGGCAAGATGGATTGTCAAGTATAATATTTTCCATCCTACCAGAGTATTGTTTCTAACCTAGTTCACTACGCTGCTCACTTAATTCCCATAGCCTGACATATATCTATAGCCGTGTTATCGCAGGTGACAATGTACTATGGCAACCGAGGGTCGCTGGTGCTGGTACATATTCACGTGCCACAACACTGCCACAGGTACCCGTCCATGAGAACTAAGCGAAGAGTAGTGTACTGTGGCGGGTCTTCCCGGGCAGGCGTTCTTTGGTGGGTGCTGACAATCTTGACGGTTGACGGTTCCGGTGAAGGCCACCAGCAAGAGAAAACGAAGGAACTGAAATTTATAAATTGAAGTTGAAAGCCGAACACTGATGGTTATGATAAACCGGAGTGATCAGCTCTCAGAAAAGTGATGAACGATGATGAACGAAGAATTGTTCGCACTAACCGAAAAAAATCCCCACTTGACCTCCATCTTTCCCAGGAGTTTTCCACACTGATTAACTAACAAAAGCCCACATCACTTGCGCGACTACGTAACAAGCTAGGAAATCCACAACTATATGGAGGATTAAAGGAGAGCTATCAACGGGTCAGACAACCAACCCAACCTGCATAGCGCAGAATCCAAGTTTGAGGAGAAAACGAGTTTAAGAGTGACACAATAGCGCTGTCCACCGGTGAAGGAAATATCTCCCTCCCTAGGGCCCACCGCAGTATCATGAAAAATCTACATTGTGGAAGTTTATTGTGCTGTTGCTGACTTCTTGTTCGACGAATTTCTTCGGGTCTGAAGAGGCCTATTTTACACTTCTTCCAGGTCTTGTCATCGGCATCCAAGACTTTTAGGTTAACTGATAAGTTAATAGCTTATTTTCCTACCTCCTACCAGTGTCGGGCTACTTTCGTACTACCCTCTTGTTGTGGGTGGTGTGTCGCGCGTGCCGAATCCCTTCCCCTGTGGGTTATATGACCTATTGCTATTCCGGATAATAAATCGCTCTGAAGGTGACCTGACGATAAATTTCCTAATTGACTGGACAAGGTAAGGATAAAGGCTGGAACACTAGAACCAGTTGAGAAAGAAAGAGTGAAGCGTGGAGTGATAGACTTTCCTGTTGTGGTTGTGCGTCGCTTGGTCTAAGTTACACGAAAGGATCTATCTAAGTGGTAGGTCGCCCCGCCAAGCCCCACTATCGTGACAAATTTGGCCCTACAAGAGCAAGCGCCGAACCTCTAAACTACCCTATTCCACATACTCGCCCACACCGGTAGATCTAGTCGAGCAAACTCTCCGTTGAGATGCTATCGTAGATTAAAACATGATTTTTAGATATCATAACAATGTATGAATTCGGCAGTATTAGTTCCCCAAATTTCTCCCTCTTAGCAATGCATTAAAAGAAAAGCCGCGGTGACAAGCGTGTTTCAAGGTAGGGCCGCTACAAGTACGATATATCTCCCCACGTTCAGCTCTTGGCGTTTGTGTAACATGTTTCGGGTCCATTGATTAGAAACTGTGGTGTCAATAAAGCACAAGGCTTTGTCTACCCCGCTTTTCCCCAATCCCTAGGAACTCCGTTCAACAAACTACAAGTTAATCAACACCTTGAAAAATGTTTCGAGCTCTTAACAATAACGATAACTCTTTCAACACCACTAACTCCTTCAACACTACCTTTAACTACACCTCCGATGAGAGATCTGAAATACTCGCATGGCTATCTCCATTAGAGCCACGGGTACGGCATCGAGACATTGCATCGAGACGGGTCGATAGTATAGGAGCATGGCTGCTGGAAACGGAAGAATTTAAACGCTGGCGCAATGGAAGTAGGGTGGATGGATCTTATCATCCGGCTTTATTCTGTGACGGAAATCCAGGGGTGGGAAAGAGCTATATCGTGTAAGAGAGCATGTGACTTATCGTTGCGGGGAATGGGAGAAAAAATTTCTAATAAGTCGCGGTGACAGTTCACTAGTTATAGATAAGCTGTGCGACGATGCCGTCGAGGGAGATCCTACCGTTACGTGTTTTTACTTCGACTTCGCTTCTCGGAATGAACAATCACCCATAAATATGCTCGGCTCCCTGCTGAGACAGCTCGTGAGCGGACGGAGGGAAATTCCGGAGATGATAGCCCAGGATTTTCGTAAGGAGAAAATGTCCATCGGAGGTAGAGGGCTACAAGTTTTGCAAATTTTGAAGATGTTCCGGGCAATTGGGGCCGGGAAGCGCACATTTATCTGTGTTGATGCACTCGATGAATGCGTGCCGGAGCATCGAATGATCGTTCTTGAGTCGTTAGGCCAGATTCTGCGAGGGTCTCCAAATATTCGCATATTTATGACCGGAAGACCACATGTGCGGAGTGAGGTGGAGAGGGAGTTGGGTGGAGCGGCAACCTTCATATTTGTACGGACTACGGATGATGGGGTACTCAGGTTTCTGAGCGAGAAACTCCGGAAGGACACAATCCCGAATATGATGAGCAGCACATTGGAGGGAGATATTATGGAAAGCATTCCCGCTATAAGCTCAGAAACGTATGTAGAAACAAGGCCAAGGTTGAAACTATCTCAAATCAAGAACTAATGTATCTGAATCTAGATTCCTCCTAGCCTCCCTCCACATCGAGGCAATCCTCAGAGGTACCACAGTCGCCCGCCGGAGAAAAATACTCAAGTCAATAAAAGATGGGTCAGGGTTAGGGGATGCATACGGTGCGACACTAGAGCGTATCAAGGTCCAGGGCGAGGAAAAGGCGACGCTTGCGATGGCTGTTCTGACATGGGTCTGTCATTCGGAGCGGCCGTTGCAAGTGGATGAGTTGTGCCATGCGCTCGCAGTGGAGGTAGGAGAAACCGATTTTGATCCGGAAAATGTTCCTTCGATCGGCACATTGCTAGACTGCTGCCAAGGCTTAATCGCTGTCGACGTGGAGGCTTCGATGGTGCGGTTAATCCACTATACAGTCCAACAGTACCTTTGTAGTCATCCTGGTCTCTTCACTAAACCCCACTCGATACTTGCAGAAACCTGCCTAACCTATCTAAATTCTCAACAAGTCAAGAACCTCCCATCCCATTCTCTCCCACCCCCTCAAACCATGCCATTCCTCAGATATTCAGCGAGATATTGGGGAACACATGCGAACAAGGATCTCTCAGATAGTGTGAGGACACTTGCGCTGGAGCTCTTGAACCAGTACGAAGGCCACATATCTGCTGTACCACTTCTGGAGCAGGTAGTGCATCCTGCATATAGCGGGCTCATTACCCCCTCCCCGCTCTTCTCTCGGCTACACTGTGCGTCATTCTTCGGGATTGTTGAACTTGTGAGAATATTGATAAATGGTGAAGGTTACAAGATCAACCAACAAGACTGTGTGGGTGGCACACCACTCACATGGGCTGCTGTCCAGGGCCACGAAGAAGTAGTCAAGTTATTGCTAGAACGGGAAGGTGTCGACCCCAACCGCCCGGATAAGGATGATAGAACACCACTCTCGTGGGCTGCTAGTTGCAGACACGAAGGAGTGGTCGGGTTATTGCTAAGACGGGAAGATGTCAACCCCAACCACCCGGATAAGAATGATCGAACACCACTCTTGTGGGCTGCAGGTCAGGGATACGAAGGGGTTGTCAAGTTGCTGCTTGAACGGGAAGATATCGACCCCAATTACCCGGATCAGGATGATCGAACACCACTCCGGTGGGCTGCTGCCCATGGACACGAAGGAGTGGTCAACCTATTGCTAGAACGGGAAGATGTCGACCCCAATCGCTCTGATAAGGATGATCGAACATCACTCTGGTGGGCTGTTAATCAAGGACACGAAGGAGTGGTGAAGTTATTGCTGGGACGGGAAGATGTCGACCCCAATCTCGCAGATAAGGATGATCGATCACCACTCTCGTGGGCCGCTAGTGAGAGACACGAAGGAGTGCTCAAATTATTGCTAGAACAGGAAGATGTCGACCCCAATCGCTCTGATAAGGATGATCGAACACCACTCTGGTGGGCTGTTAATCAGGAACACGAAGGAGTGGTCAAGTTATTGCTGGGACGGGAAGATGTCGACCCCAATCTCCCGGATAACGATGATCGATCACCACTCTCGTGGGCTGCTAATAAGGGACACGAAGGAGTGGTCATGTCATTGCTAGGACGGGGAAATGTCGACCCTAATCACCAGGATAAGGATGATCGAACACCACTCTGGTGGGCTGCTGGTAAGGGATACGAAGGAGTGGTCAAGCTATTGCTAGAACGGGAAGATATCGACCCCAATCTCCAGGATATAGCTGATGAAACACCACTCCTGTGGGCTGCTAGTAAGGGACACGAAGGAGTGGTCAAGCTATTGCTGGGACGGGAAGATCTCGACCCCAATCTCCCAGATAACGATGATCGAACACCACTCTCGTGGGCTGTTAATAAGGGACACGAAGGAGTGGTCAAGTCATTGCTAGAACGGGAAGATGTCGACCCTAATCGCCCGGATAAGGATGATCGAACACCACTCTGGTGGGCTGTTAATCTGGAACACGAAGGAGTGGTCAAGCTATTGTTAGAACGGGAAGATGTCGACCCCAATCCCCAGGATATAGATGATGGAACACCACTCGGGTGGGCTGCTAGTAAGGGACACGAAGGAGTGGTCAAGTTATTACTAGGACGGGAAGATGTCGACCCTAATCGCCAGAATAAGGATGATCGAACACCACTCTGGTGGGCTGCTGCTCAGGGACACGAAGGAGTGGTCAACCTATTGCTAGAACGGGAAGCTGTGGACCCCAATCGCCCGGATAATGATGGTGGAACACCACTCCTGTGGGCTGCTAGTAAGGGACACGAAGGAGTGGTGAAGTTGTTGCTAGAACGGGAAGATGTCGACCCCAATCTCCCGGATATGAATGATCGAACACCACTCCAGTGGGCTACTAGTAAGGGACACGAAGGAGTGGTGAAGTTATTGCTAGAACAGAAAGATGTGGACCCCAATCGCCCGGAAAAGGATGGTGGAACACCACTCTTGTGGGCTGCTGGTAAGGGACACGAAGGAGTGGTCAAGTTGTTGCTAGAACGGGAAGATGTGGACCCCAATCGCCCGGATAAGGATAGTAGAACACCACTCTTGTGGGCTGCTAGTAAGGGACACGAAGGAGTAGTCAAGTTGTTGCTAGAACGGGAAGATGTGGACCCCAATCGCCCGGATAAGTATGGTGGAACACCACTCACGTGGGCCGCTAGTGAGGGACACGAGGCAGCGGTCAAGTTACTGCTGGAACGGGAAGATGTCGACCCCAATCGCCCAGATAGGCACAATGTCACTCCGCTCTTTTATGCTGCTCGAAGGGGAACATGGAAGAATCCTGCTGCTGTTGCAAGCTCGGATATTTTTTGAACCCCCAGATGCGTAGCTGCTCCACCACCTATGACCCAACTATGGTGAAGTAGAAGTACTGGGTGCTCTGTCAATTTCACTCAAACTCCGCTAGACTCCCCCCTTTCCAGTCCCAGCCTTCCTCAGCCTCCGAAAGTCTTGTATATTCCATTCCTTGTACCACCATCCTGTGCGCTCTTTACGTCATCCCGAATAATATAATCCTGATTTCCCCCAGCCGCCATTCCCGGGAATGCCACTTATATGTAAGAATATGCCCCCCCCCCGAAGCCCTTGGATATTTGCTAATTGTTTACCAAGCCAGGTTCACAGACTTCTGTCCATTTCCTCCAGCGCACAGCCACCGGCCGACTACCCGATTCTCCAGCTTCCTTGCCTTACCTTGGTTGCCATTCCTCTATAGAACAGATTCCTTCTTTCAAAATATCCTCCCTTTCATCCCTCCTTTAATATTATATACTTCCTTCTTGTTTTTTCCCTTGCTAGCGATAGATGGATAAATGGACAAACAGATAAACCGCCCATAGAGCTCTCTTCACGATGCCTCAGGACCTAACGTAGGCATTCCCGAACCCACCATAAACAATAGAATCACTCCAAAATTGTCATTCAGACCGATATTCTTCGCGGCATCAATTAGCCCTCAAATCCCTCATGCACACCCGAAAAACACCTACCATTCCACCATGCCCATCCAATTTCCTGCCAAGATTAGTACATTAGACAGGAGCTTTACCCAGCTGGTAGGTTATCGCTAGCACCCTCAAATTCGCAGGAAGCCCCCAACTTAATGAAACCGCAATTATACGCTGCCCTCTCAAGCCCACCATTGTACCGTGGCTCCACCGGAAATTTGAATTTCGTAAAAGCTGTAACCATATCCAAAAACACAACCCCAATCTAGGATACGTTATTTTAGGACAATATTTCTAGCAAGCTCGAAAAACACAAATCTATCGGTAGCCCGCAAGGTTTGAATATAGACCTTGGTGGTTGGCGGAGGGTAGGGGTAGTCGGAGGGGAGGGGTGAGGTTATCACAGTATCACCTTCCCAGTTGTGTGGTGCCTTGACAAAATTAACCGTACATCAACGAATAGGAAAAACTCCAGCCATGATAACAGCACTCCCCCGCCAACCCCATTACCATGAAAATCAAAAAAAAATGTAAAATATAAACACATGGTAGAATACATACTAGGAATTAATATCTGATCAAGAAGAATATCTTTAGGTGGTGTTGAAAATGCGATGTCGCGAGGAGAGTTGCCTTGTCATGGATCCTCGGTCTAAGGTTAATTTTGTGGACGGACAATGTATCCACCTTGGGCGACTCAGCAATGCAGCCACTGCACAGTGCCCTTCATGTTTTGACAGCCGCAAATTATCTATCTACTTGCAATTTCGATTGGAGCCTCCATCTCTTTTTTCCTTCAAAATGTCTTCGTCCCCACCAAAATCAGCGACTCAAACATACCCGCTCTCTCGCTGCCCATCCCCACAGCCAGCATACCCCCCCCTCCTTCCCACCACTCTACAGCCGCAAAACATTCGATCTCCTCCCCAAGCTCCTCGGAATCAATCGTCCTCCTTGCCGTTTGCTCCCCCGGCCACACTTTTGAAGTGCTCCGCCATGACACCCCGCCCTCCAGGACCATTGTAAAGAAAAAGACCGCTTCATCCCGCCCAGTGGCAAAACCCCCATCCCACAAACACCACATAAACCCTGCGAGAAATGCGAAACACAAATGAGAGGTCACGTGAAAATAACTAAGACTCACTTCCGATTCCCCTGCTATGCTATGCAGAGAATATATTCCAGTCAAATCTTTCCGGCCTAGTTTGACGAAATCGGGGGAGGTTCGTTGTGAAGAGGAGAGAGCCTCAAATCGCCGGACTAGATGGAGGCAGTGACAACCGCAGAAAACAAGGCGAATAGATCAATTGATGGGCTTGACAAGACCGGGGGTGGAAAAGAGTCCCTCACCCCAGTATGAACCAGAAATTCTGTTCTAGCGGTGTATTGCAATGGACGCAAGTAACCTTTGAGTTTTTTCTAATAGGCTTTTTAGGCTGAGCATTGCTCTACCTCCCACCACTACCAAGCAGAGCACTGAACTCATAGATGTCTAGTCATGGTTCATCACTCGATTCGCCCAAGGGTAGTGACCCGTCATGATACCCAAAAAACCCTCCTTCACGCTAAACCAATCCATAAATATAGACCGCCATGCAACCCTCACTCCAGGAGACTAGGGTTTTTTGCTCGCCATGCTCTCTCTCACTTCGTCCCGTGCCGGGTCTTTACCAGAGCTATTACTCATAACTATTTTACCTCCTATATTCACTACCCTTTAAGGTATGAATCTTGGCGCTTCGATATCGCTCCTCCGATCCCGTAAAAATATACCACCCCCGACGGGACTTAAGCTCAGGATGTCGCTCCCTCCCTCACACCGGTCCCATAGGAGCAGGGCTATCTCTCCAAGACAGCATAATCCAGAACCCTTCCGCCGACCAGTTACCCTTTCCATGTTTCGGGCGCTGTGATCTTCCGGTGCCTATCATAATTCCGCTGCACGTTCAAACTTGAATTTTAAACGTCACCCCCATTCGACACCACTACCGTATTATAATCTGGCAGAAAGTCGGACCGACGCTACTGTCCAACCACCATGGTCTATATGTTTAAACTGTGGCGAACTCGCCTTCTTCGCGCCCTCCTGTAGGCTCGGGTTGCCTTAGTTTCGCTTTAGCTCCAGTCCGAATTTTGCCAGATTGTACGGTTGTCCAAGCACCCCCCAAGCCCTCATCCATACAACCAATCACATCCCGACCTCCCACCCGCAAACCAACCACGGACTATCCCCCAAAATCACCTCCCCCGCACAGGCGGACATTCCCCAGCCCTATACTTCCACCATCCCACCTACAGTATAGCCCCCAATATCAACAAGCAATAAACCACGCTTCCACAACCCCCCCCCTCTCACTCCTCACCAACCGTAGAACATCCCGAGGCTACACCCACCGCCATCTCTAAGCCAGCGCGCCACTCCCCGAGTTAGCTTCCTTCACCGGACCTTCATGCAGGATCACTCTCCGAGTGCATTTCTTCGTCGCTGCGATTACCGGGTATAGACTATAGTCTTCGACGAGAGAGAGGCTTCCGTAGGGCTACTTTGCGTAGTAGGAGGTGGTAGGGGGGGGGGCTAGTTACGCTTTGTAATGCGTGCGCCTTAGGGACTGAGGCCGGGTGATTGGATTGGGATTGGGGAATATTGGGTGATGGTGGGGGTCACGGTTAGGTTATGGCGGTGGTAATAGGTAGTGAGCAGGGGTCGATGGATAGTCGGCTAGTGGATTGATGTAAGGTCCTGACAGGTGCGGTGGTCTAGTACTACTGTACGCGGGAGTGTGCCGACCGTACAACCCTCGGAGTGTTTAGCGTAAAGTTAGCTCGCACACCAACTCGAGTATCGGATTGACTATTTCGCAGAGATCGCGTTAGTCGGGTTTAAGATCTCACTAAATGGGATTGTGTATATGCGCCGCTAAAGCGCGAGTTATCCATGAGTAATTCAGACAAGGCGGGTCAAGCATGTTTAGGCATTGCCAAATTTATTTATTTATTTAGAAATCTGCACTCAAGCTAGGTCTAATTCTACATTTGAGCGGTAGCACCAAGACACCTCAATTCTTCGGCGCGGATCCCGCAGTGACAAATGAGTTTGTAGAGCAACCCGATGGCGTAACCGTCCTCGCCAGCCATTCTTCACCAGAGTTCGCATCTGAGACCGAGCAGGAAGATACCTCGGGAATAGTTGAAAGTCTCTCGGAACCATCTGTTTCGGAAGAGTATTCTGGTTGCTCAACTGGCATCCCCGCGAGAGGCGCGGATGGTAGACTGTTGGCATACGGTTCAATTGGGTTGTCCCTTCTAGGCACCGATGACACCTCACCGATGTGCAATTCATCTTGGTGTGGTTTGCGAGGTTGGTAACCTCTTTCGTCATAATGGCCGGCGGGTTCAATAATATTGAAGTATGCTTCGTCCTTGATCTCTGGGTAGTTTTTCAAGATGTTGGATAGGGACTGCATGCCACCCAAAACCTTTTCCTCTTCGTAGCGCCGACCGACGAGCTGCATCGCAATCGGTTGGTTATACATTTCGCGGGGATCGTCTAGAAAGCTTGTTAGTTGAAATCGCTGCTTTTAGAAATACGGGAGACAAACATAATTTCCAATTAGCTGCATCGAAGGTATTTCTCGGCTTATACTGCTTCCACTCGCAATCGGTTTCATGGATTTTAATTGCATCTTCTGAAACGTAGCCAAGGTTTGGAAGCACAACAGCAGTATAATCAAGCACGTTCCAGATCTTGGTATAACCTACCCACAAGGTATGCTTATGCTTAACACCAACATGCGGCATTACAGGAGTTAGAAGGATATCCAGTCCTGCGTTATTCCAACGATCAAGGTAGGCCTTTTGAATTTTGCGCTTCTCGACCGAGAGCCTCCAGTACGAAGGTATATCAATCGCATTAGCAGCCATTTGGGGACCAAAAAGCTTCTCACAATGTTCGATGTAATCTTCCCCAGAAGCCTCAATAGCCGAACGAACATCTACACCTCCATCAGCTCTGTAGAATTCATCCATTACAGCGACCCCTTCAGAGTGGAGGTCCGGTTTCCAAGGAATAATTTCATGGCCATTTCTTTCGAGCACTGTGGCGGTCCACTTGAGGAGCCGGGCAATTGGAGGGTGGACTCTAACAACACCATCGTCAAGCATGAGGCCGATTCGAAGTTTCTTGCTCAGTAACATCGACTGGTAGAGATCCTCCCGCCAGGGTATTGGGACCACTTTTGGATCAAGGTTATGGGCATCCGATTGGATCACGTGGCGCGTTATGAAGGTAAGGGATTCAGGAGTACGAGTCATTGGTCCAATTACTGAGGGAACGTGCTCTTGTCCATCTGTAGAGACTGTAACACCATAGTACGGAAGCCGGTAGCTCTATTCTTCATCAGCAGAGAATAATCATAGAGGGGAAGATGGCTCACACTTGGCCGGAGCCCCCAACATCCCACCAGTGCTGATGGGATCCTGCAACTTCCTCCGATATCCGTTCCCCAGCCCACAAGGGTACCTTTCATTGCGAGGAGAACAGCCTCACCTCCAGTACTCCCACCGGGTGTGTAGTCGAGATTCCTTGGATTGTTTGTACGCCCCCATATGTTATTATCAGTCTCACACCACATCAGGCTTTGTGGAACATTTGTTTTAGCAAAAACTATTGCACCTTGTTCCTGGAGCACCTCGACCAATGTTGATGGAGGCAGGTCTCTTTCATTGCCGATGAAAGATGCGTATCCTATAGTCGAATCGAACCCGGGGACATTGAACTGATCTTTAACGGTGAATGGTAGGCCGTGAAGAGGGCCGCGCTGGCCCGGTAGTAACCGATCTAACGCTCGCGCTCTCGTTAAAGCTTGAATAAACATAATCTCGGTCAAGCAATTCGTCTATTTAAATCAGTCTTGGACATCCAACCGTCGGGAAAGGAGATATACCAACTGGTGGACGATAGTTGCACTGCAAACTCAAATTAACCCCTAGCTCTCTACTACTCTACTCCAAGACCACTCACCGTTTTATATACGCTACCATCACATCGAGACATTTCCATTGCCCAGTTCTAAGTTTCTCCAGCACCAGTTCAATGTCCGCAAATTCGGTCATCTCGAAATCTGTGTACGAGAGGATATCCTGGTTGACCTCCCATTGAAAAAAGTCGACAACTTTCCTAATTTCAGGTGGCGGAAGTCTCGTATCAGGGATCTTAAAGAAAGCGATTAACCGCTCACGTCGCGCCCGCTTGTTCTCACAACTTATCTTCCAACCCGGTTCACCAACCACAATACTCGATTCAGAACCCGCAGAGCCTCCGAAATTATCCGGATCAGCTCTTTGATTGTTGTCTACCGTCCCATCATCAGAAGAGGTCTCGCTTCCGTATATAGCCATCGTCGACCAAGCCTCCGGGGTTGGTATGTCCTCCAACGTCAAAGACCTTTGGCACCCGAGTCCAACACCGTCAAAGCTGGTTATCCCCCGATTATATGGAACGCTAGCAAAGCGGCGATGCCGAGTCAATATAAGCGGAGTTGGAGCCCTAGTGGGATTAAAATTTTCAAGCTGATTTATGAGTGATCGCGTAGGTGCAGTGTTATCGGGATAGTGGGTCTCGCCCCGCTTTTCCTCGTTGTCGACAAATGCACGGAAGCCCACGGTTCTTCCTGGTTCTGCCGAAGAGGTACGGTTACTGTCGGCATTGTAGTTGTCAGCCGCATATCTTTCCCTGTTAACAGGTCTAGAGTAAGCGAGATCGAAATAAGAATCAGATGAAGTACTAGTGGGAACAGAGCTTCCCCTTCTATGCTTTTTCCGACAATTCGAACTCTCACGAGAACTAGAGTCTGAGGAATCGGGCACAGGAAGATTGACGCTGGAGATCAAAGGCTCGCGTTCTTGAGGCGTGCCATCTAAGCCAGGCCTATGCAGTCCCACCCCGAGTTTCTTAGTTAGGAACATTCCGACAAAGTCACGGTTAAAACCTGGAAAACTGGAATGATGGGGTTGGCGGGTGGGATGGGAGGCAGAATGGGGGAGGAAGAGGAGAGTACAGAGTTGAACAAGGAATAAATATGAGGCTTCATATCGTTAAATCTTTGAAGACCTAATCTCAGTAGAAGCGGAGGCTATAGGGGACGTGAATGAAAATTTGAGGGTTTCGTTTGCTTGGTTGAGGCATAGGGTCACAGAGTATCATACCCGTATATCATACACGAGAATCGATCTTGAACCTACAATTATAAAAAAAGGTCCTACAATTACTAGGACCGTAGCATATCGTAGCCCGTTCAGTAGGGTACCCTACGGCATCCACCCTCACTCATCAACATTCTGATTTAATAATGAGGGCGCGTGAATGTTGTTGTCAAACAAGGAAGCTTATCAATTGACTTACTCATAATTACCCGGTGTTTGTAAGTCGGACTACTATCGCCTGTCGCCTGCCACTTCCCATTTCCAAACTTTGAGCCCAACATCACCACTGCCTCCCATCGCCAACTTAATCCCCATTCTCCCCCACATTTTCCATCGCATTATACCCCTAAACACACTAGTTACCGGTCGTGTGATCCCCAATGAATCTTTTTCCCAGACGCTACGAGCCCCGGCAACATCATGGAATCACGCGTCGACGCTCCTGAGACACCCCTTTCTCACCACCCCTTCCCTTTCCCACCTCGCGCAGGAACCGACTTCCACCTTTCACCATTCAGCCTCCTATTAGTCCTCAGCCTTTCCCACAAGCTTCTCCCGAAATTCAATTCCCTAGGAAAAGATCAGTCTCCGAAATGTCCCCTGCCAGACCCCCCGAGCACCATACCAATACCGAGACCACTCATGTTCTTGTCGTAGGAGCTGGCCCTGCTGGCCTTATGCTTGCGTATTTGCTTCAACCACCCTAAATCAGTTGTTCCTCAAAAACTAATTGATTACGACCCTAGAGCTCAGCTTGTCCGAGCGGGCATTCCCATCAAGGTGATCGATGAGCGAGCCGACAAGACCCTCACCGGACGAGCGGATGGTCTTCAACCAAAGACTCTCGAGACCTTCAAACAACTTGGAATTGCCGATGGAATACTAAGAAAAGGTGCCAAGATCTACGATAACTCGTTCTGGAACTCCTACCCCGGCAAAAAGCTTCATCGCACGAAGCGCGACACCCACTACCCGCCAGTTGTCGACGTGTTGGAGCCGTACATTCTACTTGTGCATCAGGGGATGGTTGAGGACTTGTTCCTGGAGGACATGGAGACTAGGGGCGTTGGCGTTCAACGGTTGAGCACGTTTGATTCATACATCCTTGACGAAAATCCAAATGCCGAGTATCCCATCATCGCAAAGTACAAGCACAACGGAGAAGACAAGGTTGTCAGGGCAAAGTACCTTGTCGGATGTGATGGCGCACACAGCGCCGTTAGACGCAGTATGCCCGGAACCGAGATGCAGGGAGAAAGTGTAGACGTGTTTTGGGGAGTCTTGGACGGGGTTATTGAGACGGATTTCCCCGATTTATGGAGCAAATGGTAAATCTTTCTCTAATATTACAGAGGCGATGCTAATAGATATAGTATTATTTCTTCCCATGATAAAGGAACCATTCTGTCTATCCCTCGGGAGAGGAATATGACTCGTCTCTACGTTGAGCTCAGCACCGGATCGGCGGGCACTGAGATATCCAAGGCTATCGCGAATCAAGATTTTGTCATGGCTCGCGGGAAAGAAATATTTGCGCCATTCACCGTGAACTGGAAGAGCGTCGAATGGTTCAGTTGTTATCAAAGTAATTCCGACTGCCTCCTGGTTTATTGACACTACTAAGTTTATTAGTTGGTCAAAGAGTGGCTTCGAACTTCTCTCACGCAAACCGTGTTTTCATCGCCGGAGATGCCTCTCACACGCATTCACCCAAAGCCGCCCAGGGAATGAATGTTTCCATACATGACACCTTCAATCTCGCTTGGAAATTATCCTTAGTGCTGAACTCAGTCTCGCCAACTTCTCTTCTAGAGTCCTACCCAACCGAGCGTCGCAAGATTGCGCTAGATCTCATATCCTTCGATTACGAACACGCAAACGCTTTCGTCAAGAACGACCAAGTAGCTCTCGCCGAAAATTTTGCCAAAAACATCCGCTTTATTTCCGGTGTAGGCGCTATCTATGCTGCCAATACTCCCCTCACAATTCCTTCCTCGACATCCGGGCTCGGGTTGATTCCCGGCGAACTGCTTCTTCCTACCAGGGCTACCCGATACGTTGATACGAATCCGGTGGACATCCAATTGGACATCCCTCTGAGAAACCAGTTCAAGGTATACTTCCTTACAAGCAATTACCACTCTGCCCTCCAACTACTCTCGGAGATTTGCTCGGGAATTTCGGCCCCAAATACCATCATCTCCCGTGCCTCCAAGAAGTCCCTTCACTTGCCACACTCCCCTCCAAAAGTTGAAATTGACGAATACATTCAACCCGATCGCTACATCATCCCCAACCTCTCTCGTATCTTCACCTTTGGGACCATCACACAAAGCCCGCAAAGGGATATCGAATTTACAGACTTGCCAGAATTACTCCAACCTTACAAGTGGACACTCTATAACGACAATTTGGGGGAAAATGTCAGTCCAACAAAGAAGTGGGCAGGTAAGCGCGGTCTGGGTGACGGTGAAGTGATGGTCGCTGTGGTTAGGCCCGACGGATATGTTGGTGGCGCAGAGGTTTGGGGACAGGGCATGGGCGAGAAGGCTGTTGGCTGGTTTGAGGAATACTTTGAGGGTGTGCTAGCTGTTTAATTGCTCGATACGTTTTGGATTATTTGCACATGTTTGGTTAACAGGTTGCTGTTTAAGAGCTTTCTCTGTCCGTAGCAAGAATTGAGAAAAAATTGCGCCTCCCAGACACGAGTACCGCGCGCACTGACAAAACACACATTGATCAAGACTATCCCGAAGATGCTAGCTCGTGTGGGAAGCACCGGGCATAACATATCACTCGATTCGAAACCCTCCATACCTGTCAAGTGGTCGTTTTTGTAGTGCAGCGGAAGATTGTTGATTAAGTTCTCTAGCTAGCTAAGCGGAACATGAACGGTACAAGCATACCCTATCGTGATGACGCAACCCATGATGTAGAATACACACTTCCGCGTACGCCCTCTCATCCGCAACAGCGAGCAGGGAACCTTAAGCAAATCTCTCGTGCCTCCTCCTGGAGGATCATTTCTCAACACATTTCTCAACAGTACCGCCGTAATTAGGGTAAATAGAAGACAAAAATATAGGGGCGCAAGCGGTGGAAGTGACTCGCTTGACTTTAGAAGAGGGATAAACAAGTCCTTTAAATACATGAAAACTCTCCCGTAGTTGTCACCGTACCATATATCAACATCTCGCCGACGCAACCCGCGGTAATCTAAACGATGATCTCCGGCGATTACCTCCCGCGATACCAAACACTGCACTTTCTCACACATCCTTATGAAATTTCGCTTATAGGCTATGACGTTCCCGTTGGCGCAAACCGCCCTACGCCTAGCCCTCCTATCGAACGGCATATGCGACAGGTTCTCTCGATGGATACGAGTGCTGTAGAGTGCGATGGAACTCTGTTTTTATTTATTCACTGTGTGATATCGCTGGCGGGGGAAGCTTGATCAACACAGGCCCTCTCAGGGAGTTTCATTAAGATTCAGGAGGCTGGTATCGGGAGTGTGGCCATTTTGCACCGGTAAGGGTTCGGGGAAGGGCGGGTATCTTGGTCTATTATATCATACTTGAAGTTGCATAACAACACTATTATGTGGAACTAAATTGAGAAGCGTACGATGATGGGAATTTAAAAACCCCCTTTTCGCTAAGGCGCTAAGCTACATACCAGAATAACGGTATAGTATCAAACATTCACGATCTTTTGCGTGCTGCTGGGTAATTTTCCCGTGGCCATCCAGGTGACCGACAGCATGCTTCCAATCTCAACTATGATAGCATATTATGATAATACCAGTCAATTTTTTGAACTAGTGTTGAATTATATAAATTTATTCAGTTTGGCTATCATAAAAAACTAAATATACACGCCAGGACTCTCCCATCTCATCAGCCTGCTGGTCAGTATAGAGTTTAGCTCACTGTTCTGCTGCGTTTTCATCGGTTTGATTGATGAAAATTTTTGGATCTCATCTTATCTGCAAGTAGAGATATCCAAATCATGAAAGTTAACCCTTAAATCTAGTTTCCTATTGTGGGTGGACAAAAGGAACAGGAGACAACGCAACAGGAAAAACTTTTGGTTATAGCAGGACTATTACTCCTCTATCAACCCCATTATACGGATAACAGGGATAAAAAATGAAACGTGTAAATACATCATGAAAATCAGCATCTGCTATGCTATCCATTGCCTTTAATAACTGCTTCTATTCTACCTACAATTAAGCCTGTGAGAGAATAAAAACCCTCGGGGTCAGAGGTTTGTAACAATAAGTTATGACCTCCTCCAGACCTTTTACAACCATATGGAGTAGATCAATGGTAAGATTCAGTTAGAATAATAACTGTGAACCTTGTTTCTGACTAAAGATCAAACATTCTAAATTGGATAGGGATCTGGTAACTGAGTTAGGTTTTGATTAAGCTAGAGTGATTGCTGTATATAAGGTTTAAAATGGATGGATGATTGTAGGGAGAGATTTGGATGCCATGCATATTTCATGTTCAGTTAATTTTGTCCACACATAATATACAAAGTACTGATTACAGCTATGCATTTATATTATTTTTTATTATTTTTGTTGGCTGATGTTGATATAGTTGAATGTATAGAGGTTGTCATCACCGGGCAAATTGTGTGTTCATGATCGTTGTCATTCTCCGCTTAATTTTGTCCACGCACAATAAGACTCTTGGTATGATAACTCCTTCTTGATGGAACCATAGAAGAGCATTCTGCTAGTACCGATACTCCAACAAAGGACATCCCACCGGCATAAGCCGGGGGACGAACACTCTGGAAGCACCCCTTTCCCCTAAGCACAACTCCTCCACAAGGCGTTTTTCGCTTTGTTTTTTTTTCCTTTTCACTTTACATTATTGCAGAGTGCAGGACGAGAAAAGTATCACAGCCTGAATCCTCATGTCGCCGGATTGAAGTTGGGGGGGGGGGGGGGGGTTGGGTAAAAAAAGAAAAAAGGGGACCAACTTTAAA
>Ga0307513_10002765_pt1 | contig 24109 bp, 23 predicted proteins | sample 15_EM_MG_FD_202174 | JGI IMG/M metagenome (GOLD analysis project Ga0307513, IMG submission 202174) | Populus trichocarpa ectomycorrhiza microbial communities from riparian zone in the Pacific Northwest, United States - 15_EM | ecosystem: Host-associated > Plants > Roots > Unclassified | place...
CCTGCAGAGTTGACCCCCCAAACCGCGCCATCCGCAGCCGCGCCTATGTCGGAAAGGTAACCGGGGACCCGTACCCAGGGGTTCCTGTCATCGCCCGTGTAGCGAAAGATCTCGTCAGCGGCGGTGACTTCCCAGACGTTGGTGCGCGATCCGGCGGAGATTCATCTGAGAGCACCGGGGATTTTAATCCAGTTAGCAACATCCCAGTCATAGCGAAAGATATCGTCGACGGCGTTGACGCCCCAAACAGTGCCGTCAGCGGCCGCGCCAATGTCGGTTAGGCTACCAGGGATCTGAGCCCAGGGATTGCTGTCACCGCCTGTGTAACGAAAGATGCTGGCACTGGAGTTGACTCCCCAGACGTTGGTGACTGATCCAGCAGAGATTCGAGCCAGACCGCCAGGGATTTGTTTCCAAGGCATTTTGAGAGCTGATAAACTTGATAAAAGAACAACCGTAGCGCAATGAATGAGCAATAGTATTCGTTAAAATCTACCAGATAAATCAAAGACTACATAGATATCAGCACAGGAGGCTCATGAGCAGAATTGTGTGCGTACCACTGTAAAGATCGCGAGCGATGTTAGGGGGGAAATATTCATACAGGCTGTTTATAAAAGTATTGCAGACAGAGCTCTCAAATGCAGTCATCTTTGCGCCATTTTGCGCCACCATCGAGTCTTCAGCAAAAGTCAGATCGATAGCCCCCCTTTGTAACCCTCGCGGGCAGGTACAGTGTCCGCATTCATGCACTTGCGGAATTTCTTGATGGTTCCCATTGGTCCAATGGCACTGTATTTGGAACGAGCGAAAAGCAGGGGTCAAGCACGTTGCACAAGACAGTCAAGAGTCGGAAAGGCAAATGACACTTACACGTTTTTATAAAACCGGAAGCAAAACATCTTCGTCGTGATCATGATGGGAAGACAATCAACGTTCGCAGTTCGACGTTAATTGGACAAATGACCTATTTAATATCCACAATGAATAGGGGTCCAGGTGATCTTCACTTTTTTTAAGGGCAATCCGAGGTGGTTCGGGCAATAAACCTCTGGTAGGGCTTCCCAGGAACTGACGATCCTCCGTATCCAGCCTTATCCAGCTCGCTCCTCGTGATAGGTGACGTAGAGGATAACGGAATATTACAAAGGGCCCGTTGTTCGAGGTCAATGCGGGGTGCCTGTTTATATTAGGAAGATTAGTATTAGCCGCTCTGATCTCGCAAATTGCTGGCACATCTCAAACCGATGACTCCCCAATCTAACAAGCTCATGCAAGTTTTGTCCATACGGCTAGCGTTGGCGGGAACTCTACGGCAGGAATTCTGACTTTTGCTTTTTGATTTCGGATAAATCCATCAACGGGTTACGTACGAAGACTCAGTCGATTTGCCGAACGACTATTACCTAAGTACGAAGACTAGGTAGGGATTCGTGAGTACGTGTAATAAAGGAGTAAGTAAGTATCTCACAACAGCGAGGGAATGTCCTCGGAATATAAGCTAGAGACAGTGAATATGTCGTGTACAACCTAAGGAAAATAATCGTGCAAAGGTCGATAAGAAAGGGAACTCGTGAGCAAGCTCGTTAGCAAGAACGAAGAGGAATATATAGTACGAGGCGGTGAAATGTGCGCCGCCAAGTGAAAAAGACGAAGAAATACATAGTCGGAAATTATCGTGCTTACGAGCCTCGTTTCTGGGGCATTCACCGTCACTATTCCATCACCTTCGTCGAGCATCTGCTATGCAGTAATTTTCATCTTCCCCTCCAGAGCGACTAACACCATAGTTGGTAGATTATAGATGAGCCTGAACAACGGATTGGCCTATGAGGGTTTTTTGGGAGTCTGGAGGCATGAAATCTCACTTATTAGTCTATATTAGGCCTAATAAATGGAATGAAGCGCTGGCTTGTACTGACACCGGGCTCATGCGATGATGCGGATGGACAATAAGTTACTATGATTGCACACAAGGATATTGTTTAAACACGCATTAAAACTAGTAATTTCACGTTCGATGTTGCTCAATATTGACTTCACACCTCATCCGAGTCCACCGATTTTCCTCTTGGATCTGGACATCCTCCTGTCGAGAACGTCATGGAGATGGGTACCATGGATTTATTCTGATGGCCAATTTTCCACAGATGATCACAGGAAAAGCATTCTTGTAACCCTGATGTCGTACATGGGAGTAAATACACTCTAGTGGTCTATAATCACTAATAACAGTGAAATATGTTCTATATCTGCCTGTCCAGAGCTCGGCGTTCTTTGTACCTTGTTGCTGGAATGGGCCGGAAACGTCAACCGAAGGTGGGTTTGGGAACTTTGAATGTAGGGTGTAAGTGTAAAAAAAAATGAAATCCTGCCGTAGAGTTCCCGCTAACCTTACTTTCCACCCACTGTCGCCTATTGTATTATTTTTTAACACTCAACAGGGGGTCAGCGTAACAGACATCAAAAGGTCTACATTATCCTGTCAAAGACATCTTCTGGCTACTAGACGCTGACCATCAATCGAGGGTTCGAACCTACCGAAAAAGCCGTGAGAGTTGTGAGAAGGGCGGTTCTGCGGATACGAATTTGAAATCCTGCCGTAGAGTTCTCGCTAACCTTAATACGGCAGGCTACCCGATGACAGCGAGGCAAGAGAGTTGTGTCATATCCCGATGGGTTAATGCGGCAAGTGCTTCGTCCTCAGCACTATTTCGCAGGGTGCGATGAAAAGAGGATGTATCACGTGTCATGAGAATGGAATTTGTCAGCCAAAGTCACATGCAGCAGCCTTTGCGAAATTATGTGTGAAGTCCGTTGAAACTCAGCCGCCACGTGATGATGTTCTTCTTTCCTCCCCCAGCTGATGCCCTTGCTTTCAGGACGACAACGCAGCTGTGAGTGGGTGGTGGCTTTGCGTACTGCAACATGATGTTTTGACTCGCCGACTACAATTGCGCTTTCATCTTCGAACTGCCTTTTTCATGGATATCAACGACTGTCACCCCGCCACCACCATCCGCCCCTATTATCGTTTCCTGCAAGGTGACAACAGTGAATTAATCCGACCTTATATTCTCGTGTCATCGTGGTCATTACTTCAAGGGCAAGTTAGACCCGTGACAGGTCTTGTCGTGTGCTCGTCCCACCCGAAACCGATCCAGACGAAGAACAAGTAAGGCCTGAATGAAACTCGAATGTACACTCCACCATATGGAAAAACTTTGAGATTCTGGTGCTTATTGATCGCTACGAAAGCATCATCGGGAGTGTTGGATACGAGTACATTGAGGAACATATGTGGGAGACATGTACGGGCGAGTGGGCGAAGCCTATGGTGGAGGATCTGCGGGTGTGGATGTAGGAGAAGGTTCTACCGCAGATGTTGCATGTGTATGCCAGAGGGGCTTCTAATCGTATGTGTTATTTTCTATTTTTTTATGAGTTGTAACGTGTCTGACAATAAAGTATAGCGGAACAAGCGAAAACGATACTGCAGGGGTTTGGTCGTGTTTTGAGTTTCATATAAACAAGCTATGCGATCAGAGGTATGCTCCTGTGGTTCATTCCATATTCTTGGCTTTAAATGAATCTACGCCTCCAAATTGCAAGAAATGTTCGACATTATCATCGGTTTTCCGGGTGCCTTATATGATTTAAGAGGATATCATCCGAATTTCTTCTCCAATTCTTATTGATGTTCCCTCGTCTTCAGGATTGCCTTATCGATCAAGGTGCCGAATCCTATGCACCGTCCTCGTTCAAGTAATTTCTACAGCCCAATCTTAACTAACCTTCGCCTAGAAATCGCAAAAGACTCCCCCACCGAGGCGCCGATACAAGACTTATCCTCCAGCAATACGTCGCCGCGATTAAATGTCTTCGGATCATAGACCCACCTGGTGTACTTCTCTTCAAGGTTGCTCATCCTATTCGGCGCTACTTGAGGTTCTATCCTTTGGTAGCTTAACCTTTTTCTTTTAAATTCGCAGAGAACGACAGGATACAATCTGAAGCATCGCCCAACCAAGTCGGGGACGATGAGAGCGGCAACTCTCTGGTAGATGAAAACGAACCCATTCAACCCCTCCAACAACCCGAGTTGGAGGACTATACAGGCCCGAACTGGGAACCGGATCCTATTGAACGCTGGCCCTGGTAAGGACTTCTTTTTTCGTCGGGCTAGAAAACGAAGTCTGATGGACCGGATTATGTTTTGTTCCCTGTATGTCAATAGAATTCCGGACTAACAAACCAAGCGACGTCATCAGCGCGCTTGTTAGTATATACGATACGAAAGACTTCTTCGTGAAGGAACTCCAGGTGCTTCTGGCGCAGAGATGGTTGGCGATTACGAAAGATAATGGCGATTACGAAAGATAATTCTGATCTCATTGAGCGTGAGATATAGTTTTGTTATCTGTCTGTCGTACTTTGCCTTTCAATGACTTACCATTCGCAGAGGAGGAATGTCGAAGTTCTGAAAATCCGATTCAGAGAGGCCGCTCTGCAAGTGTGAAGTGATGTTAAAGGATGTGACTGATTCAAAATGAATTGATGGGTATGTACAATCGCAAAAATCGGTATGCCCCCTTGTTCTCACTGGGGCTATCTAACGAAATTAAATTGTTTAGTCCATCGTCCATCCCACCATCATATCACGACACTTCTGGCCCGCTCTCGAGTCAAGCGATCTAGTCATGCCTGGCCAATTCATTCAGTTAGTGCCATCCGTCCCTGTTCTCGGAAGAGTGCGAGATTTTTAATTTGTTCTATTGAATTGTAGAATGCAATCAATATGCGCACGAATTTACGGTGTTCAAACCCGACAAGAAGCTTAAATGGCTCCCCCACCTTGGTACCGTGCAACTGGAAATCGAACTAGAAGATCGGACATTGGAGGTGGATGTCCCTCCGCTGGAAGCGGCGTTTATCCAGTTACTCTCGGAGAAACGTAACTTTTATTTTTTAGTTTTTTGGTGTATTGGATCTACCTGATCGGTCGGTCTTCCTTAGCTATTTGGGTTTTCGACGACCTCATGATCATCGAGGCTATTGGGCCCGTTGATCGAAGCGCGTCTCTCAAGGCGCTGTCGACATGGGTCGATCACGGTATTCTCATAGAGGATCCGGAGTTTACGTTCGATTTGTTGGAGAGAGCAGATTTGGGAGGTTCTGGTGCACGAGAGCGAGACCCATCGAGATTGGGTATGTTCGTTTCTGACTATCTGCGTTGGACCATGCGCTCATGGTATTACCAGCAACTTTGATGGATAACCCTCCACTATTGAGCGTAGGTCTCTAGTTGTGGATACGTCGGTATCACTGCCGTCATGAACGACACCTGCATCACCACCTCAGAGCACCCAAATCCCTTGGAACGGTGCGTCCACGCCGGCGGATGGTGTCACCATACGCGAGACAAAGATCAATGCCTTTTACCATTTCCTTTCGCTTCTCCACACCATACGCGTTGAGGTCCTTGGTGAAATTGCGTCCAGGAACATTTGCTTCCCGACCATTGTGGACCTTTTTCACCCGTACGATCTACCTTTATTGGTGAACTTAACTCGACTGCTTCTACATCGCCCAATCTCGTGGAGTTGGTTGTGGATGTGATCTTAATCCAGCCGGTCAATTGTAATATAGTCGTGGCGGAAGCCAGTAATCTCCTTCCTCGAGATAGCCACGTTCAACTGATAAATATACGACTTGGTTCGAGGTTGACGCAAGGTCTGGGAAAGGCCTTTTGTGATCGCGGTGTCCAAGGAATTTCAAGTGTCATGTTCAACGAAGATACGGCACCTCCTAAGGTGAAGCAGGAACTTATCGCGATCATTCGTATGGCTGTCAACATGCCGGGTTCTCCTAACGTGGGCGAGCTTTAGAGGTGGCTTGAGGCTGTTGGCAATACTATTCGAACGGTAGGATTCCATGGAGTTTATTTCTTCCCCTATTTGATTTCCTTGCGGATTCACAGACCGCCGAGGATAGGTTCCTTTTCGGGTTACACCAACCTGAAGATTCAGACAGGAAATTTTATAAATGGGACTGATGAATTCGACCACAAGTGGGTGCATAACAGGTGTCCTTTTGCTCATACTAACGCATTGCGCCAAATTTAAGATTTTTCCACATCAGTCAAAAACAATGGACCCACAACGGAGAATTCTCCTTATCGACATATCAAAGCGATCTTGGTTCATTGGCAATGATTTCCGATGGAATGGAGGGGATTGATGCGATCAGGCTTGCTTCGGATTGCGACCCAGCAAGATTTGTCGTTCATCCGCTTTTCCCTGACTCGCTCATGAACGTTGCAGGCTTCGTCTCGAACCTCCGCGGGGCTTCAATGATGCATACATTTGCAATCAAATTGGCTCAGTTCAAACATTATCCTATTTTGTTCAAAAAGGCGTACTTGTTTACTGCCAAATTACGTCTCTCCCCGATCGTACAGGCCTGGTTGCAGAGCAATTGCAGAGTCACCCTAGATTCACATCCTTCAAAATTAGTCTTGGATATACGTTTCCAGCAGGTTCGCCTGTGTGGCCTCAGAGCAACGCTTGCGAATATTTCAGGAATATTCCTAGCTGCTCTCAGGGATCAGACCCATAACGAACCTCCCTTTCCCCCCATGCTCAGCTGGATGCTGTGATAAGGTCATCACCGAAGCCTGCAGTGCTGATCCGAACAATATATCGATCGATTTCCATGCTACCGGAATTATCTTACGATGTTTTCAAGAATTCGGCCATCCTTCTCGAGAACTTCGAAAAGCGGGACGATCGGGGATGTCGTCGATGTCGTGGTGGCCATCATATCTACTTTCAAACCTATGCATCGGTGGTTCGACTCTTCACGAGCACCGTGTTTATACACTCTCTTCTTATAGTGTGCTCTCTACGCCTCGAACCATGGTCCATACACCTGGTGGAAGTCCCTGCGTCAAGAAGATTTTCGCACATATATTAGAAGTCAATGAAGAGGATTATCCAGCAAGATACCTCTGCGCTTCAAGCACGGTTTTCGAGGATGAGGATATAGATCACCCTCCCGGGCTGCCCTCGCATACGAAGTCTGTATATTCATTGAAATTGAGCAGAGATTTCAGGAACAAGAATGGATAATGATTATTTACTTTTAGACGTCCTGATGAGACAGTGGGAGTGGTGTTCTAATCGCCACACTTCTTAGTAGTATCTTGAACTCTGTCCTTAGCTAGTCAATCTCGTACATCTATGTTGTGTGTACATAGGTCCCTGAGTAATCTACTAGAAGTCTGCGTATTGATAGACGAGATATGTCCAGACGCTCTTTGGGATGTTGGGATGGACAGCGATCCATGTACATGCGAATAGTGTTGAAAGACAATTCCAAAAGATACCGTATTATTCCCTCCCCAAAAAACTCCGCCAAAGAAATCTCTGAGAGAGACGAGAACGTGATCGCCAACCCCAACCCACTTCCAACAACCTCAATTCAAGGCGATGCGTCCACCCCTGATCCAGCCCCCACCCGAATGCAGAAATTTTGGGCCTTCAAACGAAGTGCCTGCGCGAAATTATTTGGGCTCGTATACGCATTCATTGGCTTTCCCCTGAAACGATTTTTAGGCGCTTTGGACGACATGTTAGACTGCACAACTGTGGGAGATGAACGTCTTCGAGTACCCACATTTTATGCGGCCTACAATGTCAACGACCATTACGACTTCATACCATTTGCACCTGTGATGTGCGTAGCGACAGTTTTCGGGGCCATTCACTGTATCGCGTGGTCTTTCCACTTCGCCACATTGCAAGAACGATGGGTGTGGAGAATATCGGCCATCCTCGTTTCAGGCCTGCCCATTTCTTTGGTCGCCTCCCAGTTCCTCTTCGCCACATTCACCGACAAGTACAATAAACCCACTTGGATGAAGCTTTGTGAGATTTTTATAGCATTGTGGTGATATTCCTTTATATCATTGCACGGATAGTTCTCCTCGTCCTCCCTTTCGTGGCCCTCCGCGCCCTCCCACCTGGTGCATATATTCAGCTTAACTGGGTCAGCTTCCTACCCCATATATGAACTTCATCACATCTCGTCAAGTACAATTTTTGAGGGCTAGGATATAATCACTTCCCTCGTAATACGAGGTCCGTATATTTAAAGAAGGCGAGAGGCTGAGGCTGAGAATTGATATAATTGTATACTTTCATTTCCTTGCAAAACTCCTGACGGAAACGATGTTCTAATTACCAGCCTTCCTACTAGCATCCTGGAGTCCGATCGGCGTGTGGCTAGCGGGATATTCAGGCCTCACACTCGCATATCTATGTTGTGTATACCCACGTCTCTGAAGAACCCGCGGTGGTCTGGGTATTCACATCGAAACTGGATGAGATAAACGCAGGATATACCAAGAGAATTGCGGCCCTCAACAGGAGAACTGTGACAGTGTCGCAGAACAGAGAAATGTACAACGCACAGTTGGTAGTTAGATTAGTGGAAATTGATGGAGGAACGACATGACGTACGATGGATATCTTAAGCGGGAAACGAGTGAGAACAATTCGTATCGTATTCTAAAAAAAGCTCAGGGGAGTTCGGAGAGATAAAGGCAAGAATCAAAAACATACAACACTTGAATGTTCATCAAGGTATTGGATACTCAGTTCAACTGAGCAAAAACACGGGCGACGTCGTGTTCTCGCAGCAATGGATCCATTTCTCCCTCTCATTCTTCTGCCTGCTCATATTGAACAGCGCGTACGGTCAGCTCGCCAGGCTTTAACGTCGTTTTAGCATCTCTACAGGACGTCCTGGTCTGTGGAGGTGCGACGGCGAGACCATCGGTCAATGCGTGTAGAGTAGTACAGGGCCAACCCATGCCATTTCAATGAAAATTTGGTACTCGGGGCCCATCTCGGCGAAGTTCTAATTGTGGGAAGGATATCAAGAAATGAGCACACAAAAAATCGAAGGGAAGAACGATAAGGAAAACGAACCTTCCCAAACTCGATCTTTACTTCTCTTTACATTGGTCAATCCATATCTCGTCTTCCTCTTGCCATACATTCTCCCTTGACACGCTGGAAATGGCGATCTCCTTATTGTAAACCTCGCTAATGAAGTAGTACCATGTTCATCAGTTTTTGTTAAACACGCCCCATTTCAACTCTCCAGGAATGCACTCATCCTAGAACTGGCATTTCTTGTGGAATCTACTCAAGACGACGTCTCTCAATGCTATACCTATACATTCGGCGAAACATAAATTGTGCTACCTGGATGAATTTAGAATGATTTCAGCCTCGCACCTTTGAAAACCAATTCCAGTGCGGGAAAATATTGAAAGAATCGAAGCAACGGAGCCTCGACACCCAGTGTTTTAGGTATTCAATCAGTTTATTTGAGCCTCGGCTTATAAAACTACCAGGAAGTGCTATAAATGCGGCTATCCAACCGCATTTCATCGCAAGCACAAAGCCCCTAACTGACGCGGAGGTGTCACGTGCACGGTGTTTGAGTGGTCGATTCAAGATTGATTGTCAGCCTGAAATTATTACTATTGATTCTGCATCCATTGACGCAGGATTTCAGTTTCTATGTGGCGAGTCCTGTCCTTCGCAGAATCAGAGCTTTCTACTAACCAAAGTCCACACACAAGTGAGTGGGATTGCCGTGATAAATTCACGATGAGCTCGACTCCTACTAAGAGTCCGAAAATCCAATTCTGGCTAGATCTCGCGTCATCGAGGCTTGAAAATCCCCCCTTTTGGCGATGCAAGCAACCCTGCGATAACGTACATTTTCTCATTTAGCCGTCATACGGAATGTGATGACAATGAACGAGCAGCGGAGTCGCGTCATTCATGTCATAGATCAAGGAGGGTCGAGCAGCCAGATTGTACGCAGGCGGAGGTGTGTAATTACGCATGAAATTTGCCATCCAGTCATCAAAGAAAGTAACATGAAATCGACAAATAAGGGAAAGGAAAGCGCGGCATAGACGAATATAATATGACAACGAGCAATGGGAAAAGAAGGGAGTCATCGGCTAATGAGGCCAAAAAACGACGTACATACACTTGATTGCGGTGCCTGTCGTACATGTGTAGTGGGATGCTGATCGGTTTGTCACTGCGCTTTGGTAAGTTGGTGAAAGAGGCAGGCTGCGTCATGGTGACTGCATGATAGTCGGGGAAATATTGCGCGAGCGGAGAATGGGAAACTACATCGCTCTTGCTCACCTACGAAGGATGGATTAGTGGTGGAAATTGATGGAGGAATAACGCGACGTACGGTGCATATCTTGATGAACCAATGCGAAAAAAAAAATCTAGTTCAAAAAGAATTAGAACCATTCGGATCCTATTCTAAAACGGAAAAAGGGTTCAACGGCGTACGGAGAGACAAAGGAGAGAATCAAAGCACGCCACACCTGAGTTGTATTAGGATCCCGTCATACTCGCTTAAACTGACTGACCAACAACACGGGCGATGCATTGATTTCTTCATCTCATTTCACTCATTTCTCGCAGCGTGTACAATTTTCGAGGCTTGAGCGTCGTCTCAACATCTCCACAGGATGTCCTGGGAGTCTGTCAGGAGGTACGATGGTGAGGCCATCCAGTCGATAAAGTTGGAGTAGTACTTCGACGACAATTCGGTACTCGGGGTGGGTTGACCTCAGTGAAGTCCTGATTGTGGGAAGTAAGTGCAAGGACAAAAAAGAAACAATCGAGGGGAAGAATAATAAGGAAATCGATGTATGGTCAACGAACCTTCTTAAATCGGTCTTCATATTGACACCCATCCGTGACTGCTGAATGAGATTTACAACCCACATCTCGCCATCCAATTGCTACAGAATCCATCTCTTCGACATCTGGCAATGTTGATCTTGTGGTGAACCCTACCGAAACCCTCGTTGATGAAATACCGTACGCTGTCCGGGAACTCGACCCTGTGCTGAGAGGGAAATCCTTTCCAACGACCCCCTACGCGAGGCGACACTCTCTGGGCAGCTTCGAAAACCAACTCGATCCCGGAGAAATTGGTTATTGGGTGGTATTGATACCCCTCCACCCGGAAGACGTTGACCACCCAGCGTTGACATTGCGCGATAAGAGGCAGCGGCAACAAGGTAAATCAGGACCCATAGGGGCGCAGTGAGGTAGTATTGAGGTTGGTTGGGGAGAGGAAACTGTCGAAGGAGGTTCTGTCGTCGGTTAGGGCTGTTCAGGTAGACGAACGGTGGGTGGTACCGCATGAAGAAAGTCGGGCGAGCACGGGTTTTTGCACCCTGTTTATGGAGGCAGAGGCAAGTAGACGAGGGAATGTCCACGAGTCGTGGCGATCCATTGTTGGAGGTTAGGATGCCTTAGTGTCGAGGTCGTTGTCAAGACGCGGAAGTGGCATAGGTAATCGGCGGGGTGTATGTAGTTCCCGTAGGACTGTTGGAATTAGGCAGAGTTATCGAGAACGATAATTTGTTCAAGACTAATTAAGCTGCATATGACTGAATGGTACAATGAATCATGGTCAAAATCGCGCACAACGCACCTTGTAGTTTTCATTCCGGAGGTTATGGATTTTATCCCATCGCAGCGTCTGAAATTCTCGATCACATTCAGAATGGCGGGAACCCCTGGTTTCCCTTGACGAGGCTGAGTAGCAATAAATTCCATGCATGGAGCAAGGGAGATCGATATCGTATTTTGTTAAACGCGAGGTGAAAGGAAGGATGCGATTCGGACATTCCCGGCTTCCGTAAAATTGTAGCCCCTTCCGTGTACCTCTCTCTTATCTATGGCTATGCTAACTTTTCATCAAACAGGGCTTATTATGGTTAGGGGCAACGCCAGCTTCCTTTCCCGTATCAATTATCTCCCAGGCCATTGCTATGCGGCCGCCTTAAAAAGTAGAGCATGTGGTACTCCAAAAATTTGCCATCTCATCGCTGCTTTTTGGCACCGTTGTCGTTCAAACCATGATCTTCCTCACCCTATTATATCTTTGTTTCTTTTCAGGATCTTGGAACACACTTGCTCTTCCAACAGACTTGCGACCACCAGACACTCCTTCCAAAACCCACCTGCAGTCCATTTTGCTTCGCTTCCTCCTTACCCCAGAATTCGTCATCTGGTGGGCAGCGCGACAACACTTTGTAGCGCGTTATTTGACGAAAAAACATGAAAAAAATCATATGAGCTGGACACGAGCTCACTCATTCTTCCTCATCATGGGTGGGTTCACGCTTCACGAGGGAGGAAAGCCGGCGCGGGTACTGGAGGCAAAGGACTTGGAGGAGTTATCAAAGGCGGGGAAGATTAAATGGCCAACGATTACGAAGGAGGAGATCGCGGATCGAAGCAAAGGGGATTATTTATCCAAGACTATTGTCCTCTTTCAAACAACATGGTTTATCGGGCAATGCATTGCTCGGGGGGCATACGGCCTTACAGTGACCGAGTTGGATGTGGCTACCGTCGCATTTGCCAGTCTCACTGGGGTCATCTATTATCTTTGGTGGGACAAGCCCCTCGATGTCCGCTGTTCCATCCCGGTGCACCTTCTCGATGGTCGTCACGGGAAAATAGAAGGGGATATTGAGAAAGAAGTAACTGGCCCACAAGTTATTCCCTCCCCAAAAATCTCTGCCGATGAGACAGACGCGAACTTCGTCGTCAACCCCAACCCACTCCTAACGACCTTATTTCGGCTCGATACATTCACCTCTGATTCACCCCCCACCCGAATGCAGCGATTTCGGGCTTTCAGACGAGGTGCCTGCGAGGAATACGGGTTATTATTTGGGCTCGTATACGTATTCATTCTCTTTCCTCTGAAACGATTTCTCGGCGCTTTTGACGACATGGTGGGCTGCGAAACTCTGGGAGACAAAAGGCTTCGAGTACCCATATTTTATTCACCCTACAATGAGGATGACCCCGAGGACCGGATACCATTAGCATCTGCGACGTGCGTAGCGACAGTTTTCGGGGCCATTCACTGCATCGCGTGGTCTTTCCACTTCGCCACATTGCAAGAACAATGGATGTGGAGAATACCGGCCATCCTCGTTTTAGGCGTGCCCATTTATTTTGTCACCATCGTGAACCTCGGGCACAGCAAGGAGAATGAATCCACTTGGATGAAGGTTAACAACCTTTTTGGGGATTGATTGCTATCGTATCAATCCCCCTTTATATCGTCGCACGGATGGTTCTCCTCGTCCTCCCTTTCGTGGCCCTCCGCGCTCTCCCACCAGGTGCATATGTTCAGCTTGACTGGGTCAGCTTCCTACCCCATATGTGAACTCCATCACATCACTTCAAGTACACTTCTTTTTTTCGAGGGCTAGGATATAAATCACTTCCCTCATACTTACACGATGTCTGTATTTACAGAAGGCGAGAGGCTAAGGTTTCTGGAGCAAGGATGGATATGATTATATACTTTTGTCTCCATGTACCCAGTGGTACATTCTGGTCTCATATAGTGTGTATGCGTGTGTCTCTGAAGAACCCACGGTGTTCTGGGTAATTATTCACATTGAAACTGCATAGAATAAATGAGGCATGCCAAACTATTCTTAACGCCCATAATTGACATGTCTCCATTCGCGTTGCAATGAGTACTACGGCTACGGCAGTCACGATTATTGGCCACGTGCTCGCTCTTCAACTTGAACCACCACCATCCTGATTCCCGATGAATATCAAGGACAGCACACTTCCATCCCTCTCGTAACTCGAATTTACACCTTTATTTCGTTTGCTCTGTCCGTGGAAATCGCTACCAGCGTGTTGATGTCCCAGGTAGCCGCAAAATGGCAAGAATCTTCCACCGCTTGAATGGAGAGGCGTCGGCAATATCGGGATTAATGAGCTTCAGCGAGGTACGTGGTATATGTGCATTGTATTTTTTTTTACTGACTAAAAAAAATAGTGGGCGTGAGTAAGTTTTTGTACCCTGTGGATATCAAGAACGTGCCTCTCGATGTTAACGGTATGCCCTACGGTATGCCATTATGTGTATTTTGAAGTTTGCCTGAGGCTCATGGGCTGTTTGATCAAGATAGGGAAGGACCTTGATTGAGCACGACCTGCTTTCACCCTTATTAGCCAATCTCGACGATTACCTGTGTTACTGGAGAATTTCTTGGGTACTTTCGCTCGAAAGCTGAGCCATGCGCGTCTTTCTGGTCCTACATTTATCAGAGGATATGTGGAAGAAATTTTACCTGATTGAAAAAGAGATACACGACTACATCGCTCGTTTTGAGGTATGTCGTTTCAACATCGCGGTAACTTTGTCTGATGAAAAGTACGCAAGGTCAGCAAGTCACCGGAGGCCCGAGGAGCTGAAAGATCTGGTGTCATGTTTGATGGAATGGTATAAAACGTGGGCACCTCCTGAAGAGTGAGTTGGCCTGCATCATTTCAATGAACTTTCTCCGACCAGCTTTTCCTAGGCTCAGCGCCACCGTGTTTTCTTCGTACACCCTCAACTTCCTGCCTCTTCTCCGCTCTGCCTCCATCCCTCACTGTTGCTTTCACAGAGCTCCGTGCATGCCTGCTCCCCCCACCCGAAACCAATCCAGTCGAAGAAGAGCAAGGACAAGTAAGACCCAAGTGGGACCCAAATGTCCACTCCGGCATATGGAAAAACTTTGAGATTCTGGGGTTTATCGATTGCTATGAAAGCACCATCGCGATTGTTGGATACGAGTACATTGAGGAGCATGTGTTAAAGACGTGTACGGGCGAGTGGGCGAAACCTATGTTGGATGATCTGCGGGTGTGAATGTTAGAGAAGGTTGTACCGTGGATGTTGCATGCGTATGCGAGAGGGGCTTCCAATCGTACGTGTTACTTCCTATTTTCTTAGGATTTGTGGCGTGTCTGACGATAGGGTATAGCGGAATAAATGAAAACGATGCTGCATGGCATTGGGTCTTGTTTCGATTCTCATATAAACAAGATGCTGTGCAATTTGAGGTATGCTCCTGCGACTCATTTCATCTTCTTGGCTCTAAATGAGTCTCCGCCTCTAGAACGAAAGAAATATTCGGCATTATCATCGGTTTCCCCGACTCTATAGGTGCCCTATATGATTTACAAGTATGTCATCCGAATTTCTTCTCCAGTTCTTATCAAACTTATTGATATCTACTGATCTTCAGGATTCCCTTCAGCATGTCGATCAATGTGCCAATCTCGTCAGTTCGTTACGAAAATCGTACGCATAATCCTCATTCAAATAATTTTATACCTTAATCTTAACACCCAACTCGTTCGCCTAGATATCGCAAACGACTCCTCCAGGTGCCCACACAAAACTTATCCTCCAGTAATACGTTGCTACTATTAAATGTCTTCGGATCATTGACCCTCCTGGTGCCCTTCTCTTCGAGGTCGCTGATCCTATTCGACGCTAGTGCTGTTGAAGGATGTGACCGATTCAAAACGAAGCAATGAGCATGTACAATCGCAAAAATCGGTATGCCCCCTTTTTCTCACTGGGGCTATCTAACGAAATTAAATTGTTTAGTGTATCGTCCATCCCACCATCATATCATGACACTTCTGGTCCGCTCTCGAGTCCAGCCTGGCCAATTCATTAAGTTAGTGCTATCTGTCCCTGTTCTCGGAAGAGTGCGAGATTTTTAATTTGTTCTATTGAATTGTAGAATGCAATCAGAATATGCGCATTAATTTACGGTGTTCAGACCTGACAAGAAACTTAAATGGAAAATGGCTCCCTCACCTCGGTACCGTGCAACTGGAAATCGAACTAGAAGATCGGACGTTGGAAGTGGATGTCCCTCCGTTGGAAGCGGCGTTTATCAAGTTATTCTCGGAGAAACGTAACTTTTCATTTTTAGTTTTTTGGTGTATTGGATCTAGCTGATCGGTCGATCTTCCTTAGCTATTTGGGTTCTCGACGACTTCATCAAGGCTCTTGGGCCCGTTGATCGAAGCGCATCTCTCAAGGCGCTGTCGACATGAGTCAATCACGGTATTCTCATAGAGGACGCGGAGTTTACGTTCGATTTGTGGGAGAGAACAGATTTGGGAGGTTCTGGTGCACGAGAGCGAGACCCATCGAGATTGGGTATGTTCTTTTCTGACTATTTGCGTAGGACCATGCGCTCATGGTATTGCCAGCAACTTTGATGGATAACCCTCCACTATTGAGCATAGGTCTCTAGTTGTGGATGCGTTGGTATCACGGCCGTCATGAACGACACCTGCATCACTACCTCAGGGCACCCAAATCCCCTGGAACGGTTCGGACACGCCGGAGGATGGTGTCACTATACGCGAAACAAAGATCAATACCTTTTACCATTCCCCCTCTCCACACCATACGCGTTGAGGTCCTTGGCGATATCGAGCTTTAGAGGTGGCTTGAGGCTGTTGGCAATACTATTCGAATGGTAGGATTCCATAAAGTTTATTTCTTCCCCTATTTGATTTCCCTTCGGATTCACAGACCCGAGCATAGGTTCTACTTTTCGGATTACACCGACCTGAAGATCCAGACAGGAATTTTTATAAATGAGATTAATTAATTCGATCACAAGTGGGTGCATAACACCTTTTGCTCATACTAACGCCTTGCGCCAAATCTATGATTTTTCGACATCAGTCAAAGACAATGGACCCCCAACAGAGAATTCTCCTTATCAACACGTCAAAGTGATCTTGGTTCTTTGGCAATGACTTCCGATGGAATGGAGGCGATTGATACGATTAGCCTTGCTTCGGATTGCGACCCAGAAAGATTTGTCGTTCATCCGCTCTTCCCTCACTCGCTGATGCATGTCGCACGCTTCGTCTCAAACCTCTGCGGAGGCTTCAATGAATGCATCCATCTGCAATCAAATTGGCTCAGTTCAAACATTATCCTACTTTGTTCAATTCAAATTACTGCCAAATTACGCCTCTTCCCGCTCGTACAGGCCTGGTTATGGAGTCACCCTAGATTCACATCCTTGAAAATTAGTCTTGGATATACGTTTCCAGCAGGTTCGCCCGTGCAGCCTTACAGCAACGTTTGCGAATGTCTCAGGAAGATTCTTAGCCACTCCTAGAGATCGGACCATAACGAACCTCCCTTTCGCCCCCATGCTCAGCTGGATGCTACGATAAAGGCCATCACTGAAGCTTGCAGTGTTGATCTGAACGATATATTGATCGACTTCCATGCTAATTGAATTATCTTACGATGTTTTCAAGAATTCGGCTATCCTTTTCGAAATGCCGGGATGTCATCGATGTCGTGGTGGCCATGGTATTTGGTGGGTCTCCTCACGAACACAGCGTTTATGCACTCTCTTTTGCTGTGTCTTATAATATTCTCTCTCCGCCCCTAACTATGGCCCATATGCCTGGAGGTCCTTGCGTCAAGAAGATTTTCGCACATGTATTAGAAGAGGAAGACACCCGACTATCCCTCTGGGCTTCAAACACTGTTGAGTCGAAGGCTAGGATATAGATCACCCTCCCGAGCTGCCGTTGCATACGAGGTCCGTATATTTATTGAAATGGAGCAGAGATTTTAGGAACAAGGATGGATAACGATTATTTACTTCAAGTTTTAGATGTCCTGATGAGACAGCCGGAGTGGTGTTCTAATCGCCACACTTCTTACTAGTATCTTGAAGTCTGCCCTTAGATAACCAATCTCGTATATCTATACTGTGTGTACATAGACCCCTGAGAAATCTATGTCTATTGGTAGGAAAGGCACGTCCAGACGCCCTTTCAATTTTTGAGATTGGGTTGCGCTGCAAAATATGCGAGCCGATCTGCCGAAAATCTCATTCTGGCTACATCTCGCAGCATCGAGGCTTGAGAATCCCCCCTTTTGGCGATGTAAGCAACAGTGCGATAATGTACATTTTCTCATTTAGTCGTCATATGGAATGTGATGATAAATGAACGAGCAGCGGAGTCGCGTCATTCGTGTCATAGATCAAGGAGGGTCGAGCAGCCGGATTGTACACAGGCGGAGGTGTGTAATTACGCATGAAATTTGTCATCCAGTCATAAAAGAAAGCAACATGAAATCGACGAATAAGGGGAAGGAAAGCGCCGCATAAACGAAAGGACGGATATAATATGACAACGAGCAATTGGAAGAGAAGGGGATTATCGGCTAATGAGGTTAAAACGACGTACACTTGATCTGCGGTGCCTGGCGTACATGTGTAGTGGGATATTGATCGGTTTGTCACTGAGCTTTGGTAAGTTGGTGAGAGAGGCATGCGTCATGGCGACTGCATGATAGCCGGGGAAATATTGCGCGAATGGAGAATGGGAAACTACATTGCTCTTGCGCATCTACGAGGTATGGATTAGTGGTGGAAATCGATGGAGGAATGGCGCGACTTACGGTGTATATCTTGATGAACCAATGAGAAAAAAAAGATCTAGTTCAAAAGAATTAGAACCATTCATGTCCTATTCTAAAATGGGTTTAATGGCGTATGTAGAGTCAAAGGAGCGAATCAAAACATACCACACCTGGGTTGCATTAGGATCCCGTCACAGTCGCTTAAACTGACAGAACAACAACACAGACGATGCATTCATTTCTTCATTTCATTTCGCTTATTTCTCACAGCGTGTACATTTTACGAGGCTCGAGTGTCGTCTTCACGTCTCCATTGGATGTCCTGGTCTTTGAGGAGGTACGATGTTGACGCCATCCGGTCGATAAAGTTGGAGTAGTACTTCGACGACAATTCGGTACTCGGGGTGGGTTGACCTCCTGATTGTGGGAAGTAAGAAGTAAGTACAAGGACAAAAAATAAACAATCGAAGGGAAGAATAATGAGGAAATCGATGTATGGTCAACGAACCTTCTTCAAACCGGCCTTCATGTTGACATCCAACCGTGACTGCTGAATTAGATTTTCCAACGAACCCCTATGCGAGGCGACACTCTCTGGACAGCTTGGAAATCCAACTCGATGCCAGAGAAAGTGATTACTGGGCGGTATTGATATCCCTCCACCTGGAAGGCGTTGACCACCTGGCATTGACATTGCGCAAAAAGAGGCAGCGACAACGAGGTAATTCAGAATCGCGAGGGACGCTGTGAGGTGACATTGGGTTGGTTGGGGATAGGAAAGTGTGGAAGAACTCCGAAGAAGGTTCTGCCGTCGGTTCGGGCTGTTCAAGTAGACAAACGGTGGGTGGTACTGCATGAGGAAAGTTGGGTAAGCACAAGTTTTACCGCGCTTTTTATACAGGGTGCCGAGACAAGTGGAGGAGGGAATGTCCATGAGTCGTGACGTTCCATTGTTGGAGGCTAGGATGCCTTAGTGGGTAGAACTGTTGAGGTCGTTGTTAGGACGCAAAAGTAGTGTAGGTAATCGGCGGTGCGTGTAGTTCCTGGAGGACTGTTGGAATTAGGAAGAGTTGTCGAGTTCAAGAATAAGCTGCATACGACTGAATGTTACAATGAATCACAGTCAAAATAGGTCAAAATCGCGTGGACGGATCACGGACGGATGACGTTCCGGACACTTCCGGCTTCCGTAAAATTCTAGCCCTCTCTTATCTATGGCTAGCTGACTTTTTATCAAATAGTGCTTATTATGGTTGGAGGTATTGCCAAGCTTCCTTTTCCGTATGAATCATCTCCTAGGCCATTGCTATGCGGCCGCCTTAAAAAGGTAGAGCATGTGATGCTCCAAAAATTTGCCATGTCGTCGTAGTCTCCTAAAGGCTAAAACAGAGCTTTTGATATTGATGACAATCGATCAAGGTCTGTTGCAACTTGACGACCGCTTGGTGGGTGTAATCTCGTCGCTGCTTTTTGGCACCGTTGTCTACCGTTGTCGTTCAAACCATGATCTTCCTCACCTTATTATATCTTTGTTGCTTTTCAGGATCTTGGAACACTCTTGCTCTCCCAACAGACTTGGTACCACCAGATATTCCTTCCAAAATCCACCTGCAGTCCATTTTGCTTCGTGAAGACAGGTTCGACTCTCGATCAATATACGGTATACTGTGGAGTTGTCTTTCAACGATATTCGCATGTACATGGATCACCATCCATCCCAACGTTCCGGCGCCTGGTGATTCTCAGTGGGCAGTCCTTAGCAGGCGGCTGGCGATCATGGGCTACTTCCTTCTTGCTCCAGAATTCATCATCTTTTGGGCAGTGCGACAACACTACGTGGCGCGTTACATGACGAAAAAACACGAAAAAAATCATACAGGCTGGACACGAACTCATGCATTCTTTCTCATCATGGGTGGATTCATGCTTCACGAGGGAGGAAAGCCGGTGCGGGTACTGGAGGCTAAGGACTTAGAGGAGTTATCGGAAGCAGGGAAGATTGCATGGCCAACAATTACCAAGGAAGAGATCGCCGATCGAAGCAAAGGGGATTATCTATCCAAGACGATCGTCCTCTTTCAAACGACGTGGTTTGTTGGGCAGTGCATCGCTCGGGGCGCATATGGCCTACCTGTGACCGAGTTGGAGGTGGTTACCGTCGCGTTTGCCAGTCTCACCGGAGTTATTTATTATCTTTGGTGGGACAAGCCCCTCGACGTCCGTTGTTCCATCCCTGTGCACCTTCTCGACGGTGGTCTCAGGAAACTCGAAGGGGACATTGAGAAACAAGAAACTGGCCTACAAATTATTCCCTCCCCCAAAATCCCTACCGAAGAAATCACTGAGAGAGACCAGAACGTGATCGGCAACCCCAGTCCACTCCCAAGAACCTCAATTTCTGTCGATACTTCCGCTCCTGAGCCAGCCCGCACCCGAATGGAGCGATTTCGGGCTTTTAGACGAGATGCTTGCGAGGAATATGGGACATTATTTGGGCTCGGATACGTATTCGTTGGCTTTCCCCTGCAACGATTTCTCGGTGCTTTTAACGACATGGCAGAGTGTACCACTCTGGGAGACAAAAGCCTTCGAGTACCCACATTTTATTCACCCTATAACGACAACGGCAACAAAGACTTACCATTTTACCTTGCGATCGGCGTAGCGACAGTTTTCGGGGCCATTCACTGCATCGCGTGGTCATTCCACTTCCCCACATTGCAAGAACGATGGGTGTGGAGAATATCGGCCATCCTCGTTTCAGGCCTGCCCATTTCTATCTTCGCTGTCGCGAAAGCAATGCCCGACAATGCGAACGAATCCACTTGGATGAAGCTTACTGACACTTTCGGGAGATTGCTTTTTATTGTATCAATCCCCTTTTATATCGTCGCACGGATGGCTCTCCTCGTCCTCCCTTTCATGGCCCTCCGCACTCTCCCACTAGGTGCATATGTTCAGCTTGATTGGATCAGCTTCCTGCCCCATATACAGTGAACTTCGTCACAACTTTTTTCACGGCCAGGATACAAATCACTTCCCTCGTACTTATACATCCTCGTACTTATATATGTACAGAAGATGAGAGGATAGGGTTTCAAGGATGGGTATGATTATATACTTTTGTTTCCATGTACCCAGCGATACATTCTGATCTTATATAGTATGTATAGTACGTGCTTCTCTGCAGAACTCACGGTGTTCTGGGTAGTTATTCACTTCGCAACTGCATGGAATAAATGAGGCATGCCAAACTACTCTTAACACCCATAATTAACATGCCGGAATGTTCTCCATTCGTGTTGCAATGAGCAAGCAATGAGTAATGAGTACGGCCGTCGCGATTATTGGCCACGTACTTGCTCTTCAACTTGAACCACCACCATCCCGATTCCCGATGAATATCAAGGACATCGCACCTCCATCCCTCTCATAACTCGAATTTTACACCTGGCGATCTAACGAAATTAATGTATAGTCCATAATCCATGCCACCATCATATCGCAACACTTTCTGGCCCGCTCTCAAGTCGAGCGATCTAGTCATGCCTGGCTAATTCAATTAGTTAGTGCCATCTATCCCTTTTCTCGGAGTGCGAGATTTTTGATTTGTTCTATTGAATTGCAGAATGCAATCGGAGCACACGGCGCGGCGCACGAATTTATAGTGTACCTGACAAGGAGCTCAAATGGCTCCCTCACCTCGTTAGTCCTGTTTTTACCACGCCCCCAAAACCGCGCTAGAAAATCATTATGTAATCTTCGGACTTTGAAACCACATCGTGTCGATTTCACGCGACAGCAACAACTTTGACTTTTTTTTTTGAGAGGAACCGTTTGTGTATTGCTAATTAAATATAGAAACCAAATTTTGAGGGGAGGTGGGTGCTCTTTGTGTGAGCATTTTTGTCGATGGAAATGAGGCCGAAGCCCATGCATGTGATCTGAAGGTGCTTGCTGTTATCAACACTGATTTTCCTACTGCTTCCGCATCCACCTAGAAGGTCTCAAATTTTTGATACAGTACACATTTAAACCCATTAATAATTTTTCTCTCTTAACAAATCCGAAAGGACCTTGCTATCTGTCTGTTCAATGGAGGGAAAGGTAATTTCAAAGTCCGAAGATTACATAAACATTTTCTAGTGCGGTTTTGGGGGCGTGGTAAATAACAGACTTCATATATCGTGATCCGTAGGGCACATCACATATATCGAAGACTGTCTATGAGAGACTATCACCTCGTACCATGGAACTGGAAATCAAATTAGAAGATCAGACATTGGAGGTAGATGCCCCTATGTTCGAACCGCCGTTTACAGTGACGACGGTGATGGTTTACTGCACCAAGTTATTCTTGGAAAAACGTAAGGCATTGTCGACATGGGTCGATCATGGTATTCTTATAGAGGATCCGCAGTGTACGTTCAATCTGTTGGAGTTTTTATCCCATTGCAGCATCTGGAAAAGGGCCAAATTCTCGATCACATCCAGAACGGCAGCAAGCCCAAGTTTCCCTTGGCGAGGCTGAGCATCAATAACTTCCTGGCTACATGCAAAACCCTATGTACCCTTCTCAAATCTCCACCCATGCACCGTTGTTTGTATAAACTAACTCTTTTTTGGTAGGTAATGACGCAAGGTGTGGGGCAACTAGAACCTTCAACTGCTGCTCCCTCTACCGCTTACACGATGCTGTTGGATTTGGGCTGGCAAATACAACATGAGGGTCTTGACTCTGAGCCTCGGAGTCCTGTTAAATATTCCAGTATGTATTTCTTCATCTTTTCACTCAGTGGTGCACACTGCACTGCCTCGTATTCATTCCTCTCCATTTCTCATTAAGGGCTCATTCACGAGCACCTTTTCTTATTGTTCTCTTTCGGTTACTTCTCTTTTTAGTCGAGTACGGCGCCCTGGGCACATTTATTTCTTTTCACATTTATTCCGAGGACGTTTTCCTCATCTCCCCTCAGTCGTTTGGCAAACTGACTGAGGTGAGATATCTAGTTACTTATTACCTTGTTATACGTACTTACCAATTACCTAGCTTTTCATGCCTAGGTACTGTAATAAATCATTAGTCGTTTGGCAAACCAACTGAGCTTTTCGTACCTAGATTCTAATAGACGCATCCATTGAGTTGCTGTAGTGTTCTTACAACTTGTCCATACCAACACCATGTCATAGCCAGTATTCTCAAGGTCGACTCTGGTATCATTGAACAGACTCTAGCTATGTAACCCTCCATTATGGGCAAATTATGGGTGGGGTGGTAGCTCCACACATTGTCACATCGAATAACAATTGATATGTTATTAACCTGGGTTTCACCGGCCTTGTCCAAAATAGGGGCTGGGTATATTCCAGTCGTTCGATAATAATAAGTAACAGATCAATACCCTTAATATTCAAGTATATGGGTTCAAGGGCAAATAGATATTTAAATCTAAGAGGAACCTGCACTATACGAGAATGGTTGTGTTTGTGCGAAACAAACAGGTTTGTAAAATAATTATGCCAACAACAATACTATCCTAGAGACTTGCAGTGCCTAAGTGACTAAGATGTTGATCAAAGGTTGAGGATGATTATAGAGTAACTGAATACTTGACGTGTAATAAATGATGGCGTGATGACTTGAAAACTAAAGTACAGTGCAAATTACTTGTATTGCTAGTATGACTGTTACAGCAAGGGACAAGGATCTTCTTCACTGACTATGAAACCAGGTACAATCTAGTACAATTGA
>Ga0307513_10002766_pt1 | contig 24109 bp, 31 predicted proteins | sample 15_EM_MG_FD_202174 | JGI IMG/M metagenome (GOLD analysis project Ga0307513, IMG submission 202174) | Populus trichocarpa ectomycorrhiza microbial communities from riparian zone in the Pacific Northwest, United States - 15_EM | ecosystem: Host-associated > Plants > Roots > Unclassified | place...
ACCCAAGGTGGGGCCTTGCGGGTCTAAGTACTCTGCAGGTGGGAAGTCGCAGCAGTTTTAAAGACTTGCAGGTTGACTGGATGCCAGTTGTTTATCCTGTATGGCTGCAGGGAACCATAATATTTAACATCCAGGTTCTAGGACAGCCCTGGCCTAATTTAAAGTCATGCCTAAGGTGACTGTACCATTGAGTATTGTAATGCACCCCTCTCCAGGTAATGTCAATAGTGTAGTATAGTGCTAATGTACTGCACATGTGCCCAATGTGTAAAGCCCATGTAATGTAGAGCTGCTGCTAGTGTACTGCATCACATATTGATAGGGTAATGACTACGGTTTGTGGAAGTATCTTTATAATGACCTCTTCAGGTCTTGACTTGACTGGAAGTGCTTTGGCTCTGCCACAGGCATGCACTGCCCAGCAAGGATCCCTTGCTTTCTCTCTATCCAGTGTTGTGCAGTGGACTTGAGAGATAATGTAGTGTAGGAAGTTATATTGAACAGCTTATTGGCTAATCCTGCCAGGGTCCCCCCCAGCTGGTCCTTCACTATTAAGTCCCTCTTAGCATGCTAACCCATCCAGGCAGGCCTGTTATATGTAAGCCTCTAGGAACTCTTAGCACACCATGTCAGTTTCTCCTCTCCAGGTATAGTGATCTAGGTTTCTTTAATGACCTCCACAGGTTGTAGTGTAGGGTCAAGTAAAGTTGTGTAATTGTCCCATAATGTTGCCATATCTTTATAGACTTTGCCAAGTCCTATAGAGGTCTCCAATCCAGAGTTCTAATGATTGTGTAGGGTAGAGTATTGTTGTGATCATGCCCCTTACAGGTTTATTTAATGACCTCTGCAGGTCTCCTGCTGTGACCAAGTAGGCAGGTCCTCTGTCTTGACAGAGTTAGACTGTTTATAGTGGGTAGTTTAACATCTTCCCTAAGAATTGGCAGTTGATAATGAAATGGCTTGTGCCACAGTGTTAAGTAGGGTCATGAGACTTGCTACTAATGAACATGAAAAGAGTTTAATGACTTCTTCAGGTCATTCTGAAGGATATTCAATAACATAAGAAACCTGGGTTGTAAGATCATATAGATAGTCTGAGTGTCTTTACTGCCTTGTTTGATTATATTGAACTTCTAGGCAGCAGGAAATAGACTACTCTTGTAAAGATAGTGGTTCCCAAGGTACAAGATGGCCTCATGGAAGTCCCAATTTTTGCCTTGCTCAAGGAAATGCCCCATTCACTCTCTGACATAGGTATGAGTCTTGCCCTTGAGAATCTGACCAAGATTTCCCAAGTGAGAGTGACCCTGCCCTTCATTGAGGATGTCCAATTGGTGAATTTGAAGAGTCCCAATAGGAGGTGTTATGGAACTGGAAATTTATGATAATTGTCAGTAACCAAATTAAGGTTTGGATTGGAATACAAGGATTGGATGCAAGGATTGGGTCAGAATACAATTGTCCTGAAAGTCTCATTATGTAATGACTATGGCCTATGAACAATCTCTCTCTTTTTAGAGGAATTAGAGTTATGACATTGATAGCTGTCAATGTCAAGGCTTGACAGCTTCTGCTGTTAAAGTCCAAAGGTTATGCTTCTGTGGCAGTGCTCTCATCATGTATATAAGGAGCCCTGCTCCAAGCTCTGGAATCTAACTCCCACTTGATCATACATACTTACATATCTACAATAGCCTAACAGAGCCCACTAGCAAGCCTACCTAAATAAGAGGTCAGGAGTGCCAGGGACAATAGGCCAGTAGTTAAAAGTGTGACATCAAGCAATATCTCTGAATTCTGCATATAACCTGTGTCAGACTCATACCTGAAATAATCATATTTGGTCATACTATATATAGACATATTCAGTGCACTATAGTTCTGAGGAATAACATCCTAAACTGAAGATTTGTATATAAGTTTCACCATAAACTTAAGTGCATATCCTAAAGGAGTATTAAAGGCCATTATAAGTGCCCACTGGGCTCTCCATATAGCTCTCTCTACTTGACAATAGCTAAGGGTCACACAGTCTGGTGGGAGGTGTATCTTGAACCTATCACTAAACCTTGTTAAGAGTCTAGAATCATTACTAGCTATAAGACCAGGAAACTAGATTCATAACAGGAGGGAGAGCCAGTTTTCATAACTAGTAGGGTCAGGCCCCCCTAATAGATTCTGGCAGCCCAGTTTTGGTGCTTAGTGTTGACACCTGGTATATAGACAGGGATAGTACAACCCATCCTTCCAGCAGCAGTGGTATCATCAATGAAGCTAGACCTAAGCATTTTTGTCACTATGATCAGCAATTATGTGGACTGCCCTGAGTCATGAGGAATGTGTGCACCTGGAGCCAGAGGTTCAAAAGTGCAAGATTCTCAAGCACACATGTATTCTGGCAGGTCCCTGTTCACAGCAGAGGTTGGGGTCTGAGCCCAGGCTGGAAAGGAAAGTAGAGTGGGATCTAGTTTGGTAATTGCACCTGGGCCTCACAGTACTATCTCTACAGCATTTAGGGGCCTCAGTACTTGATCAAGATGATGACCCTGAGTCACATACACACACACATACATTCTGAGTGTGGCAACTACAGTCAACAGAGCTCTCAATTCTCCCTGCATTTGGCTGCTACTATGCCACTGGTCACTCACTGGTCATCACCACAAGCCTGTTGATATACTACTACTGGGATGTGTGTTTCTCTCTGGTTCTACTAGTTTCTTTCTGGGTCTACTAGTTTACCATGTACAATAACAAATCCCTAGTCAAGTGTCATGGAGCATTTGTAGTCAAGCCAACAAGCCTTTCACAAAGCGGAGTAGATCCCGGCCCTTCGATAAGAAAACGTATTGATAGATGTCATTAGCCAAGGAATATCGAAATTCAAGGACTTACCCCTCCGTGTTGAGTCCGCACTATCTCAACCACCCCTCCGACTGGTTTCTCTCCTGATCCTGCAACTATATTACCTTGTGTTCCACCCAGTGGCGCGTAGTCTGACATTATTCGCCATTCAGACCGCAATAGGATATTTAGGTGTGCCCTCCAGCCCTCAAGAAGCTCCATGGATGAGCTCAGTGCCGTGTCCCGGACATCTGGTTCGCCCTTGTTGGTATAGGACACCGACACAGGAGCCAAGGAAGGAGAAGGTGCCGTTTTAACGATATAGGGACAATGGGTCCGATGCTCTCGCAGCACATCAAAAGCCCGGGCCCGGTGCTGTCGAATGCTGCTGAGGTCCAAAGACTGTTTAGCGATGGTTGAGGAGAGGAAGTGCCAGGTGGGGATCTGCCGCTGACATAGAGAGCACACCAGAAGTCCACGCGAGCGAGAGGACATTTGATAGTCGTTGATGGCAGTCGGGAGACTCGTTGGGGGCAGGGCCGTCGGGGGTGGGGTTATGTCCCAACCAAAGAATGCAAGGATGCAAGACGTTTCGGATGGTGCGCTGGAGACTGCTACGGCTTGATCTGACGGATGCTCACCGCCCTGCACAGCGCACTGAAATGGGCGAAGCATTGTGGCCTGGGCAGAGGCGGCAGCTGATAAAATAATATAACGTTGGTCTGTGGTCTTTTCATCTCATTACGACGCCGCAGCATTAGTACCAAAAATTGGCACGCACGAGCGGATATTTGATCTCCATGCCGTCCAAGGCTCCTGCGATCCTCTCCGCTCGTCGATACACCTCCTTGGATAAGGTCGATGGGGATGATATAGGCATGGAATAAATCGAGGCTAAGGTACGGAAATATCAGACCTTGACAGATAAGCAGCAGACAACCGTACGTTCGCATTGCCGCAGTCTCCAAGGGCAACTCGTCTGGTGTCGCTCTACCAGGGCCTTCGCCTGAATTTCGATCCAGGATTCTTCTGAGTTTCAGAGGGATTTTAGGACTTTGTTCAACATCTACCCGAGTGAACGTACCGTCACTGTCTTGGACGGGCATCACCCAAGAGACCGCGCATGTGCGACAGTGCAGAGTTTCTTTTCCACCGTCGTTATGCCACCCACACCGTGAGGCAGCAACAGAGTCAATTTCATAGGGTTTCGAGTTATAGGTCGTGAGTTTGTATGTGTGGAGGCGAGTGAGGAAGCCAATGCGCGAGTGAGGATCGTAGTCTTTAATCCAATGGTTAGAAAGCTCGGTGTTGACGTCTTCGTGAAAAGGCGAACGTGTTTTCGTTCGCTGGATGATATGAGCAAGAGGGGTTCCAGATCGACTAGATTTCGAAGTCTTGGTCCGAGCATAGGATGAGCAACTGATCACACACTTTTTGGTAGAGGTTCCGATCCCGTATCTTGCCAGTGTAGCATAAATGTTGGTCTTGGCTCGTTTCGGCATAGGTGGCCCATCCGAGGCTGAATGAACACCAGTAACATCGTCAAGGAGTTGAACTGCTTGCTCATATTTACGCTACACCTCAATCCTGGTAAGTGGATGTCCTCAAGTACCCAGATCAACTCACCTTCGCAGCGGTCGAGCTCATGAGAGGAGGCAGTTCGTTCGCTAGGTCTGCGTTCGGTAGTGATTGAACGGGCTGTGTGACTTCGTGGTTCGCCGTGGCTGACATGGTAGAGATCAAAGGAAGGGTTTGGCTTCTACGCCGTGCCGTCGTCTAAATCTCGTTCATTTTTTGTGACTTCACAAACTGCATTTTAAACCGTGATTAGTCATGTTCGCAAGGCTTTTTGCGGTGGGCCAAATTGCAGATGCTTTGTTCACTGAGAATCACGTGATCATGAGGCTGGTGAGATGCCCACAGTTCGTTTGACAATCATAGCGGAATACGGGAAGGCTGCAAATATTCATTGAGGCGATTGTATAACTGGAAGGTAGTGGTACGCATGTGATATGGATAGCATGAGCGTATGTTCGAATGATCAAGTCCCGTTGCGCGTTGATTAGATACTTAATAAATATATTAAACTCGTCTTCCCCTATTACATGAATGACGTGGGTCGCCTGGAGATGCACGGTGCTAGCCAAACTTGTTGTAAACGCGACTAGAGACGCGCATAATGACGCGTCAATCAAGAAGGAGCTATTCTTTATGTAATAGACGACCTGTGGCACAACAGATGAGGGCGTCTCGAGCACAAGATACATCAGTTCGTGGGTATCAGTCTGGCGCCGTGCAGGGCACGTCAGCGAGCACGCCCAATGTGGATGTGAATGTATATGGGCTCATAGATAGCAAATAACGCAGGGATTGGGCGGGCCGATGGCGGGGGCCATCCGTTCGTTCACGGCCCAAACACAATCTAACGATTGAATTACTTCCGTTTGACATGAAGTCATTCGGCTTACTGGAATTTACCACTAAAAGTTTGTGACACCGCCTGAGCCAGGGGATATGCAATTAAACCCCTGTAATTGCTATTATATGTAGATTATAGTCTAATCTGAAGTTGGCTGGGGTGACAGCGAGACAAACTTGGCGAAGGCCCAAATATGCGTTCCCTACTCCTTGCAATGACGGTGTCAAACATGCCCAAATTCCGTCAAAAATGATATTTTGATTCCTTTTTTATAACATTGATAGAGTGTTTCAAAAAATTATGAATCATTGCCAAGCCCTGCAGGAGTTTGAGATGCCTCACCCTCATCTTCATTCTCTACAAACTCCTTCGCCTTCTGGCTAAACTTTTTCACTTCTCTGGTGTCTTTACACGGGGGTGGGTGTTTCGCGTTCATTTTTCGGTAGGAGAGCATTCCGACGAAGCGCCTCTAGACTATCTGCTGAGCTTTCGGCATGTCGATGGGTTTTGCAAGGAGCGGTGAATGACAGTAGGTTTGCTCTCTCTGGAGCCTCCGGAGACGTCCCGGCGGCGCATGTTGCCTTCCATCAGCGTTCATCAGTGTTCGCTGTCATTTGATCTTGGCAGTGAGCGATCACGGAGTCGCAAGCTGCCGCTGCACCGCCTAGCTCTCATCAAAGTTTGGCGCACAGGCTCTGTCCGGTTGGTTATTTAAGCCAGGATGTTCTTGCTGCTCCTTAGCACCTGAGTGACTTCCCGGCGTTGTTGCTCCAGCTTCAGCTGTTTCTTTTGTGCTTTGACCCTGGAGGTCTTCATCGAACCCTTTCTTGCACGTAATTCGACACAGAGCCATTGCGATATTCCTGATGCGAATTTACAGCTATCCCATCCCCTCTCCTTCCTTTCAAACAAGTACTCCCTAATCTTGACCGCACTGTCCTTCTTCCTTGGCCGAGATGATCACAACACTGGTTGTTCGCTCTTTTTTTGCGCTTTTTGTGCTCCCGGCTGCCTTCGCAACGCCCCTCTCACACCGTCGGGAGGACCCCCAAAAATCCCTGAGTACGGCATAGTTTCGTTCTAAAGAATCAAGGTGCTGATGCTTTCGGGAATAGCATTAGATCCTTCGAACATCATGAAAGGGCTTGAACAAGATGGACAGGGTGCTAATGTCGAACCCGGTCAGGTCCGATCGAAAACCAGTAGCAACAACTTCATCAACTTCTGTCTCACCCAGCCAGTACCGATTACTAATGGGCAACAAATTGATGGTGGATCATGCAATCCGGCTCCTATCGGGCGCATTGCAGCAAAGAACAAGATGCCTGCAAGCAAGTTTACTAGTCCGCCTAACTTTTCTGATACGCTAGTGGAAGACCAGCCCTTTGATGTCAAGATGAAGATCCAGAATCTTGTCACAGGACTTTTCACCAATCCCAATACCAACTATTATGCCTCGCCACAGCAGGTAGATGAAAATGGGATCATCAAAGGGCATACGTGAGCAGTATCATGAGCACAAGAGCGCAATCAATCCTAATGAATCATAAATATAGACATATTACGATTCAGCGGATGCCACGAGACGACCTTCGTACCACAGACACGATCAACCCGAAAGATTTCGTGTTCTTCAAGGGTCTCAACCAAGCTGCGGACCGCGACGGTGTTCTGACTCAGAACGTCTCGGGTGGATTGAAGGCTGGGAAATATCGAATGTGCTCTATTAACTCCTCGATGAGCCATGCTCCGGTAATCGCAGCGGTGGCTCAACGTGGTTCCCACGATGATTGCATCTATGTATGTCAGGTTCGAATTTTGGGCGGTTTGTTACTTATGGTTCATATACCCTCAGTTCACAGTGAAACCCAAGCAACCCAACGGCAACCGTGATGAGAATAAGACTTGAAGCAGCATGCGTGGAGGAGCGAATCTCGGGATAAAGCGTAGGGTGTCTAGATTGCGTCCTCCTTGTAGCTCCTTGTCGTTTTTTACCTTTATTCAACCTATAATATTTCGCGGCTCACCCGGTGGCACATCATACACTGCACAGATATATGCCAGAGTATAATATAGGGCTCTGATGTAACTTTATTATCTATTACAGGCAACATGACTGGTGGACTTCCTGAGCCTCTAAGTACCTCTGGTCACCGAAAGGCGGGTAAATAGAAGAAAAAGTCTGTAAGATAACCAACATATCCCCTTTATTCAGGAGGGCAGTCGATAGGTGTGCTACACAGCCCTCTTTTCTTGGAAGCGTGCGCCTGTGCCTGGGTCAGTGGACGTGGCTGAGAGCTTCGGATCTGACATTTCCGATAGCAGAGCTGAGACAGCGAATAATGCATATTAACTACATTGGTTTATAGAATCGATACATAATTTGGGAAAACCCCCCTAATTGAGGCACTTTGGCGCTCACAGCCACATCAATCCTCCTAGCATAGTATACAGGCCGTTAATGTGTACTCATATGTACACTTAGAGAGGTTTAGACTCAAGAATGGCGCCTCGAATTGCACAAAGGAAACCCTACGGTGAGATTTTGCATTCTACATCTTGTAAGCTTGTCGCGTTATGTAATCGTATTGAAGCTACACTGCGTCTACTATGGGTCAAACAGGTGGAGCGCAACGCCCAGATGTGCGCACGTGTGTGACCTTTGGATGATAGTCTGCGGATACTATTCGGTACCTCCAAACCGGCGACGGAGAGGGTCAAGTGCCCTTCTATTTGCGCACTCTATTTGTGCGCGTGCAGCTGCACCTTTGACTCCTACACTGCGTGGCACTTTCCCAATGTCACCTTCAAGTAGAGAGAAGAAACGTGCGACGCAATCATGTCTATACCTTCTTGAATGGATATGGAACCGCTTCTGGACCAGTCGACTCTTTACCAAGGTGTTTCTTGAGGGAAGCTTAGACTTGTTGCCACGGCGATAGCGACTATCACGACCACTGTTCTAGCCATTCATTACTACCATCATTCACATTTTACTCCTGAGCCATGGCGTCATTATTGCCTACTACGACCTCCCTTCCACCCGAAAGCACACCAAACTCATATTCTCCTCTTGCTTCCGCGCAGGCCAGGGCCTATCAATCATTCAATTTCGGGCAAATGGCCGGGGTCGGAGTATTTATTGGGGTCATGACTTCAGTCGTTGGGTTGAATCGACGGCAGCAAATCCGGAATGGATGGGCCTCTCATTGGTTCTCTCGAGGAAAGTGGGAGAAGGTTCGTGTATAATCCCGACCAGGCAGGGTGGTGGAATGGTACAAATCGTGTGGTTGTTCGCTTCGTCATGGGGCAGCCCAGTGACGAATGGAAAGTAAAAATACAGGCAGAGGTAGATAGTAAGTGTATGTGAAGGGTTGGGGGAGGTACCGCTCACACACCAGCAGTGTATTATGATATCATTATTTTACCCATCACGGAGAACATGAACAATGGCAAGACGTTTGCTTTTTTTGATTGGGCCTATCAGCACGCGTGGGTTCCACCATCCCAGACATTGTTTCAAATCCGCTACGCAACTGAGCGACAATCAAATTAGCCCCTCATGATCCAGCAGCAAGTGGAGAAGGCTGGACCAGACCAGATTATGTGTTGAAAGCGGATGATGACTCGTTGATCATGCTAGCGGAGTTGGAAGCGCGGATGCGGGTGATGCCTCGCAAACGCATATTGGGGCTGTGAGACCTGGTCTCTCTGATGATCGATTGTAATTTGTCTCACGTGCACCCTCCATCTCCAGATCTAGTGCGGGACAAGTATAAGGTGTTCCAGGCGTATGCTCTCTTGGGACCTGGTGACCCATGTTGCCACCGATCCGGTTCCACGTACATTGACAGTCGGACGAGAAGATCAAGTGACTAGTTGGTGGCTTCTTCGGTATCCACAAGCCTTCGAAATTGTCTGGTGGCACGAGAATTGCTGGTGTGTACAATAGCCGCGGTTTCAACCCTGTTCACTGACAGAACCGGAGGGTGTACGACGGCCCTAAGGCGGGAACAGTACACGCAAAGGGCATCCTCTTTCCGGGATCACTTCACCGCCTCAATAAATCTTTGCCTCCCATCCCCCCGCCCGTCACAACTGGAGGGAAACGCAAAGAATGGGCTTGGGACCGTCGTCGTTGGGGTGAACCCAGGCTGAGCACTGTGGCTCGGTATTACTGGCGTAACTCTTACGACTTCGCTAACAAATGGAAAACCCCATATGTCGTTCCTAATCCGCGACTAGAGAGTGGTGAGCATGAGTTGATGAGATTGGAGGCGTTAATCGAAGGTAGTGAGGTGAGCATGCTGGATGCTGGATGTAGGCGCAGATGACGTAAGGATCACACGGGCGTGGCAAAATCGGGAAAGTATGGCGCAAAAATACTTAGTTGACGGGAAGCGAGTCCTTGTACCTATAGGAGGTACAGTTGTGGTTCATTTTCTGAAACGAGATGAGGACTGGCGTGACGCGGAGAATATTTTGCTGCACAGCTGGGATCGAGAACTGATTAGCTGATCCTAATATAACTTATTGTAACAAGGGAGGGTTTTAGATAACGGGTGATATTCTATTCTTGCACGATATCCCCCTTGCGTGGTTTGGCTTCCTGAATCTCGCGTCCCTGACCGATTAAGGTCTGTGTTTCATCATCCACGACAATACCTAGACAACAATAAGGTCGAGAGATAGCGCAACAAAAGAAGCAAGCTCACCAAGCCCTTCCTCCCCGATCAGATCTAGCACGTGTTCCAGCACGACGAAGCCATCACCATCTACATCGAGCTTCTGTACCACTCCGTGGACTACCTCAGGTGAAGGGGCATGCTTGATGACGCTAAGGGCTTGTTCCAAATCATGTACCGAGATTTTGCCTATAGGCAATGAACACCCACTAACGAAGGATCGAAAACTCTTACCGTGCGGGTCTAATTTGACGATCTGGAGTGAGCTTCCAACTTTTTCATCGTATGCCTCGAGTTGTTTGTCTAATTTTCCTAGCATCGTTCTGATCTTCTTTGCAAGTGGATCGGAAGGGGCTGAAGGATCTTCTTCTGCAGCTAAATTCTCCTCCATTAGGGTTCTCAGTTCCCGTCGTTCCTTCAGCACAGAGGACCGAGCAGAGAGGACTGATAGTGCCTCTCCAAGCTCGCCTAATTGTTCCGTGGTCATGCGAGCGTCTGGAGCTTCCTCCACGATTGGCTCGGCCTGTAGCTCGGAGTCTGGCAGAAGAGATTTCGCCATGCGTGCCTCCTCCTCTTGTCTGGCACGTTCGTCTGCGGCTTTCTTCTGGCGCCTTGCTTCTTCCTCCTTATGCTCCTGCTCTGCCTCATCTTCGATGAGTTCCTCTTGCTCCTTGAGCACGTCGAGTTTCTGTTTATACGATGCTTTTTCGTCTACTTCCAATTCGGCTTCATTCAGCTGCGGATGAGCAGGGGTCAGCCTTCTTGTAAGTGTTTCGAAGGAGAAGGACAGTCTTACAAGGTTATCCGGAAGACCACTTAAGACGGCCTCAAGATTCCGCCAGACCTCACCATCAGGACTGATGCCTTTGCCGCCAAGGTCTCGATCTAGGCCATAAGCACGACTTAGGATGAGCAATACACCGGAAACGCCTTCCTTAAGATGCAATTGAATCCAAGTGTTCATCTGTTCTCGGAGTCTTGCAGGGCTGACACCGACGGTCCTCAAACCACGAGAACTACTCGCATGCTGAAGCTCAGATGTACTCAACGAGTCAACACCTTCCGTCGCGATCAATTCGTCGTCCCGTTTGATATGCTCCAACCGCCTCATGATATACCCCTTGAGGAAATTGTCCGTTCCAAATGCGTTCAATCCAAGATACCGACATATTGATATCAACTGGGGGCGAGACAGATTGTCCAATGTCAAATCGTCGGAGAAGAGCTTTGCTACTTTCAAGATGTCGTCCACCGAAGGTTGTTCACCCGTTGAGCGAACTTTACGGAAAAATATTTTGAATTCGTCGCTCGATACAATCTTGAGATTATCCTTAAGTCCGGATTCACGCAGGGTCTCTTGGAGGAATTTGGCCATTTCCAGGCGAACACGAAGCAGCTTGCGCTGTTTCTCTTCGGCAGCAAACTTGTCTTCAAAGGTACTTGGCAGCATATTGGGGAAGAGCTTGATGGCCACCGGGAGAAGAAGCTCCATGAAGGGGACTATGACGAAGACAGAGAAAGGGAGGAGACGGAGTAGGTCGTTGGTGGTTCGTCGTAGCTAGAATGAAGTTAGCCAAAGGACATTTGAAACTCAATGGAGCATGGAAGGTGCATTGGCGGCGGTGTGTCACGAAAGTCAAAAACTTGAGCAAATAGCCCTTGGGGCAAAATAAATTTGCTCTGTAGCTTTGATTCACCTCTTCAGTGCCAAGTGAGGGAACGTGGAAAGCAAATAACACCGCGGCCAACTCGCCAAGTGACGCACAGAAATTGGGCGCACCTGGCGGCGTTCACGACGCGTCAAACCTTTGCCTCTGAGGAGGGATGCGAGCAGTCTTGAGGAGATGCGTATATCTGATGCGAGGAGCTTGGTGCCGTGCCAGTAGTGGGACGCTTCGTGCTTGACTTTGGTCCATATACGGGTCGTCAAGGGGGGTACTAGCTCCGCGGGCACGCCCGACTTGTCGTCTTGCTTTGATTGTAGCGCTGCAGAGGTTTGTTGGGCTTGTGTCGTTTGCGTAGGTGGAGACGAGGAAGAGATTAAGGATTGGGGTCGTTGTATGGAATAGAGGCGGGTGTAGTGATAACGCAAATGAGGGTTATATGATACTATGATTTGGCTGTAGTATGCTGCGGGTGTTTGCAAATGTCTCAGGTGGGTGACAGTGCGGACACCTGGAACGACGGAGAGACGAGGAGTCAAGGCCAAGGGCGAAGACCAGAGCGACATTCTCCGGTGTGTTGTATTGCGCAAATAGTCCGAAAAGCCGAGAAATGACTGCCAGGCCGCCAGGCAAAGTTTCGAGGGAGTTTGGGTCAAAAAGCGATCGGAGTTTGTTTGTCTCGACGTTTATCTTTCTTTCTCTCCCATCCCTAATTCCTCCATTCTCCTGGTCATCGATGGGCACTAAACGCGCTTCTCCAGGCGATTCACGCCCCAAACCACCAGTCGACGCAGAGCAACTCGCACAGCTCGAGGCGCTCAAGAGAGACAACCTCCGCGTCCACCTCCAGTTCGAGTTCGATCAACTCAAAAAACTCATTCCACACTTTGAGAAACGAAGGAGCCAGCTCAAAAGGATTCCTCAGTTCTGGTTTGCCGCCCTCTCCAACAATTCCGAATTTGCCTTCCAATGGCTCACCCACCCTGAAGACGTTGAGGCCTTGAAGCACCTCGAGGATATATGGATCACCCGACACGAACCTGATCCCCGTGCCTTCACTCTCGAGATGGTCAGTCCTTTTTTGTTGCCTATTTTACTCCGCGGCTGCACATGCTGACAATACACCTCAGCATTTTAAAGAGAACCCTTACTTCAAAAACAAGGTTCTTACGAAAGAATACAAGCTCAAAAAACCTTGGTCAGGCCCACAAACCGACGACATTTACGACGAAATGCTCGATGTCTCATTTGACCTCGGTGCTGACCTTGAACCTGGCACTTGCAAGATTGAGTGGAAGGGGGAAGATATGGATATAGTTTCGAAGTACCCCAGAAAGGACGACCCTGATGACGAAGGGCTCGATGCTGATTTCGGCTCTTTCTTCAACTTATTTGAGGCATCTAAGGATAAATATAATGTAAGCACAGCCCGGGGAATACGATCCTGTGCCATCCTCGTTCACTAAATAAACGTCCAGACTGGTCTCTTCCTGGCTGATGAGTTCTTCCCAAACGCAATCCCGTATTTCCTCAACGAAGTAGTATGTACAACCAAATTCCTTTAATTCCTCTCTCACAGTGAATACTCTTTCTTTTCACAGGGTCCGGACGAAGACATCGACTCAGACTCGGAAGACGAAGAGTCCGGAGACAGTGCTGAGGAAGAAATCGACCTTGAGCGACCAAAAAAGCGCGCAAGGAAAGACTAGAAAATTGCTCTCTACCCTCTTTACGCTGAGATTCCACAGTTGTTGGCTCTGATCTGCCCGATCCCCAACTACCAAAATATTGTAATCAATTATCTCCCAATGTCGTCGTTTATTGTCGAACAGCTTTTGATATTGGATTCTGCATGGACCACCCACTCACTCCGCTCACTCCGCCCACTCCGCCCACCTCTGTTCGGCCAGCCAATCCAGTCCTCCGGACATTTGAAGCAGCACTACAAACAATGGCCGTGTGCGCTCGCGATCGATGCTGGGTAGAATATAGGTATAGAAACAAGTCTATATATTCGGACTACCCCTCGCCGATTGACTGCCTCCACCAACCTCGCTAAAAGGAGGCTGCCGATTTGGCTTGTATCGTCAGTCGAGAGATCAAAGAAAGAGTCCACTCATGTCAACTCTCCTCGATCCTCACAGTCCACGCTCCATGGGTCGATGAGTTAGAGTTTCGCGCAGCTGGTTTTCGTAGTACGAGCAATCTAGTATTTGTTGGGATCCGCTACAGTACAGGACGAGCGAAGCAAGTCTGTTATATCTTAAAACTTTGCTCCGTCCTTCACAGCCTTTGCACAGCGCTGCCTCCGCGAGCCGCACTCAGGTCTGAAGAGGTCTGGAATTCCCCCGAAGGGAAGGTCCTCCAATGAATAAAACGTGATGCAATGTCATTGATCCTTTAATTGGCATGTGCATATGAAGATGTGCTCGCCTCCTCGTTATCGCCTTGACACCTATGTCAATCCCTGGTATAAGAACGGCCGATAACCTAATTACTAGAACAAAGGCAGCGTTACACAATTCTCTGGACTCCAATTCACAACGGTCGCAGCAATCGACACGGCACTCCTGCCAGGCATGGACCACCAACCACCCCATCTGGCACAATGGAAATAACCTTGAAAGTATGTTGACAGTACGTTAGGCATCTCCCGAACTGCTCCCCTCGTGTCAATCCTCCACACCGCGTTCAGGTCCCATTCTGATCGTCGAAGTCTCATCGCTTTCGACTGATATTACTGGTATGAAGATTACATACTCCTCGGCATAGAGTCGCCTGATCCATTGCCCTTAGATACCCAATCCATTGCCCAGGGCCTGACATCAGTGCTTTCTGGGATCTTAAATTCACCTGATCCAGCCACGCCGGATATAACCTTGGGAAGGACGCCTTCCTGCTTACTGAGGTCACATAAATTTGATTTGATCCTCAAGGAACCTTATATTTCGGACGTCTGGGAGTCGTCACAACCGAATCGCTGCTACTCGACGCTGCCGAATAGTGGGCAATAATCTTGGCATCCAGTTCTAGCTTTACGATTATACCCCTCGCTTGCAATCCGCCCCGTGAGTTTGTTCGGCCTTGCCTGGTTGGGTACCTCGCTCTGGAGTTCATGTCACCCCCGAGAGCAGCTCCACGGATTGGAGGGCAACTCTCAACTTTACTAAAATTGATGAGATTACATAGTACGTTCTGGTTCGTTTTGACGCTTGGATCTGTCGGCCAAACCAGGGCCACGGTATCTTAATAGGGGCAGAGGTGCATTCAGGTCTGTCTGTCCGTGAATCACCCTGGTGAGGTCGCGTTGGGAGGTTGGCCCCGAGAACGTCTTCTGCATCAGTCTCGCTGTTTATGGGGACACTCTACTATCCACTTTACTTTCTACAACGCGACCTTACCACCATACCTCAAGCTTATACTCTCTCCCCGTGTCTTGTCCCTACCCTTTTATGGGTCAGCTGTGGACATTTGGCTTTTGGCTCTCGACGTTATTCCCCACCAACTACAATGTAAGGACAGTCACTGAATTCTTGGAGGGTTTGTGCAAATGGAACTTCCCTTTCCTTCCACAAACCGCTTTTGGTGAGGTCTGATTCTGTGGGGTTATCCGGTTTTGCTGTTGCATCCCACGATCGGGAACTTCGAAATGAGCTTTGAATTGCCTCTGTATGTTAGCCACCAAAACTAAGGGTTTGCTTGCAGGGCCAACCACGACGGGAATCGTACATTCGTTGGCTAGGATATGCACTGTTTCTTCCCACTCCCGATTGCACAGTTTACATTCATATCGCATCCCCCGGGAATTCGGCGAAGAGGTACCCCAAAGCGCTGGCTACGTTCCATTCCGTGAATTTGTGGCGGATGCCGTATCTCTACAGTCGCGCCATTGAGGAGAGTACAACCAGTCTATTCAACAGGCGGTGCTTGTCGATTTCTTGAAGGACGGGCGGCACCTGTTTTTGGTCCACACATCGCGCACTACATGCAAACTGTGCATTGGATCACTTTTGTGCTGTTGTGCTAACGAGGATGAAGGGTCCAGAGACATTGCATAAGTCAAGCTGACGGTGTAGGTCGCGTTGATTGTGCTTGGTCCAGTCAAGGTTCCAAATCACGTTTTGTCGGAGCAAGTTAAAGGTCCGCGGCTATGAACTGGCTGAAGGTGCATTGAAACGCCCAGTGGAAAGGGGAGTCACAGCAAGGATAAGGGCGAAATGGGGAAGCGAGAAACAGCGGATTAGTGTCTCGAGGAGTACGCTCGTAGGAGACTCAAGAATCGGGGTGTTCGCAGCAGGCCCAAAAGCCGGAGATGTAACCGGAGTGTGTAGGGAGAATTCAATGAATTCAGGAATGGACTAGTAGGCAGGGGATTACGTGCTTGAAGTGAAAGATGGGGCGAAGTGATTATTACGTCGTCGTATATGCATGGACCGGATTCGACACTATATACAGAAGACATGCTTGTCGAGATGCATATGGAAGTTGCATTGCCTTGGGTGCCTCCTTTCCGACAGGAAGTTGATGGGCCGAGTGTATGGGGTGTTACAAAATGGCTACGATGGGCGAGAATATACAGCAGAACTGGACAGGCATGGATAGGTGGGCATCACAATCGTTGAACGAGTCCAAAGTGGGTCCTGAGCTGCACGAGTCGTTACTTGTTAGTTTGATAATAAGAGTCTTGAGTAGAATGGTTTAAGGGGTATTGTTCCCACTCTGCGGCAGGAGAGCTATTAAGAGAGTGATATGAGCTTGTGTCGGCAGATGGATCGCGGCCATGGTATTGGGGACCAAGAGGTGTCCAGGGAGCGGGGTGATGATGATTTGGTGCTACAGGATAACTAGCCGAAGCAGCGTAAGTGCCGGAGTGATGCGTCCAATGTTGGGTGTGTGACTGAGGCGATGCTAGGGTTGCAGGATGGGAATATTGAGGAGCTGAAGGTGGAGAGCGATAAGATAGAGGATGGAATTCAAGGTAGTTGACAACGCACCAGTGAGCTGGTGAGCTTGATGCTGCGCGATCACGTAGGCACGGCGTGAGTACGCGGAGTGCCAATACCTAGAGGAGAAATAAGTGAATGGTTTCGTGAAGTAGGTACTGCCACGTACTTTGCCATATTCGTCAAGACCATCATGGTGGTCTCCATCTCGTTGACATAGGCGTCAAGGTCTTCACTGCGCTTGCGAGCCAAGGAGAATGCCTGACCAGAATTATAGAGCGATTGCTCCATGAATAAGTTCACATTAAAGGTTTGAGGGCTTCCGCTCCTTTGGCTCCAGGTTGCGAGACTGAGGACATTCTTTGCAGACTACTAGACATGAGCGAGACTAAGGTTGGTAGTATGAAGGACGCATACCTTGACTGCGAGATCGTTATCGGAATCTTGAATAGGTGAAGAACGAGAACGTGCGCGAAACTTGAAGATAGCGGAATAATGAACGGCGTGGAACGCGATGTATAAAGTAGCTTGAGCAGGGCCGCTTGGTCCTTGAAGTATATTCTGGAAGTTGTTCTGTGCGAAAGCAAGTTCCGGCCAAACTTTGACCCTCTCGCCGTAAGTCGCAGCCATGGCATCGAAAATCTCATTCCTGGGGCAAATGGGATGTCAGAAGCGCGCATTGACCACACATTTCGAGTGCTCACATTTGTGCGGGTGCCTGTCCTGCATCGCCACTGAATGTCGCTCGACCTACTTTGCGTCGCTGGTGACTGAGAGCGACGAGCTGTGGGAAGACATCTATGGGATGGGCATCTCGCTGTTGACGTGGGAGTGGGTGGTCAAAGTCATTCTGACTAAGGAAAGCTGGCCGGTCCTTCGCTGGAGGGTGCTGTCAGCCTCTTATCACGAGTCCTAGGCTCGAAAAACACACACCCCACGCAATCAATTCATCCATGAGTAACAAAGCCCACCATGTCGCAAGCGCCTCTTCACGCGGCACACCCACATCAGCGAGTTTGCTGCTCCACCCCAAACCCAGTGACCGGGCGATACGGACAGCCTCCTGTATTGAGGCGGATCAATGAAGTGAAATATAAGACGCGCGTTGAACACGGACCTGGAGATATCGTGCACTCCAATCAGCGGCGCTTACTTCGGATTGGCCTTGTTCGTTCGTAATCTCTCGGTTGCCGCACTCTGCGCACGCTAAAATGAGGAAACCTTGGAGCATTTCAACGGATGCTTCGCCGATCCAGTTGCCAAGTTGGGACTGTCATGGGGTTCAGAGACGTTAAATTATTTTAAGCGAGTGAGAGAGCGACTCACTCGAGCAACATTGAGGTACGCGGCAGCAAATTGAAAACGTGGTTCAAGGACGAAATCCGGAAAAGTCGAAAACCTGATCAACCATGTCAGACGCCGTGACGGCCGGTTTTCTGCATATTTATATATTGAAAGGGGGTGCCTGCGTACCTAGATGCGAGAGCGGCCATCCCGAGTGACTTGTGCAAAAGCAGGCGGCCTTCTCGAGCCCTTTGCATTGTGTCCTCCAACCGAAAGAATGGGAAGAAGCAACTGAAATGGCTCGAGAAGGTCTGGATGAGTTCCGCAAGGTGTTCTGGTCGGGGAGACAAGGGATTCGTCTTGTCAAAGAAACGTTTGGGAGAAGTCGAGAGAGTCAACGGATTGCCGGCAGCAAGTGGGGATCGGCTAGGAGGTGAGGCAGAAAAGGGGGCACCAGAAGCTGGCGATAACGAAAGAGGGGAAAGGCTGAAGTCACTGGACGACGAGGCAATCGGACGAGGGGAGCCGGTGATGCTGGCAGGGATCCCGCTAGGGTCAGTAGGTGTTCGAGGGACGTGGGCTGAAGACAACACACAGCTGCGAGTGGGGACGAGGAGTCGTACGGGGTCGTGAAGAGGAAGGTCGTTGCTTGAGACTGTTCGTAAGAAGAGACTGGGCGCGTTCGCTGACAGAAGGCGAGCGCGCCTTGGTGCCAGGTTTCTCAGGTGCATCGAGGACGTCGAGACCCTCGATCTGGCGGCGAGTGCGCTCCTGGAAGGTGCAGACGAACCCACCGGCCTGACACGACTCGCACTGGCGGGTATCGGGGATGGGGTCGCACTTGACTTTGCGCAAGCGGCTGGAGCGGGACGGGTCAGTGGTGGGTGGTGGGTGGTCGGGTGCAGACCAACGAGAAGAGGGGGAAGGACGGACCATTTGTCGCAGGCAGTAAGGGTACGGGGCCGCTTGCGCTGAGGAGACGCTTCCTGGGGCCGCTCGATGATAAACGTGTACTCGCCAGAGGGCGGGCCGGGAGCGCTCATCGGGGAAGGAGGAGAGCGGATGGAGGCACGGGGAGCGGAAGATTAGGTGGGCGGGCGAGGAGCTAGGACGAGCGGGGAAAGCGGTAAGCGGGGTAAGGAAGGCCGAGTATGGGCCCGGAATGCGGATATTTATACCAAGGCGGAGGGATTCGACCCTGAGGCGGCGGGTTGGCTGAACGTGAGGGAACATGAGGCAGGAGATTTGTTGGAGAGTGGACGAGTGATGTGCCGCAGGGTCCTAAGTTTTGGCGAAAAGAGAGCGGCCGCGCTATCGGAGGGTTGATCAGATTTCTGGATTGTCTGGATTGACTTGGCAGAATGAGTAGACCACGAAATTTCGACATGCATGCGCCGTCTTTTGCCGCGTCAGATCACCTGGGTTCCTGCACACACACGGGGCACCATCAATTATCAATTAATCATGATTGTGGCCGAAAGTGCGAAAGTGCGAAAGTGCGAAAGCGAAAGTAAGCAAATAAATAAATCAAAATAAACCAAATAAATCAAATGTTAAAGACACGAATTTGATAGCGAAAGAATGGCGAAGAGTGGACGAAGAGTGGATGAAGAGTGGACGAAGAGTGGTGACGGAGGAGTGGCGAAGAGCGCGGGGAGCGCAGATACGGCCCCTGGCTCTGGCTGCCCGCATATTTCGCCTGCAACTCGCCTGCACCTTCGCCTGTCCTCCTGCCTCGCCAGAGATTCGCGAGGCATCGCGGCAATGCACATTGCACACACTCTAACACGAATAGTCGTCCACGTAGACACGCGGCAAACCTCAGTTGTCACATGGGCCCGCTCCGCTGTCCGTTAGTGGTTGGGCTGAATCACCTGCAGTATCAGTATCACTCGCTCAACGGCTCTTAGAGTTGACAAGCCATGGCCTATCTCTGGCACACGAGTCATTTGGTCCCTATTCACTCGCTAATCGGCCTGAATCTCCAGCCTATACCCGCCCTTCGATTTCCGGAGATGGCTCGTTTACGCCTACTCTCTGCCCAGAGCTCCCAGAGCTCCCAGTGCCCGTAAAGCCCTGACATCGCATACGCGGCGGAGAGCGGAAGGACGCGAGGGAGGATGAACGAATTAAGTGTGCGTTTGGGCGTGATCGTGTGTGATGATTGCATAGAGGGCCCCCAGCCGCAAATTGTCGGGGGAAAGCAATCCTTTGAGGGGCGGAGTGGCGGTAAATTTTCATTTTCATCGCATTGTTGAGCCTGGACAGTTTTGCTTTCTTTCACCCGAGGCAAGGGTTTAGACCTCCCGCACCTTCCGAATTGCGCACAGCCGTTGTTGGGGAAATCGTGCTTATTGTCTTATTGTGCTCATCGGGGCAGTGGGCACAGAGGAGCGAAAGAGAGAACAGGTGGCCACGCACTTGGGGCCTTGTGCGGTTGGACCGCAGTATAAAGTGAAAGCTCCCAGGAATTAGTGACTGGAGCTTGGGAGAGGTGTTTAAACCTGCGGGTGGTGAAGGCTGGAAGTGGCATGCGATGACGAGGTTGGAGTGGGTCAGGGCAGCGAGGCGTGCGACGGCGTGCGTGCGACGGACGAAGGGACGGAGGACGAGGCGTGATTTCATTAATGTGCGATAGATAGATGGAGATGGACGTCCACGAGCAGCGAGCGACGAGCGACGAGCGAGTACCCTCGTGCTTGCATGATCATCCATCACAGCAGCGGCTCAACGGCTGTGGATGACGGTGACGGTGGTGACGATGCGTTGACGGTCGCAATCGATAGACGATATCGCGACGGCTTGTCCTGTGGTGGCGCTGCGGCCATGCCTCGAGCCTTGAGGGCAGGCTTCCAATCCGTTGCAGCTGGGGTAAGCGAAAGGGAAGCATTTATGATGATGATTGTTATTATTGGAATATAAGCAACGACGAGGTTGTCCAGCTCTTGCGTCGGCAAGTCGTCGCTGTGCACGTTGCTCGCGACGAGATGAAGAAGTTTCCGACTGGTGATGACCGGTATTGGAGGTCTGTGTCATGCACTGCCCTTCCGCCTCTTCCTCTCCCAGACCCAGGGCCAATCGCCCTCCTACTTGGCCCGTGCGAACCACACCCGCCCGACCTTCCCGTGCTCCAACTTGAACGCCACCCGACCGTCCTCTGAACTTGCTGGCAGCCAAACCATCCACAACATGCGTACAGGATGCTCTCAAAGTCGTTTGGCACGTCTCACAGTCGCCCTCACGCTCGCATACCTCCTCCCTGCCGCGAAAGGAATCAACGGCGACAGTCAATGCTCAACCGTATGAAATCCATCGCATCTTGCACCCAATGATGTCATAGAGTAACCGTACTATTCTACTCTCTGCAGACAATGTGTGTTCACGCCTTCGACAACGGTACCCAATGGTCATGTACGTCGTATATGAAGACCCACCGCGTCGTCCGCTTGCTCATAAGCACCCTCCAGACCAGATGCATGCTGCTCTTGGTGAAAACTCTTTTGGCTGGATGGCAATGTACGTCCGGGTGCTCATCTGGTCTGAAAGGCAATATCTGCTCTGAAACTCACACCTCCGCTCCAGTGGTTTTGGTGATAGCATGACTACCAGCCAGATGGTCATCATGTGGCCCAACAAGGACGGCTCCGTCACCCTCTCCCAACGAAAGGCCTCATCACATACCCAACCACAACTCGATCGGGCCCCTCAACGAACAGCCCAGACATACCTTGCCATCTCTGCAGTGAGTAACTGGGTTCCCTTTTTTGCTCCAAAACAAGCCATTCGATACATGGCGAATTTATTTTTATTTCTGCTCCTATGGCCCTCGCTATTTCAAACATCAGACACCTCTTGGCCTTGGCGTTCTCCTGCCAGACGACGATCCCTAATTGGCTAATGGGATCAGCAACGCTGTATACCGCCCATGGACCATTGAGTCGGCAGAGACCCATGCTCTGGTGCCAAGCCTTCTACATTCATCTTCTCATTCCATTTCCCACAGCAAAACCAAGCGCAAACCTTCCTCGCCTTTACGGTGCCCCCAAATGGCCAATTCAAGCACAATATTGTCTGGGCCATCTCTACCGCCCGGCCACCCTCAAAAGCTACCGACGCTTTTCTCACCCAACACGTCGACCAAGGCTCGTTCACCATCGACCTTACGCAACCGTACACCTCCTCTGACCCACTCGGTAACACCCCGACTTCGCCGCCTAGCGGCACCGGCCCAGTATATCACCCACCCGGTGCCACGAACACCTCCGGAGGGTCAAACTTGCCTGTCTTTCGATTACCCTCGCTTCTTCCCTATCAACGGCTGCTAGTGCTCCATGCCGTTCTTTGCAGCATCGGATTCCTCTTCGTTTTGCCGGTTGGGGCATTGGTTGCACGGTGGCTGCGCACGTTCAATCGTCACTGGTTCAAGGCACATTGGATTACCCAACTAATGCTCGGCGGGTCTACAATCGTTGCCGGTTGGGGGCTAGCAGTTGCTGCCGTCGTTCAAAAGAATGGTGCACACTTTGATGACACGCACAAGGTGGGTGACGAGTCTGCGCGCTTACCCTAATCGTGACACTGACCTCATCGGCCCTCTGCCCTCCCTCGATTTCGACGACAGGTCATTGGTTTGGTCCTTTTTGGCTTATACATACTCCAAGTCCTTCTCGGTGTTTTCATTCACAAGTTCAAGCCAAAATCGTGGGCCCACCCCATTCCAATTTCCGTGATCTCTCGTGGCAACTCATTCTCAACCTTTGTACAAACGCTGGTCGCCTCAAGCCGCCCGTTCCAGAATTACTTGCACGCGGTCTTTGGTCTTGCAATTATTTCAATTGCATTTTACAACGTGAGCTACCCCACTGCTGCCCCTCTCCGATTGATCGAGCTTCCCATTGTTCGATCCACCTCGCTTCCCCGGTGATGTGGACGAACATGGGAAAAGAATGACAAAGGATGCGATTGAATCGCGCGATAGTCATCGATGGTGCAGGTATTGATATCACTATTTCTCGATTAGGTCTGGCTTGGCTTGCACGTCGAATGGGCTACCACGACTGGACGGGGCGAAGTGCCTGACCAATACAAGCGTTTATGGCTCGCCTGGGTGGTTGTACGTCATCTTCTTCTTCTCACGCATTCTCTTCCATTCTCGAGTGCTTGGTGACATTAACCCGATTCTCCCTTTGCCCCATAGATTATTCCTACCGCGTACTTGGTAGGGTTGGCATTGCTGCCCCGGCAGCTCTTACAAGAACATACGGTGCAGCAGTCGGGTGCGAGAGGGACCGAGGTGCTCCCCCTGAAGCCGTCCCCAACTTCAACCCAAAAGTCTGTGCGTGGTGTCAAGATTTCGAGGCCGATGCCCCTCGACAAGAAAGGAGAATATAAACGACAAAACGAAAATGAACTCAAAACACCGACAGAGTTCCCGATGAACGGAACTACGGCCCTGTCTGATCACGACACCCCCATGAGCGAAGAGGGTCCTGGCTCGATGCTCCGACGGCCAGCTGTGGGACATGCTAAAAATGGGATATAATTTATATTGCACGACCACGTTTGTATCCCTGGACGAACCCTATACCAGGTGAGTTGCTTGGAAATTGAGATCCACTTCGTACTCACGACTGTCTTTCTCCTGGAGTCGATATACCGCTCTATTGTTATTCGATCTTTCTCAATGTTCTTTGATTTCACATGTCCCATTTTAACCCCTTCACGGACTCTTACGGTTGCCATTCCGATTTGCTCCGCCACTTTACCTTTGGCTCGCAACAGCCTATGGACAGTTCCTTTCTACAACCAATATCACGGTCCACGTTGACTCTTTCTTCCTCGACGACACGCTACATATATACTCTAGGACGGTGCGTTCCGGCGGCGGTTCGCTCACTGTAGGCCGATGATACCCTGTTATGCGCAATGTAATGTGACTGTGTTGTGTGAAATGTTCCATTCGTTTGGTCCTATCACATAAGTCAAGGTTCTTCGAGGCCGTGTTCCGCCGCCTCCATCCATGAGGAGCGGAGCTCCTCCACAACCTTGCCGAGCACTTTGCCGATGGCTTGGGAGTCTTGACCTTTGCCTTCTAGATAGTATTTGATTTTAGGTTCCGTTCCGCTCGTGCTGGAATGGGAAAGGGTCAGGAAATTACGCAACACTCGTCCCGACACGTGGCGGGCCTGGACTCATGAGGGAAGGAGACGACCGACTGTACCCACCGAATAGTCAATGTAATGGCCGCGCCGTCCGTAATGGAATCTC
>Ga0307513_10002767_pt1 | contig 24107 bp, 30 predicted proteins | sample 15_EM_MG_FD_202174 | JGI IMG/M metagenome (GOLD analysis project Ga0307513, IMG submission 202174) | Populus trichocarpa ectomycorrhiza microbial communities from riparian zone in the Pacific Northwest, United States - 15_EM | ecosystem: Host-associated > Plants > Roots > Unclassified | place...
CTGCATAATGTCAGGCGCAGCCTCGTCATACGCCCTTCCAACCTCAACTTCCCGGATATAGTAGGGCCGACGGACAGCATACGGCGCCACCGCGTTGTATTTCCGCACAAGAGAATTGAGCTCGGCGGCAGCGGTTTCATGGTAGCCTTTCTCTTTGTTGACCCAGTCGGGGTCACGGTGGGCTTTGATGGTTTCGAGGGTAAATTTGGACAAAATTGAAGGCGGGTTTTCCATTGTCAGCCCGCGTACTGCCCGTCGGATCCAGGCTTGACGGAGGGTCTCTCTGAAGGCGTTGACAGCTGTTTCGAGTTCTAGGACCAGATAGTGCGTCAGTAAATAATTGGTAGAAAATAAAGGAAAGGATCCTTACGGACTTGGACCTCAACCCACGGAGGAGCTGCACCGTTTCGTTGGACAATTCGGTTCATCAAAAATTCTTCTCGAGCAATAAAGGGATTCTGTTCATCAACTGAATGGGCTAGAGGTTTTCCTCTCCCTTTGACCATGTCAAAAACACCAGCCTTATGTGCTTTCTAAAACGCCCTGGTTAGATAGCAAGCACAAGTAACAAAAACATCTAAATACCTCAATTTTATCCTCCACCAAGCTTGCCCAACCTTTCACACTAACGGGATTCGACCTCCCACCGACCGCTGCCCGAGGGCCCTTAATTCCCATACGATAGTCTATTGTAGACTCGCGGGCCTGCGTAAGCCTCCCAGCCTGCTCCGTACGCTTCTTGCGCTCCTTCTCCAACCTCCGTGCACGGTCGTCCAGTGGAATTGCTGCAGGTTTTGTTGATACAAGAGGAGGCGGCAAATGTGCGAGCTTGACCGAGGAGCTGTCATGTGTTGGAACCTTGAATGTGGTGTGCCAGGGCTGATGGCCCTCGCTCGACGGCAGGAGAGGTTCGGTGGCCCAGGATCCCGTAGAAGGTTTTGTATTCGCATCCAACACCATCCCCGATGATGTCCTGGGCGATACAACGTTTCCAAACCCTACGCGCGGTGGAGCCTGCTTGAGTTTCTCCTCGGCCGTTTGTATGGCACCCGTACGCAGAGGTTTGTATTTATCCACCAGCATGCGGAGAACGGCATCCTTGATGCTCTCGTCTCCCGTCCAATTTCCGTGCTCCTGCTCTAGGAATGTGAGGCGTGAGGACTTTCGGGTGGTTTCTGAGTCGGCTTCCTCCTTCGCTGCGTCTGCGAAGAGCTTGGCGCTCGCGCTCTGTGAACGTGAACTTGAATTCGAATGTGTCCATCTGGTCTGAAATATAAAGGCATGGCTGTGACAAATGGAAGGGATGGAGGCTCTGGTGAAGATTGGTTTAAAGAGAGCTGGAGTCGGTTGCATGCAGGGAACGCAGTTTCACTGCTGGAAGGGGACAATTCTGCGGCGCGCAGAATCGGTGCAGAATGCAATTCAACATCATAAAATTCCGTATATAGCAGAATAATTAATTCTTAATTAATTTTGCTAAGATGTTAAAGACAATTAGAATGTAGTCAGATTTTTGAGCTCTGCCTTAGTTCCGAATTTGGCAGAATCCTTTCTTCTGCGTCAATTTTGAGACAATTAGAATTTGGTCAAAATGTAAAATCCTACCTAAATTCAGCCGAATGCAGAATGTATCTTTCTGCAATAATGCAGAATGATGTGAGAATTATTCATTCTGTGATCTGCAGAATGTATCATTCTGGTCCAATTCTGGATGGATTTAGCAAATTGCAGAATGTGATCAAAAATTTTGATTCTGCATTTTGCAGAACTCATCGCCCCCAGTCACGGGTACGTCATCTAACCCAACATGACCCACAACAAGAACAATATAAAATTTCATACTTAGTCACACTTAGTATGGATGATACATATAATTTTTTTCTTGAAATGTAGCACTACATGTACTACAGCGACAGCAGAAAGGCAGTATTGAACAAATGGCACTATGAGATGGTATGTACAAACAACAAGAGACCAAGTTAAATGCGTTGACCAGTCGGTACAACACGGTCCATGAACTCTTGGGAATACGTATTGTTACATTTTATCAAGGCACGTGAGACCGTCTGGCCACGTAAATGACTGACCCAGTTGGCATATGATTTGGGCTGAGATTTTCCAACACGAACATTATCAATAATGTTCTGAAAGACTTCCTCACATCGCTCCATCCAGTCAAGCCAATTGCAACCTGAGCGAGTTGCTTCCCAGGCCGAAGGAGGGGGGAACCAAGACCACACAGCAACTTGACCTGCATATGCTGTAATACACATTAGAAAACAAACAAAAGCAAGGGAAGAGAAATCTTACGCGTATATAGTGAATAAGTTCCACAAATAATGGCAATTTCATCCTCTGTCAGTTGATCGTCACAGAATTGGATATCACCTCGACCAGACGGAGTAAGGTAGCCCATTCTATGTGCAGTGACTTCAACAGAGGGACCATCCAAGACACCATCTTTGCTGAGATACTCCTTCGCAATGCGTCCAACAATTCCACCTCGTAGCAAAGCAGCCCGCCCCTGAGGCGATGCTAGAACAGACTGACAAGCCAGCATTGCCACGTCAAAGTCAGCTTTTGTGAATGTATGACTGATCAGCCTATACGTCCTCGGCATGTACTTCTTGGTAAATGTTGATTGTCGTGGACTGCAAGGAAGTGGCAGCAGGGTACGGAATGGAATGCCTCGGTCAAGAAGACGGCCCGCAACAGTCATGATTGTGTGGGCTTGGGGGTTTTCAAGGATATATCGACAGACATATAAAGCTGCGGCTGGGGAATGAACACCAAGAACCCAGTGGCATGCGCTTGACCGGGGTGAGGAGAACACAAAAAGGTCTGCTGATGGACAGCTGACATCCTCGAAAGTAAAGAGAGCTGAAAGAGTTGCGAAAGTATTGGCTACAAGGCCTGCTTGCTTGTTGGAGACCATGGCGGAGAAGTGGTTCATTATTGCGCTCTTCTCAGGTTCGGGAACATCTAGCTGTGTCAAGTCCTTGACAAACCCCAAAAATCTGAGTATTGCGTCCCAGTCGTGTTCAGAAGGACGGTCACTCGCACCCATATGGGGAACATAGCCATAAACTAGGGACATTGTTTCAATTGGATCTCGAGAAAAGTGGTGTGCAAACGAGGTTGTAGGACTGCTCTCGACATCCATGGGTTCCGCCAAAGGAGGCGAGTGTGTGGGTTGGGAAACAAAGTCCGTCGGATACCCTTGATCACCATAGCCATCATCGGAATCGTATTCATCACCAGAATTGTAGGAGTCGTCCACAGGCCCAAAGCGAAAGTCCTCACAAAAATCCCATTCGTTTGAAAATGCATTGAACAGACGTTGATGGGGTCTGTAGTACGACCAGATGTCTTCATTTTCTTTCTTGTTGACCTTGACTCGCTGGTACAACTCAAGGCCACCAGATGATTGAGTCTTCTCCCAAACGTACATCTTTGCATGGACGATGCCTGGGTTTTGTGCCCGCGATTCACACCATTGACGATCTCGGGCAGACTCCACTTTCATCATCTCTTCCTGGCGCTTTTGGCGCGCAGCAAAGAAATCGTCATAATGGTTGAACAGCTTCCCTCGATCTTTGACATTCCCTCGACCTTCAACGTTCTCTCGACCTTCGACGTTCCCTCGTTCTTCGACGGTCGTGAGCAAACCTTGATATGGAAAAGAGGAGGCAGCCTGGGCAGCCGCCTGGATTTCGTTGTTCCGTGATACTTTCAATGCCCTCAAGCTGGCATCTGCAGTGGCCTCATTTTGTTGAAGAGAGGGTTCCTGATTGAGAAACCGTTGTGAAGTGAATTCGAAAACAAACGACGATGCATGTTGAAGTCAGAGGAAATCCATGGTTTTGTTGGTGATGGGGTCATTTCCAAGCCTAAAGTATCGTTGAATTATAAGACCAGCCAGAGGAACATTTGGGGTGGAAAATAGGAGAGTTAATGCCTGCTCGATAAGTTCTTCGGGTGGTCGTAGGTAGTTTAGGGAATGATCTTTCGAAATGGCCTCCTCTTCCTTGTTTGACCAGGTAAACCACAAAGGAATCTGGTGGTCGTAAAACCATTCAATCGGCTCGCGGTGCCGGTGTGCTTCTGACCACTGGAATATAATCCCAGCTCGCGGGGTTTTATGGTCGAAGGTGCAGGCGGCGGATAGGGAGAGGCCATCGAGCCATACCTCGTTGAATTCAGGCTGTTTCCGCAAATGGTTGTACCAATCAGGAGCTGGTGACGAATCATCTGGTGTACCGTTCGGAACAAGGATCTTGGTCTTGGCTATGAGATAGGAGACATATCCCATCCAAATGGCAAACCATTCCCGAGCAACGCAGATCATGCGCTTCGCAATCGAATGGGACTTGTGAGCGCGATCGAAATGGAATGACGAGGGTTTGGGAGGAGCATTTCCAGAAATGCCATATCGTAGTTTTATAATGTGTGCGAGTTTGACAATACACTCCTCTTCTATGAGCCAGGCTCTAATGTCATCTTCAGGCATCCTGAAGCGGATTTCTGTCTGCATTTCTCCAGATGGTGCGAGAAAGGAAAAATTGACTTCTTCAATGCGAGGCATCGTGCAGAGGGGCTCAAAGGGTGTAAAGAGAAAGGACGGCGCCAGCGGGATGAAGCTCTGCCATGCCCAGCCCTCCGACCACCATACAGGTTGTTTGAACATAGAGGCATTAAGACGAGGTTGCTTGAACGGATTGAACGAAAAATTCGGCTGTGGCGGAACATCGACAGGTCGAGCGCAGTTGGGAGAGTAAAATATTGTCCCGTGTTGGATGACAACCCTTCCTTTAGAATAGTCGAAAACCGGGGCCATCTGGAGAGCCAAAATGAATGAAAGGAGGATTTAACCAGTGAAATAAAGTGCTTACAGTTTCAAAGGGCGGATTTTTGAGTCAAAAGATAAGGATGTGAGATAGAGAGTGCAATTCCTCTGTGTTTGAAGGTCAGCATCGAAAACGCGACTATATAGAACATGGGCCTCACAGTAAGAACTTGTTATTAATATTTGTAGGTAGAAAGAGCGCTTCTAGGTGACACGGAACTGCTAAGGATGATCCAAAATAGATTTAGAAAAACGGAAAATATTGTTGGCGCGTATGGTCTCTGTGTTAAGGAAAGTCAGCATCAAAAACGCGACTGTACAGGACATGGGTCTCACAGTAAGGTTTGTGATCAATATTTATAGCCAGAAAGATCGCCTCTATGCGACAGGGGACTGCTTAGGATGATCCAAAACAGATTCGGGAAAATGGAAAAGATTGTTGGCGGGATGATCCGCACCAGCAATGGAGAATGTGAGGGATGAAAGCAGAGATGCGTCGCGAGTCGCGACGATGATCTGAGCTCCGTCAGAGATTGAATTTCGCCCGCGACACAATCGCGACATAATAACTTGAAGCTCTTCATTCTTCATTCGTCAACGCAGTGACTAGGATCATCTTGGTCTCTGTTCAAATTTATTATTATTGAAAGCCCTGGATCATCCATTGCTATCAAAAAACGACCACGAAAACCCACGACATCATGATAATAACAAGTGTTACCATGGATCAATAACAATTAACGAGTGTTTTTTAAAAAGGCGCTGTGAACTATTTCCTTATGGACATTGACAGGGTACAATGTGTTATAATAGTAAAATTAGATATCAAAAACAAGTCTTTTCGGGAAACGGAACGGCGATTTTTGTCGGACTTGTAAGACGAATCTAAATGGCCAAAATATTAGATACATTGGAGTAACCAAGAGGAAAGTCTTGCATACTCATTGATGACCTGGTCAACATGTCTAGCGTCTTGTAAATGCATGTCAACCACTCCACAAATATCCTTTCCAGCTTGCATCACGATTATATCACCTCTCCAAGTTCCTACAACGGCATTGTTGAAGGGAAGCCGACAATGGTTTTGGCAGAACACATAATATCTATTTTCCTTCCCGTTGTGGCGAATGGTGATGGAGGTGTCGTGAATAAATGGCTGGATCCTACGATTTCCAAAAATACCCTCCACCCAGGGGTACCGACAAGAAGTATGATTTGCAGATTTGCGGCGCTTAGAGGTGATTTGGGTTTGCACGAGTTTCCAGCTCGGGCGATTGCATTGGCCATAAAATCGTGCACGTATATAAGCTAGTTTATCCTAATAAACCATCAGAAAAGGGCGAGCAATGAAGAAATGTAAAGCGCATACGTACACTCCGAGAGGGTGAAGGAGGCGGACCACGGATTGAGGGCATTGAATATGTTGTTTATGTGGGGATTTGGATATTGAGCTGAAAGTCAATGCAAAAATGAACTCCAATATAAAGAAAGTTAAACAATTAAAATGTAGGGAAGAGAGCCGAAGTAGAGTGGTATAATAGATATCCCAAAGACAAAAAATGGGAGGAGCATCCCTGGAGATGGCGCATCCGCTAGTTTAGGATGGAGGGAAGGGAGCCGAAGTAGAGTGGTATAATAGATATCCTAAAGACAAAAAAATGGGAGGAGCATTCCTGGAGATGGCGCATCAAAATCCGCTAGTTTAGAATGGAAGTAGTGTAATCCCAAATATACTGAATGTGGACAATAGGAGCACAGGGTCTCAGAGTGCAGAGATACAGATGGAAGAGCGGCCTGCTGAGAATGATTTACTGGTATACAATAAACACAAAAATTGAATCCATGGCGACATGCTGGCGAAACCGAAGTCAGGCAAGGAAACCCTTTATCGTCAAATATAAGGTATGGAATGGAATAGTTGAGGTGCAAAATCTCGAAACACATGGACTACCTCCTGAATAACCTCCCTTTCCGTCAATCCAGCTCCAGCGACATAGTGGGCAACATGGCTAACCAAGGCAACATAGAATTGGACGACATGGAAGCCCCGGACGGCATGTTTATCCCCTATGATAGCTCAAACAACGCATCCGCTCCTCTTGACAATCCTCTCGTTCAGGACAGCAGGTCTGCCCTCGATGCTCCTCCCCTCAACAGTGGATCTGCCCCCAATGCTCCTCTCAACGGTGGGTCTACCCCCAATACTCCTCTCAACAGCGGGTCTGCCAACTATACTCTGCCTCAATCTCATCCAAACAACATGTCTGTTGATCCTGGCACCGAACCCACCAATATTTCCTACGCTGGTTTCAAGTTTTCCCTTCCCCCCATGTGGCCTATAACTGCTCAACCTGCCTCTTCTACCAACCCTTTGTCGTTGTTGTCACCCATCAATACTATAACGCGCAAAAGACAGCCAAGGCCGAAGAATGCTGAAGTTGAAGTCAGCAGCAAAGTTCGGGTGGTAGAACAAGCATCACCACTCCCTCAGATTGTACGGCTCTCTTTTCCACGAAAATAAAAAATCTAATTGCATGAATAGAGAGAGATTGAAGAACACATTGGCCAGCGATATCAAGAAAATATGGAAAAGCAGGCAAAGAAATACCAGGAGAGGGTGGACGAACGACTGAAACAGGCTGAAGAGCGGTTATCAGAAGCCAACCAACGAGCCAATGAGGCAACCAAGCAGGCAGAAGATACCTCCAAGCGCTCTCAAGAACTTAGCCAAAAAAATAACGAAAAACTTTTGGCGGCCATTGCTCGCGCCAAAAAAGCAGAAGAACAGGCGGCGGCGACAAGTAGAGAAGCGGAGGAAAAGTTCCAGAAAGCTCTTGAAAGTGTGACGCAAATGATGGAAAAGAAACTCGCCGATGCAATTAAACAGATAGAGGGTAATGGAGGCAGGATAGAGGGTAATGGAGATATGGAGGGTAATAAAGGTATGCAACGAATATCAGATCTGAAGCTGGTTAAGCTGATGCCCTCACACAGGGGGAAGTGTAGGAATGGAGGTGGACGACGTAGGGCCTCGAGTGTTGACTTCACATAAGCACGGTGGTGGGGGCGATAGGTGGAGGGAGAGGGAGGAAGATGACTCCAAAGACGACACCCATCGTTCTGAGGGTGAAGCGGTCCATGACTTGCTTGCACCCCAACCGTACACTGCAGGATCTCCAATTACGGGAACAGATGTCGACGAAGAACATTCAGTTCCGGAGCCTTCAAATACTGAGGGTGAAGATGACGATATGGGAATAACTTCAGATGAGCAGGAGATAACTGCAGCAAAAGGAAGAGCGATGGTACAGATTTCCTTGACCTTAATGTGTCTTCGTGTCCTGAATGCTTGCCTAAAGGTTCCCCCACCCAGGGAATTTCCTTGAACCAGTGGCGGTGCAAGATTTACTGCCATCCACATGAACCCGCGAGCAAACAACTGCGTTCGTTTCGCCGACTCGACTTCAACCTCCCAAGTGAGTTCGTCGATTCCAATAGATCGAGTTGCCTCTCCTGGAGCCTCATCCATTCCAAATCAACCTGCCACCTCTCCTGGGCCGTCATCCATCCCAGACCAACCCTCAATGCTGGAATCTACATGCAATTCTCAGCCGGATCAGTACCAGCGTCGACCCACCAGGAATTCCCAAAGAAATCCTGGACCAATCTTTGGAGAAGGTGTAGAAGAATCTCGCAGGAGTCGGCCATGCGACCGGCGCACCTTTCCTCAGTCGAAGCTTCGCGGCTTCACAGTTGTGAGAAAAGGCCAATTGGTGTGTTTGTATGGTCATTTACTATTTGACAAGCCATTAATTTTACTCTAGACAGCTGTCAGAGAGTCGATGAATCGCCTCATGAAAATCAAACATGATAGAGATGCATTCCGAATCGATAGCGTGACGCAAGAAGAAATTGATGAATTTGAGCAGGGTATCACGATGGGCCCTAAGCTTGATCCAATGCGTCCATTTCTCGAATCCAGCAAACAGAATATCTGGAATGACACACTATGCGATTTGTTTACGGAACATTTTGAAGAAGAAGGGGATGTTGAATTGACGCCGGAGCAAAAAGAGACGGTCGAAAGGATGTTTCTTGACCGTCTTAGCCGCCTTTCTCGGAAATGGAGGGAGGCTCAGAAATTTACTGACTCGCAAGTGGCCGACAGGGAGAAAATGTCAAATCGACTGGCACGAAGAAACACTCGGAGACTCGATGTAAGATAACGCCCAAAGTCTTGACACTTCAGCGCTGATAGATTATTCCAGCTATACAACAACCGACTGAGTATATGCTATGGCAACTTGAAGAATCGTGATGGTTCCATTGACCCAGGCTGGAAAGCAACGACCGAGATGATAGAGGAACTGGGACCTGCAGGAATGAGTTCAGACGAGAGTGAAGTAGACGAAAAAACCAAAAAAACAACTTACAAGATTCAAAGGCGTCTGTGGCGAGCCAAGGCGTGCAAAGATCGCTTGTTGGTTGTTGACAGCGACCGCAACATCACCAATGCCATCGGTGGAGCCCGTCCTGGAAAGCCACCAAGAGACAGAATACGATCTTCGACTGCAACAATCAGTGAACGGGCTCCGACGGTTGGTTGCCCCAAAAATTATTATTCCAAGGACTGGGTTGCGAATCTGGGCAGCGAGCGAATGGTCAGGGCGTTGAAGGTGAAGGATAAGAAGGACTTGGGGACCGCACAATGTACAAAGTAATTTGGTAGTTGATAGATATGGTCGCTCGTCGAACCAAGACGAATGGGATTTTTTTCGTGAACCTGTCTTGTTGGCTATAATCCAGCCCACATCCTCAAAAGAGGGAGCGGCGTGTACGTTGAGTGTCCGCAGTAAAAAGGTACTTTGGAAGTACTTGGATGATCCAAAGCACTTCTGAGACAATGCTGGATGATCCAGAGCATTGCGAAGCGTCTTTCCGGGAAACAGGTGACAGTGAATAAGGAAAGTACCTTGGATGATCCAAAAGTACTTCTACGACAATGCCGGATGATCCAGAGCATTGCGAAGACAGGAGGAGCGGTAGTTGTAATACTTAATTCGGGATTGGGACTTGTCGGGAGGCTTATGTCATGTAGTCACACAGATCACACCTCCTTTTGTCGTCATCATTCCTTTCCTCTCAATTTCCTCTTGACCATTAAGTACGTTGGATCATCCAACGTATTGCACCCAAGGAATACTTGGGATCATCTAGAGTATTCCCTTTCACTCCTTTCGTACTCGATGCTTCACTATACAGCTACACGGCTCCTCTGTTTGGCTCGTTTCGATCCTCTGGCCTATTGCTCTCTTCCAGGATAGCGCTTATGGTTCAACGCAGGATCGACGACCTTTTTTCATCAAGCCACAGGACCGACCCCATTTTATTATAATACGTTGGATCATCCGATGTATTGTACTCAATTATCTGGAGTGTGCCTATGGTTTGACGCAGGATCGACCACCTTGGTCTCTGGACTATCACAGAACTCTGGCAGCTCACTTTGGTCGAGATTCGATAGTTCAGAGGATCAGCCACCTCAAGATGAGCCCGTTGCTGCACCCAAAGCGACACATTCTCAGACGTTACCTCCCAGTCCATCAGTTCGTAACCGTCATACAGATTTGCACCGTCAAAGTCCTAGTCTCCCCTCTTTACGCTTTCCCCCTCGTCAAGTTGGCTGAAGCGCTCACGCGAGGATGAAATTATCGCGCGTTTGGCTGACATCGAGGTAGAGGTCGACGCTCTCCATCGTGAAGCTTTGGATTGCCTTACCCGTCTCATCCTCCTCTGGTCCGCCCGCCCCCTTTCCTCATGGAGACTCATTTCCAATGTTGAAAGACCTTAAATCCCGACTAGAGACGATAACATTCAAAGGCCCGGCAACTCTTGAACTCGATTTTGAAGAAGTTTCAGACTACCGAGCATAAAGTGACGACTGCGAAGAAAGTTTGGAAGGAGGAGCTGTCCAACATCAAGGCCGCAAAGACTCCATGACATGGCCTCCCTTGTGAAACAGGTAACTCATCCCCTGAATGTTTTAATTCGTCAGACTTACGACAGCGAGGATAAAGCCGTGATTCTTCCCAGCGCGTTGAGCGACTCAAACACTGGCACCAACCCAATCATGATCTGAAGTGGAATGTGCAGGCGAAGCGCGTCATCGCTCTTCGTTATCTGCCATCACCTCTGTCTTTCTCCCTTCGTCTTTGGTGTTAAATCTCCGAGCGGCTGCCCCACACACGGGCTAATATTGTTTGACCGAGTGAGGATTCCTATCTATTTATTGTCTTATATTCATGTTAATCTACCTATCCAACTCATTCAGACTTTTGGTTTTGTTGTTTTGGTTGACCAAGTGACAGCCCTTCCCAACGGATTCGTTCCGGTTGATCGAACGACTACGCCTCCTACTGCCCATCGTCCAATCTGCCTCTCTTCCATTGCCCTTGCAAAATCTTACCTATGTATGAACATGTTGCATTTTAATCTTTGCAACATTCATAACGGTGTGTAACTTTGTCTGACTTTATGACCAGCACTAACCTTCGGTATTATTGCTATTTTCAAATATAATGACACTTTGAAAAAAAACTTTTTTTTTCGAAAGTGATTCTATGGCCTGTTCAGAATTTTTTTGGGACTTGAAAACTTTTTTTTCGACGGCCATTATTATTAAAAATAGCAATAAGCGGACTCTGATTAAATATGCTTCCATCCCTAATCTTTCAACCCATCAATGATCAATCCGTTTTTTCTGTTGAGATCCTTGACCTCTGCTGCTCGTCTGCGCTCTTCCTGCCCAGCCATTCCTGTTTAATCAACGCCTTGGGAATTCCTTGTGGAATATCTCGCGTACTCTTGATGTTTCAGACCCCTGGACCCTCGGCTATAATTTTAATGGAAATAAAATTCAGGATTGCCCTTTCGTTACTTGACTAACGTCACAGTTTGACGTCTGGTCGCCACGCGGCTTTTTTTGTCCTTTCCTCCTTTGTATATATCATTCGTCGTTTGACCTCTTTGGCAATTTCTAGTTCGCCAGTTACCTTCAATTTGATTTGGGCATTTGCCAAGAATCCTTGTGCGCTCCTTGGTGAAGAATTGACCTACCCCTTATCAGATGCATTCCACTGCTGGCCCCCTCCCAACTCCTATCCAGCCGCACTCATTCTTGATACGGAATCTAGGGATAGATTATAATGATTCCAATCAAGACTCAGAGTCATCAGATGACGGAACCCTTATCCCCAAACCCAAGGGTGAGGCATGCCGGCCAGATGCCACCTGCCTTTATACTAGCCATGTTCGCCTCCTGGAACAGAAGCTTATTGTGGAAGGCACTTACGTGACAAAGCTTAGTATATCCTAGTATATTGTGTAGACAGGGTTTACATTCCATAAATACATGTACCAACTCAATATCGGTCCGAAGAACGAACACCAAAAAATGAACAATACACGTTGCTAACAAGTCTCTCACGGCTAACCAAATCACCGCACTTGACGTTCTGACTTTTCACCAATACCACGACTGCATAGAACCTTGCAATGGATAGTACAGTCTTCACTGTTCCTCCATTCCCTTCAGAATATATGTGAGCCTTATATTGCGGTACCTCTAGCCTCTACTCAAGCTCTCTCTTACAGTCCTTCTGATCCTGCTCCAATGGACCATGTTTTTACCTTCGAAACTGCAGCTGAGCCTGCTTACTTCCAGCCCAGCGCCATGCTAGCATATCCAACCTTCGACTACAGCAATAGCGATACAGCCACAGCTCCCCCCAACATGGCCACAGTTACCGACAACATGACCACAGAGACCGGTGATATGACCATGGTCCCAACTGACATGACATCTCTACTCCGTATGTTGCATATTTTAAAAATCACAGATAAATCTAACACTATACAGAGGAGGTATCTCGATTGAGAGCTGAGCTTAGGCAATCACATGAACGAGAATGGGTGGCCCTTGAGCGCGAGAGGGCAGCGAAAAAAAGAGAGAAGGCAGCAAAACGCAGAGAGGTATTCCTCCAGCAACAGGTTATAGGGCCCATGAAGGACATTTGTAAAATCCTCAACTCTGTCGTTAGACCTGGGGAAACATTAAATTGGGGGGTATGAGAGGTAAAATACATGATTTCAATGTGATTCGACTTTACACGCTATGCTATGAGAAGGCTGGGTGGCAATGAGAATGGGTGGAGTTCGGAGTGCCCAACAACATCATCACTGCTTGGAAATCATCAGAGGAAAATACTACTGCTATGTCTTTGCCTTCACTATGAAAAGATAGACCCCTACAGCCTTGCCTAATGTTGTAGCTGCGCGGTAAGAAATGAGCTTGAGGAGTTGGGTCTTTTGGGATAAATGTCCAGTAAGGAAAGCGTTTGAGATCCCAGAGGGGCATCAAAAAGGTAGATGAGGATTTGGGCGGACCGAACGAGGGAGGCGACTGTGAATTGATGGGCGACGATGTGGGAGGTGTTTGGAGAAAAGGTGGGGAAGGTGTAAACACAGGCAACAGAAGCGGAGGGGGAGAATTGACGACCAGTATCTGTGTACTACACGGAGACTGGGTGGCGACAATGATGGGTGCGTAACAACAATGAGTGCGCGATAACAATGGGTGCACGACAACGATGGGTGAGTGACAACGATGGGTGTGCAACGACGATGTGTGGGTGACGACGATGTGTGGGCAAAAAAGATGATCCAGAGTACACCTTGAGTACAATATGTTGGATGATCCAACGTACTGATCAAAGGGAGAGGATTGTAAGTCCTTCGGTAGTTTGTGGACGAGTGGTGTGATCTGTGTGACTATGTGACATAAGCGTCAACCACCACCCGCTTACTACCCGCACCCACTCTTATCTTCGCAATGCTCTGGATCATCCAGAGTATTGTCTTAGAAGTACTTTTGGACCATCCAAGGTACTTTTCTTATCCACTGACATCTGTTTCCCAGAAAGACGCTTCGCAATGTTTTGGATCCGTGCTGGACGAATGATTGTCTCTTATCACCATTCAACGTCAAGTTGTGAGTGTATTATGCCACAAATTTTCTTCTTCAAATCATCTTTGCTTGTGTTTACACAGTGACTGTACTTCCCCTGGCCGTTGCAACCTTTCCCAACGCAGTCTTTCGCATATCGTCATTGTGCACCCATCGTCGTCGCCCACTCATCGTTTTCGCTCATCTGCCGCCTTTGCTGTCGGGTATGCAACTAAGTTCTTTTTGATAACTGTCTACGACGTGCAATGGATCACCCAACGCAGATCTCCATTACCTGAGTATCGTGGATCATCCTTGGTACAATATATGCTTCCATTTCCAAGACTATTTACATCCGCCATTGTCCAAATTATAAATTTACTGCATTGTCAAAAGTCCAATACTACACGTTGCGCCTCCAATTGGCATCATGTTTATTGAGCCAATCATGACCGCCATTTCTGACTATCCACAGAGTCGCAATCAACATCATAAAGAGGATATTGAGGAAGACTAGCACTGTCATGGAATTACATCCATAGGTGCGTTGCTGGTCCTGACGTCCTTTAGCCTACGTTGGCTGATTAATATCATGACCTTTTTTTTCAAGAAAGAATGAGTTCACCTTCTTTGCCCATATATGAATGATGGGTTTCTTTTCATCGGTTCCGCTTGCAATGAGGTGTTCATTCGTAGTTGAACGAGCCTGGATTTCTTTATCAGGTGAATGAAAATCAGTCCGATATGATTTCAACCTACATCTAACACTTGGATCATTGTTTTGCTTGATCCATGTTTCAACTTCTGTAGGCACGTAGACGTTCCGCGCGAGAAGATGTGAATCAGTCCATGGTCGCTTCCACAAGCCACTGATGTTTCGCCCTCCAGGAAGATCCCTTGCTGAACAAAGGCCTTCGTTCGGGAAATAGGGAACGAGTCGGAGGGTGATGTACAGGGGTAATCATAGAGGTCAAACCCCTTTGCGAGGTTGTCCACCAGCAGCCATTTGTGATTGGCACTGAAACAAACATTTCCACTGCGGAATCTTATAGTAAGTACTGTAAATGACTTTCATTGTTATTGATGACGCACATGCTCGATTTCAGTACCTTGGACCAGTTGTCTATCCCTGTAGCAGTTGCCTTCGATACCCTATTTATATGATGTCAATTTTCGCTTACTATGCAATCAGAAATGCTTACATGACACCAGATTCCAACCCGAATATCACAACGTTCTCTCCCTTCTCAGTAAACCGAATGGATCGGGGAATTACGCCTCTCGCGTCTTGGAGTTCATTCCAATTTTTACTCCATAACGCAAGCAACGTCCCTGAAAACGATCAATCAAACTTGCAAAAGCTCTAGAGGGAGGTTTTCCATACCATTTTTTTCTATTTGGAACAACTTGATCTTTCCAGTGTGGCTCGACAATGCCAGTCTATTCTTGTTCCTATCGTAGTCTATTGCTTCAACAGGTTCATTGAAGGGCAAAACTGCAGTACTAGAAAGCTCCTTGAACTGGTCCTGTTTCGTGGTAAGTACTACTTCCCGATATTCATTTGGCATATCCACATACTGCCTCTTTCATTCATTGATAGATCAAGACAAGCCCTCTGCCAGTCCCAAAGCAGAGGGTGTCACCATAGTCAGAAACAGTGGTCAACCAGTGGACGCAGGTTATCTGCCCCCATCTTTCCAGGTCGTCCCCGATAACTTGGTGTATTTGCCTGCGGGTAAGGTCCCACACCCGGACCTTCTGGTCATCACCTACGAACAACCTGTCAGCATTCTCCTGTCATCAAGCTGTCGCACGTACCTCCACTGGCAAGGAATTTTGCGTCTGGCGCAAATGCAAGAGCATTGATAGGACCAGCTGTTTCAGACAACCGTGTACAGAGTTTGTATTCCTATAAATAATGTTAATTAGTGAATAAATGATGATATGCGGCATCCTACTTCATCGGCGGGTTGTTGTCGTAAGAATAACATGGACGATCGATTGATGATTGAGCGACAGGCAATAAGTGAGTTTGGATGAAAGGATATGGTTTTCAGCGCCTTTTTAAAACCACTCGTTAATTGTTTTTGATCCATGGTAACACTTATTATTGACATCCATTATGATTATGAATGAATTTAATTGTTATTGATCCATATCACTTATTATTGACAACCATTATAAATGAATCAGGAAGTTGGGAAGCATCGAAACAATAGAGAATCGCGTGTATAAATATAATATATATTTTACATTCGGGCATCATGTCTTTCCCAATCAAATCTCATCTCCCGCTTATCATAACTCGCGTCGAGTTCAAGTTCAACGAATTACCTCCTCCTCCTCAAATCACAACCCGCCGTGACTTTGGCGCGCATATCCGACGCAGAGCTCGGCACAATTCCATGCCCTACAATCGGGCCAGGGGGCGGTCCGTCGGACTTAGCTTTCAGTCCCACTCGTCGTTGTCCGATCTGTCAGACACAGAGGAATCCATTGACGGGGACAATGACCAATCAATCTCACCTTTGATCCCAAAGCCAAAGGGAGAGGCAGGAAAGGCCAACAGCGGTGGTTATAACCTCAAAAACGCGTTAGGCTGGACCGAGAGGCGCTATGAAGAATTTGATGTAAGTTTTAATGTTCTTCGGTAAGTTGTCAGGAATGTTGCTGACCCTTGGACAGAACTATATCAAAACAGAAGTTGCTGACAAGCTAGACGTCAAGAAATGCTTCAGTCAACAGAAGCCAGCAGATCTTCAGGAAATTATTCAATCAGGAAGTTCTGATATTCGAATACAGAGATATCCAGCTTACCTTTGTGTATAGACTGCGCAGAAGTTCAAAATCGAAAACACATACACCAACAACTGGCCGATCAGGGAGGCATTGAAGGCGAGGCTGAAGTATATGTCTGACTGGGAGAAGAAGAGGGTGGAAAAAAAGGTCAATGCTGAACTTAAAGAGGTACGATCTACTTGATAAATGCGAATGATACTCCCCTGATCTCAGAACAGGTCTTAAAGCCCTTCAAGGGAAAGGGAAAGACTAAGGACAGTGCTTAGATAGCGGCCACAGAGTAACAAGTATGCATTGTGTACTTTAGACCGCACAATGTACAAGTTAATTCGGTAGTGATATATAGGGTATGGTCGCTGGTCGATCCAAGACGAAAAGGGATTGTTTTCGTGAAAGAATGACTATAGCTCGACTTTTTGGCTATAATCTGGCTGCAGTACCTGGGTAGCAAAGAGGATGGGTGCGCGAAAACAACGAGTGGGCGACGACGACAGGTGCACAATGACGGTAGGTGAAAGACCGCGTTGGGAAAGGTTGCAGGGGCCAGGGGAAGTACAGTTACCGTGTAAACACAAGCAATACCAAGGATGATCCATGATACTCAGGTAGTGCGTTGACTTGACATTGAATGGTGATGAGAGACAATCATTCGTCCAGCACGGATCCAAAGCATTGCGAAGCGTCTTTCTGGGAGATGGATGTCAGTGGATAAGGAAAGTACCTTGGATGATCCAAAAGTACTTCTAAGACAATACTCTGGATGATCCAGAGATAAGAGCCCGGGGTAGCGGGTAACAAGCGGGTGTAATAATTTGGGACGCTTATGTCACATAGTCACACAGATCACACCTCGTCCACAAACTACCGTGACTTACAATCCTCTCCTTTTGATCAGTACGTTGGATCATCCAACGTATTGTACCCAAGGAATACTCGGGATCATCTAGAGTATTCCCTTTCATTCCTTTCTGAATTTTATACTCGAGGCTTCACTATACAGCTACACGGCTCCTCTGTTTGGCTCGTTTCGATTCTCTGGCCTATTGTTCTCTTCCAGGACCGATGACCTTGTTTTCATCAAGCCACAGGACTGACCCCATTTTCTTATAATGCGTTGGAGCGTCTTGTTCTCTTTCAGGATGGCGCATATGATTTGACGCCGGATCCGGGATCGACGACCTTGTTTTCATCAAACAACATTCTTTGGTACGTTGTTCTGTTTTCCATCAAGTTACCGTGGCTTATGTTTAAATACAATCCACAGACCCGTCAGTCGCTCCCAAGTGTTGTGGTTTACCACTGCACCTGTCACCCCATTCCCCAATCGTTATCATGCCATTCTGCTTTTGTGTCTCATCGGGCTGTGGCACTGCTGGAGGCATGGATCCAATTACCCATGAACTTCTTGGGAGAAATGTCGACGGCCGCACATTCAAGGCCCATGCAAATGCCGACAGACAAGCTGCTCTTCGGGCTGCAGAGCAGAATACTGAAGCCACTGTTGACAGTCAAATAGAGCAGATCACAGCGTATCTTGCAGCAAGTGTACTTGCAGATGAAGTTTCAGGACCATCGAAGAACCCTGGCGGGTCGCTTTGGTCGAGATTCGATAGTTCCGAGGATCACCCACCTCAAGATGAGCCCGTTGCTGCACCCAAAGCGACACATTCTCAGACGTTACCTCCCAACCCATCAGTTCGTAACCGTCATACAGATTTGCACCGTCAAAGTCCTAGTCCCTCCTTTTTACACTCTCCCCCTCGTCAAGTTAACTCGAGGCGCTCACGCGAGGCTGAGGTTATCGCGCATTTGGCCGATATCGAGGCCGAGGCCGACGCTCTCCATCGTGAAGCTTTGGACCGCCTTACCCGTCTGGACCAACCATCCTCCTCTGGCCCGCCCACTTCCTTTCCTCATGGGGACTTGTTGCCAATGTCGAAAGACCTCAAATCCCGACTGGAGACGATAACATTCAAAGGCCCGGCAACTCTTGAACTCAAGAACTCGATTTTGAATAAGTTGCAGACTATTGAGCATAAAGTAACGACTGCGAAGAAAGTTTGGAAGGAGGAGCTGGCCAACATCAAGGCCGCAAAGACTCCACGACATGGTCTTCCTTGTGAAACAGGTAACTTATCCCCTGAATGTTTAACTCGTCAAACTTATATTGACCGTACTTTATTAGGCCATCATTTCAAACCCCTCCTCCAAGATGTCAACCCCGTTCTTCAAGTCGCTTTTTTCATGCTTACTGTATGCCATGTCTTGCTTGGTGTGAGCCGTCGCGGCTGCACCTTTATGTTGAGGATGGTCCAGTATATCATTCACTTAACCCTCCTTCGCCTCGGTCCCAATCTCTCGCAAGGAGACAACAAACTCCTTGGCGACATCCCAACAGACCCTTGCGCCACTGAAAAGGCGTTTTCACTCGATAACAAAGCAACAATCCTTGCCGTCTGTCCCAACCCCAAGTGTCATTTCACATATGAGCCAACCTTCCAGGCAGATTCTCCTATCCCTATATACCCTGATAAATGTAACCATCGTGAATTTCCGGGCAGAGAGAAATGCGGTATGCCTCTTCTCAAACCGCGACACGTGGATGGACGTACAATATATCTCCCAATTAAGCCCTTTGTCACTTTCAGCTTTAAGGACTGGTTGGGCGGCTTGTTGTCTCGTTCTGGGTTTGAGGGAAAGATGGACAGTGCCTGGGCATCGTGCAAAGATGGATCAACCGCCCCCAAGGAAATGAAGGACATGTTCGATGCTAAAATCCTGCGAAACTTCAAAGGTTTTGATGGACAACACTTCAGTGCTGGCGGCGATGAAGGCCGGTATATATTTTCCCTCTGCGTGGACTACTTCAACCCCCTGGGTAACAAACAAGCTGGCAAGAAGAAATCTATCGGTTTGATATCCCTCGTTTGCCTCAATCTTCCTCCGGAAATGCGCTATAAACCCGAAAACATGTTTCTATTTGGGATCGTTCCAGGGCCCAAGGAACCCCCTTTATCCTGCCTCAACCATTACCTCCGCCCACTCGTAGACATGTTATTGGAATTTTGGTACACTGGCATCCGCTTTTCTCGCACCGCTGCTTATTATTATGGGAGGGTAGTTCGCTGTGCTCTCATATGTCTAGTTTCTGATCTTCCTGCGGCTCGCAAAAGCAGTGGTTTTGCATCAATTGCACATACACAAATGTGTGCTGTGTGTCACAACACGCGGCGCCCAGACGATCCCTTGAATGATTCATTCATGAAGTTAGGCGAGCGGCGGACGAACGAAGAAATTCGCAATTCAGCTCAGGTTCATCTGAATGCTGAGGATGAGAAGGCAAGAGATGAAGCTGTTCATAGTACTGGGATACGGTGGTCCGAATTAATGCGTCTTCCATATTTCGACCCTTCTTGCTTTGTCGTCATTGACGCCATGCATAACCTGTTTCTCGGCTTGGTGCAGGAACATTTCGACATTCTGGGAATTCGATCGAAGAAAACCGACAGCAAGCCAACCACCTGTATATGCTACCTTGATATATGAATACCCAGGACTTGCCTGGAACATATCATAAGTCCACACCAGGTATTCCCCACCAGCCAAAAAACAGAGTATTGCCGTGGTGCCGGGTCTGGTTATGATTAGTAATAAAGACTTTTAGGTAGGCGGGTAGGGTGGTTTGCTTGCCGAGGGTGCCGGATGAGAGGGCGGGGCATGCAGGGGGTAATTCTGCTAGGGCGGGGATATGTAAATAGACATCAACAATGGCAGTCAGGTGATTGTGCTCACTGTTGGGCACATTGGGCGGGAATGGGTGCGATTTTAGGCGGGAAATTTTATATTTTGGGGGTACCAGGGTATGATACACCCATCTGGGATGTTTTGGTGCTCCAGGGGGAGCGGGAGGAGGCTGGAGAGCGTTTATGGGGTGACAGATTTGAAAATTATGTCCCAATTAGGCAAGCGGTGCCAGTTGGGCTTGCTTGGGCTCGGTTTTGCTCCTGGGCTCGTTGGGCTCGGTTTTTCATAGAAAAAAACATGTATTGCCGTAAATACAGTATAATTACATACAATCTACTATTTTTTAAATGTCTGAGCAGGCGGGAATGGGTGGATGGCGTAGGATCGGTTTGGATGACGACTTCCCAATTAGGCAAGTGCTCCCAGCTGGGGTTCGGTTTTTGGTGCTGGGCTCGCTGGACTCGGTTTTTCATACAAAAAATTGTGTATTACAATAGATATAATACATTGAAATAAATCACATCTCCTTCTATAATTCCAGAGAGCTGGATGGCTTTGGATGAACTCGGATATTCATTTTGAGTCTCCTTATCTTATCTTGGATAAATAGCTTCATATGTTTCGCACCTTCACACATTTATTTGAGCAAGATATTTATATATTTACAAGGGAGGACTAGCTCCCTTGTGGTTGTGTCTAGGTACATGGAAAGAAGTTTAGAAAAAAGAAAGGAAGAGAACAGAGCCAGGCGGTTCTGCTCCCTCCTCCTTGTCTCGGGCCTCATCGTCGTCGTGCCCCTCCTTCTCCTCCTCTCGTCCTCCCCCGTGGTTTGCCTCATGCCCCTCGTCCCTGTGGTCTCTGCCCCCCTCCTCGTCGTCGTTTCTCCCTTCCTCCGTGTTGTGTCACTTCGTTGCCGCCTTCCTCGTCGTCGTTGTTTCCGCTCCTTCCTCGTTTCCGCCCTCCTCTTCCCCGTCGTTTGTCCTGGCATGGTTCGCACAGTGGCTGGTCGCTGTCGTTCGTTGCGCTGGCGTTGTGTCGCCATGCATCGCGTCGTTCATCGTCCCCGCTGCCAGAGAGGGGACCGGTAGGAGTGTGTTGAGAGGTGGGAAGGACGATCTTGCTTGCGTCAGTTGCTATATCGGCCTTGGGTTTGAAGGAGTCAGCGGGTGGGGAGAGAGAGGGAAAGACGAGAACGAACCACGGCCCCCATATCGTGGTTCATTTTCGTCACGTACTTCTGCCCTACTCCTCTTCTCCGTCATGAACCTCCACCCTCCTCCTCGTATCTTCGAATCCATGTCGATATCGATGAAACCGCGTCGATATGGTCGAAACCGTCTCGATACGGTCAAAACCGTGTTGATATGGTCGAATCCGCGGCGATATGGTTGAATCCATGTCGTTACTTTCGAATCCGCGTCGAGGTTGTCGAAGCCACGTCGATATGGTCAATCCGCGTGGCCCAGCCTTTGTTGTGGGGCATCCGAAGCCTGTCGCTAGTCGTCTGGTCTTCGTTTGTGTGGTCTTCGTCGTTTCTGTTCACAAAGGGAAGCGCTTGCCGGGTGTGGTATAAGAGTGGTCAGAGGGGAAGAAGGGGGGAAAGCTTTTCGCGACGCACCGTCTGACCTGGCCCACCTCCCTCCGATCTCCCTTCGATCTCCCTCCCTTGAGCAAGGACGAGGTGGCCCACATCCCTCTGGAGAGGGGAGGGGCACGTGTTGCCGGGTTCGATATTATGAGTGAGCTGGGATGTTGAAGAATGACGCGCGCGGATGGGCCGGAGTCGAGGAGGTGGGGTTGTGGTGGTGGTAGGATGAGGGAGAATGAACCGACATCAACCGTGATTATGGTTGATATCGAATTCAAACTCCGCTCTCGAGCACGATCGTCGTGCTTGATATCAACACATAGTAGCCCGATTAAAAATATTAAACTGTAGTTAGTTTATAAATGTATTAAACGTATTAGATCCAAAATTTCAGGACAAATGGTTTGAAATTCAACGTGTTATTTAGAAAATAACATAAATGGACGAACTCACCACGCTCTACCAAAGTACCATACGTCAGTTCAGTATCTTACCTGCTATATTATGTAGAAAAAATACTTGGATGTAATTTAAATACACTCATAAATTATATCTAAATACTTTGCCCAAGGTACCTACAGGTTGTGGAAGCTAGGATAGTCAAAGTTTCCTTATGATATGAACTTGTGGTCCATATCTCAAGCTCGACAATCTGGTTTTCCATAACTACTGGGTACGTCGGGTCACCTATCTAGAATCAATCTATTAGTTTACTTAAATCATATTCCATCATTTTTTATTCATAATACAAAGGTTATGATATAGAATTGATGAAAGAAAGGTGGGGGCGGGAGCTCTTCCTAATAAGGAATAAATCTCGAATAGCATCTTCAATTTTTCATTATCTGACTTGAAACTTTGGATTTAGTAGTATATACATATTCTACATGTATCTACGGCTAAAATTATATTATCGTTAGTCCTGACACAATACGCGACCATTATCATTGGGGGGAGCGGGGTTTCAACATGCGTGACATGTGTGACGCCATCAGTCTCGTCTTCTCTTTCCACCTCAATTCGCCCCCAACAACGTTGGGATGCCACAACGACGGAGTTCGACAACAACCACAACCTGCCGCAGTTGCCCCTCCCCTTTCCAAAGGGATGTGGGCGGCTCCTTATCGCTCGACGAAGGAATTTGAGGGGGAGAGAAACACCAGGGGGGGACCCAAGAAGTGGGAGGCCCGACGAGTATGTCACGAAAACGAACCGCGCCTTTCGTCGTGGTTCGTTTTCCCCAAACCCTCCTCCCATTCGCTCCCAACTGACGTTTCCAACCCCACTCCCACCGTAGCAACTCGGAACACGACAACAACCTGAATTCGATGACCCAGCTCACCACGAACTTAACGCCCACCGCCTGCCCTTCCCCTCTCGTATGGATGTGGGCCAGTCTATTACCATACCACTGACGAGCAACCACCACCACAACTCAGCGCCGGCGTAAAACCCAACGGCGACGCGCGTAGCAACAACAACGGCAAAGGTCCCCAACTGACCCACTCTGCCTCTGCACAGGCAGCGGATACACGAGCCCAGGAATCCCAGCTGTGCAGGGCGAGAGGCTGGTAGGCAACAACAGCGAGCGGAAGAATTGAAGACGGGCCCACCACCTAGATAACAACGACACGACGACCACCTCGACCAGGACGAGGGCGATGAGGATGATCGATGACCAGGACGGATCGGCGACCTGGGCGACAAGAGTGATCGACGACCATCAGAAAGGATGAATGCGGGTTCAACGAGGCCGGGGGTTGGACCAATCGGGTTCTCCGATATGGGTTTGACAACGAGGCGGGTTCGACGCGGAGGAGATGGGTTCGACAAGGAGGAGGCGGGTTCGACAAGGAGGAGGCGGGTTCGACAAGGAGGAGGCGGGTTCGACAAGGAGGAGGCGGGTTCGACAGGAGAAGACGGGTTCGACAAGGAGGAGGTGGGTTCGACAGGAGAAGACGGGTTCGACAAGGAGGAGGTGGGTTCGACAGGAGAAGGCGGCAGCCTTATAAGCTAGAATTATATATGATATGTCCCTAGTTTGCCAACTAAGAGCATACTTCTACAAGGGCAACGACCTACCTGGCAAGTTGCCCAAGAGCCACATATAACAATATGTGACACCT